>TARA_B110000503_G_scaffold13658_1_pt1 | contig 35920 bp, 33 predicted proteins | sample TARA_B110000503 | Tara Oceans TARA_B110000503 (sample SAMEA4397472) | marine metagenome | biome: Polar Biome; feature: [SRF] surface water layer (ENVO:00010504); material: water (ENVO:00002006), including particulate matter (ENVO:01000060) such as... | depth 5 m | reverse complement strand
AGAGCCCGCCAAGTTTGACTCTTGAACGGTAAAGTTTCGCCCACTAGAATATCTTTTGCTTTTTTAATGGCCGCCTGCTGAGGGTCTGCTCATTAATTAACTGTTCAATACCTTTGCCAAGGAGCCACCTGGCGAACATGATTGCTGTTTAGACCATGGACGAGTCCTTCACGTTTGCGTTCATCAAGGTGCTAAACAAAAAGAACACTCAGGTGTCTGCGTTCATGCGCCTGGAGAATGGATAATCACGTTGAAAACAAACGAGTGATTTTTTCTAAGTAATAATTATACTCTATATTTTTCCTTGATATTGATGACTGTAGCTCTTTAATCCTAGGCTCATCAAGTGCCGCTTGTATTGCCCTTAAAACCCACGCCGGATCTGTGATGCCGGCGACATTCCTGTAGTTAGTGTCCTTCAGGCCAAAGCTGTCCATAAGCATTGAGGCCTTGGACTGTCCCGAGCGAGATATCCTGTTAGCTTTATAATCCATCGTTATTACCGGAGTGAGATTTTTGAGGCTGAAGATCGACGCGTGAAAGCGATTAGTCAGGGTTATATCGAAACGCTTGAATATTCCTGACCATTCTAGTGGCCCCATATCCGAAAAGTCATAATCTGCAAATCTGGAGACGCCCCTCCATGATGCAACCGCATACCCTTTGGATTTCAGATATTTCACCGCATCTTCAACGCCAATTAAGCCAGTGGGCAAATCAAGGCCTATTATGGGAACGTCCGGGCGCACTCCTTTTGTCTTCAGATACGCCTCAGAATGGCTCCCATCTATCGCGCAAGAGAATGTAGGGTCCGGTATTATATCGACGCTACAGCTTGCTTGTGGAGTCAAATCATGGATGAAGTCTCTGGTTATCTCATCCCTTACACCAAGCATCGAGAAGCCTTCAATAGAATCTCGAAGCGCTTGTTGTGTTGCCTGATCCAGTGAATCTATATCGAGATCCGTTCCAATGGACGATGAAATCATAACTTTTTTAGTGGGGAGTGACTGAGGGAGCCAATAGATAGGCAACTCCTGCTGCCTTAGATTCCAGTCATAGAAATTGAGTACCGTGTCACTGCCCACAACGAGCAGATCATATCTCTGTTCGGAAATATACTCCGCACTCTCAAGATACGAATCAGTAATCATCGCTTCAGCCGCATTCATCTCGAGTAAACGTTTTTCCGTTGAGCGGTATCTAGCCTGTTTTGACAAATGTCTTATTAAATAGGGAGGATAAATGTGTCGTCGTGTAAGATTGAGTGTGTTGTATCCAATCTGTTGAGATTTAGATTGGCTATTGTAGTTGACCATTTCAACATTACTATTCGGAAAATGCTTTCTAACTGCACATAGTGTTGCGTAGGCCTGGAAAAAGGTTCCGTAATTGAAATTTGAGGTGTAAGTCAATATTCCAATTTTTTTTGGTTGCTTCGTCATCTGAATAGACTCGAGATATGGCTGGAAACGATCATGGTGATGCGGCTAGTTCAGGTTTGAACGCATAAAAATTCACCTTTCCATGACCCGAAATAGACCTTGGCGTCTTTGTCAATTACAGGCGTGGAAAGTGTCTTCCCTGTACTATACTTCCAGATCGTTTGTCCCTTTTCATCAATACAATACAGTCCGCCAGAAGTTCTGGTTTCCTTAACAGTCAAAAAGATATTGTTGTCTGGGTCGATGGAGGGTGTTGTCCACAATCCTCTTTCTGCATCAGAATATTTCGGCGCTCGAATAATGTCGCCTCTGTGTTTGTCGAGAAAATATAACCGGCCATTTAGCCCGCCGACTAATACAACGTTACTACGAGACACGGCAACAGACCCTCTCACGCCTCCCGTGATTCTGGACTTCCATTTGATTGTACCACTGTAATCTACGGCCATGACGTATCCATCAGATTCCTGACGGGAGATCGAAAAATAGACCGTGCCCTCTTCACAATCAATGCTAGGGTTTCCCCAAGCGTCATAGCCTGGCGCTACTTTGATACGCCACCGCCTTTTACCTTCAGCTGATACCGAATGGAGGTAACGCCTTTGTGATGCTACGAATATATCCCCCTGCTCATTTAGAGCTACACCGGACAAGTGATTGCGCGGACTGCCGAGATCATAAGTCCATAATGGCTTACCATTGTCTATATCGAGTGCATGCAACCCTGTCCCATAACATGTAATGTAGACTATGCCATGCTCACTTATGCACGGGGACGACCAGCACCTGGTCGTCCAGGGCTTACCACGCACTTGATCTTTTGCGGCTGATTTTGTATAGGTAAGGGAGATACGTTTGCTCAAATTTCGCCCTGAATTTTTGAAATACCCCGCAGCATCGTAAGCCCAAAGTAGGGTTCCATCTAGCCCAAAACAGAAACAGTGTCCGTCCCCTGAGCACACAACTACTTTTTCGTCGAATAGCGCAGGGCTGGAGTATATTTTGTCCCGCGTCTTAAACATCCAGCGGAGAATGCCGGTCCTGGTTAGCGAATAGAAACAGCCATCATGCGCGCCAAAATAACTGTTCATGTCCTTATCAAATACCGGACTCGACTCGGGACCGGTTGGAGGGAAGCTTGGCAGTTCAAAACGCCAAACTAATTCGGGCTCTATCCGGGACCCCTTGCAGAATGGCAGGCGGCCGGAGCGAGCTCGGTCAAAGAGAAACATTGTGGCCGGCGAATCAGCATCGTTTAATCGTTTTTCAGAGCCCAATGAGATACCTTTTTGTACAAGGGAGGCCGTGGGCCTAGAAGCGCTCCGTTGATCGGCGCCCGGCCATCCAGAGTAAACCTTTTATATGCGTCACGTCGCTTAGCAAGAAGTCCAGAGCACAATCCTAAATCAGTCTAATAATACCCCTCATGTGGTTCCCAATGCTACCCCGCGAAGCCGAAAGACACGAGAGCAATCACGGCATGAAATGATAAACACTTTTCTAGACAATATTACAGCCGGCGTTGTATCTATTCGTCCGTTAATTCCACCAGTAGGAGCCTACTAGATTCCCCACGCCTGAACCCTGGCTGGCGCATAGGAGCATATACAACACGCCAACGACCCTAGATTGGAAGTCAATGGGCGGCGATGTCTAGTAACAGGCCCCAGGCGGTCTCGCGATGAAAACCGGGGACGTCGGCAATTGTGTTTATTTTGTAGACTTTAGATGGCCGGGTAGATAGAGTTTTGTAAGCTTTTAAATAAAGTGCCGAAAGCAAACATTACATTCAGAGTACTATCAACACTAAAGCCGATGACTATAAAAAACAAACGTAAAGAGACAGAGACTAAAAGGTTTTCGTTTTTCATTCTGAGTATCAGTACTGTTGCTTCCGTTTTTATCGGGCTTGCCTCCACTATCATCTTGGCGGCTAATTTTGGCACCGGACCTGAAATGGATGCCTTTTTAATCGCACTGGTGGTTCCTAAAACGCTGGGTGGTATTTTAATGACCTGCCTCGCAATGCTAGCGGTCCCCCAGTTTGTAACGGTGCGGGAGCATTATGGCGAAAGATCCGCGTGGCTAATGGCGACACGAGTTTTCCTGTTGGCCGGTATCGTCTTATCCGCGGCTTCAATTATTCTCGCCTTACTGTCCGGTCAGGCCGCCCAGCTTATCGCGCCCGGGTTCAGTCATGAAGATCAGCTCATGACCGGGCTATTTATAGCTGTCTTGGCGCCCATCCTTACGATGGGCGCACTGGAAACGCTGATGAAAAGTTTTTTCCAAGCGATGGGGCGCTTTAGCGTAACAGTTTACGCAACGGTGTTCGGCAGCCTTTGCTATCTAATCATGTTATATTTTTTAATTCCAATCTACGGCATGCTCGGCGCGGTAATAGCAGTCACTCTGCAATCCACCTTAATTCTGATATGCCAGCTAACCATTGGGCTCTGGGGCAAATCACATCTAGTCAGCGTAAAATCCGATGATGAGCAACGAAAATTACTAAAAACCCTACTTAGCAGAGCCGCAATCCTGACTGTCACAACCTCCGTTCGTCGATTAAAACCGTTCCTGGAGAAATACTTTGCCTCTCAAGCCACGGCTGGCAGTGTCTCTTATATAAGTTATGGTGCTCGTATTGTTACGATTATTAACAATTTTTATCTGCGCAATGTGTCACAGGTTTTATTTCCATCCATTGCCTACCATTTTTCCCAATCCAACCCAAAGCGAGCCATGGAAGAAGTCATTCTCGGCGCCCGATTGAATATGTTTATCATTGTCCCCTTGATTACGGTGATTGAGGTCATCCGAGAACCTTTGATCAGGTCTATTTATGAGCGCGGCGCCTTTACCTCTGAGGATACCACCAACGTTTCTCTAGGACTGTTTTATGGCAGCTTGTTTCTACTAGACCCCATGGTACAGAGCCTGACCAGCAAGGCCCTGTATTCAGTCAATGCTGTGAAATTTATTTCTTTTGATGCCTACTTAAAATTGGCGATGTATTTGGCGCTTATGTATTTGCTCATGCCCCGCTATGGATTCATCGGTATTATTCTGGCCGGCTCGCTAACCATCACATGGCCACTGCATTTTATTTATTTGTACTTTCGTATTGGGCCCTATGATTTTAAAAGTTTCCTGACCGCACTCTTGCGCATACTCGCGTTGTCCGCTGGCATGTGGCTGTGCTGTACCTACTGGATCAAGGTGGTTACTTTCGACTCCCAAACACTGACCGATCTGGCCCAACTCGTCACAACACCCGTTTTAGGCGTTTTAGTCTATGCAGGCGGGGCCTGGCTGATGAAATATCCAGAAATTACCTTCGCTGTCGAAAAATTATTGAAGAAAAAGAAAAAGCCTGCTAGCCAGTCTTCATAACTTAGTCACCACCCTGCGAGCTTAGACCGTGCGTAAAATTTAGCCATTGGGAGTATCTAGGCCGACAGATGTGGATTGTGGCGTTAAAGTTGTCGTTGATTATATGCGCAGTGGACAAGAATAAAACAAGCCGGTGTCAGCCGATATGAATTTTACGCTGGCTTTTCAAGTTGTCAGACAAGAGGCCGTCCGTTAGTCTGAGTTGCGCCTCTTTACCTAAGGAAAAAATAATCGACTATGCTGGACGCATCGAGACTGTTTCGAAAAAAAATCTATGCTCCGCTTCGCGATAGATACATTTTCTGGCATTGCGATATTGTTATTCAGTCGTTTCCGAAAAGTGGCCGGACATGGCTCAGATTTTTAATGGGGAAGGCACTACAGGACCATTTGAAGTGTACCAATGATCTCCTGCCGACACTCGAACCGATGGCAACAGCTTTCTATCCATCGATCCCAAACTTCTTGGTGTACCACGGCGCTGCAACAACGAAAGCTCACTGGGATAGCGTCGACGTCTCCAAGGTCAAATACAAGGACAAAAAAGTTATTCTGCTAGTCAGAGACCCTAAGGATGTTGTCGTCTCAGCCTACTTTCACAAGAGCAAACGTAAAAAGATGGCGTTTAACGCCTCTTTCTCAGATTTCTTGCGCGACGACGTGGGCAGCCTCAAAACTTATCTGGCGTTCCTCAACAGTTGGGCTAATACCAAGGAAGTTTCTGACTGTCTGATTATTCGCTATGAAGAGATGCACCGCGACCCCGAGGCTGTGCTGCGCAGTACCTTCGACTTTGCGGGCGTAAAAGATATCAGTAATGAAAGTCTTGCCACGGCGATTGAATTTGGCCGGTTTGATAATATGCGTGAGCTAGAAAGGTCTGGCACCTTGGGCTCAGGTCGTCTGAGTCCTATAGACTCTAACGATGAGAGCTCATATAAAACCCGTAAAGGCGAAGTAGGTGGCTTCGTCGAGCATTTCTCTGAAGATGACCTAGCCTATGCTCATTCTTTGATGAAAGAGCTCAACCCCATATTTGGTTATTGAGCTATACCTGGGCTGGGTTTCATGATGAACTAACGCCCCTTTTTAGTCTGACCACCGTAACACTCGCCTGCGCATACATAGACAAGTCCGCAGCGGCATTAGGTTTAAGGCGTTCTATTTGGCTCTAATGGGGCACGAAATTAGCTATTTATTCATTATTTCAGTGCGTTAGGCGGCAAAAGCTATGCATAGGCCAGTAGAAAATTGTATTCTTTGTCACTAAATGCGAATCCTCGGGCCTCTATTGTCTATAAGAGCTAACAGCGAACTTTTTTTTTGTGGCCGACAAGCTTTAGTGCTCATATTCCTTGTTGCGTTCCTCATTCGCGTTGTATTCGTTTTTACTCTGAAGGACGGCTTTTATTTTTCTGACGAGTTCGAGTATACCGTCATTGCCGGTTATTTGGTTGAGCACGGCACGCTTCCGGAGAGCTTTGATCGCTCACCATTGTTCCCGGTGTTTCTCGCTGGTTTGTTCAAATTGGGTGGCGAAAATCTCTTTTACATCCGTATTGTACAGGCTACGCTCGGCGCGATTATTGCACTGGAGATCGCCCTTATCGGGAAACGTGTCGGCGGATCAGGCGTGGGTATTGTCGCCGGGGCTTTGTGGGCCATCTACCCGATGGGCGTCTTTATGAGCGGGATACTGTATCCAGCAATTCTACTAACGAGCCTGATGACCTCGGCGGTGCTATGCCTCTTGGCCAAACGTGATAGCCCGGCATACGTTGCATGGGTTGCTCTCGCCGGCCTACTATTGGGTGCAGGCACCCTCACAAAACCTATGGCTTTTTCATCAATTGTGTTTGTGGCATTGTGGCTATTTACGCAAAGAAGATCGGGCCGCTTACGTTTGCTACTTGTATCTATTTTTCTAGGATCCGCATTAATGTCTCTGCTGCCATGGACGCTGCACAATGCTGTAAAGCATGGGGAATTCGTTGCGGTTGAAGCAAGATCGCTTGACGAGCTAGTCCCTTGGGCGGAAAACGCGACGGCTCCAACAGTTAAAGGCAAACGTGGTCAGGGGCAATTAATTCAAGCCAAAGGCGATAGCACCCCAGTAGCTCAACCCAGTGCTGATAGTAAACTGGCGGGAATGCTCACTCGGATGGCAAAGCGTTATCCGGGTGAATTTATGTCGTTTTTCGAGCTTTATCCAACCCGAGTCGGCTATCTAGTTCAATCAGAAAGAGAGCGTGCTCGTAAGAAAGTCAGCGATCGTATTGTCCGCTACATCCCCTTCGGGTCTGATCTTGTAATGGCCGTCAGTATTTTTAGCGTAGGGCCTTTATACCTTTTTGCCGTTGTGGGCATGGCTTGCATGTGGCGAGGACGGGAAAAGCGACGAGAACTTTCGCTTTTTGTCCTGCTGGTGATGTCATTCGCTCTGAGTTATGCGGTGTCCTGGGGTAAAATTCGATACCGGATTCCTGTCGACCCCTACATCATCCTTTTGAGTGCGTGGGGTGTGGTCGCAGTCTGGAACAGCGTGTTTAAGAAAGGGCCGACCGCGCTGCGGGGTCAAGACCCAGCATGACGGCTGGATCCGTTATGCACAGGTGTGTGCATAACATCGACACCTTTACCGAATATAGCGGCCGCCTGCTCGCCTGGCTTACCCTTGGCATGGCTTTACTTACCGGGTTTATCGTGGTTCTGCGCTATGGCTTTGGTATAGGCTCGATCCCCGCGCAAGAAGCCGTAATTTACATGCATGGCAGCCTATTCCTGCTAGGTGCTGCCTATGCACTGAAGGTTGGCGCTCATGTTCGAGTCGATATTTTTTATCGAAACTTCAATGCGCGGACGCGTGCCTGGATTGACAGCCTCGGCGGTATTATATTCTTGCTCCCGCTGTGTGGCTTCATACTCATCAGCAGTACAGATTACGTTAGTACGTCCTGGGTCATGCGCGAGACCTCCGCAGAGCCCGGCGGAATTCCGGCCGTGTTCCTACTTAAAAGCCTCATCCCGTTGATGGCGATAACCCTTGCGCTGCAGGCCATCGCGGAAGTATTCCGTAACGCTCTTATCCTCACAGAGAGCGCAGAAGAATAGTGGAGTACCTCTCTCTCTACCTATTTCTGGCGGTTTGTCTGCTTCTGATGCTGGGATACCCAGTGGCATTTACGCTCGCCGGAACGGCACTAGCCTTCGCTACAGGGGGAGTGCTTACTGGTGTTTTCGATGCAGGCTTCCTGTCTGCCCTCCCTGCCCGTATTTTCGGTACCGTCAACAACTCCACCCTCATCGCAGTTCCACTGTTCATCCTAATGGGCACTATCTTGGAAAAGTCACGAGTGGCTGAAGAGCTGCTCGACAGCATGGCACGATTGTTCGGTAGTGTGCGCGGGGGACTCGGTATTTCTGTCGTCGTGGTCGGCATGTTCCTCGCAGCGAGCACCGGTATTGTCGGCGCCACTGTGGTAACGATGGGCCTTCTGTCTCTCCCGAGCATGTTGCGCAGCGGCTACAGTCCTTCTCTCGCAGCTGGGACGATCTGTGCAACTGGCACGCTAGGACAAATTATTCCGCCCTCCATTGCCCTAGTGCTGCTAGGAGACATTCTCTCCAACGCCTACCAACAGGCTCAGCTGGGCATGGGCACCCTCAACCCCAAGACAGTATCCGTGGGTGACCTGTTCATGGGCGCACTCTTTCCAGGGCTGATACTCGTCGCGATGTACATTTTGTATTTGCTGGTCCAGGCCCGACTAAAGCCAGCGACGGCGCCGCCAAGCACACTTGAGCCCGTCTCCGCCGGCGTAGTCCTGGGCGGACTGATACCGCCACTAGGGCTAATTACACTCGTCCTCGGCTCGATTCTCGTCGGCGCCGCAACGCCGACCGAAGCGGCCGGTATCGGCGCGATTGGCGCACTGTTACTGGCTATCGCCAAAGGGCAAATGGGCTTCGTTCGACTCAAAGATGCCATGCGACAAACACTCGAGATTACCTGCATGGTATTTATGATATTGATAGGGGCTACAGTGTTCTCACTTGTTTTCAGAGGTTTTGGTGGGGAAGAGCTGATACAAACGTTTTTCCATGGCCTCCCTGGGGGCGTGATGGCAGCTACTTTGGTGGTGATGGTGGTGATTTTTCTGCTGGGTTTTATTCTCGACTTTATCGAGATTACCTTCGTAGTAGTACCCATTGTCGGCCCGATTCTTCTAGCGATGGGATTAGATCCCGTCTGGCTGGGCATTATGATAGCGTTAAACCTACAAACCTCATTTCTCACACCGCCCTTCGGTTTTGCGCTTTTCTATCTGCGAGGGGTTGCGCCTGAATCAGTGACCACAAGCGCTATCTACAAAGGTGTAGTTCCCTTTATACTCATGCAATTAGCGTTGCTAATCGCGCTCTGGTTCTGGCCAGGAATAGCAACCTGGCTACCTTCGGTAACCCAATAGGCCGAGCGGTCCAATTCGAAAAAGGTAATTGACATGAGTGATATCGATACCGCACCTGCACCCCACGGCGACCTTGCCCTACAAACGGTCGCTATGCCTAAAGACACCAATGCCAACGGGGACATTTTTGGCGGCTGGTTATTGTCACAAATGGATATTGCAGGAATGATTACGGCCAGCGAGGTCGCTAGTGGCAGGGTAGCCACCGTCGCGATCAACGGTATGGCGTTTTTAACGCCTGTCCATGTCGGTGCCGTGGTGTCCTGTTATTGTGATGTGCTTGAAGTGGGGCGTAGCTCTATTCGAATTGTAGTAGAAGTCTGGATCAACTCGCAGCATGACCGAGAGCCGATTAAGGTCACTGAAGGAGAGTTTGTCTTTGTTGCCATTGACATAAATGGTCGCACGCGCACCATTCAACAATAGTCATCCTGAGGAAAACCTAATGCAGGACTGCGGGCATATTAGGCTCACCAATAACCCGCTCCATGCGACACTAAAAATCCTCGTCGCCAAATACCTTGTCACGAGCGTTAAGATAAGCTTGCTCTGAAATGTGGTGGTAGTTGCGCACTCCCTTATAAAAATCACTGTAGGAGGCATAGACCTTCGCTGCCATTGGGTCAGCTCCCACGAGCTCCTGCATCACCACTTGAGCCCCGTGCCAGAGGGCGAGCAGTACATCGTCCGGAAGACGGCGCAGTTGCACCCCGTGTTCATCGACCAGGCTTTGCAGGGCAGCGTTGTTACGCGCAGTATACTCATCTAACATGTCCTGGTTAGCGGCTCGCGACGCGAATCTGACAATGGCTTGCAAATCCTTCGGCAGCGCCTCTAGAGAATCCTTGTTAAAGACAAATTCGAGGATAGACCCGGGCTCATGCCAACCGGGATAGTAATAATATTTTGCCACCTGATGAAATCCCAGCGACTTGTCGTTATAGGGGCCTACCCACTCCACTGCATCGATGACTCCGGTCTGCATAGACGTGTAAAGTTCACCCCCGGGAATCGTTACGGCAGTACCGCCCGCTGCCGCAAAAACTTCTCCGGCGAGCCCTGGGATGCGCATCTTCAACCCTCTTAGGTCCGCAATTGAATTAATTTCCTTGTTGAACCAGCCCGCCATTTGCACACCGGTGCTGCCACCCGCCATCGGCACCAAGTTATAAGGCGCGTATGCCTCCTGCCACAACTCGAGGCCACCGCCGTAATGTAGCCAGCCGTTAGTCTCCTGCGCGGTTAGTCCAAAGGGCACGGCAGTAAAGAACACCGATGCGGGGACTTTGCCCTTCCAGTAATAAGCCGCCCCATGACCTGCATCCACGATGCCTTCGGAAACGGCCTCAAACACGCCCAGTGCAGGTACTATTTCTCCGGCGCCATACACGTGGACCGTCAGCCGACCGTTACTCATTTCCTCGACAGAGCGTGAAAAATTTTCTGCGGCAAAGCCCAGACCGGGGAAATTCTTGGGCCAAGTTGTAATCATCTTCCACTGAAAATGCTCGCCTCCGGTGCCTCCGATAGACGCATTATTGCTGTAGGCCGGCTCAGTATCCCACCGGTCTGCAGCCCAAAAGCCGAGTGTCGCCACGAGCGCGGCTACAAGCAACAAAATAACCAGTGGCATAGACTGCTTGTCTTTAGAGGTGTTACCCATTCTCGATTTTATCCCCACACCTGTCGCATTACATTAACTGGAGGTTAGCGTATTGCAACACCAGCCACTTGCTGGCATCAGTATCAAAATTGACTTCCACCCGAGCACTGGCGCCACGCCCTTCAAAGTTTAGCACGACACCCTCTCCAAAAACCTGGTGATAGACTCGCTGTCCTAGTGAAAGCTCGGTGCCAGGTACCTGGGCCTGACTTAGGCTGCTCACAGGCTGTGTGATCGTGCCGTGCACTCGCACCTCTTGTAGTAACGGTGCGGGAATTTCCCGAACAAATCGCGAAGGCGTATTAAACGTTTCGCTACCGTGTAGGCGGCGGCATTCGGCATAGGTGATGATGAGTTTTTTCATCGCTCGGGTGATTCCCACGTAGCACAGCCGTCGCTCCTCTTCTAGGCGCCCCGGCTCCTCCATAGACATTCGGTGGGGAAACAAGTTTTCCTCCATGCCTGCAAGAAAAACCAGAGGGAATTCCAAACCTTTGGCGGAGTGAAGGGTCATCAGTTGGACGCTGTCCTCGTGTTCCTCCGCCTGAGCATCCCCTGCATCCAGTGCTGCACGGTCAAGAAATTGCTGCTGCGGTGAGCGGTCATCGTCTTCTGCAACAAACTGCTTGGCGGCGCTGACCAGTTCCTCCAAGTTTTCTACTCGCGCCTGGCCCTTCTCGCCTTTCTCATTCTTGTGATACTGAAACAGCCCGGATGTCTGTATTGTATGATCCACCAGCCCTTCTAGAAAAAGGTCGCCCGTCCCGGAGTCCAACTCATTAATCAAAATAATGAACCCTTCGAGGGCGCTCAAAGCCCTAGCAGGCAGACGTTTTTCATTCAGCACAGCGGTAATGGCCCCCCACAACGGTATACCCCTGTCACGAGCACACCCGCGCACAGCATCAAGTGTCTTGCTACCGATACCCCGTGGCGGCGTGTTAATGACTCTTTCCACTGCCGCATCGTCGCCACGATTTAGCAGCAAGCGCAGATAGGCTAGAGCATTACGGATTTCCAGTCGCTCATAGAAACGCTGCCCACCATAAATACGGTAAGGTATGGCATTGCGAATCAAAGCCTCCTCCAACACGCGTGATTGGGCGTTCGAGCGATACAAAATGGCGACCGAAGAACGATTGTTGCCATCAAGTAGCCACTGCTCTGCCTGCTCTACGATGTAGCGAGCTTCGTCATGCTCGTTATACCCTGCGTAAAGGCTTATCGCTTCGCCAATCTCTCCATCGGTCCAGAGCTCCTTGCCTAGGCGACCAGAGTTTTGCGCAATCACACCATTAGCAGCCTGTAAAATTGTCTGGGTCGAGCGGTAATTCTGCTCCAGGCGAACGGTCTGGGTATCGCTAAAGTCTTCGGTAAACCGTTGAATGTTCTCAATCTTTGCCCCGCGCCAACCGTAAATAGACTGATCATCATCTCCCACGGCGACCACAGGAATGTGTGCGCCGGCTAACACCCGCAGCCATGCATACTGAACAGTATTGGTATCCTGAAACTCATCCACTAGAATTTGTCGAAAACGGCCTTGATAGTGCTTTAATACTTGGGGCTTTTTAAGCCACAATTCATGCGCGCGCAGCAGCAATTCAGCAAAGTCCACCAAACCAGCGCGGTCGCAAGCAATCTCGTAAGCGCGATATACCTGCAACATGGTCTGGACAAATAAATCCCCAGGCGGCGCCTCGATATGCGCGCTGCGCAACCCCTCATCTTTTTGTGTGTTGATATACCACATGGCTTGTTTGGGGGGCCAGCGAGACTCATCCAAGTTCAAGTCCCTGCACACTCGCTTAACTAGGCGGAGCTGATCGTCGCTATCCAGTATTTGAAAATTTTGCGGCAGGCCGGCGTCCTGCCAATGTGCTTTCAGCAGCCGATGCGCGAGGCCATGAAAGGTACCAACCCACATGCCGTGGGACGGGATTTGCAGCATTTCCTCTATACGACTGCGCATTTCCCTGGCCGCTTTATTGGTAAAGGTCACTGCCAGAATTGACCACGGGGAAAAGTTCTCCGCTCTAATTAACCACGCGATGCGGTGCACAAGCACTCGGGTTTTGCCGCTGCCGGCGCCGGCCAGAACAAGCATATTCTGGTTTTCTGCGGCGACGGCATCCCGTTGGGCCTCGTTGAGAGGGGAGAGAATATCAGATACGTCCATACACCTATTCTAACTACATTCGAACCAAGGAACGTACCCTTATTCTTTATCACCGCTCAAGAACAGTTCCTTCGCAATGATGTTGCCTTACCGGTGCTTTATGATCAAAATGGGCTATCGCGATACGCAGGTGCTGGTAAGCCATGTCCAGAGACAACTACAAAGGCTCAGATGGTGACGATGAAACGTCCCCTGATGTCGAATCCAAGAATAAACAGCAACGTTATGAGCCTGGCTTTGGGGGCTTCAAAGCCAAAGACGAGTATGAATACGAAGAGCCCGATAGGGATATTGACTACAGCTCGAGCTTCAGTACCGATAGCGAGGACGAGAACGAGGGGTTTGACAACGCCAGTTCGGATGATGAGGAACAAGACGCCCTCTCCTTCGAGGAAGAGGGTAAAGAAGAATACGAAGCAGACCAGACCTCTGCAAGAGAGCCCGACGGTTGGCTCGAGAATGAAGAGCGCTATAATGATGAGCGTGAAGATAGAACCCAATCCTGGCCGTTAGGTTTAATTTCCGTTGCGACTGTTGCCCTGATGCTATTAGCTGCGGGTGGTTATGGCGTAATACAGGAGCGCGCTGAGACCGTGGAAGAGCTTCGGCAGTTACGAGAGACTCTGACGACAGTGGCAAGCCTTGAAGATACAGGCGCGGGCCGAAAAGCCCTGCAGACGCTACAGCAATCGTATGACGGGCTGACCATAAATGCAGAAGCGCTTATGCGCGAAAACCGCAGACTGACTAATGCTGTGGCTGAGCTTGAGGTCCAACTGGGGGCCAGCCAAGCCTTGCTCCCAACTGGCAACAAAGTCATCGGTCCGTCGGTCTCAGCAGAGACAAAGCGTCCTACACCGAACAACGCTGATCCAATAGCACCTGAGTCCTCTACACCGGTATTGGCCACCCCTCAGCCTGCGGCGGTCAAGCCCTCCATGACGGTGTCTTCAGGTGCTTGGTTCGTCAATGTTAGTTCCTTCAGTACGCGCGCCGCTGCAGAAAAGTGGGAGGCCAAGGTGCGCCCTGACGCGGGCCAGGTTATCGTGTCCGCAAGCACCAGAGAGGGTAAGACATATTACCGCGTTAGGGTGATCGGGCTAGCCAATAAAAGCGCGGCTGCGCAAGTAGCGCGTAAGTTAGAGGCCACGTTAGGCCTAGGTAAGTTGTGGGTTGGCCACGAGTAGGCGGCTGACAATGTCTCGACCTGACTTGGCAGAAGCTCCTTGTCCTGTTACTGTTTTCCCCGCTGGATACAGTGAGCACACTAAAAACACTACATAGATGAGGTATTTGTGATGATTTATATCAAACTGGCTCTGATTGGCCTGGTCCTAGGAAGTACTGCAAGCATTGCTGACGATTGTACCGCGCCGCCCTCACCCACACTGCCTGGCGGCGCTGCTGCGACTATGGAGCAGATGCTGGCAGGACAAAAAGCAGTGAAGGCTTTTCAGGCGGCAAACGCGGACTATATGACGTGCTTGGATCCGCTCATCATCGCGGCCGAGGTAGCTGCCGCAGGTGATTCTCCTGGTCCTGATCTAAAAGCAACCCTTGCACAACTCAATGACGACTACAACGCCTCCGTATCAGCCGAAGAAGAAGTCGCAAATGAATTTAATGTCGCTTTGCGTGAGTACAAAGAAGCAAACCCCGCTGATAGCGATTAGTCCCTTTTGCCGCCCTGCGTTGTTCGCGCCGGGCGGTTAGTCCTAACAATACAGCAAAAGACCCTCCGGCACTGATAGAAAAACACTCTACCGTGGGTTCTGTTTCCTTTCACTTGCCGTTGCACATTATTCCACGGTAACGGACTTGGCTAGATTGCGCGGTTTGTCAACATCGGTGCCTTTTTGCAAAGCAACGTGATATGACAACAACTGCAACGCAACCGTGTAAACGATTGGTCTGATAACCTCAGGGCAATGAGGCATAGGCAAGATTTGCACGCGAGACTCGTTCGCAAACCCCGCTTCTTTATCAGCAAAAACAAACAGCTCACCGCCGCGCGAGCGCACCTCTTCCAGATTGGATTTCAGTTTCCCCAAAAGATCATCATTTGGGGCCACGGCGACCACGGGCATATCGTGGTCTACCAGAGCCAGAGGGCCGTGTTTCAATTCCCCCGCGGGATAGGCCTCGGCGTGAATGTAGGAAATTTCCTTTAGTTTGAGAGCACCCTCCATGGCAATCGGATACTGAATGCCGCGACCGAGAAAAAGGGCGTGCCGTTTGGATATGAACGCTTCTGACAGTTGCTGTATAGCCTCATTGAGCTCAAGCGTTTGCCGCACACACTCTGGTAGATACTGCAGGGCTGTAATAATGTCCTGCTGCCGGCTTGCCGACAGCTCACGGCGTCTACCCAACACTAGGGTCAACATTAGTAGGGCGACCAACTGTGTCGTAAATGCCTTCGTTGAAGCGACCCCAATTTCGATACCGGCTAGCGTCAAAAACACCAGATCACATTCTCGGACCAGAGAACTGTTATCCACGTTGGACACAACCAGACTCCCTATGAATTCGCCCGCTGTGGCGTTGCGCAGAGCCGCCAACGTATCGGCGGTTTCACCTGACTGGGAAATGACCACCAACAACGTTCCCTCATGCTGCACACGCTTGCGATAACGAAACTCCGAAGCGACTTCAACGTCACAACTCACTCCCGCAATCTCCTCCAACCAATAACGGGCCACCATGCCGGCATGAAAACTGGTCCCACAGGCCACTATCTGTATCTTTTTTACCTGGTCGAACAAAGCAGGTCCGGCAGGGCCAAATCGCTCCTCAACCTTTTCGGCATTAACCGCGCCAGCAAATGTTGCTTCAAGCGCCTCCGGCTGTTCGAATATTTCCTTAATCATGTAGTGATCAAAATCGCCCATATCGGCAGTTTCCAGCCCCTCTTTAAGGCGCGTTATTGGCCGCTTAACCTCTCTGCCATCTGCGCTGTATACCTGCACGCTGGCCGGAGTGATGCAGACCAAGTCAGCTTCTTCCAGATAAATAAACCGATCTGTTACTTGGCGCAGCGCCATTGTGTCAGACGCCAGAAAGTTTTCGCCTATGCCCACACCTACCACCAGCGGACTGCCTTTTCGCGCGCCCACAACCGTGTCAGGGGTTTGGGTATCTATCGCCGCTAGGGCATAAGCTCCTTCGAGTCTAGCCACCGTTTGTTGCATGGCTTGCAGCAATGATCCACCGGTTGCAAGACTGCGGTGCAGAAGATGAACGATAACCTCGGTGTCAGTGGCCGATGTGATTTCGTAACCGTCTTCGACGAGCTCCGCGCGCAATGTTGCGTGGTTTTCTATGATGCCGTTATGCACCAACGCAACGCGCCGACCGGATATATGGGGATGCGCGTTGACACCAGAAGGTTCACCATGGGTCGCCCATCGAGTATGAGCAATGCCCGTAGTTCCATAGTAAGGCTGTTCTCGCTGGGCCCTTTCCAGTTCTGCGACCCTGCCTTTGCGCTTATGTATCCTTAAGCCGTGCTCGTCATCTATCAGCGCCATACCGGCGGAGTCGTATCCCCTGTATTCCAGACGTCGCAACCCTTCCAGCAAAATTTCACAAACTTCACGCCGCGTAGCGGCGGCAACAATGCCACACATAGTCAGTCCTTGGTGCCTCGCGTGCCGGGGCGAACCCAGCCCTCGATATTACGCTGTCGGGCTCGACTAACCGCCAATTCGCCCTTGCCAACACTCCCCGTAATCGTAGAGCCCGCAGCAACAAACCCCTGTTCCTCAATCTGCAAAGGCGCAACCAGAGTACTATTGGACCCAACAAACACACCCTTGCCAATCTCCGTCTTATGTTTATTGACACCATCATAGTTACAGGTAATGGTACCGGCGCCAATGTTAACCTCCGCGCCTACATCACAATCACCAATATAGCTCAGATGATTGACCTTGCTGCCCGGGCCTATGCTCGCTTTCTTGGTCTCAACAAAGTTGCCAATGCGGGCACCTTCACTCAATACAGTCCCTGGGCGCAACCGAGCATAGGGTCCAACACTACAGTCTTTACCAATGACGGCTTGCTGCAAATGACTCATGGGATGAATCACCGAGCCGTCCGCCACACTGACGTCAGACAGCACGCAATGTGCGCCCACTGAAACGTCATTTCCCAGAGTCACTTTGCCTTCAAAGACAACGTTGATGTCAATAGAGACATCTTCGCCACAGGAGAGACTGCCACGGATATCCAAGCGTGCCGGGTCGGCAATGTTTACACCCTCACGCATTAGCTGCTGTGCCTGGCGATGTTGGTACTCACGCTCCACGTGATTGAGCTGAACGCGGTCATTGACTCCGAGGATCTCCAGCTCAGACTCCACTGCACAAGAAGACACTGTTTTACCGTTAGCGACAGCCAGGCTGAGTATGTCAGGAAGGTAATATTCTCCCTGCTGGTTGTCATTGCCAACTTGGGGCAAGTACGCAAGAAAATCGCGCTGGGGAGCGGCCAATAAGCCGGTGTTTATCTCCCTGATTCCGCGCTGGGCAGGTGTCGCATCTTTATCCTCGACCACGCCAACAAGCGCGCCAATCTTATCTCGAAGTATCCTGCCATAGCCTTGGGGGTTTTGTACTTCGGCGGTCAACAGCGCGGGTGCTGTTCGAGCCTGTTGCACCAGGTTTTGCAATGTAGATAGTCGGGTCAATGGCACATCGCCATAAAGAACCAATACAATGCTGTCATCAGAGATGGCAGGCAACGCCTGCAATACGGCATGTCCGGTACCTGCTTGCTGTTCCTGTACTACCCAATTAATGTCGTAATGCGCTAACGCGTCCTGCACCTGCTCACTGCCATGTCCAATGACCACATGAATAGCCCTAGGATCAAGGCCCTGTGCTGTGCGTATCACATGCTCCAGCAAAGGCATGCCGCCTACAACATGCAGCACCTTTGGTAGCCGGGATTTCATTCGCTTTCCCTGACCTGCGGCGAGAATCACGACTTCCAGTTTCATGGCAATTGCTTTCCCGTTATATCCATTGGGCTTCCTAGCAAAAGAATCTGTTCTTATTTTCCCAAAATGTATTATGCCCGGCTGGGGATCTAACGCCAACTACCGCCGCCTATGACTTCTATCACGGCAGTTGCGCAAAAGGAGGAGAGTGCGACTAACCCCGGCCCGACCTATTTCTCATTTTTCGTAGGGTCGCCAGCTGAGCCGCCGCTTCCGCCAGTTGTGCGGATGCACGCCCGTAATCAAAGTCGCCGGTTTGGTTCGCAATTGCCTGCTCCGCCTCCTTGCGCGCCTCTTCGGCAGCCGCTTCGTCAACATCGTCGGCACGGATAGCCGTGTCTGCCAGAATAGAGACCACGCCGGGCTGCACCTCTAGAAAACCACCAGACACATAGTACACCTGCTCGTCCCCGTTTTGGGTCACGATACGCACCGGCCCAGGAACCAGCGCAGACAACAGAGGCGCGTGACCATACGTGACACCCAACTCACCCTCACTGCCTGTTGCCACAAGCATTTCTACCAGGCCAGAGAATATCTCCTCTTCCGCACTGACGATATCACAGTGAATTGTCATCGACATAACATAGTCTCTCTAAAGCCTTTCTGCTTACAGGTTTTTGGCTTTCTCGACAGCTTCTTCTATGCCGCCCACCATGTAAAAGGCCTGTTCCGGCAAATGGTCATATTCGCCCGACAGTATGCCCTGAAAGCCAGCAATCGTTTCCTTCAGAGACACATACTTACCGGGTGCGCCAGTGAAGATTTCCGCTACATGGAAAGGCTGGGATAAAAAGCGCTCAATCTTACGGGCACGGTTTACCGTCTGCTTGTCTTCCTCAGACAGTTCGTCCATACCCAAAATGGCAATAATATCTTTCAGTTCCTTATAGCGCTGCAACACGTTCTGCACCCCGCGAGCGGTATCGTAATGCTCATGGCCGATAATAAGGGGGTCAAGCTGACGCGAGGTTGAATCGAGCGGGTCTACCGCGGGATAGATGCCCTTCGCTGCAATATCTCGACTCAGTACCACGGTTGAATCGAGGTGAGCAAAAGTCGTCGCTGGTGATGGGTCAGTCAAGTCGTCCGCCGGCACATAGACCGCCTGAATTGATGTGATCGAACCCACCTTCGTGGAGGTAATTCGCTCCTGAAGTACACCCATCTCTTCTGCCAATGTCGGCTGATAGCCCACGGCAGACGGCATACGACCCAACAGCGCTGACACTTCAGTTCCCGCCAGAGTGTATCGGTAGATATTGTCGATAAACAGCAGTACATCTCGACCTTCGTCACGGAATTTTTCAGCCATAGTCAGACCGGTCAGCGCTACGCGCAATCGGTTACCTGGAGGCTCGTTCATCTGGCCATACACCATCGCAACTTTAGAGTTGGAAAAGTTTTCAACATCCACGACTTTGGATTCCTGCATCTCGAAGTAAAAGTCATTACCTTCTCTTGTGCGCTCTCCCACACCTGCGAACACCGACAAGCCGGAGTGCTCAGTAGCAATGTTGTTAATAAGCTCCATCATGTTGACGGTTTTACCCACACCGGCCCCGCCGAACAGACCGACCTTGCCGCCCTTGGCAAAAGGACACACAAGATCGATCACCTTAATGCCCGTTTCCAACAATTCATTTGACGCGGCTAAGTCTTCATAGCTGGGCGCTTTTCGGTGAATAGAGGCGGTCTCTTTCGCTCCGATTGGGCCACATTCGTCGATCGGGTTACCCAGAACGTCCATAATGCGCCCCAGCGTCTCAATACCCACAGGGACACAGATGGGTCCGCCTGTGTTCTCCACCGCCAAGCCCCGACTAATACCCTCAGACGATCCCATAGCAATTGTTCTAACAACGCCGTCGCCTAGTTGCTGCTGCACCTCTAGCGTCAGACCTTTTTCTGTTACTTTTAGTGCATCGTATACCCGCGGCACACTGTCACGCGGGAACTCAACGTCGAGTACGGCGCCAATAATTTGTACGATTCGTCCGCTGCTCATGTTCGGATCCTCTAGATCAAAGTTCAGTTCTGGCTGGCTCGGACCATCGCCCAAAGCCCCATCTTTATTCATACTGATTCTACTGGACAAGCGTTAGCTGATCGCAGCAGCCCCACTCACAATTTCGGACAGTTCCTGAGTAATCGCCGCCTGCCGCGCCTTGTTGTATATAAGCTGCAGGTCATCAATCAGGTCCCCTGCATTCTCGGTGGCGTTCTTCATTGCCAGCATCCGTGCGGCCTGTTCACAGGCGCCGTTTTCGACCACGGCCTGATATACCTGCGACTCGATATAACGTGTTAGCAGATCTTCCAGTAATTCTTTTGCGTCAGGTTCGTAAATATAGTCCCAGTGGTGTTTCATCTCATGGCTCTGCTCTGCCTCTAGCGGCAACAGCTGCTCCACCTCAGGCTGTTGCGTCATGGTATTCACAAACTGGTTGCCCACTAGATAGAGCCGATCAATCTTGCCTTCTTCATAGGCGTTCAGCATCGCCTTTACCCCGCCAATCAAGCTGGAAAGCGATGGCTCTTCACCCAAATCACGAACGGCAGCGGTTACATTACCGCCTAGGCTACTAAAAAAAGCCGCCGCCTTAGCACCGATCAAACTGAGGTCTACATCGACGCCCTGGTCGTTCCAACCCTTCATTGACCTGACCGTGGTTTTAAACAGGTTCATGTTAAGGCCGCCGCACAGGCCTCGATCGGTGGATACAACAATGTAACCTACGCGCTTAACCTCACGCGTTTCCATATACATATGCTTATACTCTGGCGCTGCATTGGCAATATGGCCAACAACGGCGCGCATGCGTCGAGAGTAAGGCTTGCCTAGCTGCATGCGCTCCTGAGCTCTGCGCATCTTGCTTGCCGCAACCATTTCCATTGCACTAGTGATCTTTTGCGTGCTTTGAATGCTCGAGATCTTAGTCCGTATTTCTTTTCCAGCTGCCATTTACGCGTCCTCGGCCTTACCAGGTCTGCGTGCTTTTAAACGTCTCAATCGCGGCCTTGAAGCTGGCGTCGATTTCGTCGTTATAATTACCCGAAGCGGCGACACTGCTCATCAGGTCTCCGTGCTCTGAATGCATATAAGACAGCAGCGCACCTTCAAAATCACCGATCTTATCGACCTCAATATCTTCCAGATAGCCTTTATCTGCGGCAAAAAGTACTAAGCCCATCTCAGCAATACTTTGCGGCGAATACTGCTTTTGCTTCATCAGCTCGGTGACGCGTTCACCATGATCCAGCTGCGCCCTAGTGGCATCATCCAAGTCCGAAGCAAACTGAGAAAACGCAGCAAGTTCTCGATACTGCGCCAAGGCTGTACGAATACCGCCGGACAGCTTCTTGATGATTTTGGTTTGAGCCGCACCACCAACGCGCGATACAGAAATACCCGCGTTCATCGCAGGACGAATCCCCGCATTAAACATATCCGCTTCCAGAAAAATCTGGCCATCAGTAATAGAAATCACGTTAGTTGGAACGAACGCTGAGACGTCTCCAGCCTGAGTCTCAATCACCGGCAACGCGGTAAGCGAACCGGTCTTGCCCTTCACTGCGCCTTTAGTAAAGTCTTCTACGTACTTCGCGTTAACCCGAGCCGCACGCTCCAACAAACGCGAATGAAGATAAAAAACGTCCCCGGGGTAAGCTTCCCGGCCAGGCGGCCGACGCAGCAGCAATGATATCTGGCGGTAGGCCCAAGCCTGCTTAGTCAGATCATCGTAAATAATCAGAGCATCTTCACCGCGGTCTCGGTAATACTCTCCCATGGTGCAGCCCGCAAACGGCGCTAAGTATTGCATTGCCGCCGGATCAGATGCGGTTGCGGCAACAATAATCGTATGATCCATTGCACCGTGCTCTTCGAGCTTGCGCACCACCGCTGCAACAGAGGATGCTTTTTGCCCAATGGCGACATAAATACACTTAATCCCTGAACCTTTCTGATTGATAATGGCATCAACCGCGATGGCCGTCTTTCCGATTTGGCGATCGCCAATAATCAGTTCACGCTGACCGCGGCCGATAGGCACCATGGCATCAATGGCTTTCAGGCCAATCTGTACCGGTTGATCAACGGACTGCCGAGCAATAACGCCAGGCGCTACTTTTTCAAGGGCATCGGTCATGGCCGCATTGATAGGGCCTTTGCCATCAATAGGAGACCCTAGCGCATCTACAACGCGCCCCTGCAGTTCCGGCCCTACGGGCACCTCTAGAATGCGGCCCGTGCAGCGACAAGACTGCCCTTCTGCAATACTCTTGTAGTCGCCGAGAATCACGGCGCCCACTGAGTCGCGCTCAAGATTTAGCGCCATCCCGTAGATGCCGCCCTCAAATTCAATCATCTCGCCGTACATTACTTCGGCAAGACCATGGATACGAATAATACCGTCTGTAACCGATACTATCGTGCCTTCATTGCGAGCTTCCGCAGTGACATCGAGCTGGTCGATGCGCTGCTTGATAATCTCGCTAATCTCAGATGGATTCAGTTGCTGCATGCTCTGTTCCTCAATCCTATGTCTTAAAGTCTAGGAATTCATTGCTTCGGCAAGCTTGTTTAGCCCGCCACGCACGGAGCCATCGATCACTAGATCACCGGCTCGGATTAAAACGCCACCTAAAAGATTGCTGTCTGTTGACGTGCGCACCTTCACTTCGCGTTCAAGTTTTTTGCCTAATACTGTGGCCAATTTGTCCCGTGCCGCGTCAGCAAGATCAAAGGCAGATATCACCTCGACGTCAACCGACTTTTCCTGATTTGCCTTGTACTGAGCAAACAAGGAATGGATCTCGGGCAACAAGGCAAGGCGCTTGTTAGAGGCGAGAATTGCCACAAAGCTTTGCGTTTCCGCTCCCAATGATTCGCCGCACACGCCATTTAACGTCTGTGCCTGCTGCTCCGCTGTCAGGGCAGGATTGTGAAGCACTCCGTCCATCGTGTCGTCCAGACTCACTGCCGCTACGGCAGCCAACTCCTTATCCCACTGTGACAACTGACCCTTATCCCGAGCGTACTCGAAAGCGGCCTTAGCATAGGGACGTGCGATTGTGCTTAACTCCGCCATAGCTCCCCCGGGTTACAACTCTGCAGCCAGCTTATCAACCAGGCCGGCATGTGCCTTCTGATCAATAGCCGCACCCAAAATCTTTTCAGCGCCTGCGAGAGACAACGCGGCTACCTGACCACGCAAGTGCTCCCGTGCACGATTAGTCTCTTGCTCAATTTCTGCTTGGGCAGCGGTCTTAACACGACCGGCCTCAACAACGGCAGTACTTTTGGCTTCTTCTACGATCTGAATACCGCGCTTGTTGGCAGAGTCGACGATAGCCGCCGCTTCATGCTTAGCCTCAATAAGACGCTCTACGGCCTTTTGTTTTGCTAGCTCTAGATCGTGACCAGCGCGATCTGCAGCCGCCAACCCGTCAGCCATCTTCTTCTCGCGCTCTGCCATTGCGGCCAATATAGGCGGCCACACATACTTCATGCAGAACATGACAAAGCAGACAAATGCGATCATCTGCCCAATAAGCGTAAGATTAATATTCACGCCTTGCTCCTCACAGGTTATTGAGGGCCGCGATCAGGGCGGCCCCATTCCCGTCGCTGTTTTTTAAGCTGCGACAACGAAGATCAGGTACATTGCGATACCGACACCAATAATTGGGATCGCATCGACCAAGCCTGCCCCCAAAAAGAAGGTAACCTGCAGTTTGGGTGCCAATTCAGGCTGACGAGCAGAACCTTCTATGAGCTTTCCGCCCAGCAGACCAACGCCAATAGCGGCTCCAAGACCACCCAGACCCATCATAATGGCGGCAGCTACGTAGATTAATTCAGGCATTTTTTTCTCCTATCGTTACATTAAGCAAAACAAACATTAAAAAATGAATCAGTGGTCCTCATGGGCCATGCTGAGATACACAATTGTCAAAACCATAAAGATAAATGCCTGCAGAGGAATGACCAGCAAATGGAAAATACCCCAGGCAACTTGCAACAAACCGGCAGGAATCATCCAGCCGACCCCGGCACTAAAGAGCGCCGCTATCAGGATAAAAATCATTTCCCCCGCATACAGATTGCCAAACAATCGTAAGCCGAGAGAGAAAGGCCTGGCTAACAAACCAACCACCTCCATAAAAAGGTTAACCGGGATAAAAGCCCAGTGATTAAACGGGGTGAAGCTCAACTCCTTGAGGAAGCCAACGCCTTTAATCTTAATCGAGTAATAGAGCATCAAAATAAAGACACCCATCGCCATACCCATCGTAATATTCGGATCCGTAGAGGGCACGATTTTCTGGAAATGAACGCCGGCAACGATCTCTAAAATCTTGGGAACCAGATCAATTGGAACAAGGTCCATTAGGTTCATCAGCAACACCCAGACAAATATGGTTAACGCCAGCGGTGCAATCATCCGGTTTTGTCCGTGGAACGTATCACGCACAGTGCCGTCTACAAACTCAACAATCATTTCTACCATGTTGACCATGCCGCTAGGAACGCCCGTCTCTGCCTTTTTAGCCACTCGGCGAAACAGCCAACAAAAAACAATGCCAAGGCCGATCGACCACAACATAGAGTCCACATGAATCGCGTTAAATCCCATTGCAGAAGCTTCTTCTGCGCCGTGCGCCATCACCCACGCGCCGCCTTCGCCAATAATAGCGCCGTCCTCACGCTCAAAGCCGCCCGGCAATTCGCCATAGGTAAGGTTTGTCAGGTGATGCGTAATGTATTCAGAAACGGTCTGGGTTGAGCCTGCCATCTATCAAAACCCTTGAATCTATCTATTTCCGCCAGTCGCCCTTTAACAGCAACCAACTGCCTATAATTTGAATAACCAGCATCGCAAGAAAACCGGCAAAAACTGCCAGGCCACTTATTGGCCGCAACATAGTAAACACTATGGCGAAACCAGCAACACTGAGTGCAAACTTACCTACTTCGCCAACATAGCTGGCCCGAGCTATAGCCTGGGCTGAACGCGCTCCGCGCCACCTAAAGGCGTACAGCGCAAAATATGCCTGTGGCACTATGGCTGTGAGGCCGCCGCTGAATACCGAGTAAGCAATAACGCTATCGGACATCAGCAAAAAAAGGCTTGCCACAACGAGCAATGCCAATTGAACCCAAGTGATTCGGTATACCGGGGGGCGCGCTATTTCAGCACCAGCCATCAGCGCCTCGCGTCACTCCCGTCGTCATTAGGTACACCGAGCTTCCTCATTTCGGGCGAGCATTATAGGGGCATTGTCCGACAGGTTCAACCGAGTTATCGCCGGCAGAGCCCCTGTGTGTTTTTGCTCTTGATTTACACCCCCCTATTCCAAGATCAAGACATGATCGCAGACATTCTGCGCCGACACAGAGCCTTGTGTTGGCGCCAATCTTGGCGACTATATCGTGTGTCGCGGTCTTATTTAATATGACTCAAAATGCCGTCCAGCTCATCCAGGCTGTTGTAATGCAATACCAGCTTGCCTTTACCTTTTGCGCTGTGTTGGATTTTGACCGATGCCCCAAGACGCTGCGACAGATCGTCTTGTAAATGTCGAATATTAGGGTCAACCGAGGGGTCGGGTGCGGGTTGTGTCTTTTTCGCCGACCAATTGCGCACCAATGCTTCTGTTTGACGCACCGTTAAACCTTTGCCTACCACGGTGCGGGCTGCATGAGATTGATCGGACCCCTCCAAACCTAGCAGCGCACGCGCGTGTCCCATCTCTAGATCACCGTGTTCCAATAGACGCCGCACGTCTTCCTGTAACGTCATCAGGCGCAGCATGTTGGCTACTGTGGATCGGGATTTACCTACCGCTGTTGCCACTTCCTGTTGCGTAAGCTCAAATTCCCGCTGCAACCGCTGCAGTGAAGCGGCTTCCTCTATCGGGTTGAGATCCTCGCGCTGTATATTTTCTATCAGCGCCATAGCAATCGCAGCCTGATCTGAAACGTCACGGATAACCGCGGGTATAACATCCGAGCCAGCCAATTGCATGGCCCGCCATCGCCGTTCGCCCGCGATGATTTCGTACTTCTGATCAGAGATAGGACGCACCACGATCGGCTGCATTAGGCCCTGAGTAATAATACTGTCCGCCAGTTCACGCAGAGATTCTGGCTCAATCTCCCGGCGTGGTTGGTACTTGCCGCTCTGAATAAGGTCTACTGGTAGCTCTTTAAATGCTGAATCCTCGCCGCCCATAGCGTCTTTTGAGCCGGCATGCGCCTCCGAGCCAACAGATTGCATGTTATTTCCTGCCCCGAGCAACGCATCAAGTCCCCGCCCCAAGCCCCGTTTTTTACCTGCCATCTCTACTCTCCCTCATTACAGGCCGCCACGACATTTTTAGGCTGCTGCTCTGCTTCTTGCTCCGCTCGCCGGATGATTTCTCCCGCCAGCGCCATGTAGGCCTTGGACCCACGAGAGTTTTTATCATAGTACATGGCCGGAAGGCCGTGGCTGGGGGCTTCCGCAAGGCGCACATTTCTGGGCACAACCGTACGATAGACCTTGTCGCCAAAATGCGCGCGCAATTGCGCTGACACGTCTGTTGTCAGGCTGTTGCGGGGGTCGTACATAGTGCGCAATATGCCCTCGATCCGCAGGTCGTCGTTGAGTGTTTCGGCCACGCTTTCAATAGTCCGCGATAGCGCTGCCAAGCCCTCCAAGGCGAAGTATTCGCATTGCATGGCAATAATCACTCCGTCAGCGGCAACCAGGGCATTGATGGTCAGCATGTTAAGGGAGGGAGGACAGTCAATCAGTATATAGTCGTATTTGCTAGCCGATTGAGAGAGCGCCATCCTTAGGCGGCGCTCCTTGTGTTCAACGTCGAGCAGCTCCACTTCAGCCGCCGTCAGATCGCTATTGGCAGGCAAAACATCGTAACCACTTGCGCCCGCAGGGCATGTCACAAGGTGGATTGGCGCGCCGTGCACTAGAACGTCATAGATGCTGCGCTCGATAGCGTGTTTATCAATGCCGCTGCCCATAGTCGCATTGCCTTGTGGATCTAGGTCCACAAGCAACACGCGCTTCTTCATCGCCGCTAGCGATGCCGCAAGGTTGATGCTAGTCGTGGTCTTGCCAACGCCGCCTTTTTGATTCGCGATTGCGATAATTTTGGTCAATGAACTTGCCCCTGGCAATAGTGTTACGGTCGGCATGTGCTTTGTTACAGCGCAATCTCTACCAGGTGTCGATGCTCGCCGAGCCCCGGCACGACGAGCGGGTAAACCGCCACCTGCGCACCCTCTTGGCCAATTGCATCCAGCTCCTCCGCAGGATAGGCCCCCTTCATCGCCAACAGTCGACCCTCTGGAGCCAGCAGGTGGCGGCAACCATGCATCATATCCTGCAAAGAAGCAAAAGCGCGCGATAACACCGCGTCAAACGGCTCAACAACACGAAATGATTGCACCCGTGCCTGATGAACAACCATATTATCCAAGCGCAGTGCTGTTTTCACCTGAAAAAGAAACCGGGTCTTCTTTCCGTTACTGTCCAATAGGTGAAACTCTCGCTGAGGAAAAAGTATCGCCATAGGGACTCCCGGCAGGCCCGCCCCCGTTCCAACATCCAGAACACGCTGGCCCGCTAGAAAAGGCGCAATCGCTAGGCTATCCAGCAGGTGACGCGTGACCATGTCCGCCTCCTCGCGCACCGCGGTCAAGTTATAGGCCGTGTTCCATTTTGACAGCAGGGCCACATAGTCGATCAACCGTGCCTGCTGGTCGCCGCCAAGAGACAACTTCAGGTCATCGCAGCCCTGTCGTAGCCGATAGATCAGGTCTGATTGCAATTCAGGCTAGCTTACGTTGGCTATCGGAGTCTTCTCTCATATCGCTGCCGAGGGCACCGCGCTTTTTGAGGTAGATCAGCAACAATGCGATGGCGGCCGCCGTAACGCCGGGTAGTCTCCCGGCTCGAGCCAGAGAGTCTGGCCGAGCGGCACTCAACCTTTGTTTCACCTCATTAGACAGTCCGTCAACCGCGTTGTAATCCAAATTAGCGGGTAGCAGTGTATGCTCATGGCGACGCAGCCGCGCAATATCTTCTTTCTGCCTTTCGATGTAGCCGGCGTACTTGGCCTGTATTTCAACTTGTTCTGCTGCTTGGGGGTCTGCACTCGGCTCTCCCACCAGCGCGGCGAGGTCCGCGTATTCAAGTTCCGGTCGTTTCAGTAGCTCAGCCAGTGAATACTCGCGAGCAATCGGATTTTTTAGTTTTCCAGAGAGCGCTTCGGCCTGAGGGGTGTGGGGATGAACCCAGCTGGTCGCCAGTCGGGTTGTTTCGTGCTCTATTTCATCGCGTTTTCCTTCAAAGCGCTCCCAACGCGCATCGTCCACAAGACCCAATGCCCTCCCGCGCTCCGTGAGTCGCAGGTCCGCATTGTCTTCACGTAGCAGTAGTCGGTACTCCGCGCGAGACGTAAACATGCGATAGGGCTCTAGAGTGCCCATTGTGATCAAGTCATCTACCAGCACGCCGATATAAGCCTCGTCTCGCCGTGGGGTCCAGGCCTCCTTTTCGCACACCGCGAGCGCGGCGTTGAGCCCGGCCAACAAGCCTTGTGCGGCAGCCTCTTCATACCCGGTAGTACCGTTGATCTGCCCAGCAAAATATAGCCCCGGGAGCGCTTTTGTCTCCAGGGTTGCGTTAAGGTCCCGTGGATCGAAGAAGTCGTATTCGATAGCGTACCCAGGCCTGGTGATGTGAGCGCTCTCAAACCCTTTGATAGAGCGCACTAGATCGACCTGGACATCAAATGGCAGGCTGGTGGAAATGCCATTGGGATAAAGCTCCCGCGTGGTTAACCCTTCCGGTTCTATAAAAATCTGATGCGAACTTTTATCCGCAAATCGGTGAATCTTGTCTTCAATACTAGGACAGTAACGCGGACCGACCCCCTCAATGACGCCTGAATATAGGGGCGACCGGTCCAGGCCGCCTCGAATAATATCGTGGGTTTGCTCATTGGTATGAGTGATCCAGCAACAGCGCTGCTCGGGGTGTTCCGCTATGCCACCCATATAGGACATGACCGGCTCTGGCTGATCGCCCCACTGTTCTTCTAAGCCGGAGAAATCGACGCTTCGTGCATCAATTCGCGGTGGTGTGCCTGTTTTCAGGCGCGCTACCCGAAATGGCAGCTCCCGCAAGCGCGCTGCAAGGGCAATGGAGGGCGGGTCACCGGCGCGGCCCGCAGAGTTGTTCTCAAGACCAATGTGTATTTTCCCGCCGAGGAACGTGCCGCTCGTAAGAATCACTCGCGGCGCACGAAAAACGAGTCCCATTTGCGTAATCGCACCGGCTATTCGGCCATTCTCTATTAACAGGTCATCAACCGGTTGCTGGAATATAGACAAGTTGGGCTGTGACTCGAGCATTTGGCGAATGGCATTCCTGTACAACACCCTGTCCGCCTGGGCCCGCGTGGCCCTGACGGCCGGCCCTTTACGTCGGTTCAACACCCGAAATTGTATCCCGGCCTGGTCGGTGGCACGAGCCATAGCTCCGCCTAAGGCATCCACCTCCTTGACGAGGTGGCTCTTTCCAATCCCACCAATAGCAGGATTACAGGACATTTGTCCCAACGTATCGACGCTGTGGGTAAGCAAAAGGGTACGACAACCCATGCGTGCAGCAGCCAGGCAGGCCTCCGTACCCGCATGTCCTCCGCCAATGACGATCACTTCAAACTGTTGCTGATATTCCACTGCCGGCCTCGCGTGTCAAGTGCACACTCTGTTGGGGGGAGAGAGATTATACGCGGGCAATGGCTGTTGTTCAAAATATGTTCGGCGCCAGTCTAAATGCAGGATCCGTTGGCGGGTAGTCTCGCCTCGCACCAGCTAAGGATTTGATCCAGAACGTCTTGACCCTCAGGTTCATTGAGAATTTCGTGATACAAACCCGGATAAATTATCAGTGTCTTGTCCGTGGAGCTTATATGCTGGTGCAAATAGCGCGACCCATCAGGCGAGGTTAATACGTCTGCATCTCCATGAAGCATCAGCATCGGCAACCTAATGCCTGCTGCGTCCGCTTGCAAGGTCGCCATACCGGCAAATAGCTCTCGCACCATCCTCGCCGAAGCCTTCCCATGGAGCACCAGCGGGTCCTCGACATATTTTTTCACTTCCTCGGGGTCGCGACTAACGCCGCTCGCGTCTAGCTGCATTAAACCCAATCGCGGTGCCAATAGCGCCAGCAGCCGAATGACCCCCATTTGCACCCATCCGGGCTGTAAATCGGACTTAATAAGCGCGCCGGATAGGATACAGCCGACAAACCGATCCTGCTGTTGCAAAAGATAATTGCAAGTGATCAGGCCGCCCAGACTGTGGCCAAGGAGAAATATTGGCACACCCGGGAACTGACGCACTACCTCATTATGAAATACTGCCAAATCAACGAGATAATCGTCAAACACGTCTATATGCCCTGGCTTGCCATCAGAATGACCGTGCCCACGATGATCCAGCGCTGATACAGCGAAACCCTGTCTTACAAAGAACTCCGCCACATGCAGATAGCGCCCACTGTGCTCTCCAGCGCCATGGACTAGCAATAAGATTGCTTTGGGTGCCGCCTCTGGCGCCCACCACTGACAATAAATTGAACGCTGGCCGGGTCCCAGCAACTTTGCCTCTGTGTGCTTCATGCTTTCTCCTGGTTTGATGGTCCGTGAGACACACTCTGGTTTATCAACACGTTAATATCGCGTTTTACTCCCGGGCCAGACAGTTTATTGTTTCGCTTGTCACTGTCACCACAATTTAGGTAGCATGCAGAGCATACTATAAATAATAAAAAACTGGAGTTCGTCTATGACTGAATACTTTGTCATCCCGCCTATTATTGGTTTTGCTGGCCTTGCCATTGCTTTTATCATCTACCACATCATGCTCCGCCATGATCCCGGTGACGGCGTGGTTAAGAAAATCGGCGATCAAATACATCTCGGCGCAATGGTGTTTATGCACCGTGAATACAAGATGTTGGCTATATTTTCGGTAGTGCTGCTGGTGGCTATTTTTGTTTCGCCACTAGGCCTTAACACCGCCATCGCATTTACAGCAGGCGCAGTATCTTCTGCTACTGCGGGCTATCTGGGTATGTTCGCTGCCACGAAGGCTAACGTGCGTACCACGGTGGCGGCCCACAACCACGGCCAAAAAACCGCGCTGTCTGTCGCATTCTATGGCGGTTCCGTCATGGGCTTATGTGTTGCATCACTAGGCCTCGTTGGTCTTGGGGGTGTTTATTGGTATTTCGGCGGTGACCCTGGCACCGCGCATGCCATCCATGGCTTTGGCATGGGGGCATCTGTAGTCGCTTTATTCTCACGCGTCGGCGGCGGCATTTTTACCAAGAGTGCTGATGTCGGAGCCGACTTGGTCGGAAAAATCGAAGCCGGCATCCCAGAAGACGATCCTCGTAACCCAGGCGTTATTGCAGATAATGTCGGTGATAATGTCGGTGACATTGCCGGTATGGGTTCAGATATTTTCGAGTCATACTGCGGCGCAATGATTGCTTGCGTTGCTATCGCGTCGACAATGACGGTGGCAGCGACACGAGATGCAATGATGTTCCTTCCTCTCGCTTTAGCCACTATCGGCCTATTGGCTTCCGTTTGTGGCATTGTGATTGTTCGTATCCGATCTAACGCCCCCCCAGAAGCTGCTTTGCGTTCTGGCACGCTCTTAGCACCTGTTATTTTTGCCATCATGGCATGGTTCATGATGGAAGCTATGGATATACCGCCCAACGTGTGGTGGTCCGTGATTTGTGGCGCCGTAGGTGGTGTCTTTATTGGTTTGATTACTGAGTACTACACTGGCGGTGCACCCGTTAAGAAAATCGCTAAATCCGGAGAAACCGGCGCAGCAACGGTCATGATCACGGGTCTGGCCGTCGGTATGCAATCTGTTGTTCTGCCTGTCCTGTTCCTCGCCGCTATTATTTATATCTCTACAGAACTCTCAGGCCTCTATGGCGTCGGTATTGCCGCCGTCGGTATGCTGGCCACCGTGGGAATAACAATGGCAATTGATGCCTATGGCCCAGTCGCAGATAACGCGGGCGGAATTGCTGAAATGGCCGGCATGGGTGAAGAAACTCGCAAGATCACCGACGGACTAGACGAAGTAGGCAACACCACTGCTGCTATTGGAAAAGGGTTCGCCATTGGTGCGGCGGCGCTAGCTGCGTTAGCGATCATAGCCGCTTTTGTGGAGACGGTACAGGTGCACACTGCTGACTTCTCCTTGGTCCTTACCAACCCCGTCGTTTTAGTAGGCATGTTTATCGGTGGAACAATTCCGTTTCTGATTGCGGCTATTACTATGACCGCTGTGGGCGAAGCGGCCTTCGACATGATTAATGAGATTCGCCGTCAGTTTCGTGAAATTCCGGGTCTGTTAGAAGGTACCGCTGAACCTGATACAGAAAAGTGCGTCGACATTGCCACCACTGCCGCGCTACGCCGCATGATTCTACCTGGCGTCATTGCGGTGTCTGCGCCGGTTATCGTCGGCTTTGGCCTTGGTGCTGCTTCTCTCGGTGGCATGCTGGCTGGCGCGTTGCTCGCGTGTGTTCTAATGGCGTTAATGATGGCTAATGCGGGGGGCGCATGGGATAACGCCAAGAAGTATGTAGAGAAAGGCAATCTAGGTGGTAAGGGCTCGGACACTCATTCCGCCGTAGTCGTTGGTGACACGGTAGGTGACCCCTTCAAAGACACCTCGGGCCCTGCAATGAATATCTTAATTAACGTAATGGCTATCGTTAGCCTAGTAATCGCGCCTCTGCTTTAACGCGTTAATGCGGCGCTTCGACAGATCGTCGAGGCGCATTCAAACCAAGCCGTCATTATTTCATCCAGTAATGGCACTTTTCTTGTTCTTCGTCCATATTACGCTCTCGTTAGTTCCATGAGTTTTTTGCATGCCTGTACTGAGCAACAGCCAAAAATATAACCTCGTGACAATAATGAACGATCATATTCCCCATGCGGCATTACTCGGGATTCAGGTCGAACGCATCGATGGGGAAGAGCTCACGTTAAAACTACCCTATCAGACCGCACTGGTGGGTGACTCCGACGCAGGGACGATACATGGCGGGGTATTAACCGTGCTGTTAGACCAGACCTTAGGGATGGCCACCGTGTGTTGTGACGCCACTGAACCATCCGTTACTCCAACGCTAGATCTGCGCATTGATCACCTTAGTGTCGCGCCGCCAGGGATGGATGTATTTGCTTCAGCACGGGTATACAAGGCCACTCGCAAAATACTCTTTGTCGAAGGGTACGCCTACTGTGAGTCGAAAGAAAACCCTATTGCGCGGGCGACTGGAAGCTGGGTCAGAATTGCAGACGTTGATTTATCTTGGCTCGTCCCTACCGATCAGGACGCTGTCTAAAATGGCGCAGGTAGATAACGTTCGCAACCGCCCCAACTTAGCTGCACTGGAAGTGTGGTTGCAAAAGGTACCGTATGCCGTGTTTCTTGGCATCAAGGCCGAACTAAACAAGGGCGATATTTTATTTATCCTTCCAGAGGACAAAAGATTGATTGGAAACCCTTCCCTGCCTGCATTGCACGGTGGTGTTGTCGGCGCTTTCATGGAACAGGCGGCCGCGCTTCACCTGATCGCCCACATGGATAAACCTGCGTTACCAAAAATAATTAATTTCTCTTTAGACTATTTGCAACCTGCACGATTGCGCGATACATATGCTAAATGCCGATTAAGTCGCCAAGGCCGGTTCATTAGCAACATCACTATTACCGCCTGGCAAGAACATGTTGATCAACCTAACGCTATTGCAAGAGCGCATTTTTTAACCCCTGAATATAAATAAAAGGATAACGACTATGCCACGATGGGAACGATTAGAAATCGAACACGCTTTTGATCAGTATCAGGCTGCTGCTTTAAAAGGGGCACAAACGAAAGACTGGACTGACTGGTCAGCCTGTTTTACGGAAGACGCCACCTACTTTGAACACCACTATGGACGTTTCTGGGGACGCGATAATATTCATACCTGGATTACTGAAACGATGAATAAATGGCCTGCTAGTGAGATGACGGCTTTTCCCGTCACCTGGTACACGATTGATGAAGATAAGGGCTGGATTATCGCCGAAGTCATGAACCGTATGAGTGACTTGGGTGACGGCTGTATTTATCAGGAACCGAACATTACTATTTTGCATTATGCCGGTAACGGCGTATTCAAGTATGAAGAAGATGCCTATAACCCGCATAATATGGGCGTTACTATCGGCGCCTGGATCAAGGCGAAAAAACTGCTGGACGCTGAATAAGGGTTGACTAGACCTGTCAAAATGACTCGCTCTTCAACAACCAGTAACATCATTCTTCGCTTTGATATGCGCAGTTCACCACTGTGCAAAGATACTCCTTCAGACCGCTATAGGGCGGCCCTAGATATGGCAAGCTGGGCCGATAGCCAACTCGTTAGCGTTGTGGGTTTGTCTGAGCATCACAACACCTCTGATGGGTTTTTATCCGCGCCACTGCAACTTGCCGGCATGATGATTTCACGCACTAAGAGAGTCCGTGTCAGTGTTAGCGCTCTACTAGTCCCACTGCATAGCCCATTAAGACTAGCGGAAGACATCTGCTTAATAGACCAGGTAGCTAATGGTCGTTTTTCGGTGACTTGCGGTCTTGGTTACCGAGAAATAGAGTATCAATCCTTTGGTGTTGAATGGTCACAGCGCGGCAAAGTGTTTGATAAAAAAATGGATATTTTGATACAGACGCTTAAAGGTGAGTATGTCTTAAATGGCGATGCTTCTACACAACTAAACCCACTTCCTGTATCTAAAATTAATAGTCTGCTAATGATTGGTGGAAATAGTAAAGCGGCAGCTCTGCGGGCTGCACGATTAGGTCTTGTCTTTTGTCCGGCAATTGACGACGTAACATTAGAAAAAATATATACGGATGCTTGTCGGGAGTATGGCGTTAAACGCGGGTTGATTATATCTCCTGGTAAACCGGCTACAACATTTATTAGTCTAGATCCTGCTGCTACTTGGAAAGATATTGGTGAGCATCTGATGTATGACGCAACCGCCTATGGCATGTGGCAACATCCTAATCGTCGAGCGTATGCAGAATCGTTTGCTTCAAATATTGAAGAATTAAAACAGGAAGGAAAATATCGTGTTCTCTCTCCCGGCCAGGCCTTGGAATCAATAAAAAAAACAGGTTCATTGCATCTTGCTCCACTCACTGGGGGGGTTTCTATCGACGTTGGATGGAAGAGCTTGCGCTTATTTGAAGATCACGTCCAACCCTATTTATAATTATTTTTATCCCAGCTGAAATTATGAAGTCAAAAAGATTTTGCGTTTTGTTTACTCCGTATAAACTATTTATAGTTAGTTAGATATATAGGTATGTATATAGGTAAGTATTATTGTTACTACTGTTACTAAGGGCTATTATTTCAGTGGAAAACAACGTTTTACTGATATAAATCAATATTTTGAAGCAATGAAAACCGTTAGGAAAAAATCAGTATTAGCTGGTTGAAAACCGTGCTTAAGCGGTGTGTTAAAAGTCTTTTTTTGTGGATACTTTTAATGAGGCGTATGGGCGAGTGGATAAAAGTCTATTGCACACACGGGTTATACAAAGATTATTAAGATGTTAGGCACAAACACGATAGTTAAAA
>TARA_B110000503_G_scaffold140532_1_pt1 | contig 36019 bp, 32 predicted proteins | sample TARA_B110000503 | Tara Oceans TARA_B110000503 (sample SAMEA4397472) | marine metagenome | biome: Polar Biome; feature: [SRF] surface water layer (ENVO:00010504); material: water (ENVO:00002006), including particulate matter (ENVO:01000060) such as... | depth 5 m | reverse complement strand
GCGCCCCACCCCTTGCAGGAGCCGCTCAGAGATTACTATATGAAATTTTGGCGGCTGACGATTGTGTAATATTCACTGAATCGTGCCTTTTTAATCCAGTGAAATCGCCAGATGGCGACAGCTCTGTCTCCTGCGCGAACGGCAGAGGTAACCCCACTTCGAGCGTGGGATCAAAGAGGGAATGATCAGCCCAGCAGCTGGTTTTCGCAGCACTCAGAACGATGACAGCGCTGGTCTAAACCTGGGCCGCCTCTGCAACGGAAGCGTTATTGAGGACTAATCCTCAAAGGGACGACGCTCTCCGCCGTTATGAGCTCTCACCATACGCACAGTACGCTGGCAGGTGTCCAGCCACTGCTGCACACTGTCCGTTTTCAGCGCCCGCACACAACCGCGCTCTGTCAGACAGGCAATGCTGGTTTTGTTGGGCGTCCAGTCACCTTCTTTTGGGCGTGGTTTACGCGAGCTGTAATACCAAAGACCGCGCATATCCTGCATTACATATCTGGCTTCGGCGGGCAGAAACACCTTCTTACCGCCGATTACTGCGAAAACTTCCGGCCCATCGTCGGGAACTGTGTCCAGCACTGCCGTCGGAGTTATTGTCAACATCGCTGCCTACCCCATTGATCTCATGTATGACTTGTTGTGTTCTCCGCAGGGAGTTGGCTCGCCGCAGCAAACCGGGAACTCCCCGCTGAGATCACTACTTAATCTGTGGTGATAACCAAGTTATAGGTCGGGAGGGTAGTGACGACAACACGCAAGACGTCTTATTTTTATTAAATTAAAATTTAAGGCTATTTTTGTGCCATTATTTTATAAATATATTATTTTTATCGGGATATTTTGTTTTATATGCCATTTTTTATCTAATATTTGTTCATAAATCCAGCCAAGTTTTAAGCTAGCAGACTCCAGGACGAGGCCAACCAATACATCCTGACGGACGAATTAACGCTTAACCAACTTGATATGAGACGGGGCCCTGGGTAACGGCGTCAGTGGCTTGAGCCCTTCACCCTCGCTGCTCGCCACGGGAAGATCTTTCGCTTCCTCCACTGAGCTCATCAACATAAACAATGCCAGGGTAGCGCGACTCTCTTTAGACACGAGCTGGGACGCAAACGCCGCCAGACCACCCTGTGCAATCTCGCCCAATACCACAGCATTAGTCAGATAATCGCGGATAATCTGGCGATTGACCTGATCTTTTAAATAGCACTAAAAGCCGGACGTACCAAAAATTCTCGTCAACTCCTCGACTTCCGCACGCGCAGGACGGGGCGATATGTCGCCAAAAGCTGAATCAATCCAGTTTACTATCTCATCTAAATACAACGCTTCTATCTCCGTAATAGGTCAGGCAACCATCGGTCTGACGGCAACCTTTTTCTGAAAACTGTCCAGATCAGGCACCTGGCAAAGCACACCATTGAACATGAAGGCAGTCACAGCATACTCCTGCACGCCTTCGGACATATCCACTACAGCGTCAGACTCCAGGCGGGCGACTTTCAATCCATCGCCTCGAATGGCCACACCCCAATACTCACAGCCATCGCCCTTGAGTCCGAGAAAAATCGCTACCAGGCCAGTATCCCACGCCGCTGCTGCCACGGGAAAAATCGTCGCCCCCAAGGTCCAACACCGGCACAGTGAGCTCTCGCCAGCGTAGCCCACCAACAACCAGATACCGCGCACTTCGTCCCACCGATTAGCGACCTTGCGCAGCGCTGGGGCAGAACCGCTGGACAACGCCATGCCCAGTTGTGTCAGCAACCCTTCTACACAGCTTAGTATGATATCGGAAGCCGCCGACTCGGGAATATTATCCGCCAGCAACAAGAAACGGCCCGTGGGCAACAGCAGCTCCAGCACATCATCGGATCGCGCATCAAAAATCCAGGCGTCCACCGTGTTGGGTGCTATCAGTGCGCGGACACGGTCAATATTAGCCGCGACTTGCACCTCATAGCCTGCCTGCGACAAGGCGGCGACCGGGTGGCGCCAGCCAACGCCCGACCGATGCTCAAGGGCTCGCTAGGCACCGGGAAACATATAGCTCTTAAACGGTTCCAGGTGGCCTGCCTGAAAATCGCGCAGTTCGTATATCTTGAACTTATGCATCAGGGTCAGGCAGCGCTGGAAGACCTGGTCGGCCTCGTAGGCAGAAGGCGGTATCCCGTATTCATCGGTTATCTGCGCAAAAATAGTAGAGGCGATTTCTCGACGCGTCTGGTCCTCGCGATATAAGGCCTGGTTAACCGGTGACGACACAATGGAAGAGCCGTAAAGAAGAAACGCTTCCCAGCGCCGCACATCCTGGCCCTGATCCAATTGCGCGACCAGAAATGTCACCATGTTGTGTAGGTCGATACGCGGTGGCAGCACATCTTTTTGCAACCACTTACGCACATCTGACTCACGCCAGTCACGGTTTATTCCCAACACGCTTATGACCCTTCCCTCTGTCTGCGGCGGCGCCGCACCTGCAAGATCCCACAACATATTCAGGCGTGCGGAGAAACCCAGGCTCAGCGGCAATTCATTTTCCATGCCCTGCTCGAACGCGCGCGCGTAATCATCCACGGTTTTTGCGCTGCGCTGCGCAGCACCAGACACCCTGCCTTGTGCGCGATCATTTGTTGCATTTCCCGACATGCGCAATCCCCTGTCAAGTATTCCTGGTTTCGCGGCAACGCTTCAAATAGGTTGGCGTTGAGACACCCATGATACGGGCGCGCGTCGCGGATCTCAGTACACTGCCCTGTTCGTTCACATGCACCATCAATTGCTCTGCCATAAATGACAACGGCGATTCCTCAAACTGCGCTGATTCCCTGACCCACTGGCGCAACAATCGATGAGGCTTCTGCCACAACGCACTGCCACTGCGCTCATCTTCGCGCGCCGCGATTTTTGGTAGCCAGCGACTAATGTTGCGCGGCTTGGTATGCAGGAACTCCCCGGTCTGACGCAGATCGCCACGATACCGATCCAGCGCCGCGAGCACCAGTTCATCCTCCAGCCATGTGCCCAACGGCTTAATCATATTCAATGTCACTAAACACTGCACAGCCTCGCCCAGTGCAACGTACAGAGAATCGCTGACAGAGGGAAGGTAGCTTTCATCCTCGCGCTCGTCTGCTGCCACCGTCGCCAAAAACGGTTTGGGCGCAGGCTGGCAGGGCGCCCCACCGGGATTGATCCCTGTAAAGAGGCCGAGATCAACCGGTGTCAGCCAGTCCTTATCCGTTTTTTCCAGTGCGTCATGAATACACTGGCGCATTTCACTGATGTTGCCCGGCCAGTCGTACAACAGCATCGCCTGCTCTGCGTCTGGCGTAAAGCCCTTCATATCGCGATCTCGTGTCACACCCTCCTGCCCGAGAATTTTGTGCGCCCAGCGCAACACCGCCTGCTTACGATCCTTGATCGGTGGCACGTTGATTGGATAGCCGGCGAAGACGCTGGCCAGGGGGGCCTGCAACTGACCGCGCCGGATCAACAGCTCCAGTTTCTCCGGGAATAAAGCGATTAGTTTCAGCTGCGGTAAATAGCGGGATGGACTGACATCCGCCAGCGTGCGGGAACTGATTTGCTTGGCCAGCTTGAGCTGCACCTCGGCGTGCATCAGATGCGGTGACTTGAACACCAACGTTTTACCCTCTCCCTGTGCCAACTCTCGTGCAATACGCGCAGTCGCTGCGCCGCGACTGCGGAACTCCCGACAGTCAATGGGCACGAGCATGTCGCTGGCGCCATCGGACTCCTCGTGAATAATCCGCGCAACGTACATTTTCCCCGTCCCAGCAGGACCTATAATCGCGACAGGAATATCCACCTTAGCCAGAAAAATAGCCTGATCGACAGCGCCTTCCATATTGTCGACCACATAGCCTTCTATATCCTTTTCAATGGGCGCCACCGGAGGCAGGATTTTCTTCGGAGGCGAGGGATCCATTGCTGCGTCGGGCATCTGCCGCTCCCCGGACTCGGGAAAGTATGCCGTCAAGGGATCGCTGAATATCCCCGCGTAGTTAATAACGGCCCCGGCAATCCGTTTCTGATCATCGTCGGTGGCCGCGCGAATCGGTTCCCCAGCGCCAATAAACTGGGCTTGCAACAGGGCATTATTGGCCGCCAGTAACGTTGTTAACACGCTGCGGCTGTGTGCTCGGTGCGCCAGCCCGACACAGATACGAGCGCCCGCAGAGACGGTGCCCGCGAGAGTATGCTGGCGTTGCACGTGCGACAGCACTGCGCGACAGATATCGCGCGCACCTTCAATACCCACATCACGCAGTGCAATGAGCACCGAGCCTGCCATCGGTGGGCCTATGGTGTCTCCGCTGCGCACGATTTCCTGCAGGCTACCCCGGATCTCCGTCATCAGGCGCACTGTTTCGCGCGCGCCCCACAGCGTGTCATAGCGCAGCTGATCCACTCCCAACACGGCGAGTGTATCGGATGTGGCCAGTGTGCCCGGCATACACTGCTGACTATCTTCGAGTAATCGCCACAGCAACAGGCTGGACGCAGCCCCCCGAGGCCCCCGCTGGGCGGGCAATGATAATCCGCCAACCGCAATTTCCGCCCCTTGGGGGAGGCGCAGAATCAGCGGTGGTAGCATGACGTGACGACCTGCCTGCAATGCATGCGTGAGCACACCAGCGGAGTCCGCTTCGCACACAATGACCCGGCTCCATACGTTGCCGGTCATCGTCTCGGGCGATACCCCGAACAGGCCGGCTGCAGCGTCATTGCAATCGAGAATTTCACCGGTAACGACGTCAATCGAAAGGAAGGCTTCGTCCAATCCACCAAACACTGTCATTGCCGACCTCTGACATGAGGGTCGAGCAGCACAGTCCTATTCCGTCGGCTGCGCCGATGGATCCACCTCGGCGAATTGACGCATGACATAGTCCACGCGGTGCTCTGTACGAAAGCGCCGGTTCACCGTCATATTCTCGATGTGGCGCAGGCGAGGTAATAAACCACGCCCGTTCGTTATCTGGATAGCCAAACCAGGGCGGGCGTTCAGCTCCAGCAGTTGTGGGCCGGCAAACTTGTCCAATACGATGTCGGTGCCTATATAGCCGAGGCCGGTCATATCGTAGCACTGCGACGCCAACAGTAAGATATCCCGCCAGCCGGCGATATGTATGTCGCTCAGCGGACGCCCGGTGTCCGGATGCAGTTTGATGGGTCGACCGAACTGGGCCGCTTTCAGGCAGCGCCCCGTGTCCAGAGCCAATCCTACGCCCACCGCGCCCTGATGCAGGTTGGCCTTACCATCAGAGGCGGCCGTGGCCAGGCGCAGCATGGCCATGACCGGGTATCCACGAAACACGATAATACGGATATCGGGGACGCCTTCATGTGAGTAGCCAGCAAAACAGTCATCAAAGGCAATGAGATCCTCAATGATAGCCACATCGGCGGTACCGCCCAGAGAGTAAAGCCCGGCGAGGATATTACTCATATGGCGTCGAATATCGCTGATATCCATTAGCGCCCCGGAGCTGCGTATGAACTGATCCCCTTTGCGGCCAACAATGACCAGTATGCCTTTCCCACCCGAACCCTTGGCCGGCTTTAGTGCAAAACTCTCCAAATCAGCCAATTCGCGCTCGATATGACTGATCTCGTGTTGTTCACGCACAACAAATTTCAATGCCGGTGTCGGCACGTCATATTCCTGCGCCAACAATTTAGTTTTTAGCTTGTTGTCGACCAGTGGAAACAGTCTGCGTTCGTTATAACGGTTGATGAAATCGACGTTGCGGCAATTCATGCCCAACATCCCAAAATCCTTCAAACGATTGGTGGAGACCCACGCCTTTGACATCAGAGATCATCCATCGATCGAAAGCGCCGCAACTCCGACAATTTGTACCCGGTGTACTGCCCCATCGCCAAAATAGCGGCCAACAACACCAGATTTAGCTCCGGGAAATTAAACGTGAGGTGCACAAAAATAGGGGTCTGCATCAGCAGGTAGGCAATCACTGCCACTAACAGGCTGCCTCCACCCTGGCGCATAACCTCGTTGGGGCCATCTTCTTCCCACAGTATCGACATCCGCTCAATAGTCCACGCAATGATAATCATTGGGAAGAACATGATTGTCATACCGGTGGAGTAGCCCAACTGATAGCCCATAATACTAAAGGCCGAGATCATAAAAACGACCAATACGATGAGCGTAGCGATGCGCGAGACCAGCAGCAGGTTGAGCCGTGACAAATAACTGCGCAGCCCCAAACCGGCAGCCACCATCAGCACGAAGCTGATCAGACCGGCCACCAGCGAGGTCTGTAGAAACGCCAGCGCGATCAATACCGGCATAAAAGTACCCGATGTCTTCAAACCGATGATTACCCGCATGAACACCACGACTGCTGCGCCCAGCGGCAGCAGTAACAACAGCTTGAACATACTCTGTTCTTCGATGGGTAGATGCTGCACACCCAGGCGCATAAATGCACTCTCGTTGTTTTTCACCTGAGCCAACTGCAGGGCGGGAACCGTCTGACGAATCATGGAGAAATGCACGCGCGACTTTGTACCACCTGTGACATCCAGTACTGAAACGCCACCACGATGCCACAGCAGCAGATTGGGCGGCACTCCGAATTCGCCGGAGACAGGATTAACCAACAGCCACTTCTCACTGGTATAAATTTCGACCATCGGTGTCAGGCTCTGCCTGCGTCTGGCGTCCTCCAGATACAAGCCCATCACCGAGCGCGTTGCTATATCGGCGCGATCCAGCAACAGCATCAGCAGGTCAGCCTGATCTGTAGAGTCTGAGCGCAGCAGGGCGGTATTTTGAGATCCAGGACTATTCAGTAATTTGACCAGTTCCCGCGTCATACTCTCGGGCGAACTGGACTTTTCAGCGGCAAGATCAAGCATTTCCTCCGCCGCCAGTTCCTGCGCCTCATCCCAGTAGTTCAGGTGCTGCTCGCCAATGCCAGGTGCATCGTCGCTGCTGACGTTGTCACTGCCGGTCTCAACCAGTGTAACCTTGTAGTAGAGCGACTGGTCGCCCAGAGCTTCACGCTTGGTCCACTCTGCGCGCCGGCGGCCATTACCGGCCAAGATATCAAACCCGTAACCGGGTGAGGCAGCTTGCTCCTCATACACTTCAAAGCCTGGCATTTGTGCATCGGGCAAACTGAGGCTGGCGGTGACGGGGCCACCACCCGCCTCAAAATCGATTCTGGCATCAACTAACCAGACCGATTGTTCCTGTCCCGGCAGGAACGGGATACCGGTTGCGAAATGCCGCAATACCGCAATCACAATACCGCTCAGCGCCATCAAAACAAGGATACTGAAAAACGTCCGCTTCTGGCTCATTTGACAGCCCGTTGGCTATCGGACGTTTGCTTGGGAAAGATGTAGGGTGCGATATTTTTCTTGCTCACATCCACCACCATGACATCTTTTAGGATGCTGCGACCTATCTTCACCTGATAACTCGTATGGCGGCGACTACTCAAGCCAAACTCTGCCGTCTGCTCGTTCTGACCAATAACGATACCCATCTTGACCACCGGTCGCCGCTTCGCCTCAGCTGCCCCTGCCTGATTAATACCAATCGTGCGCACAAGTCTGCGCTCCAGGGTCTCCGGCTTTTCCGTTTTGGGGTTTATTATAGTGAAGCGCACCCAGGGCTTGCCGTCGCGCTCAAATTGTTTAATCTCCTGCGCATCCATCGATGCAGTTTCTACACCGGTATCAATTCTGGCCGTCAGCGCCACCTCAAGATCAGGAAACCACACGTTCTCCAACCCCCCCACAATCGTCTTGTTGTAGATCTCCGGCACTGACGGACAGGCCGCCGCCTTGGGGCACTCTTCAGTCTTGGGAGTCTCAAGTGCCTCGTCGAGATTTGCATTCAGCGCGAGCATGTTTTGCTCCTGCTTTTCCAACTGTCGCTGCTGCGCCTGCAAAAGCGCATTCACCGAGGCCTGGTTTGCCAGTGATTGATCCAACTGCGAGACAACTTGATCAAGGCGCGTATCCTGTACCTTTTCCGGTTGCGGCGGGGCAACGCAGCCGCCCAACATTGAAAGCAGCGCAATCGCCATGCAAGATACAGAGATATTCCGATTTGTCATAAGAGCCCAAATTTAGCAGTGCTATAATTATTCATCAGTTGCAACTCTAACGAGCGCAACCCCTAAAGTAAATTACCTGAAATGGGTGGCTCAGTAGCGCATTCGTCATCAAAAATACCACCTTAGCGGGTGGTCAGGTTCTCAAAAACACCTATCAAGTGTCACTGAATACAGTCTAGACCCGGGGCGGCTTGAAGTGCCGCTGCACAATACGCCACGCCGTTAAACTGCGCCGCAATCGATCCTGAGAAATAATCCCCATTTCCAGCGCTATTCCCTGCTAGGTAATGATTCACGTACTCGCCCGGGCGTGGATTTTTTCCAGTAAGCGGATAAAAGTCTCCACTTCCTGCGCACCCGGCACCCTATACTGCTGCTGGAAGTAGAACGTTGGCACTGCGTGGACCTCCTGATCAAGCCAGTACTGTTGCTCATCTCGTACCGCCCGCGCGAAACGTTCGTCCGACAGTACGGCGCTCGCCTCAGCACGATCCAACCCCACCTTGCCGGCAACATCAGCCAACAGTTCCGGGTCGCTCACATCCACACGCTGGCTGAAAAAAGCGTCGAACAATGCCAGTTTAAGCGCAGTCTGCTTACCCTCTTCGGCGGCCCAGTGCAGCAACTGATGCGCACGAAACGTGTTGACCATACGCATCCCATCGAAGTAGTCAAAATTGAAACCCAGTGACTCGCCCAGTGCTGACAATCTTGCCCTGGCTCCCTGGCTCTGCTCTGGCGTAGTGCCGTATTTTTGTGCCACGTGCTCGCGTAGGTCCTGACCCTCCAAAGGCATGCCAGGATTCAGCTCAAACGGATACCAGCGTATCGTTAGGTCAAACAGCCCAGGCAATGCGGCCAGCGCTTTCATCAATTGCTTATAACCGATAATGCACCACGGGCACACCACGTCGGAAACGATATCCACCTGAAGCGGCATTGCTGGCGATTGTATTTTCTGCAGTTGTGGCATAGGACCTCTGACATGTGTGCGGGGCCTGCTATCATAAAGCTATGTATCGCATGAGGCGATACGCTGTTGAAAAGGGGAATCTCCGCCCCTACAATTTTTCAACCACCTGTTAAGGATACAATCCGCCCATGCCCATGACCCCAGCAATCGCTCTACTCATCGTCCTGCTCAGCGCCTGCAGCGGTGGTAACGACGACCACACCGGTATCGGCGAAGTCCAGCCTTTTGAGGGTTACAGTAGTAGCGTTTACACTGGTAGCGAAAACTGGCTGTGTCATCCCTCTCTTACCGACGACGAGAATGTCTGCTCCAGCAATCTGGACAATACCCGTGTCTACGCTGATGGCTCCACCGAAATTGAGACGTTCACCCCTGCACCTGATCCGCAGGTAGATTGTTTTTACGTCTACCCCACCTACAGCACCGATACGGGCGATAACTCGGACCTCCACGAAGGTCCCGGGGAAGTCTATGCCATTTTAAGCCAGGCGGCTCGCTACTCCCAATTCTGCCGCGTTTTCGCGCCGGTCTATCGACAGACCACGATTTCCGCACTGTTCACTAATGGCGAGCCGGACTTTGCGGTCGCTTACGTCGATGTACTGGACAGCTTCAAACAGTATATTGCCAATGACAACAAGGGCCGCGGCTTCGTGCTGATCGGGCACTCCCAAGGCAGCAGCCTGCTGCGGCAACTGATAGCAGAAGTGGTTGAAACAGACCAGTACCTGCTAAAACATATGATATCCGCTCACTTGCTGGGCACATCAGTGAACAAGCCCGACGGCGTGGACATTGGCAGTGAGTTTCGGGAGGTACCGATGTGCCGCACCGCCGACCAGACTGGCTGCCTTGTCAGCTACGCCACGTTCCGCAACACCGACCCCTTCCTCGCCGCAGGACAAGTCCGCTTTGGCGCGCCCCTCAATGGAGAACAGGCCATCTGTTCAAATCCAGCCGCATTATCGGGCGGTAGCGCCAACCTTTCGGGGTATTTTCTACTGGCGCCTGACCCCGTTCTGGACGGGTTGATCAGCAAAAGGGCCGACGGCCCTTTTGCTGATCCCGCCAATGGATCGATAATCACCACACCGTTCTATTCCATGCCTGGCCTGATTACCGGAAATTGCGTAGTAGATGACAACAACGTTAGCTACCTTGAGGCCACTGTGCACGCTGATGCGACCGATCCCCGCGCAGACGACTTCAACGGAGAGTTCATGTTCGGTGAAGGTTTTGGCCTGCATTTGGTAGACATGACAGTGGCTCTGGGCGATCTGGTGGAGCTGGGCGCTACCCAATCCAGAGCGTGGCTGCAGGATCAATGAACAGTCAATCCAGCCCCGTCGGATAGACCAACACCGCTTTTCACAGGTTTCTGTACTTTTCTCCAGTTTTTAGTTTGCTTTTCTTCAGACCACTGTTAAAAACTACCGTGATCGGTTCTCGCCGCCTTCCGCTACACCAGGAACGATGCTGCCTTACACTGGTCGACTTTCTGTATTAGTTAAGTGGAGATAATGATGATTAGTTTACTTGAGCACAGCGCCCAGAGCGCCACCATCCAACTGGATCAGCGCGAATTATTATTAGTGATGGCTCTGATTCAGGAAGGACGGGAATCCTTCGGATGCAACACCGAGACTGGAGTGGCGTTGGATCAGTTCTTTTGTTCGACTAATATTCAGGTCGAAGAGGCGCGCCGCAAGCAACTGAAAAAGGCCATGATGCGCCACAAAATTAGCGTTGTTCCCAAATCCGTCGGCCAAACACATAAAGGAACATCCACCGCCTGAACCCTTGTCAATACCGCAATAACCCACACGACTTTGCCCCAAGTCGTGCTCAGTTTCAGCCCACCGCAATCCCCAGGACTGGCACCTGACGCCCCTGAGCACCCCAACATTAAATCTCTGCGCTACTGGCCGCTAATCCCGGCAGAGGTTATTCTGTCGTAGACTACGCTAGGTGAACATCTTTGCGCGATCGCAATAGCGATAGACTCAGTGACGGAGAACCCGGAATGAAAGCAGAACCCGAAGAAATTTTGAGCCACAACTCGAAGCGCAGCAGCGTGCCCATCGTCGAGCTGTTGATTGCACTAGCCGTGATCGTTGGGTTGGTGATCTTCTGGTTTTGGTCAGAAGAGGAAAAGCCTGCAGCAATCAGCGCCACGATACCGCAGGTCATTGTTCCCGCGTATGCCCCTGAACTCCCCCCGACACCAGATATTCCGGTGCGCAAAGAAGTCGTGACTGCGCTTGAAGTAATTGATATTGATATGGATGTGGAGGAAGAGCAGGTAGAGGCTGTGTCGCTGACATCCGCTGACGGCGACATAATACTGCGTCAACAATTATCAGCCGCCGGAGCCGATGCAATGCTCAAAGAACTGGCGAGCGGCGATTACCCACTGGATTTGAGCGCTGCGCTGATCGACGGTATGGGCCAGGGCGTAATCCTGCGCAAAATGTTACCTCTAGAACGTCCCAAGCAGGCCTTCAGTGTGGCTCAAGAGGGCGATACGCTGTACATGAGTAACGCCAGCTACAACCGCTACGACGGCTACACAGATGCCATCAACGCGCTCAATATCAGTGTATTAGTGGAGACATTTGATACGCTGCGACCACTGTATCTGCAAGCCTACGAGCAGCTGGGGCTCGACCCCGAGGATTTCGACAACGCGATCATCCGCACCCTGGATATGGTATTGGCAACCCCGGAAATTACTGATCCGATAGCGCTGAACACAAAGTCAGTAGTCTATGTCTACGCGGACCCAACACTGGAGGGCTTGCCCGCCCTGCAAAAGCAACTACTGCGCGCGGGGCCGGACAATCTCCGCAGGATCAAGCAAAAGGCACGCGTGTTGCGCGAGGGATTGCTCGCGCAGTGAGGCGCTGCCCCGCTCAGGAGGAGAACACTACCGTCTTATTACCGGCCACAATCACCCTGTCCTCCAGGTGGTAGCGAAGTCCCCGGGATAAGACGGATTGCTCAACATCCCTACCGAGTCGCACCAGGTCATCCTTGTCACAACTGTGATTCACGCGGATCACGTCCTGCTCAATAATCGGCCCTTCATCGAGCACTTCCGTCACATAGTGGCAGGTGGCGCCAATCAGCTTCACACCGCGTTCATAGGCCTTCTGGTAGGGATTGGCGCCGACGAAGGAAGGCAAAAAGCTGTGGTGGATATTGATTAGCCGACCCGCAAACTTCGCACACAGGGTGGGGGGAATTATCTGCATGTAGCGGGCTAACACCACGGTATCAGCCTGATGCCGCTCTATAATCTCTGTAACGCTCACAAAGGCGGCCGCCTTATCCTCGCCGGGCACCACTACATAATGAAAGGGTATGCCGTGCCATTCCACCATAGCGCGCAGGTTTTCGTGATTGGAAATTACACAGGGAATCTGGCAGGCCAACTCGCCACTCTTGAAGCGGTATAAAATATCAGCCAGGCAATGCGAGGCATGGCTGGCCAAAACCACCACCCGCTGCAGATCGCTATTGTCCCGCACACGCCACTGCATACCAAAGGACTGGGCCAGGGGCGCAAACTCCTCGCGGAACTGCACGAGGCTCACAGCAAGTGATACCGCGCTAATGACATTGCGCATATAAAACCAACCCTGCTCGACATCAGTGTGATGGTTCGATTCCAGCAGCGAGCCGCTGCGCTGCGCAACGAAGCCGGACACAGCCGCCACAATCCCCACGCTGTCGGGGCAGGAGATCACCAGCGTGTAGCTGCTGGCCGAGCAAAGAGGAGCATTCATGTATCGGGAGTCCCTGTCAGGCTATTCATTCCAAAGACGTTCAACTACAGGTAATCCCGCAGGCGGAAATAGAGCATCCCGGCCGCCACAACCTGACTGCCAAACGACTGTCCAAACGGTATTTTGCGATGAGGTATGCGAGCGAACAGATCCAACGAGTCAGAGGCGCCCGCCACGGCACCCGCCAACACTTCGCCAAACGCATGGCTCAAACTCACACCGTGCCCGCTATAGCCAAGCGCATAGAAGACGTTTGCGCCTATGCAGCCCATTAACGGCACACGATTGACGACCACACCGATTTTTCCACCCCAGGCATAATCCACACGCTTATGTGCCAGCTGTGGATAGATCTGGCGCAAGCGCGGCAACATTGCATTCTCGATACTGCGGGGCTCGCGACCAGAATAATGGCAGCGGCCGCCAAACAACAGCCGACGATCCGCCGACAACCGAAAGTAATCAAGTACTTCGTTCATATCACAAACGGCAAGATCCCGCGGGTTAATCTGTGCAACCTCCTGCGGCTGTAACGGCTCTGTCGCTACGATATAGCTGCCTGCGGGAAATACGAGACCGGAAAGCACCGACGGCTCCAGATGCTGATATCCATTCCCGGCCAGCACGACAAAATCTGCTGTGACACTGCCCTGCGCGGTCCTCACCACAGCTTGGGCACCGTGCTCAATACCGGTGACCTCGGTGCCCTCATAAATGGAAACACCCAGCCCAACTGCAGCCCGCGCCTCGCCCAAACAGAGATTGAGCGGATGTAGATGCCCGTTACGCATATTGATCAGGCCACCCAGGTATTTGTCCGTTCCCAGCATGTTGGGCAGATCCACTGCGGACACCTGTTGCAACTGCCGCTCCATCCCCCGCCTGCAGAGTGCGTCATACATCCGCTTCTGCTGCTCCAGATGGCGCGACCGCAGCGCAACATCGATAGTGCCGTATTTCAGATCGCAATCGATGGCATAACGCTGCACCCGCTCTGCGATAATATCATGACCGCGATAGCCCAGCTCGAACAGGGATTCGGCGTGGGGTTTCCCCCAGTATTTCTCCAGCCGGGCCTCTCCGGGCAGACCCCCGAGCATCTGCCCGCCATTGCGACCGGACGCTCCCCATCCCACCCTGTGCTGTTCCAGCACTGTCACGTTGTAGCCGCGCTCTGCCAGCGTCAGGGCAGTGGCAATGCCAGTAAAGCCTGCACCAACTACACACACATCGCTGCGCACCTCGCCGTACAGGGCTGAAAACTCTGTAGACTCCGTGCGCGTAGCCGCGTAATAAGATATAGGGTGTGTTTCCGGTGAGTCCATGAATTCGTCGAAAGGTTCGCCTGCTGTATTTCTACCAGTTAATGTATGTTGGCACAACCGCAGCTACCCCGAAAGTGCACGCTCGCATAAGCCCAAATGGCCTACCACGGCAGGTGCTTTGAATTGACAGTTTTTGAAAAACTACTATCTTCAATCTAAAGCTTGCGAACCGCGCAGACAATTGTCTCATCCACTGTTGCAAGGTAGTGCCATAGCGGTTCACTACCTTGTTTGAACACTGAGAGTATTCTGAGCTTTAGTACCTGACACTCCAGTGGCTCAGGTGATGTACGTGTGGATTTATGGCTGGACATTGATGACTTTCGCCTGCCTGGCGCGGTACAGGAGCAGGAGAAAGCGGGCAGGGAATTCGGTGCGTTATACCAGATTGAGGTACTGGCTTCACCACGTCGAAAACTATGGTACCTGACGCCCCACGCCACCGAGGAGGATTCTGCTGCCTGTATTTGAAACGCTGAATGGCGAAAGACCCCTGCGCTGTATCTCTCCAGTGTTTTTCTTGCCAACAGCGCAAAAGTTAACCCAAAGCGTAGGTCGCTCGCATACAATAGGACGCTTGGTATACGGGTACCCGACTACCAAATCGAAAGAAACCTCTGGCGAAACGACCACTACAAAGGTGGCTACCTCTACCGCAATTTAATCATTCTGGAAATGGTTCCTCCGCGCAGCGCGCGGGAAAAATGGAAGATCACTTATGCCCGGCAGGATTCCGGGATTTCGGCCGCAACCACCGAAGTTGACGCCGAGAAGTTGAAGAACGGTAACGTCGAAGTGCCTATCGCATTTGAGAGATACACCACCGGGCCTAACGGAAAAGCCACGCCGACAAACCCGGGAATAAAGGGCCAGCTGCGGTTCGTCTTCTCGGCCTGGAACGCTTCAAACAGACAAAATGCGCTGATGCGCACCACCCCCGCTGCCTGCGACAATTTGCCACATCCCGCACTGCTCCCGACTTCTCTATCATATGGCCCTGAAATTGAACCCAATTCGGAGAACTTCATGGGCTTTTATGCACGTCCACTTCTTGGCGCTTTGATATTTTTCTGCGCCGGTCTTGCCAGCGCCGAACACGTCGAGCATAGCGAGGAACTCAGTGAAGTGCTGGTCACTGCCAAGAAGTGGAATTCCGCCAACGGTGCCACGCTAATTACTATAGACGATTTAAGGCCGCAGCGCGCGGCCACCAGCGACAGTGCGGCTCTGCTGCGCGGAATCGCCGGCGTCAACGTGTATGGCGCCGGAGGAGTATCCAGCCTGCCCGTCATTCGCGGGCTCGGGGATGATCGGCTGCGCATCAAAGTCGATGGCATGGATCTGGTCTCTGCCTGTGGCAACCACATGAACCCGCCGATGTCCTATATCGACCCCACTAACGTGGAAAGTATTGAGGTGCTGGCAGGTATTACTCCAGTAAGTCAGGGCGGTGACAGTATCGGGGGCGCCATCATCGTCAGCTCGCCGCGGCCGAAATTTGCCAGCGACGGCGACGACTATATCGTCAGCGGAGAGCTGGGTTCCTTCTACCGCTCCAATGGCGATGCCACGGGTGGCAACCTGAGCGCTACGGTCGCCAATGACTGGGTCAGTGTCCGTTACAGCGGCGCCTACGCCACAGCGAATGATTACAAGGCCGGCAAAGATTTCAAGGCCGCTGGACAGGCCGCGCCGGGGCGCGGCTCGCTCAGTGCCAACGAGGTTGGCTCTACCTACTATGAAACACAAAACCAGAAATTGGGGGTGGCCCTGCAACTGGACAACCATTTCATCGATCTCGAAGTGGGTTACCAACATATACCCGATCAGGGCTTTCCCAATCAACGCATGGACATGCTGGATAACGAAAGCACCCAGATAGTACTTCGGCACAATGCCGAATATGCCTGGGGAGAAGTGACCTCTCGCATCTACCATGAGAAAACCACCCATGAGATGAATTTTGGCGACGACAAGCAGTACTGGTATGGGGACGCGCCCGGCATGCCCATGAAAACTCGAGGGAAGAACGACGGACTGGCCGTGGGACTGGACTATAAACTCTCGGATCGAGATCTGTTGCGTATCGGCGGTGAAGTGCAGCAATACCAATTGGACGATTGGTGGCCACCCTCAGGCTCCGGCATGATGATGTCCCCCAATACTTTCTGGAATATCCGCGATGGCGAGCGCGACCGCTACGCGGTATTCGGTGAATGGCAGGCGCGCTGGAACACGCAGTGGATGACGCTTGCCGGGGCACGGTACGAAGCTGTGCGCATGGACAGCGATGATGTAGAGGGCTACAGCGCGATGTACCAGACAGATGCCACAGCGTTCAACGGGCAAGACCACAATATCAACGACGACAACTGGGATGCCAGTGCGCAGGCGCGATACACGCCGAGCCAGTCGCTAACCTGGGAATTGGGTGTCGCACGAAAAACCCGCTCGCCCAATCTCTATGAACGCTACACCTGGTCTACCGTCGGCATGGCCATGCGTATGATTAATCTGGCAGGTGACGGCAACGGCTACGTCGGCAATCTGGACCTGGATCCGGAGGTCGCCAACACGGCGAGCATCTCGCTGGACTGGCACGATCCCGAGCAGGAGCACTGGCAACTGGCCGTCTCTCCTTATATTACCTACGTAGACGGATATATCGACGCCACACCCTGCACCACGGTGATGTGCGATGCCTCCAACGCTGTCCCAGGCTTCCGCTACCTCACATTCAACAACGAGGACGCGAAGCTGTATGGCGTGGATATCTCCGGATTTCGCTATCTGGGCGGCAACACCACACTGGGCGATTTTACACTCGCCAGCACCATCAGCTATGTGAGAGGTGAAAACGAGTCTACCGGTGACAACCTGTATAACATTATGCCGTTCAACGCGACGGTTAGTCTGGAGTACAGCAAACAGGCATGGACCGGCACCCTGGAGTGGCTGATCGTTGATGACAAGGACAAGGTCTCTGAGGTCCGCAATGAGGTACAGACCTCCGGCTACAGTCTGCTCAGTATGCGTGGCAGCTATACCTGGAAGAGTCTGCGACTGGATATGGGAGTGGATAATGTTCTGGATAAGGGCTACGACATGCCCCTCGGCGGTGCCTATGTCGGTCAGGGCCAAACCATGAGTGCCACCGGCGCGCCCTGGGGGGTCGCTGTCCCCGGTATGGGACGGTCTGCCTATATAGGTCTGAGTTACAGCTTCTAGGCTACAGCGCCAGGACAAGGCAGGCTCTCGCATCTCCAAATCACTCCGGGAGCTGGCCTATTCATAAGCCGGATGCCCGATGATAAGATTGCCGCCTCTCACCCAAGCGCAGCGCATAATGTATCAAAGGCTCAATTGATGACTAAACCATGGTTATTGGGAATTGATCTCGGGGGCAGTGGCGCTCGCTGCGCACTGGTAAACCGCTCGTCGGGAGACCTGGTAAGCGCGTCCGGAACCTGGGAATTTACGGCGGCCCCCGGCACATTCGGCACCGGTTACGATATCGACCTGGACCTGGTGTGGCGCGTTGTCGGACAAGCGTGTCGCGATGCCCTGCAGGCAGCACAGATCGAGCCTGCCGCTGTGGCGGCCATCGCTGTCTCGTCAATACGCTTTAGCACGGTGGTGCTGGACGCCGCTGGCGAGAGTCTGCTGGCAGTCGACAACCGGGATGCCCGCGCCGCCGGTGAGTACTTTGAAATCGCTGAAAAAATGGGGCCGGCATTACTTCAGGAAACAGGTTCGTGGCCCCTGCCGCTGCATGCATCGGCACGCATGCTATGGCTCAGGAATCAACAGCCGGACACCTTTCACCAAGCGCATACCGTCTTTGGGCTGGGCGAATGGCTAAACTACCGTCTCTGCGGTGTGCGCGCAATTGATGCCACACAGGCCAGCGCCACCGGCTTGTTCCAACTCAAAAAAAAGCAATGGTGCTGGCAGCGGATCGATGAACTGGGGCTGCCGCGCACACTCTTTCCCGCATTGATAGACGCGGGCTGCGCGATGGGCGCACTGTCCGATGACGCGGCATCGCAGCTGGGACTGGTTCCCGGCACTACTATCGCAATGGGTGGTGCCGACACCCAGTGCAGTTTACTCGGCGGCGGAATTTTGAATCCTGGAGATATTGCCGTTGTCGCCGGCACCACCGCGCCGGTGCAGGTAGTGTTGGCGCAACCCACCTACGATACCACTGGCAAATCCCTGGGCAGTTATCACATCGTGCCCGGCCGCTGGGTGCTGGAAAGTAACGGCGGCAGCATGGGTTACTCGCTCAGTCTGATGGCCAGAATGCTGTTTCCCGACGCACCGGAGCCGGAGTTGCGACTGATAGCCGAGGCCGCACAATCCGAGCCCGGAGCAGCAGGCATGCTGTCGACCATGGGTGCAGAGGTGATGAATATGCGCGCCCCTTCGATGCCTATGGGACACCTCACACTGAGCCACATGGCAGGTGGGAACGATGCCGCGCCACGTCGGCACATGGCGCGAGCCCTGGTGGAAGGCTGCGCCTGCGGGATCCGCGCCAACCTCGAACAATTGGCGACTGTACTTGCAGTCGAATCAGGCAGCACCCATCCAACATCCGTCACGCTTTGCGGCGGGCTGTCACGCAGCGAAGTCTTTGCCCAGTTGCTGGCGAACATCGCTGCGCGCGAGGTGCTGGTTCCACAATCCCATCAGACTTCCGCGCTCGGTGCAGCCATTTGCGCCGGGATGGCCACGGGCGACTTTGTCGATTTTGCCAGCGCCTGTGAGTCCCTGTGCAGCGTAAGCCATCGATTCGACGCGCAGCAGGAACACGCCGCAGTCAACGAGCAACTCTACAACATCTGGGCACGATTTCGCGAACAGGCCGAAACTAGCACCATACCCATTGCTGTAGATCATCTGCTGCCACGAGTCTTGAAGGACGCGGTGCAGACCAAAGCAGCAGGTATTGCGCCAGTCGCCACACTACAAGCGCTGGTATGCGCGTCGTTTGACCCCGAATCGCTGGCCAGCTTGCGCTCTCATATGGCCGTGGAATACGCCAGTTTTCGCGACGTCAAACGCCTGCTCACCGGCCCTGATCTGGTAACAGCCCTGCAGGGCAAACAGGTCTTTGTCACGGAGGTGGACATGGTCGATGTCAATGTACTGCGCCAATTACCTGATTTGCGCGTGGTCGCTGCCTGTCGGGGGGATGCGGTGAATGTCGACGTGGAGGCCTGCACCGCCTTTGGCATTCCCGTGCTGTTTGCGCCTGGACGCAATGCTATTGCGGTCGCCGATCTCACCGTCGGATTCATGATCAATCTCGCACGCAAGTTACCCGCCGCGACGCAATTTTTGCGGCAGACTGATTGCACCGCCGGCAATATGAGCAAGATGGGCCAGGCCTTCAGTCAGATGCAGGGGCGTGAGCTGTGGCGCAAAACCATAGGTCTGGTAGGACTGGGGGCTGTGGGCCGCGCTGTAGCCAAGCGCCTGGCCGGTTTTGAGGTAGTGATTCTGGTGGCCGACCCACTTGCCACCCCCGAGCAGGCGGCGCTGGCTGGTTGTCGCCTCACAGATCTGGACACCCTGTTGCGCAGCAGCGACATCGTCAGTTTGCACGCCGCGGTGACATCTGAAACTAAGGGCATGATAGGCGCGGCCCAATTTGCACAAATGAAACCAGGCGCGTACTTCATCAACACCGCGCGGGCCGCGCTGATAGAGGAACAGGCCTTGGTCGACGCACTGGAGAGCGGGCATCTGGGCGGCGCTGCACTCGATACTTTTGCAGTGGAACCACCCGGCTTCGATCACCCGCTGGTGCAGCACCCGGCCGTGATTACCACGCCGCACTCAGCTGGCAATACCATAGAGGTTGCTCATCACCAGGGCGAGAGCGTCTCTTGCGCCCTGCTGCAACTGCTGCGCGGCGAGACCCCGCGCAATGTAATCAATCCGCAGACCTTGGCGGCATTCGATTGGCAGGGGACCAGACTGCAACCGGACAATCAAGAATTGGCCAGGCTCAGCGCGAGGAGTGGTCCGGCTGTTACCGATCTGCAACGCGATGCCGCGGCGGCAAAGACCAGACCCGGCCAACCGCGTCCCGCCGTGGCAACGGCAGTGGCAGCCCCTGCGGACCTCGTCGACAAAATGACAGCAATCCTGGAGAAATTCTGTGCCGCAATGGCCGCCGATCCAGTGCTCAACACTTTCAGCGCTGACCAGGATGTGACATTGCATTTCACCGCCCAAGATCTGGGCCTGGATTTCTACCTGGGATTACTGCGGGGTTGTGTCGTCAGCGGGTTGGGATCACCGACAGGCACCGCAGAAGTGCAACTGCAAATGCGTGGCGAAATACTCGACGGCATGTTCAACGGCACCATCGACGCGATGGAGTGTGCGATGAGCGGTGAACTCTCCTTTATGGGCGATGCTGCCAAGGCGATGACACTGCAACATATCCAGGCAGATATGGAGCGCCTCTATCAGCTGGCAAGGAAGGAAGTGGGCGACCCCGGCGACTTGAGCGCTGTGCCTCGCCTGGGCGAAGTCACGGCCGCAGCGCAGGACCTCGGCGCCAACGATGTGCGCGAAGAGTTGGTGGCGATCATGCAGGAACTGTACGAATCGCAGGTGATCACCGCTACCGGTGGCAATATTAGTGTACGCGTGCCCGGAGCCGACCATGACGTGTGGATTACGCCCAGCCGCCTGTTCAAGGGCGACCTGCGACCTGAACTGCTGGTGCGCATCAGTCTCAGTGGTGAGAGCGTCGTGGCCGGCGCTCGCTCGCCCTCCAGCGAGTGGTGCATGCACACGCGCATATTGGAAAGCAAACATCAGGCCAATGCCGTGATCCACGCCCACGCACCCAATGCCACCATCCTCGCCAATTGTGGTTTACCGTTCCTCCCCATATCCACGGAGGCGGCGTTCTTCGGCAATATCCCCCGCGTGCCCTTTTTCATGCCGGGCACGCCGGAGCTGGCCGATGCGGTGGCCGATGCGATGGCCGATGAATGGGCCGTACTGATGATCAACCACGGCATTATAGTCGCTGGTCGCAACCTGCGCCGCGCAGCCGATATGGTCGAGATCATCGAGCGCTCGGCCGAAGTCATCCTGGGATGCTACGCGGTCGGCAAGGAACCCCCGGTGCTGCCACCTGATGCTGTGGACTACTTTCGCAAAATGGGCGACATCGTTGCCTGACGTCGCGCAGCGACGACGACCCGACACTCCCACAGGAACGGCCGTAGGCGCAGTGTTCTCGCTAACCGGCCAATCCTTTGCTGGCGACCTTATTCACCCGCATCTGTCTGCGAACCTGTAGAACCAGTTCGCGCACTATCAACAGGACAATCAACACTGAGGGCAGCAGAAAAAACAACAACAAGAAAACCACTGCAAAATTTATCATTACCGATACCATACATCAGCCTCTTTCACCGATAAGGGTCTGTGAATATTATCGGGCACACCGGGCAAGAATTACGGTATCCCGATATTGCCCAATGCCCCCTCTATAATATGATTATTGCGCCCCTCGCGCCTGAGCGGTACGTGCCTCACATGCGGCGGCAACTGCCGGTACAGTGCTGGAGCTGCATCAACTCCTTTGCCAGCCTCCCTGTCAATTTCGATAGTACGTAAAAAACGCCGGTGAGACACTCACTGATACGTGTGTAAATTACCTAAATACAGATACCCGCCAAACCATCTTGATTCTTTTGCCGTATATACCGTGTGAAAAGAGGACAGAATCAATGAGTGGTGAAGCAAAAAATAGCGATGACGCTGCGCTGGAACGGATGTTTGCCGACGCACGTAAATACCCGCTGCTTACGGCGCAGGAAGAGCAGACCATAGACCGCGACAAATGGCTTGCCCTGACGCAATTGCAACAGCTGTTGGTGACCGACAACTATTGTCGTAATTACCTGCGCCAATGGACAGATTGTACGCTGGTGGCACCTCCCAATCTGGCGGACTTTGTCATCCGCGAACACTACTATTTGCTGCGCCGCGAGCTGATCGGTTTACTCGAGGGCGGAGAGCAGCGAGCGGCGCTTTTCAAATTCAAGAAGCATCTCGCAGCAACGGGCACAACCCGCCTGGATACAAAAGCAATCGCGGCGCTCCAATTACCGGCGGGGCTAACCTGCGGCCTGGCAGAGATACTACTTGCAGACCACGCTCCGCGCGATGTAGCTGCGGCCCTCCAGTACTGGCACGGTTTCTGGGAGCCAAAGCCAGACATCACACCGTCGTCTATCGAAAAAGAGGCCAGAGCCACAATACGCGAGCAACTTGCGGTTTACTATGCCTTGCGCGAGCAACTCGTCAACCACAACCTGCGCCTTGTGTTTTCGATTGCCGGGCGACTGACGGGCCGGGGCGTGTCCTACCATGACCTGATCCAAAGCGGCGTGATAGGCCTGATGCGGGCAGCAGAGAAATTCGAACACCACAAAGGATATCGATTCAGTACCTACGCCTACAACTGGATTAGCCAAGCCGTGCGACATACTGTGGAAGATCTGCGAGGGATCGTTCGCTATCCTGCAGGCGTCAACGAAAACATCTCCCGCATGCACCGCGAACGCATGACGCTCTACAATGCCACAGGTAATGAGCCAGACCTTATAACACTGGCCCGTCGCCTTAAGATGAAGCCCGAGGCACTGCGACTTCTCAAACAGGTCGGCAACCTGTCAGTGTCGCTGGATGCGCCCTCCCATGGCGACATCGAGGGACCCGCCCTGGTAGAAGTACTCGATGGCGGGCCTTTTGGAGCAACACCCGATGATGCCGAGCAGGAATCGCTGAATCGCTGCCTGATGAAAAGACTCTCGATACTGGAGCCTTCTGAACAGCGCGTGGTCATCCGGCGCTGGGGGCTGGACAAGTCGGTTCCCCTGACTCGGGCGGAGATCGCAGCACAGATGGCGGTATCAACAGAGTGGGTGCGGCAACTGGAAGTATCGGCACTCGCTAAACTGGCTGACGATACAGAAATCGCCGACGCCTACCGGAACCACCGATAAGTCGGACGCTGATGGTTGCCAAAATGCGGTGCGCTAGAACGGGGAGACTAAGACGCCCAACGCATACATTCCCAGCATTAGTGAACATCTCGACACACAGGCGTTTTGCCCGGAGGTGGGCATCCTATTAGGTGTGCCCAGACTACCCGTCCGGCTGATAGGCAGCGAGAGCAATGTTCGCATCCTCGATGTAGACACTCACACTTATAACTACACAGACGCGATCCGCATCTACGGATCGGCATAGATCTGTGCCAGAGCCGACTCAATATCGGGGAAAATAAACTCGAATCCGGCAGCCTGCAAGCGATCAGGCAATACCCTCTGCCCGTTCAGTAACAGCTCCTGCGCCATTTCCCCGATCAGCAAACGCATCACCGGTGCCGGCACGCCTGTTCGGATAAACGTGCGATAGTGCAACTGCAGCGCGGTAGCAAGGCCGCGGCTGGTCACAGCTTCCGGGCTGGTGATATTGAACGGCCCCTGCAGTTCGTCCCGTTCGAGCAAAAACACCAGGGCCCGTATAACATCCTCCCGATGAACCCAGCTCAGCCACTGATGACCAGAACCCAACCAGCTGGCAACGCCCAAATTGAAGGACTTGACCATCTCCGGCAGCGCACCGCCACCACAGTCCAACGCGACGCCGAGGCGCAACAGGCAGACCCGCACGCCCAGTGACCGCGCCTGCAGCGCCACGGATTCCCAGTCACTGCAAAGCGCCTGGGCGAAACCGGATTCAACCGGCGAGGATTCAATCAGACAGTCATCGCCGTGATGGCCGTAGTACCCCACCGCGCTGGCGCTTAACAAGGTCTGGGGACAGTGATCGAGGCGATTGAATAGTGCGAGGAGCTGTTCAGTCATGTCGAGGCGGCTAGTGACAATATCGCGCTTGTACGCTGCGCTCCAGCGACGGGCGGCGAGTGGAGCGCCGGCCAGGTTAATTACGGCAGCGAGCTTTACCTGCCCGGATACTTCGTCCAGAGATTGAATATATCGGCAGCGCGGCCGATCGGTGTGGCTGCGCCGACTGAGAATAATCACTTCGTTGCCGCCGGCGAGAAGTGCCTGCGTAAGCGCCGACCCAATAAATCCAGTGCCGCCAGTGAGCAAAATCTGCATAACCGCTTATTCCCTTGGATAGCGACACAGTGTACGCAGAATCAGCGCTTTGGATCACTTATTTCCGCTACATCCATTCGTAACACCGCAACGTATAATGGCTCTATGAACGCTCTCCAACACGATATCGACACACTGGCAAACTTCCTCGTCGACCACCCGCGACTAGTGGTACTGACAGGCGCGGGAATCAGCGCAGCATCGGGCATACCGACCTATCGAGACCAGCATGGCACCTGGCAACACCACAGCCCCATCCAGGAACAGGCTTTCCTGGCTGACGAGAATACCCGGCGCCGCTATTGGACCCGCTCCTGGTATGGATGGCCACTGATTCGCGACGCTTTGCCTAATCCGGCACACCACGCATTGGCCCAATTGGAAGCACAGGGACGTATTGAACTGCTGATCACCCAGAACGTGGATGGCCTGCACCAGAGAGCCGGAAGCCGCCATGTGATAGACCTCCATGGCAGGGTCGACCTCGTTCGCTGTCTCACCTGCGGTGCCCCCCACTGTAGGGAAAGTATTCAGGAACTGCTGGGGAGAGACAACCAATGGCCGACTACCGCTGGACAGAGCCCGCGACCCGACGGCGATATGGACATTGCCGAGGAAATGTCGGATCAGCTGAGGCTGCCACTGTGCCCCCTGTGCGGAGGCGATTTGAAACCGGACGTGGTTTTTTTTGGCGGCACAGTTCCCGCTGCAAGTTTGACTACCTGTCTGGACGCACTGGAGCGCGCAGACGCACTGCTGGCTATCGGTAGTTCATTGATGGTTTTTTCCGGTTTCCGTTTTTGCCGCAGAGCCAGCCAGACCGGCAAGCCTGTTGCGATCATCAACCCGGGTATCACCCGAGCGGATGGACTGGCGCAATTCAAACTCACCTCGCTCGCCGGACCGCTGCTCAACGGGACGCTTGACCAACTAGGCTAGGTTGTCAGCCGTCCTCCATGCGTTCCCGGTAATCCCAGCTGAACATCCGCAGAGGCTCAATCGTAATCAACACTTCATCCTCAGATCGCGACAGCAGCCACTTCCCCAGTTTCGATTCAGTGCCACCAAGGTAGCGCTGCAGCATCTCGCCCAGAACCTCACCGTCCGCGTCAGATCCGAGCTGGACGATGCCCTGCCCTCGAACCCCATGATAAGGCGGCTCGTTGGGCGCCAGCTCAAAACCGACCCTCTCACAGCGCTGCAGCAGGCCGACCAGTTGCGAGGAGCGATGTGACACGCAGCGTAGCGACTGGCCGTCATAGCCGTACCAAACGGAAACCACGCGCGGAAAACCGTCCTCGGCAACACAGGCCAGGCGCAGCGGGAATTGACTGTTGTTAAGAAAGCTATCGACCTGCTCTCTATTCCAGGGCCCTTTCAGGGTGACTGCCATACATTCTTGCCTCCTGTGATGGACACTTCGCCTGCCGTGTTTTTAGTGCACTGCAAGGCGGCCAGATCCTGGTAACGGTAATGAATATCAACCACCAGACTCGTTCCGGAGCCATCGCTGATATTTGACACCCCACGAAAACGCGTCAAACGCCGTAATTGACTGTTGTAACCCAGTTCAGTTGCATCCACCACCATACTTATCAACCAGTTGTCCACTTCCAGCGTGAAGCACTGGTCTGTTTGTGTGTCATAACTACAGGGGGCACTTTCGATACGCAGCTCCATAATAGCTTCAAGGGCGGCGACTGGAAACTGGAATCGCTTTCCCACGCCGTCCAACAAGCTATCCCAATTCTCGGTCACCAGGGCATCGAAACCCGCATCGATAACGACCGGCGACTCTGCGCGGGGCAATAGGGACACCGACCTGGTCTTACCGTCAGCTATGTTCTCCCCGGCCGTCACGAGAATCGTGCCGCGCTGCCATTCAATCGCAACAATCGCGTTCGAGTAAAGATTTCGCTGTTCAAGCGAAGGTGTCATCGGGCCGCTGTCGTAGCGCAACACCTTGTAGGCGATCAATTGCTCCTCTGTATTACGATAAAGTACCTCACGCGTCAGCGCATCCTGACTGACGCAGTGCGTTTCGCTGTAAAGCAGTTTATTCGAATTCTGGTCAAAAGCTTCGCCGATAGTCTGGACGACCAGTGGGCTTGCGTGGGCTTGGTGTATCTGTGCAAGTAACCACAACATCAGTAGAGGGAACCTAAGGCGACGTGCCAAATCAAATGTTATGCTTCGGCATCCACGCCGGGAGCGCACCAGCAGGTCACCTCGCACGAATTTCCGCGACAGACTCGGCGAGGGCCGTCTCCAGTGGCGTATAAGACATACCCAGCTCCCTAATGCCCCGACTGGCATCGAACAATAGCGAGCCGGCTGCGGTTGTCCGCAATACATCCAGCGGTAACAACGGACGCCTGCCAGTCTTCCTCGCCAGCACATCCATACCCTTGGCCAGCGGCATCAGCCAGAATTCGGGTATATTCCATGTAGGCACAGGGACATCGGCAAGTCTACCGATGGTATCGAAGTACTCCCGGGTGGTTGCGCGCTGATTTCCTATAAGGTAACTGCGACCTACCGTGGCCTTCTTCTCGAGCGCGCGCAAAATCGCGTCGCCCGCGTCCTGCACATAGAGGTAGGTGTAGGTAGTGTCTGCGCCGATCAATGCGGGCAATTTCCTATCCACCGCGCGCCGGACTTCCATTGTAGCTTTGTCGTCACCGGCACCAATAACTGCCGCCAGATAAACAATGCTCAGCGGTAAATCTTCCTCCTCGTGCAAACGCCAGCCGGCCTGATCACCGAGGTATTTACTTCTGGCGTAATCACTGGGATGGCGACCTACGGACGTTAATTCATTGAAAGGAATAGTGTTAGGCACCCCATACGATAGCGGCGTACTGACCTGGACAACTTTTTCCACGCCTGCATTCAGGCATGCTCGGAATACGTTTTTAGCACCCCGTTCGTTAAGATCGTAGAACTGACTCGCTCTCTGGCTCCAGAACTCCCGGTAGCCAGCAAGATTGACGGCGCCCCAGGCGCCGTCAAAAGCTTGCATAAGAGTCTCCTTGCGCGTTATATCACCGTAATAGAATGCGATGTCTGCATCCAATGCTCGCAAGGCCGACAAATCACTGGAGCGACGCACCAGGCATCTGATGTGATACTTTTTTTCGCGGGCGAGGCGTGCCACGAAAGCGCGTCCGACAAATCCCGTGGCCCCGGTCACTGTTACCGTGCGCTTTTTGGCGGTCATGAATTGCCCAGTCCTCTAGAAGATTTCAATGATCTCGATATGTGCGGATAACTACGCAGGCATAGCGGCATTGGATTCTTTCAACCCATTCGCTCGCGATTTATTGATCGGAACAGGCGGTGCGCGCGTATTACCTTTTTACTACAGGAAGGAGAATAATGTATGCGCATCATCCCCACACAAAAACCCACCCTGACCGAAAGTACAGCGCCCGACCGGAATAACTCAACACCTCCCATACACTATGGCAAGCGCCTGCCGTGCCGCGGATGTCGCAGCAATTGCAAATACTACGAGGTATGCGACGGCCGTCCCTGGAGAACACTCTCTCCCACACCCGACCCTGTCAGCTAGCGTAAGGCGCTAGGGAGTGGACGATAAAAGCCATTCACGAGCGTTGCCAAGCAGCAATTGAAGATCTTGCCCGCCGGCTGGCAACGTCCGCTGCAAAGAACTTGCCAGTGCAGTCGCAAGTAACCTCTGGTAATACGGCAGTTCACTCACATAAAACGGCAAATGATCAGCAATAGCGTCCTGCTCAACCAAGGTGTCTACAAATTCTCTTACAAAATTTTGTGCTTTTTCGAGCGCCAGATCATCTGCTGCCCAATCACCCGCTGTTTGTATCTCCCAAGTCATATCGGGGCGCAGACAACACTTTCCTAAAAACGCACCGTGCTCACGTTTCCCCCATTCATGAGGTGCAATCAGGGACAACATCCAGTCATGACCGCGAGCGTACAAAAAGTAGGACTTTCCCAGAACAGGTTTGAAACGGAACTTGGCAGCAAGTACCAAAGAGGAGAGACAATAATCGCGAAGGAATACCGTCGCAGATTTGGACACGGCAGTGCTGGGCTTCACCGTCGCCCAGTCTCTGAGCACTGGCACCATGCCCTTACCCTGCGGATTAGGGTTCTTTTGGCACCCGATTACCGCTTCTGCTCGCACGTCGTTCAAAATCAGAGTTTCCGTGAGCCGGCAGGGGACGAATGACGCCCGCGTTCGCTACTGGAGCACACGCTCTATCGCCTGCGCCAAATCCGGGCTTTCGGGAGCAGTATTACTACCAAAATGCATGACCACTTTACCCGCCCGATCGACCAGGTACTTATTAAAGTTCCAGCTCGGCGCTTGCGTTTGTTCAGCAAGTTCGAGGAACACCGGGTTGGCGTCATCACCGCGCACGTGAGTGGGCGCAAGCATCGTAAATGTCACACCATAATTCACGTAACAAACCTCGGCGGCCTTCTCTTCATCCTTGGCTTCCTGGCGAAAATCGTCACTCGCAAACCCCACAACCTCTAGACCTTGCTCGCGGTACTTGTTGTACAGTGCCTCCAGGCCTTTAAACTGCGGCGTATATCCGCAGTGGCTGGCAGTGTTAACCACGAGTAGCGGTTTTCCTGCACCGACCTCACACAAATTCACTAAAGCCTTGGAATGTAACTTGCGCATGTCGTGGTCTAAATAGCCCGGGCAGCTCGCTGATGCTGCTGCCGCCATTAACACCGAGACCAGTGCTGACGTTATACGGAACATGACCGAACTCCTTTGACAAACGCGACGCGACTCCATGCCCCTAACAGACCGTAGTTGAATTGCGGCGTGTCTGACTAGTGTTTATGTCCAGCAAATACCAAACATAGCAGCGCGAGAAAATGCCGTTAAGAATAAGTGAGAGTGAGACGATAATTACAAACCACTCAATCCCATTCATAGCGGGCTGCAACAGCGCCCAAACCATAAACACCACACCCAGAATAAACCTTCCTACGCGCTCAATGTTGCCCAGATTACGTTCTATCACAGCTTTTCTCCCAATGTGCTTATTGAATTAAAAATATATACGAAGCAACATCAGGATTAGATCACTTGCAGGTGCGCACCTAGAGAGCCCGGGGGAGAATTCTTCAGTTTCTGACCGGCATCAGGATAGCGAATACCCAGCCTGCTGGCGTGTAACGAATAAGCATGTTTATCAGCCGTCGCAGCGCCGGCGTCAGCTCGGCTGATGACGGATGAGTCGCTGCCTCGGCAATCACGATTGCATACGATTCTCGCTGCCGGCCCCCGAGGTAGTAGCTCACGGCAGGTTGTTGCAGCAAATTTTTCACCCAGAACGATCGCTGGCCGCGCACAGTACTAATGATCCGATAGCGTCCAAGCCGAATACTCCACAGCGGAGTACTGCGTGGCAATCCGCTTTTGAATCCCACTGTTTCAAGCACGATCAGGCTGGCGGGAGTGTATGTTGGCGATCCGATTCCGAGGCGCACCGCAGGTTCCAAAATCGCATTAAGACGGCGAAACACGGTCTTCTCTATCTTGGCAAAGGCAGTTGTCATTGTCGTTTTCAGACGAAGAAATCAGAGTTCGTGGCACCCAGAGCGACGGCACCCAGATTGCGCGCGAATGCGGTCGGGTTATTGGCAACATGCGCCCGCGCCGTGTGAATATCCAGGAAACGCTGTTGAATTTCACTGCCCTGAAACACGGAGGAGCCGCCCGCCGATGAAAAGAGTGCATCGACCACCTCGATCGACTTCTCGATGACCAGTGAAGCTTGGTAGCGATACAGAATGCGATCATCCAGACTGATGAAGTCACCGACTCGCACCGCGGACATCATTGCATCAAAGTTGGCGAACAAAATTGTTGTCATTTCCTCAATGGTATTTTTGGCAGCAGCGATACGCATCTGGGTACCGGTATCCTGGGCCAGCTTGGTGACATCGCCACTGGCCTTGCGCTGCACCAACGCTATGTAGCATGCCAGTGCGTCTCTCGCGGCCCCGATGGCGGGTGTGGAAACCACGCGAATGAATAACTGCGCCCAAGGCAGACGATACAGCAGTGCACTGTGTTCATCCACGCCGGGATTCGTGCCTGCAAAACCGTCTGTTTGTTTGTGTGTGCGATAATCCGGCACAAAAACGTCTTCCACTATAATGTCATTTGATCCTGTGCCCTTTAGCCCCATAGAATGCCAGGTATCTTCTATGCGGTACTCTGCTCGCGGTACCAGGAATGTCCGGTAGCTGCCGTCCGGCAAAATACCGCCCAGCAACGCCCAGCTGCAATGGTCACACCCACTGCTCCAGCCCCAGCGACCACTGAATCGAAATCCTCCGTCTACCGGCACCACCTTGCCCATGGGCGCGTAGGATGACGATATTCTGGTGTGGATGTCATCGTCCCAGACGTCTTGTTGCGCACGAGGCTCCATCAACGCAATCTGAAATGCATGCACTGCCACGATACCGCTTGCCCAAGCGGTAGACATACAGCACTCTGCAATTACCATTTGCATGCGAAAGAAATCCTGCGGTTCAAGTTCGTATCCACCCCAGCGGGCAGGTTGCAGCGCCAGAAAAAAACCAGCTTCCTGCAGCGCCTGTATGTTTTCTTCCGGAACACGACGCTCGCTACGAGCTCTCTCGGCATTGTCGCGCAGCAGTGTTTGCAGTCCCTGAATGCGCCCCAACATGGCCGCGCCTTCATCTACACGACGCAGGGCCTCTGTATTTACTGGTTTGTTCATTCTATTCCTCCTTATTACTACACTTTATACCGCTTCCCGGAACCCTGTCATCACTTTCAAGAAAAAAAACCCCTGAGCCGAGGATACGGGGCAAGGATGGCGTCAAGCGAACGTAAAAAGCTCCGGTAACGCCCCTCCGGAGGCTGCCTTGTCAACATCTACGCGGGCACGAAGCGAATGGATCACTCAACAACATCTCACGACACAATGCCAGACGGGTGCTTGCTTGTATCGAGTGTTAAACAGAACTGGTATATCCATCGCGAGCACCCGCACCACCAGCCATCCTGACTGCGCGCGGTCAGCACATGGTCACATCCTATCTATGCCCAATGATCGGCGAACTGCTGAGCGACGCCAGACTAGTGCACACCTATTCGATTAAGGTAAACCGCGTTAGAGTGGCACCGTCACGTTCGACCGTTTCAAGGAACATCTCCAGCGGCCGAACCCATAACCCTCCATCCCCATAAAGCGGGGTATACACTACCAGTTGCTCACGCGACTCTGAATGTGTGGCGACACCGTGCACAGTATAGTCGCCGCCCTTAAAATGCCGATACAGGCCTGGTTTCAGTGCCACGATCAGACCGGAGAAAAAATCAGCACAGGAATACTGCGCACACCTTCCGTGCGCGCCCGATATTCCTTGTAATCTGGATACATCGCCTCCAACTTGGGCCACAATACCGTTTCTTCCTCGGTACTGGCCTCGCGCATACGATAGGTTTTTTTCTCTTTGCCAATTTGAATATCCACGGTGTCTGCGGCCACGACATTGAAATACCAGATGGGGAGTTTTGACATACCGCCCTTGGATGCGGTCATGACCACCTCATTTGCGTTTTTCAAATACAGCAGCGGGACTTTACGGACCAGCCCGGATTTGCGGCCGGCCGTTGTGAGGATGGCAACCGGCCCACCCAAAAACGTGTTCCACAGACGACCCCCGGTCAATTCATATACGGTGGTTTGCCAGCGCCCGACTTTGCCGATAATCCAGCTACCGAATTTTTCCTGCTTTGGCGTAAAGCGCTGGATCTTGTCCGTCATAGTTGTAGCCCCTAAAATGAAAGTATAAGGAATATGCAGTAGCCGATGGTATATACCAGATACGCGCTCGCAAGGCACGCCACTGGCGCGTTTTTTTAACTGCATACCAGATAGGCAAACCTACCCTGTTCTCGGCGACAACAGCGGTATTTTTTATCTCGTACCCGACGAAACTGAAAGTGTCTGCCGACACACGGGTATCGAGCTGCAGGACTACCGGGACCCGGTGTGGTATCGCAATATTCGCGCGCGTGAGCGCTAATCCCCACCTGCTGAGTCGGACGTAATGCTTTTCCAGGAGGTAATTGTCACCTTCGCGGGCGGCGAAAAGTCGGGATAACAGGACGATTTCGAAGTGACTCGCTGCGTAATACGACCAGCATCACACACAGTAGCCTGCTACTATTTCTCCCTGAGGCCCTATACTATAGAGCCCAGCAGGTTCGCACCCGAAGACTGCGCGCGGTAAAGCATCGCTGCATATTCGCTATATAAAAATCCGGGGGTGCAACAAACGCAAGAGTTCCATATGTGGGCCGGGGCAGAATGAATGGCAGTGCGCAAAAAGCATGCTACAGGCTATACGCTGATTGAACTGATGGCAGTCCTCGCAATTGCGAGTACGCTATTGGTTGTGGCCGTCCCCATGTTTCGCACCCAGGTACAGAACAGCCAGATGTCGGCCGCTGCCACCGATCTGTTGAGTACGTTTATGGCCGCCAAAGCACAGGCGATTGGTCGCAATTTTCCGGTGAAAGTGTGCGTAAGTAACAATGCTGCGGACTACGATGACCTGGACTGTGCCGATACTGGCCGATGGGAGGACGGATGGCTTACCTTTGTTGACGAAAATGGCAATGGCGATCTCGACACTGGCGAGGAAATTATACAGGTCCACCCACCACTGGCGGAAAAAATTACCGCACGCAGTAACCGCACCGGGGCAGGCACTCTGCAACACAGCGTCACGTATCGGGGCAATGGCCTCACTGACCTGAGCGCGACTCGTGAGCTGTTCATCTGCAACAATTCTAATCATGGCTTTTCTGCCCGCGTGCTTATCGTATCCATTCTCGGTAAGGCGAGTATCCTGAAAGACGAAGACGTAACAGAAGACGGATGTTCGAGCGTATGAATAACTCTCGCCTGGTAGCGCGCGGCACCCGGCGCCCAGCGTTCGGCTTTACGCTATTGGAGGTGATGATATCGCTGGTGGTGCTGGCGATTGGCGTGATGGGCATCCTCGGGCTGCAAACGTCGACCTACAAACAATTGCAGAGCGCGCAGAATTTTTCCAAAGCCGCGCTGCTCGCGGGCGATATGGCGGATCGTATGCTGGCCAATCGGGATCAGGTGCTCGCCCATGCCTATATACACGATAGCCCCACAACAAAACCCAACCCCGATTGTGGCAGCGCAGCTTGCACCTCTGTCGAACTCGCTGCCTACGACGTATGGCACTGGCAGGCTCAGCTTCTTGGGGAAGAGGTTGTCCCTTTGGGTGGTGATGAGGATGAGGTTGAGGGTGAGACAAGAAAAGTACCTGGCTCCTTACCTGCGGCCAGTGGCGAGGTACTTCTCAATGCTGGCGATGAGTACATCATTATTGTGCGCTGGGACGATGACCTTGATGGCGATACGAGTAAAGCGTGTACCGCCCTCGATCCGCAGGCCGTGCAGGGCGCGGATGACCTGGATTGCTACGCCCTCAACCTGGGCTGCTTGAACAGCGAGGCCTGCCCATGACCTCCCCCACTTACAACACAACTCATCGTGCGGCATTTCGCGAACGCGGCCTTACCATGATGGAGCTGCTGATCGCCGTCGTAATACTCAGCCTATTGATGGCCGGGCTGTCACAACTGGTCGTAACCAACGCTAAAAACGCCACCACCACCGGTGATCTGGCGAGAATCGCGGACACCGGCCGCACGGCGATCCAGTTGCTCGCTGCCGATATCCGCCGGACGGGTTATCTGGGGGGCTATGTCGGCAGCCTGGATGCAACCCCCTCCAGGGCCGGCACCCTCGGCGTGTCCGCCTACACCATTAACTGTGTAGCAGACACCACCGCCTGGGCGACCATGGTGAATCAACCCATCTTCGGCATTAACGCACCCGATGATGATAGCACTATCGCGTATGAGTGTATTACGGACGGGGGTGAGGATGAGGATAAATGGCTGCGAGGGGATGTGCTCACTGTAAGGTACACCCTCACCCCATCCGTTGACGTTGCTGACATGCTCGTTGACGTTGCTGACATAGTTGTTGGCAAAATTTATCTGCGCGCGACTGTGGATCAGCGCAGATTGCTGCTCTTCAAGGAGGGCGATGGCGTCAGCGTTGTGGCGAGTACAGAAAACGAAATCGATGATCCGACTGTGCGCAATTTCGCGCTTGCCGCTCACGCCTATTTTGTGGGCCTCACCAAGCGCACCTGCCAGGGCAGGCCGATTCCCGCCTTGTTTCGCGCCACAATCGGCGATGGCGGCCTACCCGAAACACAGGAACTGCTCGCGGGAGTAGAAAACTTGCAGTTACGTTACCTGGTAGGGAATCGCTATTTCGACGCCGATGACGTGCCTTTGGAGAGTGGCGAATGGCCGCCCATTGATGCGGTGGAAATCAACGTACTGGTCAGAGCGGAGTGCCCTGAAACGGGGTTTGACATCAATCGATCCTTTGAGCTTGGCGATGTTTCATACACACCAGCAGACAAGGATTTCAGGCGCCAGGTTTTTACCACGACCACGCACTTGAGAAATTGAACAACATGCTTATGAGTCAACGCCAGACAAGTAGATCAGGAGTCGACCAGCGCGGTGCCGCCCTGATCGTGAGTCTTATACTGCTCCTGATCATGACGATTATAGGTATCTCGTCCATGAACAGTGCACGGCTGGAAGTCGCCATGGCAGGTATGATGCAGCGAGAAGAAGTCGCGTTGCGCGGCGCAGAGCGAGCGCTAACGGTGGCGGAGAGATACACTGAGAATACCGTCGGCGTATTTGATGACACCGTAAAAGGCCATTATCTGGCGGGGGATATTGGCGATACACTAAACGTATCGGACACGGTTTGGGCGGATGCTGATAGGTTCACCCTGGTCAAGGCTGAGGTCCCAGAACTCAGTGCACGCGATGCGTTCGTGGTGGAGTACCAAGGGGAGATCATACTGCCCGGCAGCGCCCTCAATGATGGCGGCGATACTCCGATACCTGGCGACAGAGTAACCGCCTATCGCATCACTACCCGCAGCGATACTGAGGGAAAAGCAGTGCGGATTATTGAATCGGTTTATACCAAACTGTACAACCCAATGGCGCCATGAGCGGCACCAGGAGAACGTAGCGATGACTTTCTCAAAACCAGTAACACTCGGATGCCTGGCCATTCTGGCCATCGCAGTGTCTTTGCAGGTTTGGAGCGCACCGCGCCTCTATCAGCCGATTGAACAACCACTGGGGTCTATAGCGCCCATCGTGCTGTCGAACGCCGATTTGCGCGACGGCACCAGCAAGGGCTACCGGCCATGGTTTGAGAACGGAGCCTGGCAAGGGGATCTCATTGAGTACACGGTCACCAAAGACGGTTACCTGAGCACCAGTGACAGGGGAACCTGGTCTGCACTGGTCCAATTCTCGAAGAAGAACACAACATACTGGACAGGCGGTCGCAAAATCATCAGCTGGAATGGCAGTTCGCAAGTACCGTTTCGCTTCACCAACAACGCCATCGGCGCAACCAATAAAGCGCTGCTCGATCCTGCGGCCGAGAATGGCGCCTCCGCTATCCTGGATTAT
>TARA_B110000503_G_scaffold23205_1_pt1 | contig 36116 bp, 26 predicted proteins | sample TARA_B110000503 | Tara Oceans TARA_B110000503 (sample SAMEA4397472) | marine metagenome | biome: Polar Biome; feature: [SRF] surface water layer (ENVO:00010504); material: water (ENVO:00002006), including particulate matter (ENVO:01000060) such as... | depth 5 m | reverse complement strand
CCGTTGTTCCAGTAATTTGCGAAAGTACTGTGTGTAAAATTATATGTGCCGCCAATGGTTGCTGCTAAAGAAGCCTGTCCTGCAGAGCCTATAACTACATTGTGTGCTTCAATATTTGTTTCTCGTGCTAAAATTCCGAAATTGGAATGGTTGTAGATTTCTGTATTTTGAATGTTTAAAGTTGGAGCAGAAGCAGTGCCAATACTATCTATGAGAATTCCTATAATACCATTTTTAATTTGTGCATGGTTTATTATATTTTCTTTGCTTCCCGCACGCATCCAAATAGTGCCCCATTGCCCAGGAGTTTGTCTAAATCTATTTTCTAATCTATCTCCTTCAAAAATCACCTTTTCAGAAAGTGTTCCATTTACTTTTAAACTCGCTTTTTTGTCTACAATTAAACCAGAATTATCATGAAAATGAATACGAGCACCTGCTTCTATAGTTAAGACCTTATTTGATGGGATGGCAGCATAGCCGTAGATTACAGTGGGTTTTTCCTTTGTAAAAATAAGTTCAGAGTCCGTGAGAAAGCGTCCTTTAATTGAAGTTGCTTGTCCATCTATACTTAAGCTATCAATACGCATTGAAACCGGATCTTTTCCTGGGTAAATGAAATTTGCATCTTCAACTAAAGTGATTAAGTTAATATGTTGTTGACTCGCACCGTTGTCAAATAAGATTCTGTCTGTGTACAAAAGTGTGGGTTGATTGTTACTATTAACTGTTGTTTCTATAAATACATAAATGCTGTCTCTAGCAAGAATATCAATGTCATTAAAATCTTTTCCTGGAATCCCATCGACGCTTAGTCTGTAATTAGAAGAGCTGCCTTTTTCTAGTTTTATTCTAGGAATGGTAATCGCATTACGCCCCCTGTTATAGATTTTTAAATTATAGGTAGCAGAGCCAATATTTTCAAAGATAGTATCTAAAAAAACCGTGTCTTTAGAAAATTCTAGATTCCCGTAACTTGGTCTTGTGGAAAAATCTTTCCGACAAGAGCTTGCGCTAATGAGAACAATGCAACTAATGAATAAAATAAAATGGCGCATAGATGTTTTGTGTACTTAAAGTTACTTTTATTTGAGATCTCATTCTAATAAGAACTATGAAATAATATAATTATTGTTTTATAAGCTTTATTTCAAATAGTTTTCCCCAACGCTTACCAGTTACAAACAATCGATCGTTTTCAGCATCATAAGCAATCCCGTTTAAGACTTCGTCGTTCGGGACTAATTTTTGTGTTTTTGCCATTTCTTTCTCTAAACCCCTCAAATCCCCGAGTCCTTCGACAGTTCCATTTTTTGGATTAATAATGGCAATTGTATTTTTTTGATATTTGTTTGCGTATATACTTCCATTTACTAGCTCTAGTTCATTCAAGTAATTAACAGGTCGGTCATTGGTGTATACTTGTATTGCACCTTTTTCTTCCATCGTAATAGGGTCTAAGAACCAAATTTTATTGGATCCGTCAGATTTCATAAGTTTTGTTTCACTGTGCGTGATTCCCCAACCTTTGCTGCTTTGGTTATAAGCGAATTCTCCCTCTTGTTCAAAGGTATCTAAATCATAAATAAATCCTTTCTTACCTTCCCACGTAAGCCAAATAATTTTAGTACCAACAATCGTCATTCCTTCACCAAAATATTTCTTATTTAAAGAGATTTTCTTTAAGACTTCACCGGTTTCAATAGCTACTTTTCTTAACGTAGATTGGCCTCTTTGACCAGTTGTCTCATACAAGAAGCCATTGTAATATTCTAAGCCTTGAGTGTAGGCACTCCTGTCATGTGGATAGGAATTTATAATTTTATAGGTATAAATAGTTGGTTTACTATTTGCAAAAACTTCGATATAACCATTTTCTTTTTTTGTTTTTCCATTGAAAAAAGCAAGTGCAACAAGTGCATGTTTTCCAATGCCCAAACTATCGGTTTGTATAAGCGCAGTATTGCCTTCACTACTGATTTCTTTTCCATTGAGATAAAACTTAACTTTATCAATAGGTTTATTGTTTTTTTCAGTCAATTGAACCCTAACAGTGTCATTTAAGGAAACCTTTATTGGTTTGTTTAAAGAAAATTGATAGTTATTAGAACAAGAAAAATTAAGAAAAAAAAACAGTAGTAAGAACGGTAGAATAGAATATTTCTTCATTGTCTAATTAGATTTCGTGGTAAGGAAGTAAATATTCAAAAAAAAGACGACACAAAACAACTTTTAAGAGTGAAAAGATGCGTAAATTTCTTTTTTCGGAAAATAAAACCTATTTATTTATTTGTAAATTAAAAAATAAGGTTAAATTTGCAAACTCAAAATAGTGCACAATCGCTATGGAGAACAAGAGGTGAAAATTTACCAATTTTACTTTTACAAACATAACATTAAAGTATTAAACATATAAAAAAATGAAAAAAGGAATTCACCCAGAAGATTATAGACTGATTGCTTTTAAAGACATGTCTAATGGAGACGTGTTTTTAACGCGTTCTACTGCAGATACAAAAGAAACTTTAGACGTTGATGGTGTAGAGTATCCTTTAGTGAAATTAGAGATTTCTAGAACTTCTCATCCATTTTACACTGGTAAATCTAAGCTTATTGATGCTGCAGGACGTATTGATAAATTTAAAACCAAATATGCAAAATTCAAAAAAGAGTAATCTTAAAAGGATTAAGGATATAGAAGCTTTCACTACATTAGTGAAAGTTTTTTTTGTTTAAAACTGTCTTGCAGGACTTTCGGTAATTATAAATAAACATATCTTTTTTTGTAAAGGGTATCGTTGTTTTAGCTAGTCTATAGTATCCTGATCTATAATAAAGTCTATTCTTCTATTCTCCTCATGTTTTTGCTCACTGCATGTGGTAGTGCCATCACAGTTGTTTGCTAATTTTGCTGCTCCATATCCTTTTGCACTTATGATTCTGTCGGCTTTCATTCCTTGAAAGAGTAAATAGGTATGTAGAGATTTTGCACGCCGACTAGAAAGCTGAAAATTATAATCTTTGTTACCTCTTGAATCGGTATGCGCTTCTAACTTAAATCTAACTTTAGGATATTTTTTAAGGAAATCAAGTACGAATTTTAATTGTGTTACTGCTGTTGAGGTAATCGCTGATTTATCAAAGTCAAAGAAGATAGGTGCTATATTAATTATAAGCTGCTCTTTCTGAGCTCTTAACTCTTTTTTTAAATAAAAGTTTTTAAAAACAGTTCCGAAGCGAGGGGTGTTTGAGAGTAAAAGGCTATCTGATACTGATGCATAGCCCTTTTTAGAAGCTTTAAATAGATAATTTTGGTTTATTGGTAATGAGATTTCATAATTCCCCATATGATCTGTTAAAACGCTATCTATGGTTTTGTTTTTTAGGGTAGATATACGAATCGTTGTTTGCGGCAGCGTTAAGCTATCTATTTCTTTTTGTTTCGTAAAACCACTTATTTTTATGTTGTGATCTTTTTGAAAGTAATAAATGTCATCGCTCCCTTTTCCACCTTTTCTATTAGACGAAAAATAGCCTTTATTATTCTCAATTTCTTGATATGCAAAGTCATCGGCAGAAGAGTTGATCAGACCTTTTAAGTGAGTTGGAGCACTAAATCCATTATTATTTATCTTGGAATAATATACATCTAAACCTCCTTTTCCTGTAAAGATATCAGAAGAAAAATAGAGGTTTCCGGCTGTGATACTTGGAAACATTTCATTGGCAAAACTATTTACTTTATTTCCTAAATTTATAGGAGCTGAAATAATGCCTAAGCCATTCATTTCGGCATAATAAATATCTGTACCTCCAAATCCTCCAGGTTTATCGGAGACGAAATATAAACGTTTTGCTTCTTTGTCAAAAAAGGGGTGGCCAAAAGAAAAACCTTTGGTGTTTTCCGGATAATAATTCTTTTTTTTTATTTTTTTATTTTCGTCTAAGTAGCCATAGACGATCCTAAAATTACTGTTAGAGTTATTAAAAAATAGTTTGTCATCTCGAGTTTCTGACTGTGTGTAAAAAAAACGTTTAAACAGGGTGTCGTAGAAAGGAGAGGAGCTATGCATCATAGACTTTTCTATATATTTTTCTAAACTCAAAGAATCAACGGTATTTTCGTTTTTTAATAGCGATTTATATATGTTGATAAATGGTTGTTTAATTTTTTTATAAATATTACTGTAAACTTTATTCTCAACGGAAGAGCTATACATTATTGTGGAGTCTGGAAAAATAGTAACCCCAAAGTCAGAATTCGGAGAGTTGATATTTAAATTTTTAATAGCATAGAAAGGTTCATTTTTAGACCGTTTTCCTGCAGTTGTATTCTCTTTTAGGGACAATGTATATCTTCTGATTAGTTCTTTTGGTAGTGGTGTCGTTTTGTTATTTATGACTCCATCAATTCCCGCTTCACTATAATTAGACAGCTTTAGAGCTTGTAAATATTGATTGTATTCTATCAAAGTTAGCGTGTCTCCTTTCCGGATATACGTTGTATATTTTTTAGCAGCATTTTCAAAGTCTTTTGTGTTGTAGTAACTATGACCTAATTTTAAAAGTTGTTTAGAGTTCAGATTATCGCTTGTAAAGACTTTGTTGTAAGCTTTTATAGCTTGGATATAATCTTTTTCTTGATATGCCTTATCTCCTTGCTGTCTTGTTTTTACTTGGGCTTGGAGCACAATTGAAAAGCCTAAAAAAATAATTATGGTGGCTATTTTTTTTTTCATATTATTTTTTTAATAAAATCTTGGAGATTGAATGGTTTTTATTTTTCTTGGGATGGTTATTTTTAATAGTATTTCACTAGAACCTTTGTTATAACGATTAAGATTACTGAAAGTACGGTCATAGGAATACCCTAAATAAAAAATATCCGTTAATTGTATTCCAAATATTCCAGTAACAATTTCAGAGGATCTGTAGGAAATTCCAACGGTTACTTTTTTGTTAATTAACACATTGGCAGAATAATCGATGACTAAAGGAAGGTTCTTAGAGACTCTTGCGAGCACTGCTGGTTTAAATTTAAGATGATCGTTAATATTAAATATGTATCCACCGAGTATGAAGTATTGGAGGTTCTCGCTAGCAATTAAAGAACTCTTTTTTTCGGAGTAATATTTACTTTTTAGAAAATTAGGAACAGAGAGTCCGGCATACCAGTTATCTGCATAGGTCATAATTCCAAAACCTAGGTTTGGATCGAAGTAGTTTGTATTCACTAATAGTGGATCATTGGCGTGTAATTGGTTGCCATCATTATAATTTATATTTAAGAAAGAGCCGCCTGCACTAATTCCAAAGGAAGTATAGATGCTTTTATTTACTTGAATTTCATAGGCTAAATTTGCTGAAATCGAAGTTTGTTTCGTAGCCCCTATTTCGTCATGTATAATATTTAAGCCTGTACCAAATCTTTTTAATGAAGGTAATATTGCAGAAAATGATAGTGTTTTTGGCGCCCCTTCAAACCCCGCCCATTGAGACCGGCCTAAAGCTGTTATTGTAATCTCTTCTTGGGTACTTATATAGGCAGGATTATATGTTAATGTGTTATTTATATATTGCGTGTATTGGGGTTCACGTTGTGCATTTATATAGCTTATACTTATAAGTGCAAGGACTAATACAAGGCGCTTGTTGCAACTGTTAAATTGGTTTTTCATTATTTTATTATTTGGATATAACTCTTTGTATCTTTCATATTTGCATTATTCATCTTTAGGATAAAGAAATACGTTCCATTGGGCAGTTTTTCTCCAGTTTTTATAATTTTGCTGGTTTGATTGGCAACACCATTCCAATCATTCTTGTAATTTTTTTTCTTGTAAACAATAGAACCATATCTGTCAAATATTTCTATCATTGTGTTAGGGAAGTTCTCAATACACGATATTACAAAATAATCATTCATACCGTCTCCATTCGGTGTTATTGTATTGTATACTTTTAAGCACAAAGGGGTTACTAAAATTCTTGCTGTATTATTAGAAGTATTTGCGTCTATCGGAACAGAATTTATGATTTGCACAGTATTAAGATAAGATCCTGTTGTATGTACCTCAGCCTCAATGGTGAGCGTCGCTGACTGATTTGCTCCTAAGTTGGGAATATTCCAAACACCACTATTTTCATTATAAGTTCCTAAAGTGGCGCTTTTTGATATGTAAATAAAGCCATTTGACAAGAGTTCAAATATCTGTATGTCTGTAAATACAGATAGCGAAGAATTTCCCACTTGTATTGTAAAGGTGACGGTGTCCCCAAAGTTCGGTTTAATAATATCTACCTCTTTCTGAATGGTTAAATCAGAGCAGGTAACAATTTCCACAGCTTGTTCTGCCATATTTGTATTGAAGCACCCTCCTGTTAGCGCTACAGATATGGTAGTGTCTATTAAGTTGTTCCATTCTACTTCTATTGCATTATCAGCATTAGTTCCTCCCGAAATAATTTTACCCCCAACAATACTCCAAGCATAAGGAGCATAACCGATAGGGGCTTCGTATGTTTCTCGGGTTCCAAAACAGATTTCCGTAGTGTTTCCTTGAATTTTTATATCCACAGTGTTTTTGAGGATAACGGTTACCTTTAATCGGGTGCTACTTTCACAAGGGGAATCCAAGTTGGCACCGTAATAGGAAAAACCTTGCTTTAAAGGGGTGTCAGTACTGTAAATGTTTCCACTCGTTTCTTGATTATACCAAATAATAGTGCCCGTTGCCGAGGCTTCTAAATCTTTTATAGTAGGCATCTCTTCACTACAAAAGTTTTGAGATGAGTTCCCTTCGGGCGCGTTTGAATCCGTTACGAAAGCAGTTACTGCTAATCGATCACTACTTTCGCAGGTACCGTCTGAATTGGCTGCATAATATTGCAACCCATCCACTAAAAGTGCATTTGTAGAATAGGCATTTCCATCGGTATCTTTATCGTACCAAATCACAGTTCCATTTGCGGTTGCATCTAAGTCCGCTATTTTTGGAGCGTCAATTTCACAAAAACTTTGATTTGCGTTGTTTGTCCTTGGGGTTGAAGTGTTATTGATAGCAACGGTTACGGTTAATCGTTTAGCACTCTCACAGTTCCCATCTGAGTTTACACCGTAATATTTCAGACCATCTATTAAAAGAGTAGCCGCGTCATAGGTATTTCCTTCAGTGCTTTGGTCATACCAAATCACCGTGTTTGTCGCGGTTGCATTTAAGTCTGAAATTTTTGAATTTTTGTATGCACAAAATTCTTGTGTATTTTCGCCTGTTGGAGTGTTTAGGTCTTTTACCGCAGCGGTTACTTCCAAGCGATTGCTACTCTCACAGGTTCCGTCCGAGTTTGCTGCATAATAGGGAACCCCATGTATCAAAGAGGTGTCCATGGCATACCTATTTCCATCGTTTTCTTGATCATACCAAATGATCGTTCCGCTTGCGGAGGCTTCTAAGTCGTTAACAGTTGGAGTATTTTCAGAACAAAAGCTTTGGAGTGCATTTCCAGTTGGTGCGTCAAAATCCGATATTGTTACAAGTACTTCGAGTCGTTTTGTGCTTTCACAGGTTCCATCTGATTGGGCAGCATAATATTTTAATCCGTCAATTAATGCGATATTGGGGTCATATAAAACGCCGTCTTTTACTTGGTTATACCAAATAATTGTTCCGTTTCCAGTAGCTTCTAAATCAATAATACTGGGATTATTTTCATTACAAAAATTTTGCAATCTATTTCCTTTAGGGATCTCGGGATCTGTTATTGAGACGATGATCTCAAGTCGACTTTTACTTTCGCAGGTTCCCTCTAAATTGGCGGCATAATATTTTAAACCATTAATTAAAGAAGTGGTATCGTCATAGGCCTCCCCATCTATCGCTAGATCATACCAAATAATTATTCCGGAGGCCTTTGCTTCTAAGCTTTTAATAGTAGGGGAGTCGGTAGCACAAAAAAGTTGCTCAGGAGTTTCTGATGTAGGTGTTAAAGGATTTTGAATAGTTACAATAACCGTTAATCTTTCTGAGCTTTTACAAGTTGCGTCTGAGTTGGCAGCGTAATAACGGACTCCATTTTCTAAAGGATCGCTGGCAGCATACCTATTTCCATCGTTTTCTTGATCATACCAAATGATCGTTCCGCTTGCGGAAGCTTCTAAGTCGTTAATAGTTGGAGTATTTTCAGAACAAAAGCTTTGGGAAGGATCTCCTTCGGGAGCATTTATGTTTGTAATAGTAACAGCCACTTTTAGACGAATACTGCTTTCACAGGTTCCGTCTGAATTGGATGCATAATATTGTTGTCCATGGACTAAATAATCCTTACTTGTGTACGAATTTCCTCCTATTGCTCTATCATACCAAGTAACTACTCCGAACGCAGACACTTCTAAATTTGCAATAATAGCTCTTTTTACCTTACAAAAGCTTTGCAAAGAGCTTCCTGCGGGAGGCGTTAGGTCCTGAAGGGAAACGAATACAGGCAACCGTGGACTACTTTCGCAGGAACCATTAACGTTAGAAGCATAATAAGTAACCCCATCTACTAAAGTATCGGTCATAGTGTAAGGGCTACCTCCACTTGTTTGCTGGTACCAGACAAGAGTTCCTGTGGCACTCGCGATTAAATCAGATACTTTTGGAAGATCACTAGTACAAAAAGTTTGATTTTCAGCGCCTTCACTTATTGTAGGGGGTGTAGTTGCTATTTTAGTGCTAAATAAATTGATCTGTTGTGCTAAGTTTACACCAGCAGGAGAAGACAAAGTTAAGCGAAGCCTATCAAACTCAACGCCTGAGTTTATTATTATTTTATGTATATCTCCTGCTGTGGATGGTTGTATGGTGATCGTATTTGCCGCATCTGCAGAAGTGGAATACACAGCGATTTCCTTCTTATACAGTTCAATGTCAATATTTTGTAATAAGGCTAAATTCAAAATTTTTCCCTCTTGAATCCCCATGTTTATTTCTAATTGATCTTTATCTGATGCAGTGGTTAAAAATTGGATATCTTGATACATTGATGCGAGTGCACTTACTACACCAACACTTATTGTAGAATATGTAGTACTATTCCTGTCGATAGCAAATTCTGGGTTATTTACACCTGTAGCACCTAAGTTTAGTAAGTCTAAAGTAATTCCGGTGCCGTCATAAGAGGTAAACGTTCCTTCTGGGTTGCAAATAACAGGCATGGAATTTATATAAAATGCATGATACACGTTTGTGAAATTTTCTGTTCCAAGCAACAATGTATTTGTAATGTCTTGAACAACTAGAGATCTATAGGCTACTTTTGGTGAGATAGCAATAAATACATCACCGTCTTTATTTCGGACAATTTTTAATGTTTTGGAAGAAGTTAAATTATCCGTTCGGCCGGAAGCAACGCTTTTTCCTGAGGCATCAAATGCCGTTACCTCGACGTAATGATCACCAAATGCCAACGTTCCTGCTTCATCATATAAAAGTGCTCCGAGAGAACCTCCTAACAAAGAATCAAATAATCCATTATTTCCGCCATCTACTTTTATATAGGTAGTGGTATTTGCAGGAACTAAACCTGTAAATTCTAATTTTAACGCCCCTGAATAAGTGCCAATACCTGCGGATACTCCTCCATAGGAATTTATGGTAGCAAATTTCCCATTAGCGGCGGCGGCGTTGCTAGTGTTGTCTACATGATTTCCTAAACTTACTTCGGATGCGTTTGATGCGTAAATTTGTTGTGCACGGGTATTTAATCCAGATAGTAAAATAAAAAAGGTTGCTAAAAATAGCGTTTGTAAGTGTTTTTTTAGTTCCATAGCATTTGTTTTCTAATACTTTGTTTGTCTCTAAGTTTTAACAATTATACGGACTCAGTATTGTTGGCTTAGAAGTGTTTTTTGTTTGTATGCAAGTTGAAATTATTATAAGAGAAAGTCAATAGGTATAAACACCTGTTTTGATATAACCCCCGTATGTAGTAGTGATTACATCATGTTTATAGATATTAGGTGTTCTGGTTTTGAGTGAGAAATATTTTAATGGACTAATAAATAAGTCTATCAATTTTTAGAATTAGAACATTAAAATTCATGAAACAGGACTGCATATTTTGTTATATTCGCTGATAATTGAGGTGAAGTAAACTTATAATTTTAGAGTATTGGCATACTTATTCTGTTTTACTGACAGGTTGGTCACTCGTTTCTTTTTAGGCTTTGTCTCGTTTAAAATAATCAAAACTTCACTCTATTAAGGGTTTTTTAGTGTTTCATGTATTTTTTGCACCTCATTTTACCGATGGACAAATTATTGTCTTAGGTTTTAGGTTCTTTGGCTTGGTTTTCGCGGTATATTGCTACAAAGGTTAACTAAAAACAGTTATTACGTAAGAGTTATGTAAAAGTTGTTTTTAAAAATTAAAAAATAGAGTATGAGTCAAGTCAAAGAGAATAACACAGTAAAAGTGAATTATACAGGTAAGTTATCTGACGGACAGGTTTTTGACAGTTCTGAAGGAAAAGAGCCAATAGAATTTACTTTAGGACAAGGACGCTTAATTCCTGGTTTTGAGAAAGGGTTAATTGACATGGAGTTAAACGAGAAGAAAACGATTACAATTCCAAAAGAGGAAGCTTATGGAGAAGTAAATAAAGACTTAATACAGGAAGTAAAAAAATCTGAACTTCCGCAAGAAATGGCTCCAGAAGTTGGGATGGGACTTGTTTCTAAATCTCCAGACGGACAAGAAATGAATCTTCTTGTGATAGAAGTAAGAGACGAGACAATTGTTATTGATGGAAATCATCCATTAGCAGGTAAAGAACTTATTTTTGACCTTGAAGTATTAGAAATTAAAGATACAGAACTTATAAAATAAGTTTCTTTTCATTAGTATAGTTAACAGCCTTTGCTTATTTCTTATAAGTGAAGGCTGTTGCATTTAATTTTAGGGAGTAGTGGTCTTTGCTGTTTTTTTAACGGGGATAAAGTGCTGCTCGTTATTTTCGATCCAAGAAATCTTGATACGAATTCTGTGTAATAGCTTTTCCTAAAGAATCTAATTTATGGGCGTTTTTACCGTATTGTACAATCGATTTTTCACTCACATAATCAAATAAAAAGAAGCCATCTTTAGAAAGTGTTCCAAAGCCTTTGTTGAAAATATAGTGTGCATATTGGTCTTTTGAAGAATTAAAAATATTTTTACTGAATTTAAATTCAGAATTATCTCCTTCTAATAAATCTAACAGTGTGTATGACAAATCAACCTGACTCGAAATATGGTCTATTTCGATTCCAGTTTTATTTAAAGCACCCCCAAGCCATACCATTGGAATTTTAAATTTTTTAGGTGAGTTAAATGCGCCTGTGTGCGCTGGAGAACGATGGCCATGGTCTGCTAAGATTATAATCAGTGTGTTTTTGTACCAGGGTTGTTTTTTTGCATTTTTAATAAAGGCGCCAATAACTTTATCTGTATAGGCGTGTGCGCTTCTAAATTTATTTTCTTCGGTATCTTTCCCAAACTTATAATCACCTAGTATCTCATATGGCTCGTGGCTTGTTAACGTCAAGGCAATTTTAAAGAAAGGTGTTTTCTGTTTATTTGCTAGATCGTCAGAAAAACGCTTCATAAAAATGTGGTCATGTGCACCCCATTTAGAGTTCCAATCTTTTTTATCGAAGTCACTACCGTCTACAAAATCAGTGATTCCAGCATTCCGTAAATAGGTATTCATATTTCCGAAATTTAAATCACCACCGTGATAAAAAGAAGTCGCGTACCCTAAATCAATCATCTTTTGAGGAAGCATTGGCAAACTTCTTGTTTTATTGGGCATTTTCATAATGCTCGTGGAAGGCTGCGGATAATAACCACTTAAAATTGCAGGAATTCCTTTGTCTGTCCGATCTCCATTTGCGTAAAAGTTCGTAAATAAAATACCTTCTCGGGAGAGCCTGTTGAGGTTTTCTGTAACCCCAGATTCTCCTCCTAAAGCACCCACAACTTTTGCCGTTAAACTTTCCCAAATAATCAAAATTACATTCGGTTTTTTTGTATTTAAAATTGTTTTTTCATCATTTTTTAAAAGGGAATTCCGATTCCTGTTAATAATGGCTTTTGCAGTTTTGTTCGTGAAGTTAACATACGGATTGCCCCCGTCAGTAGTATGTGTTAATGCGTTGGAAAAGTTCCAAATAAAATTGAGGGCAGCGTGGTTAGCAAACATTTCACTCGAAAAATAAACATTACTCTGATTTACAGGAATCGTTTGCAGGCCGCCCCTTATTGGAATCAATAAGAATAAGACAGTGAATATAAAGATAGGAGCTTGTTTCCAGTTTCCTGCGTTGATTTTTTTGGTATTTTTTTCAATAGTTTTTTTAAATATTTTCATAAAAACAAAAGAAATCACAATCCAGAAAATAAGACCAAAGGTCATTTGAGATCCAGCAACAGATGCAAGCATCACTTCTGGAGTATTTAAATATGTAAACAGCGTTGTGTCTAGTCGGGTTCCCCAAGAAGCATATAAGCTGGCATCAACAATCAATAAGAGCGTGAGTAGGATCAAAACAATGTAAGAATACCATTTTATAAAATTCCCTATTTTTTTGGGACTCCTAAATAACGAGAATAGAATTAATAAAAAAGGAAGTATGCAAAGATATCCAGAAAAAGAAGCGTCTAATCTAGCCCCGTATAAAAAAGTTTTTAAAGACGTGCTTACAGGTATATTTTGAGTTTTTTCGTAATAAAAGAGTAGAAAAAATAAACGAGCAAAAATAAAATAACCGATCCATAGACAGAAATAAGAAAGGTTGAACACAAGTCTGTTTTTAATGTTTTTCAATTTTTCAGTTTTAGTGGTTTATATCCTGTAATTTTGCAGGAGTATTGCCCTCAGCTTCACTTCTGGAAAGGCCTAAGAATTCTCTGTTACTTTTAGTCGCGCTTTGGCCGTTACTGAAACATCAGAAAACTCTTTGTTTAAGTATTTTAGATAACCCGTAATAGCAATCATAGCTGCATTGTCAGTGGTGAATTCAAATTTAGGAATATAAGTAGTCCATCCAAAGTGTTGTTCAGCTAATTTTAATCGACTCCTAATTTCAGAATTAGCAGAAACACCTCCAGCAATCGCAATATGTTTGATATTTGTTTGTTTTACTGCGTTTTTTAATTTGTCCATTAAAATTTCTATAATTGTAAACTGTATGGAGGCACAAATATCGTTTAGGTTTTCTTCAATAAAATGGGCATTTATTCTTTGCTGTTTTTGAATGAAATAAAGAATACCTGTTTTTAGGCCACTAAAGCTAAAATCTAAATCGCCAACTTTTGGTTTTGTAAAAGCAAAAGCTTTTGGGTTTCCTAATTTCGCATGCGCATCTATTAAGGGACCTCCTGGATATGGCAATCCTAAAATTTTTGCAGACTTATCAAAAGCTTCACCTACGGCATCATCGATTGTTTCTCCTAAAACCTCCATTTTAAAATGTTCTGTAACTTTTACAATTTGTGTATGCCCCCCGCTGATAGTAAGGCAAATAAAAGGAAATGGCGGGATTTTGGAGGTACTGTCAATGATGAAATGTGCTAGGATATGCGCTTGCATATGGTTTACGTCTATTAAGGGAATATTTAAACCCAAAGCCAAAGATTTTGCAAAAGACGTACCCACCAATAAAGATCCCATTAAACCAGGTCCCCTTGTAAATGCAATAGCAGACAGTTTATCTTTCGTTATTTGAGCGTGCTCTAGTGCTTGTTGGATTACCGGTACAATGTTTTGCTGGTGTGCTCTGGAGGCCAACTCAGGCACAACGCCTCCATATCTAGAATGTACTTCTTGGTTTGCAATAATATTACTCAGTACTTTTCCGTCACAGATTACAGAAGCGCTGGTGTCATCGCAAGAGGATTCGATTCCTAAAATATATACGGGTGTTTTCATGAATGCGATAAAATCTATTTCCGCGAAATTAAGTATAATTTTTTGGTTGATTTTCCTTTTTTTTAGAATAGAAATTTAAATCTTTGCTAAATTTGCGCGTTCTTTGTGCTACTTGGCAGTATTTTTGATTACTTTTCTTTTTATATTGTAAATAGTACTAAATTTTTTAGGTCATCAGAAACGTGGGGAATAATATATTAAAATGGCTAGGGTACAGTATACTCTTTCTGGTGCTAGTTAGTATTTTACTTTCTACTTCTTTCGTGCAAACAAACCTAGGAAACTTGGCTACGAAGAGGATCAATCAAAACTTTGGTACAAACCTAAATATTGGGAAAATAAATATATCATTTTTAGGGACTGTAGCCCTAAAAGATATTCAAATTAGAGATCACCACCAGGACACTTTAATGTTTGTAAAGAAGCTGAGTTTTTCTTTAGTAAATGGTAGGAAAATTATAGATGGAAATTTACTCTTTGGAGATGTTTCGATAGAGGACGCCTATTGTTTCATGAAAACATATCGAGGGGAGAACAATAGTAACATGACTATTTTTGTGGACAGTTTTCGTAGTGATACTCCCAAAGACTCTTTAGATCCGTTATTTATTTTAAAAGCTAAAAATGTCTACGTGCAAAATTTAGATTTTAAATTAATTAACGAGAATAATCAAAATCCTTTAAAGTTTTCTGCAAGTAATGTAGGTGGTAATTTAGAAGAGATGGCAGTTGTTGGTGCTAATTTTTCAGCAAAAGCAAGGGGGTTGTATTTTAAAACAAACCAAGGAATACAAGTTACAAACCTAACATCAAACTATAGGTATGGTCTAAATGCGATGTATTTAGACCATATGAGGTTAGAAACCGAGAACTCTAGTTTAATTGGTGACCTCCTTTTTACATACAAAATAGGGGGTTTAGCTGATTTTAGTGATGCCGTGAACATTGAAGCAAATTTTAAAGAAAGTAAATTAAAAATTTTAGATTTAAAAAATTTTTATAAAGAGTTAAACGGAGAAGACGTGGTCTCTTTTTCCGGGAATTTAAATGGAAATTTGAATGATTTCGATCTTAAAAAATTAATATTATCTACAGAAAAAGGAATACATTTAAATGGAGATTTGTCGTTTAAAAATGCTGTAAATTCCGAAAGAGGTTTTATTTTCAATTCTGATTTAAATAATTTAACAGCAACTTATAAGGAGCTTAGAGACATCTTGCCAAATGTTTTAGGTAAAATATTACCTTCAGAATTAGACAAGCTTGGACAGTTTGATCTTCAAGGAAAGGTGCAGTTAACACCATCTTTAATAGAGGCTAGTGTTCAGGTGAAATCTCAAATAGGTACTTTTATTTCTGATTTAGAAATTACGGAGATAGCGGCAATTGACAGCGCTTCATATTCTGGAGACATTCAACTGGAGTCATTTGATATTGGCGTTTTATTTAACAACCCTATGTTTGGTGAAATCTTTTTAAAAGGGCAGGTGAACGGTCGTGGGTTTAAATTGGAAAACATAAATACGAAGTTCATAGGAAACATTGCGGAGTTTAATTTTAATGGGTACCAATACAAAAATATTATTGCGAATGGACAATATCAAAACAATAAATTTGATGGTGGATTGGTCATCGATGACGCTAATTTTAAAATGAAATTTGATGGGCTGGCAGACATGTCTGGGGCGGTGCACAAGTTTGATTTTAAATCGGATATTTCCTATTTAAACCTTAAGAAAACTAATCTTTTTAAAAGAGATTCAATCTCGATTGTGAGAGGAACAATGGCTTTAGATATTGAAGGTAACGCTTTTAACGATATACTAGGAAAGGCAATTTTTAAAGATGTGTTGTATACAAATCAAGAAAAAGAATATCGTTTTAAAGAGTTTATGGTTAGCTCTTCGTTAAAAGATAGTATTAAAACTATTGATATTGCCTCTAATGACATTGTCCAAGGTTATATTACTGGCAAATTTTCATTTTCGGAACTTCTAAAAGTGGCTCAAAATGCGTTGGGTAGTATTTATACGAATTATCAGCCTTATGAGGTTGCTTCCAATCAGTTTTTGGATTTTAATTTTACGATTTATAATCAAATTGTGAATGTATTTTTTCCGGAAATTTTTATCGATAATAAAACAAAAATAAAAGGCAAAATAAATGGAGGTAAGAACCTCTTTCGACTGCATCTTTCTTCTCCTAGAATTTCGCTTTATGGAGCAGATCTAATGGCAGTTTCATTAAGAACAGATACTAAGAACCCGTTCTATAATACTTCCTTCACAGCGCAGGAAGTAAAGACAAAATATTATAATATTTCTAAGCTAAATCTTCTAAACAGAACTGAAAATGATACCCTGTATTTTAAATCTGTTTTTAAAGGAGGGAAAAGAAAAAATGAAGATTTTAATCTTGATTTTTTCTACACTTTTAACCCAGAGAAAAAAGCTGTTTTAGGTTTTGAAAAATCATCATTTATTTTTAAAGAGAATACCTGGGATATTAATCCAGATAAAAACAATACCGATAAAATTACATTTGATTTAAAAACAAATGAGTTTGTTTTTAGTCAATTTATGTTAGTTTCAGGCGAACAAAAAATTGAATTTACAGGCAATTTAAAAGGTACAGAAGAAAAGATACTTTTAGCAGATTTTACAAAAGTAAAATTGAAAAGTTTTTTGCCCAAAATAGATAGTTTAGCTTTAGGAGGATCGCTTTCGGGACATTTAGATTTTGTGCAAAAAGGAGGTGATTATGCTCCAGAGGGCCTTTTAACTGTAAAAGGTTTTGAAGTCAATGACTTTAAGCAAGGGGATCTTTCTATCAATGTAAAAGGAGAGAATTCATATAAAAAATATGAAGTAGCCGTAGCCATAGAAAATGAAGATGCTAAAAGTATTTCAGCAAAGGGAATTTTAGATTTCTCATCGGAAAGACCAATTGTTGACTTAGATGTTTTTTTAGAATCCTTTAAGTTAGAAGCATTTAGTCCATTAGGTAAAAATGTTTTGTCTTCTCTAAGAGGAACGGCAACTGGAGATTTTACTTTAAGGGGTTTTTTAGGCAATCCAGATATGGAAGGTGAGCTTCGACTTGAAAAAGCAGGTTTAAAATTTCCTTATTTAAATGTTGATTATGATTTTGAAGGAGAATCCGTAATTACGCTTTTACAGCAGTCTTTTATTTTAGAAGATTTTGTTTTGGTAGATACAAGAAAGAAATCAAGGGGTGTTTTTAAAGGAGATATTTCACACAATAATTTTAAGCAGTGGTTCTTAAGTTTGAAAATAGACAGTGATAATCTATTGGTTTTGGATACAGAAAATTCTGAGGAATCGCAGTACTACGGTTCTGCTTTTATAGATGGTTCTGCTTCCATTTATGGTTTAACAGACCGATTGACAATAGACCTTAACGTGAAGACAATGCCAGGGACTATTTTTGTAGTCCCAATAAAAGATATTGAAACCGTGGATAGTTATAACCTTATCCATTTTAAATCAGATGATATAAAGACACAGAAAATACAGAAAGAAGTTGCTTTAGAAGCTTTAAAGGGACTCACATTAAATATAGATTTAGAAGTAACAAAAGATGCGATTGCCCAGGTTGTAATTGATGAGGTTTATGGGAGTCAATTATCGGGAAGGGGTGCTGGAAATCTTCAAATAGAAATTAATACGAGAGGGACTTTTAATATGTTTGGAGACTATGTAGTAGATAGCGGAGTGTATGATTTTAAGTATGGTGGATTTGTAAATAGGCCTTTTACAATTCAAAAAGGGGGAACTGTTTCTTGGAATGGAAATCCGGCAGATGCAAATTTAGAGGTAACGGCGGTATACAAAGCGAAAGCAAACCCGGGAGTTTTGTTGGAGAACTTTAATGCGAATCGAAATATAGAAGTGGATTTAGTAACAAGAATTACGGGAAGTTTATTCAATTCAAAACAAGAACTGGACATCCAATTATCGAATGTAGAAGCGTCTATTGCAAATGAATTGGAGTTTATTTTGAACGATAATAATGTCAATGAAAAAACAACTCAGTTTATATCACTTTTAGCTTTTGGTAATTTTGTGAACCCTGATAAAGTAGATTTTGATGCCAATACAACGATCACAAACACCGCTTCAAGTGCTATTGCAGCTGCTTTCTCTGGACTCTTAAATAGTCCTGAAAGTAAATTTCAGTTAGGCGTAGATTATCAGCAAGGACAAAATGACAATGACTTGGAGCGTTTAAACACAGACAATCAAGTGGATTTATCTGTAAGTACTCAGGTTAGCGACAGAATCATTATCAACGGCAAAGTTGGTGTTCCAATTGGCACACAGACGCAGGCAAGTGTTGTAGGTGAAGTAAAAGTAGAGGTTTTATTAAATAAAGAGGGAACTTTTAGAGGGACTATCTTTAACAGGCAAAATGAAATTCAATACACGGCAGAGGATCAGGGATATACGCAAGGAATTGGGTTGTCTTACCAAGTGAATTTTAATACGCTTTCTGGTTTAGTTAAAAGGGCTGCCACCAGAAAGAAAAAGAATTTAAAAGCAGGTCTTTTAAGCAAAAAAGATACCACCAAAATAAAACGAGTATCGGCTGAAGACTTTGGGGGGAACTAATGATAAATGCTAAAATTGGTTAAAAAATAAATCCTCAAGAAGTACGAAACTATGTATATTAGTTTTTATAAATAACAACATTAAAATTTGCAGATTAAACAGCTTTGCTAAATTCATATTCCGCTAAAATAAAGGGGAAACAGGCTAAAACGATTTCGTAGATTTATATATATATATGCTTAAAAAGTATTAATTTTACATGAAATAATATGGGAAAAATTAAAAAAATAGCGGTCATGACGTCTGGAGGAGATGCTCCAGGGATGAATGCGGCAATAAGATCTGTGGTAAGGGCATGTGCTTATTATGACGTGAGTTGCGTTGGAATATACAGAGGTTATGAAGGCCTCATAGAAGGGGATTTTATTGAATTAACAGCAAGAAGCGTTAACAATATAATTAATAAAGGAGGTACTATTTTAAAGTCTGCACGTTCTAAAGAATTTAGAACTAAAGAAGGGCGCAAAAAGGCATTCCAAAATTTAAAAGAAAACGAAATTGAAGGCATGGTTGTTATTGGAGGAGATGGCTCTTTCACTGGAGCAGTAATCTTTAATGAAGAATATAAGTTTCCAATCATTGGAATCCCAGGAACAATAGACAACGATATTTTTGGAACAACGCATACCATTGGTTATGATACTGCTTTAAATACAGCTGTTGAGGCAATTGATAAAATAAGAGATACTGCATCTTCACATAATAGATTGTTTTTTGTTGAGGTAATGGGTAGGGATGCTGGTTTTATCGCATTAAATGCAGGTGTAGGAGCGGGGGCAGAAGAAATTTTAATTCCTGAAGAAGATTTAGGGTTAGATAGAATGTTAGAGTCTCTTAAAAAGAGCAGAAAAGCTGGGAAGTCTTCTAGTATTGTGGTAGTGGCTGAAGGAGACAAGTCAGGTAGAAATGTATATGAATTGGCTAAATATGTAGAGGAGAATTTACCAGAATATGATGTAAGGGTATCTGTTCTAGGCCATATGCAAAGAGGGGGGTCACCTTCTTGTTTTGACCGAGTTTTAGCCAGCAGGTTAGGTGTGAAGTCGGTTGAATTACTATTAGATGGCCAAACAAATTTGATGGTAGGTTTAAGTAATAATGAGGTAATTAGTACAAGTATTAAAGAAGCAATAACTGGGGGTCATTTAATTAATCAAGAACTTTTAAGAGTTTCTGATATTATGACCACATAATTTAAATTAGTAATTAAAGATTAAAAAATGATAAAAATAGGAATTAACGGATTTGGAAGAATTGGTAGATTAGCATTCAGATCTTCTGTGTCAAGAGAGAACGTTCAGGTAGTAGGTATTAACGATTTATTAGATGTAGATTATTTGGCATACATGTTGAAGTATGACTCGGTTCATGGGCCATTTGACGGAACTGTAGTGGTAAAAGACGGTAAGTTAGTTGTCAACGGAAATGAAATTAGAACTACAGCAGAAAGAGATCCTGCAAACTTAAAATGGGATGAAATTGGGGCTGAATATGTAATAGAATCTACAGGTTTTTTCTTAACAGAAGAGACTGCTGGGAAACACTTATTAGCAGGTGCTAAAAAAGTAGTTTTATCTGCTCCATCCAAGGATCATACACCTATGTTTGTAATGGGTGTAAACAATACAGAATTAAAAGCAGACCAAAATATATTTTCGAATGCTTCATGTACAACAAACTGCTTAGCGCCAATAACAAAAGTGTTACATGATAATTTTGGTATTGTAGAAGGTCTTATGACTACCGTGCATGCTGCCACAGCAACGCAAAAAACAGTAGACAGTCCTTCAATGAAAGACTGGAGAGGTGGTAGATCAGCAATTCATAATATCATTCCTTCGTCTACAGGTGCTGCAAAAGCAGTTGGAAAGGTAATTCCTTCAATGAATGGTAAATTAACTGGTATGGCTTTTAGAGTTCCTACAATGGATGTTTCTGTTGTAGATTTAACTGTAAAGTTAGAAAAAGCAGCTACCTATGAAGAAATTTGTGCAGCTATGAAAGCGGCTTCTGAAAGTGGTCCAATGAAAGGTGTTTTAGGATATACTGAAGAGTTAGTAGTTTCTCAAGATTTTATTGGGGATACAAGAACTTCAATTTTTGATGCAAATGCAGGAATTGCATTGAATGATAATTTTGTAAAGGTTGTTTCTTGGTATGATAATGAAATGGGATACTCTACGAAGATAGTAGACCTAATTGAATATGCTGCAACATTGTAATTATACAAATTAAATGAATAAAAAACCTGATTGCTGCAACGCGATCAGGTTTTTTTATGTTTTGCACTGGATACCAGATATGGGTGAACTTTTGAAAGCTACCTTCTGAAAACTATTTCACAGCGATCATGCTAATTTCTACATTTACAAATTTCGGTAAATTTGCAACTTCTACAGTCTCTCTTGCAGGTGCTGTCTCATTATTAAAATACATACCATATACTTCATTAATTTCAGAGAAGTTGTGCATGTCAGAGATAAAAATAGAGGATTTTATAACATTTTCAAAAGTCATTTCAGCAGCTAACAGGACCTGTCTCATGTTTTCCATAACTTGTTTTGTCTCCGCTTTTATATTCTCTATCACTAAAGTTCCATTTTCTGGGTTAATTGCAATTTGTCCTGAGGTATATAAGGTGTTTCCTGCCAAGACAGCTTGATTGTAGGGCCCAATAGGGGCTGGCGCTTTTTTTGTTGTAATTATTTTTTTCATTTTATGAATTTGTTTTTTTCTAATACTTTACAGGCACTTAGTGTTTTGGTTCAGTTTTTTTTTAAATTCAGATAAACTCCTTACAATAAAAAGCCTATCGTAATTTTCTTCTTTTAAATTCAAGTTGATCAAAAAAATATGTTTTATAGACCTTTTAAACTGTTTAAATTTATAGTAAAAAGGCTCTCTTATTCTCCTATTATAGAAAGCTTGATCGACTATACAGGTCATTGTCTCATTACTTTTTAATTTTTAAATTAGTGCTTGTTTTTAAACTTTTAAACGCGTGATGAAAAGAATTTAATTAAAATAATTTTCTATCTGGCGGCTTATTTTTATCCCATTTTAAATCTGACAAAATGGAAGATTTTACCCCAATGAAAAAGGTGTAAGAAGAGTTAGTTCCAAAAGGAACCCAGTTAAAATTGAAATTCCAGCTATCTAAATCTCTTGTAAAATTAAATCTCGAAAAAGTAAAAGCCCCTCCTAAAACGTCATAACCAGAAGAGTATCCAACTTTCCATTTTGGGGATAACTCTATATTTCCACTGAACATGACACTGTGCACACCAATATCGCCGCCATCGAGTCCGTTATCCCGGTAGTTTGCAGAATAAGCGAGATTAATAGACCAAGGGATGTCTGCTTGGTATAGGTTGGCTGTTTTATTTTTATCTTTTGCTTTTGAAGAATTATTTCTATCGCCAAATCTATCTGTAGAATTTATGTCTGCACCAATAATGTCTCCTGTATTGTTGGGGTCGCTGTTGTTTTCTTTACTGCTTTCTTTCTTATCCTTTTTGAAATCTTCACTCGAAATTGCATAGTTTGCAGTTAAATTTGCATTTGTTAATCTCAAGCCTAAAATATTATCATTGAATTCATTGATTCTCATAGGTGCTCCCGTTGCCGAGGCTATTACTTTGTAAGGATCAAATGAACCATTTAAATTTATGGCTAATTTATCTTTAAATAAACGGGTTCCAGCGGAAAAACTTACTGGAGACCAGCGCAAACTGTCGGCAGCAATATTATAGGCGCTATTAAAGTTTAGATTGTTTAACAGCATTATTTTTTCATCCTCTTCGTCACTTTCAGGGTCTTTAGGTGCAAGTTTCGCTTCTAAAACATTATTCAAAGACATGCCAATAGAGTTGCTTACTCCGGCAGAGGGACCTCCATAAATACCTTGATCAAAAAGTGTATAATCTTTCAGGTCACTAGGATCGTTACTCGCTTGCACCTGTTGTATATATTTATCCTTAAAGTCAGGTCTGTAAGAATAGGAAATAGAAGGTCTGATGGTATGACGGATGCCTTTTAGTCGCCCTTTTTTAAAGTTGAAGGTTCCATAGATATTTGTTGATAAACTTGCGCCTGCATTGTATTCTCTGTAGCTTTTAAAGCCTCTTAAAGTATCTGTTACAATTACATTTTCAGAAACATCGTATTTTTTTTGAATGTAATCAAACTGCCACGTTTCTTTATAGTTTATACTCGGAGACAGCGTTAAGTAAGTGAGTACTTTGATATTTGTATTGGTTCCAGTTCTTTGTTGCATTCCAGCTCGAGCAGTTTCAAACATTTTGGCTGTTAGAAAATCATCATCAGAAGTATTAATTAAATATTTACCATCCAAGGTATAGTTAAACCCCATTTTTTGAATTGGATTCTTCTTTATTCCCCCTTTTCCTGCAAATGGATAAATCCTATTCATATTCAAGTTTAAGGAAGGTAAAGTCATGGTAATTTGCTCTGTATTGGTATTTTGCTGATGCTGTGCCGTAACATTTAAGTTAAAAGGGGTGCCCACAAAAGTTTTGCTGTAGTTTATAGAAGAATTAAAGGTATTTGTTTGCGTTTGGGCGATGTTAAACTGATTTTGAGACTCTCTAAAAAATTTAGAACTTCCTAGATTTACAGAGGCGGAAAATCTAGAATTAGGGCTTGCTTTTGAATCTTGACTGTGCGACCATCTGATATTAAAGTTATTTGCTTTACTATAGTCATCAAAACCGCGAATTCCATTGATGTTGTTTTCAAAATTAAAATTAAAAGTACCGTTAAATCGATATCTTTTATTATAATTTGAATTTGCACGAAAACCCCAGCTTCCATTAGCATATGCATCACCGGTAATTCCTAAATCAATATAATCACTTATCGCAAAATAGTAACCACCATTTTGAAATCCAATACCTCTTGAGCTACTTCCGCTGTCTAACGCAGGAATTAGAAATCCAGAAACACTCGTTTGGGAAGTCGGGAAATAGGCAAATGGCAAATATATTGGGGTGGGCACATCTGCCAGAAATAGCTGACTACCACCAACAATTATTTTTTTACCGGGTATAATTTTAGCTTTACTTGTGCCAATATAGTAATCTAATTTCTCGGAAGTGGTGAATTTAATTTCTCGAACGTATATGGTAGAATCATTAACTCTTTTTGTTTTTTCCCCAAAGGTAAACATCTCACCCTGTTTTGTTTTTAAGCCGTAAATAAGTGCCTTTTTAGACTTGAAATTATAAACCATGGAATCTTGCTCAGTTTCTTCGGAACCTTGCTTAAAAACAGGTATTTGTGAATACCCGATACTGTCTTTAATCCCTTTTGCAAAGAGGGTGTTTTTAGTATAATCAACAATAATAATACCTGCTTTTAGATCGATGTCTGTATAGGTGACATGGGCTTCATTATAAAGCGTTATCGTTTTGTTTTTTGCATTTTGCGTGGTGTAGTCTTTTGCAGTATGCACGATAATATCTTGAATAGCCTCTTTTGGTTGTAAAGAATCTAAAGCAATCGTGTCCTTTTTCTCAAATAGTAAAGAGTCTTGTTTTATAACAATAGGAGAAAACGTTTTGCTAAGAGGAACACTGTCTTTAAGCACTCTAGGAGCTAGAGTTTTTTCAAATGAAATTAGGTTTTGAGAAAAACCTGGCTTTGTAAAAAATAAGCAGCAAAAGAAAAGTATGTATGATAGGTTTGTTTGCAATGCTTTAAATGCTATTTTTGTATGTGAGTAAAAATAGGATGTCCTATTTTAGAGACCTAATTAAGTTTTCAAAATTAGTAAAATTTTATTAATGCAATCCCAACAAAACCACAAAAAGATTATCAAAAGAAAAATACTGTTGCTACTGCTGTTTATATTTGCATGCCAAAGTGGTTTAATATACGCACAAAAGGAGTACGTTGTTGTTTTAGACGCTGGTCATGGAGGTCATGATCCCGGGAATACAGGAAGTGGATATCGGGAGAAAAGTATTGCTTTAAAAGTGGTTTTAAAAGTTGGTGAAAAGCTAAAACAGCATAAAGAGGTGAAAGTGCTGTATACTAGAGAAAAAGATGTTTTTGTAGATTTATGGAAAAGGGGGGACATTGCCAATCATGCAAAGGCAGACTTATTTGTATCTATTCATTGCGATTCCCATACTTCAAATGCTTACGGTGCAGGAACCTTTGTTTTAGGTTTAAGAGGAAATAAGAAAAATTTAGAGATCGCAAAAAGAGAAAATGCCGTGATCCTTTTGGAAGACAATTACAGAGATAAGTACAAAGGTTTTGATCCGAACTCTGCAGAGTCTGTGATCGGTTTGTCATTGTTGCAAGAAGAAAATTTGGATAAAAGCTTAGCGATTGCAAGTCTAATTCAAAATAATTTTACTTTTAAATTGAAAAGAAATAATAGGAAAGTAAAGCAGGATAATTTTCAAGTATTGAGAGAAACAATAATGCCAAGTGTACTTGTAGAGCTTGGTTTTTTAACAAATAAAAAAGAGGGTAGGTTTTTAAATTCTACGAATGGGCAACTTAAAATGGCAAATGAAGTAGCAGATGCTATTTATAAATACATCAATAATTTAAAATTAAATACAATTACAGAAAGCAGTATCACAAGAAAAGTCAATCAAATTATTGAATTTAAAGTGCAAATTGCCTCCGGTAAAAATAGAATAACAACAAAACCCTATAATTTTAATGGTTTAAAGGATGTCGAAATAATTTCATTTTCTGGTCTTTATAAATATTATTATGGAGCTAATACCAATTACAGTGCAATGACAGTCGCATTAAATAATGCAAAATCTAAAGGATATAAGTCCGCTTTTATTGTTGCTTTTAAAAATGGTAGAAAAATTTCGGTACAAGAAGCCTTAAAAATCCAAGAGGATTAAAGGTTTCTATTGAAAAAATAGTAGTAATTTTGTTCTAAAATTGGAAGACATGTCAAAGGAGTTAAAATTAGGAATTATTACAGTAGGAATTATTATAATTTTTATTTGGGGATTTAATTTTCTGAAGGGTAAAAACTTATTTGCTTCTGGTACTCGAATTTTTCAGGTAGAGTATGCCAAAATTGGAGGGCTCTCAAAATCTAGCCCAGTTACTATAAATGGTTTAAAAGTTGGTAAAGTAGATAAAATAGAATTCGACACAAGTAGAGAAAAAAAAGGTTCCTTAATTGTAACTTTTATTGTAGAAAATACTTTTGAGTTTTCAAAAAAAAGTATTGTAAAAATATACTCTCCCAATCCTTTAAGTGGTTCTAGTTTAGCTATAATTCCCAATTATGAGGGTGAAATCGCGCTCTCTGGTGATCTACTATTTGGTGAAATGGAAGAAAGTTTATTTACTTCTATAGGGGAAAGATTAAATCCGTTGCAGCAGAAAATAGAAAGAGTAATTGTGCGAACAGATACTTTGTTTAGTAGTATTAATAAAGTGCTAAATGAGAATACCATCAATGAAATTAAGAGTTCTGTTTCTAATTTATCAGGGGCAATTACTGATATTAGAACAACGATTCAGGCTGTAAATGCTATGGTTGCGAACAATCAGGAAAACTTAACAAGTACCATTGAAAACACCAAGAAAATTACCAAAAACTTCAGTAAAGTATCCGATAGTATTAGTACAATAGATTTCGGGAAAATGGTGGCGCAAGCGGAAGAGGCTGTTGGTAATTTTAATGAGATGTCTCGGAAAATAAATAGTGGAGAAGGCACCGTTGGTAAGTTGCTCAATGATGAAAGGATGTACGATAATTTAGAAGCAGCTACCAAAGAACTTGAAGAACTGCTTAGGGATATAAAGTTACATCCCAAAAGATACATTCATTTCTCTATCTTTGGGAAAAATCCAGTTCCGTATGCTGAGGAAACAAAAAATTAATTTTAACCATTAGCAACATTTAAATGCAATACCTACCAAACCTACTCTTTGCAATCGCTTTAATATTGGGGCTCAGTTTTTTTGTGATGAATATTCGCAAAATTTTCAGAAATATAAACTTAGGAAAAGAAATCGATAGAACAGACAATAAATCGGCACGTTGGAAAAATATGTTTAAGATTGCCCTGGGACAATCTAAAATGGTGCGAAGACCCTTTTCAGGCTTTTTACATGTGGTGGTTTATGTAGGATTTGTAATTATTAATATTGAGGTTTTAGAAATCGTTATTGACGGTTTATTGGGAACACATAGAATCTTTCAAAGCTTCTTAAGTGCTTCTTTTTATGCCTTTTTAATCTCAACTTTTGAGATATTAGCAGCATTGGTGTTTGTTGCAGTTACTCTTTTTTGGACGCGCAGAAATTTAGCAAATATCAAACGTTTCCTAAACCCCGAAATGAAAGGTTGGCCGAAGAGGGATGGAAATATAATTTTATATTTTGAGATGGTGTTAATGACCCTTTTTCTAGTCATGAATGCAACGGATACAGCTTTTCAAGAAGGAGGTATTGGAAATCCAATAAGTCAGTTTGTTGTGCCATTATTTGAGGGCTTTTCAGCAGATGGGCTGCATGCAATTGAGCGCACAGCCTGGTGGTTGCATATTGTTGGAATTTTGGTTTTCTTAAACTATCTTTTCTATTCTAAACATTTACACATTTTACTAGCTTTTCCAAATACTTTTTTTGCAAATTTAAATCCGAAAGGACAATTTAATAATGTAGAGGCCGTTACCAGCGAAGTGAAACTAATGATGGATCCAGACGCGGATCCGTATGCAACGCCTGAACCAGGAGCAGTAGAAGAAATCCCGGATAAATTTGGAGTATCAGACGTTTTAGATTTGAATAAAATACAACTTTTAAACGCTTATACGTGCACGGAATGTGGACGCTGCACTTCTGCTTGTCCTGCAAATTTAACGGGGAAAAAATTATCTCCTCGTAAAATTATGATGGATACCAGGGATCGTTTAGAGGAGGTTGGTAGAAATATAGATGCAAACGGAGGTGCGTTTAAAGAGGACGGCAAGCAATTATTTAATGATTATATTCTACCAGAAGAACTTTGGGCATGTACAAGTTGCAACGCATGTGTAGAAGAATGTCCTGTGAATATAGACCCACTTTCTATAATCATGGATATGAGAAGATATTTAGTAATGGAAGAGAGTGCTGCTCCCCAAGAATTAAATATGATGATGACAAATATAGAAAACAATGGAGCGCCTTGGCAATACAACCAACAGGATCGATTAAATTGGGCAAACGAAGAGTAACTGAATTTTAAATGTCGCGTTTTTAATTATAATTTAAAGTTTAAAACGAACCACTAAAAACTATAAATATGACAGTACCTACAATGGCAGATATGATGGCTCAGGGAAAACAACCAGAAGTGTTGTTTTGGGTGGGTGCTGCAGGAAGTTATGATGACAGAGCAAAAAAAATAACAAGGGCATTTGTAAAAATATTACAACAAGCAAAAGTAGATTTTGCTGTTTTAGGCGTCGAAGAGTCGTCTACTGGAGACGCCGCTAAAAGAGCTGGGAATGAGTTTCTGTTTCAGATGCAAGCAATGATGAATATTGAAGTTTTAAACGGGTACGAGGTCAAAAAAATTGTGACTTGTGATCCACATTCTTTCAATACTTTTAAAAATGAATACCCAGGTTTAGGAGGTAATTACGAGGTTTTTCATCATACACAGTTTATACAAAACTTAATAGCTGAAGGACGCTTGAAGATTGACGAAATCACACTTCAAGGAAAAAGAGTAACCTTTCACGATCCTTGCTATTTAGGAAGAGGAAATGATGTCTATGAATCTCCAAGAGATTTAATTAGGAGATTGGGTGTGAATTTAACAGAAATGAAACGCAATAAGAGAACAGCTTTGTGCTGTGGTGCTGGAGGTGCTCAAATGTTTAAAGATGCAGAGGCTGGGGATAAAGAAGTAAATATTTTAAGAACAGAAGAAGCTTTAGAAACAACACCAGATATCATTGCTACAGGTTGCCCATATTGCAATACAATGATGACTGATGGAATTAAATTCAAAGAAAAAGAAGCCACCGTTGTGGTTAAAGATATTGCAGAATTAATTGCAGAAGCAAATAACTTATAAGATGAAAAATATATTTTTAGTCATGTTTTGTACCCTTTTTTTTTCATGTATCAAAGATGATAAAAAGGAAAAAACTCCTTTTGAAACCATTCCGGCAAAGGAAGTAATTTTCTCAAAGGAATCGATTGAACCAGAAAATAAATTACTTTTTACAGTTCAAATAGCGGCAAGTAAAAAAGCAAATAAAAAATTTGAAAACATAGAAAATATTATCATTTTTAAGGAAGGTGCATTTGTGAAATATAGGTCTGGTAGTTTTGAGACGTATAAAGAGGCGAAAGAACATAAAAAACAATTGGTAAAAAGATACAAAGGTGCCTTTGTGCAGGCTTTATTAAATAATGTGCCAATATCTATTACTACGGCTTTAGCGCATTAATTTTTATGACAGATTTTTTTCAAAACAATGCCGTCACTTCATATCCAGAGATTACTCAAACTGATTTTAAATCTATCAATAAAAGGTATTTTAAAGTAATTGTGATTCAAACAACTTTAATTTTTACAGTACTGTTTATTGCTGTTACTTTTATGAATTACAAAGACCTCTTCGAATGGTCCGAGTATTCAGTTTGGTTGTATGTAATGCTGTCAGTTGTTTTTATGTTGATCTTGTTTTTAAAAATCATTGGTTTTAAAAAAAGGAAATATGCGGTTAGAGAGAAAGACATCTCCTACAAGAAAGGTGTTTTTTTTAGAAGTTTAACTACAGTTCCTTTTAACAGGATTCAGCATATAGAGATAGATCAGGGACCTGTTGCGCGTTATTTTGGTTTGGTTGCATTGAGTGTGTTTACTGCGGGAGATAGTAGTGACGATTTAAAGGTGTCTGGACTTTTAAAAAAGGACGCCGTGCAGATAAAAGAATTCATTAGTACTAAAATAGATGGATAGCATAGAAAACTTTCGCCAATTCAGAAGGCAGTCTAAAAAAGGGATTCTGGTAATTTATTTAAATCTAATATACAAGGCACTAAAAGCCTTCTGGTTGCTGCTCATTATTTTTATCCAAAAGTTTTCTAATATTTCAGAGACCACTATTTTTTATATTTATTTGGGAGTTGCGGGGTTGCTTTTATTTTTCTTAATAAGAGCCTATTTTATTTTTATAAACTTTCAATTTAAAATAGAAAATCAACATTTTATTCTAAAAAAAGGAATTTTTAAAAAAACAAGTATTTCTATTCCTTTTGACAGAATACAGAATATCAATTTCAAGCAAAATATTATTCAGCAATTAATCAAGGTGCATGAAGTAAACATTGAGACTGCAGGTTCTAGTAAGGCCGAAATTTCTGTTAAAGCACTGTCTTTTAAAGAAGCAAGTACTTTAAAGAACGCAGTGACTATTGAGGAATATTCGCGAGAATTTGAGAATAAAGAAACTATAAAGCCTCTACTAAAGGTCGGTTTTAAGGCGCTAATGAAAGTGAGCCTTACGGAAAATCACCTGCAAAGTTTAGTGTTATTATTTGCCCTTCTTGTTGGATTTTATCAACAAATTAGTGATATTTCTGATGGTTTAGGAAAGCAAGAGGTCTTAGATAGTTATCTTTTTAAAAATAATGCTGCTTTAGAAAGTAGTGTTTTTTTAACCATGGTCCTGTTACTGTTTTTAACGGTCATGGCCGTAATAAGTTCTATGGTTCGGGTACTATTAAGGCATTTTAATTTAAAGGTTTATCTGAAGGACAGTTCATTGGAGGTTTATCAAGGCTTGATCACTAAAAAATCGATTGTTTTAAAGAAGGATAAAGTTCAGCACATAACAATTTCTCACAACCCTATAAAAAAGAGATTAGGTATTTCCTTCATTACTTTTAAGCAAGCAATTAGTGGAAAAGTAAAAAAGAAGCAAGATAAAATTATTAAAATCGTAGGATGTAAAAAAGAACAAATCGTAGTAATTACGGATTTGCTCTTTCCCAACGAAATCTTGGAAACTGAGAACAAGCATTTTTCAAATGTTTATTTTAAGTTTAGATTGTATTTAAGAAGTCTCGCTTTTTTAGGAGTATTGAATATTGTGTTCGTTTTAGTTCCGCTAGGTAATTTGGTGTTTTTAGCGAATCTTGTCTTGCTTCCGATGGCCGTGTTTTTTGTGGAATTAAAATTCAGAAAACGGTATTATTTTTTTAATGAGAATATTTTAGTACTGAACGCTGGCAGTGTAGAAACGCATCGTACCTATTTACCTTTTTTTAAAGTTCAAAACATACAGTTAAAGCAAACGATATTACAGGCGAAAAGGGAAGTGGTAGATGTGGTGTTTCAAACTGCTTCTGGTAAAATAAAAATTCCATGTATTTCTATGGTAAATGCTCAAGAAATTTATAATTATACTTTGTATAAAGTAGAAACTAGTCTTAAGTCATGGATGTAAAAAGTTATATTAAAGCGGCACGATTAAGGACGCTTCCGTTATCTGTTTCTGGAATTATTGTTGGTAGTTATTTAGGAAATGAATTTTTAAACCAGCTCCCTGAGGCCAGTCTCAGAACTTCCGTTTGGGAAACTTTAATTTTTTGGTTGGCAATCCTTACGACCATAGGTTTCCAAGTATTGTCTAATTTTGCGAATGATTATGGAGATGGAATAAAGGGTTCAGATAAAAATAGAACTGGAGAAGCAAGAATGGTTTCATCGGGAGCAATCTCCCCAAAACAAATGAAAATTGCAATGGTAATTACTACGGTTTTTACATTAGTCTTTGCACTGTTGCTTATTTCTGTTTCTTTCGGGAGTGATCATTTTGGTTTTTCTTTCTTGTTTTTTGGATTAGGAATTGCGGCGATAGTTGCGGCTATAAAATATACAGTGGGGAATTCAGCATACGGTTATAGTGGTTTTGGGGATGTTTTTGTTTTTGTATTTTTTGGGCTTTTAAGTGTGGTGGGTTGTTATTTCTTGTATACAAAACAGTTGCATGCACTTATTTTTCTACCAGCATTTTCTGTAGGTCTGTTAAGTACGGCTGTTTTGAACTTAAACAATTTACGAGATCGAGAAGAAGATAAAAAGAATAATAAAAATACAATGGTAGTAAAGCTAGGGGTTGAGAAAGCAAAAGTATATCATTATTTTTTAGTGGTAACAGCGCTGGTTACAGCCTTAATATATGTGTTCTTAGACTATAGTTCCAGTTATCAACTAATTTTTTTAGTTGCCTTTATTCCATTAGTTAGAAATATGATAACAGTATCAAAGAATGAGGTTCCTGCAGCTTTAGACGGAGAACTAAAAAAAGTAGCTTTGAGTACCTTTTTATTTGCGTTGCTTTTTGGTATCGGTCAATTTTTTTAAAAAAACATAAAAAAATAAACCGAGAATAAAATTGGTTTGTTTCAATAAAAAAAGTGAGCGATCAGTGCATCGCCTTTAAATAGTAATAATAGATCTATGAAAACAATAAGAGTAATTTTAATCATTATTTCGATATTTGTCTTGGGTTTTTTAGCTACTGGTTTGGTGGTAAGAGATACCAGCTATACCGCAAAGGTTTATATAGCCGAACCAATCGATGCTGTCTTTAATAATTTTATCCAAATGGATAGTGTTAAAAATTGGATTCCAGAGATCAAGTCTGTTGAGGTTCTTCAGAAGAATATAGGAGTTACAGGGAGCGTATATAAGGTAGTTGTCTTAAATCAAGGACAGGAAATTATTATGACGAAAAAAATTATGGCATACGTGCCCAATGAGAAGGTTACTTTGTTCTACGACGCAGAAAATATGTTAAAGAAGGATGATTTCATTTTTTCTATGGAAGACGGCAATACTGTAATTACTTTAAATGCAAGGTGTCAGAGTGAGTCTTTTTTAATGGGATGCATGTTTCCCTATTTCAAGGGAACTTTTCGAGCGCAAGACCAAGCATATTTAGAAAACTTCAAGAAATATATGGAAGAGTAAATGTCAAATTCGTTCTAATTAACAGTCGCAGTGAAAGTGCCTTTAAATAGATATAATTAATATTTTGATGAAAGCAACATATAAAAAATACATTCTTAACTTTAAAAACCCAAGTGGTACTTCGCGTGGGGTTTTAAGAACAAAAGAAACTTGGTTTCTTATTTTAGAATACCAGGGCAAAATAGGAATTGGAGAAACTGGTTTGTTTAGAGGTTTGAGTATTGACGATGTTCCCAATTATGAAGAAAAAATCAATTGGGTATGCAAGAACATACACATCGGTTTAGAAAAGTTACTAGCTAAATTTATAACTTTTCCTTCAATTCAGTTCGGTATAGAGCAAGCTTTTTTATCATTAGAAAGCAAAAATAAGTTCGAACTGTTTCCCTCAGAATTCACAAAAGGGAACATGTGTATTCCTATCAACGGTTTGGTTTGGATGGGAGATCAGCAGTTTATGAAAACGCAAATACAAGAAAAATTGAAATCAGGTTTTTCTTGTATTAAAATGAAAATAGGAGCTATTGATTTTGAAGCAGAGGTTGCCTTATTAAAAGCGATTAGAAGTGAGTTCTCATCAAATGAAATTGAGTTAAGAGTAGATGCCAATGGAGCTTTTAAACCAGAAAATGCCCTAGAAAAGTTAGAAATATTATCAGAGCTGGAGTTGCATTCGATTGAGCAACCCATTCAACATGGGCAATTGGAAGAGATGGCACGGTTATGTGAAAAGACACCTTTAGCGATTGCATTAGATGAAGAATTAATAGGCATATTTTCAAGAAAAGAAAAAAGGAAACTAATCGAAACTATAAAGCCACAATTTATTATCTTGAAGCCAAGTTTGGTTGGTGGTTTTAGCGGGAGTAAAGAATGGATGGAGATTGCAGAAAGTGAGAACATACAATGGTGGATTACCTCCGCTTTGGAAAGTAATATTGGATTGAATGCAATTGCACAATTTACACATACGCTAAAGAATGAATTGCCACAAGGTTTAGGAACAGGGAGTTTGTTTACTAATAATTTTGAAAGTCCGTTGGAGGTTAAAAATGGAACATTACACTACAACAATTACAGAAATTGGAATTTTAATATATAATATAAAATGAATTTTATACAACAAGCATATAAAGGTAAGAACGAATGGCACCATTGGTTATTTGCGACACTATTGGTCTTTTTTGGCTGGCAAATTTTAGGTGTTTTACCATTGATTATAGCGGTAGCTGTAAAGTCTAAAAGTGCCAGTGAGTTTGCAGCATTTGCACAAGAGAACTTTATGACAGCCGGTTTAGATAAGAATTTCATACTTTTTTTGATGCTTTTTATGTTTTTTGTAGGATTTATTTTTTTGTGCATTGCCATAAAATACATTCACAATAGGAGCATTACCTCTTTAATTACAAGTAGAGATAAAATAGATTGGAAACGTTTTTTATATGGTTTTTTTGTTTGGGGAATTATAGCAGTTGCGATGACCTATATTTCTATTTTATTGGCACCAGAAAATTTCACTTGGAATTTTAATGCAGGTCCCTTTTTTATATTAGTAGCAATTTCTGTAGTTTTTATTCCGTTCCAAACAAGTTTTGAAGAACTACTTTTTAGAGGCTATTTTATGCAAGGAATTGGAATTTTGGTAAAAAACAGATGGGTTCCTTTAATAGTTACCTCTATAGTTTTTGGAATATTACACGGCACAAACCCTGAGGTAGCTAAATTAGGGCAGAGTATCATGATTTTTTATATTGGTACTGGTTTGTTTTTTGGTATCGTAACCTTGATGGACGAGGGCACTGAAATAGCTTTAGGTCTGCATGCTATTAATAATATCACCGCTGCATTTTTTGTCACTACAGATTGGACTGTTTTTCAAACAGATGCTTTGTATATAGATACTTCAGAGCCCTCAGTGACCTGGGAAATGTTTTTACCGGTATTTATTCTATATCCGATAATGTTGTTTTTATTTTCTAAAAAATATTCCTGGACAAATTGGAAGGAAAAACTAACAGGTAAAATTACAAAACCCTTAAGTTTAAAAGATAACAATATTATTTAGACGAAAATGGAGCTTCATAATTTTCATAAAGAGTTCAAATTAAATAGCACTTCATTTGCAACTGTCGATGAGTTGTTATTTTATACAGCGAAGTATTCGGATAAAATTCATCATTTTCTACAAGAGTGGTTTTCTGAAAAGGACTATGTTATTGTGCATACTTCAGGCTCTACGGGAATACCAAAGGCAATTAAATTACAAAAAAAGCAGCTTCAAAATTCTGCAGTAGCAACTGGAGATTTTTTTAAGCTGAAAGAGAAAACAACTGCTTTATTGTGTTTGCCAATTGAATATATAGCTGGTAAAATGATGCTAGTTAGAGCCATTACTTTAGGTTGGCATTTAGACGTTATCTCATCAAATTTGGATCCTTTAAAACAGCACTTAACAAGTTATGATTTTTCTGCAATGGTGCCATTACAGGTAGAAAACTCAATTGAGAAATTGCATCAAATTAAAAAATTGATTGTTGGTGGGGGTGCAGTGTCTGATAGTTTACAAGAAAAATTACAAAAGGTCACTACAGAAATTTTTGCTACCTATGGTATGACGGAAACCATTACGCACATTGCAGTAAAAAAGTTAAATAATTTTGGGTTACCAAAAGGAAATGCTACAAACAAAGCATTTCATACAGCATTCTATAAAATTTTACCAAACACAACAATTTTTAAAGATGAAAGAAATTGTTTGGTGATAAAAAACACAAGTATCTCTGATAAAGTTATTTTCACAAATGATGTTGTAGCTTTAATTTCTGACACACAATTTGAGTGGTTAGGAAGATTTGACAATGTCATAAATTCTGGTGGGATCAAATTATATCCAGAGAAAATAGAAGCAGATTTGTCTAAAATTATCAGGCAACGTTTTTTTGTAGCTGGTATTAAAGACGAAAAGTTAGGCGAAAAGTTAGTGTTGCTTATCGAGTCTGCCGGGGACAAGTCTATCAAGCTAACAGATCAACTCAATAGTGAAATGAAGAACTCAAAGCTGTTTTCTAAGTTTGAAATCCCCAAAGAAATTCACTTTATTAATAGTTTTGCAGAAACGGAGACAAAAAAAATCCAACGTAAAAAAACATTGGATTTAATTAAATTTATTTAATATTTTTTATAGCACCATAGAGTGATATACGTTTTGCACATCATCGTCTTCTTCTAGCTTCTCTAAAAGTTTTTCTACGTCTGCTTGTTGCGCTTCAGAAAGTTTGGTCGTTGTTGTTGGAATTCTTTCAAATCCAGAAGATAAAATTTCAACATTGTCATCTTCAAAGAAAGCTTGAATGGTACCAAATTGCTCAAAAGGAGCATAAATAATAATTCCTTCTTCGTCATCAAAAACTTCTTCAACTTCAAAGTCAATCAACTCTAATTCCAATTCTTCCAAGTCAATGGTTATATCTTCTTTTTTAATCGTGAAAGTACACACATGATCAAACATAAAAACAACAGAGCCAGAAGTGCCCAGATTTCC
>TARA_B110000503_G_scaffold25153_1_pt1 | contig 36161 bp, 31 predicted proteins | sample TARA_B110000503 | Tara Oceans TARA_B110000503 (sample SAMEA4397472) | marine metagenome | biome: Polar Biome; feature: [SRF] surface water layer (ENVO:00010504); material: water (ENVO:00002006), including particulate matter (ENVO:01000060) such as... | depth 5 m | reverse complement strand
TTATTCATCCCAAAAGGAAATACAACATGAAAAAGCTATCATTAGTCCTACTCACCCTATACACAATTTCCTCAATGGCTGTTGAAACAACAGACCTTGAAAAAGCTGTACGATTTGGCCAGGTGGTTGATAATGCAAAATCTACCCAGGACTATGCACAAGCATGTGTCGCACAAACAGGCTTAATTGAAGCCTTAAAGAATGCCGACATGGTAGATGCATTAACAATTGCAAAAAAAGAACAAGCAAAACTTTGTAAAGTGTTTAATAAACGAGTCTAAATTTATTAAGACAAGAAAAAAAACCGGCGTAGGCCGGTTTTTTTATACCCTTTTACTTAGGACTACTTAAAGTTACCCTTAGAACGCTCCTTACTTTCTTCTGAGGCACCAAAGAACCCAGGCTGTTTAACCATCTTAAGGTAATTTTCAAAGATGCTAACTTCGTCGGTATCAAACTTCTCTGCAATGTCTTCATTTGGAATGTCATTTGAGACAATTACGGGATCTCCCATCTGCCAATTGGCGGGTGTGGAAATATTATATTTAGCGGATAATTGTAGGGCATCGACAATCCGTAAAATTTCATCAAAATTTCGCCCAATGTTTTTCGGGTAAATCAAAATGGTTTGAATGATTTTATTTGGATCAATAATAAAGACGGCACGGATGGTAGCCTTACTTGAATTACCAAATGAGCCCTGGTTCGGTTTAGCATTTGGATGGTACATGCCATAGAGCATGGCCACTTTAAATTCTTGATCGGAGATAATCGGATAATCCACGTCGGTGTTTTCACTAAAAGTCTCTAACAGTTTATCCATACCCCCTTTGTCTTTGAGAGTCTCTTTATAGCGATTGATGTGAGGTATCCACTCTTTATGGTCTTTCAGGGAGTCAACGCTGAGAGCGATCACCTTGGTATTTCTTTTTTTAAATTCTGGTTGCAGTTTAGCCACCTGAGCCAATTCTGTAGTGCAGACGGGAGTAAAGTCACCGGGATGAGAAAATAAGACTACCCATTGATTGCCACCCCACTGATGTAAATTAATTTCCCCTTTAGTAGTTTTGGCCGTAAAGTTAGGGGCGACGTCTCCGATTTGAATTGCCATGGCTGCAGTTGAAAAACTAAACGCTAACAAGGGGATCATCAAAAAAATTTTCACATTCCTCATCATAGTAAAAGTCCTCTTAGTTTTTTGGGGAAAGCAAATAATCGGTATACCCTTTTTCACCACCTCCGTAGAAAGACGTACTGTCAGCTTGTGCTAACGGTAGGTCATGTTCTAGGCGATAGACTAAATCAGGGTTGGAAATAAATGGTACACCAAATGCAACTAAATCAACTGAGGTAGCCTCTGCTAAGTGTTTGTTGTATCCGTTATTGGCCATGCTAGCACCACCACCATGCATTTTAAATTTTTGATAAATCGTGTCGTAATTAAACGGCAGGTTATTTCGGTCTCCGCCAGTCTGACCTTCAATCACATGAATATAACCTAAGCCTTTTCGACCTAATTGTTCTGCTACATAGCCGAATAGCGCCTGGGGGTCAGAATCTTTAATGTCATTAAAAGCCGAGGTAGGACCGATGCGGCAACCAATTCGATTTGCCGGATAGATTGTAGAGACTGCATCAATAACCTCCAGTAAGAATCGTGTGCGATTTTGGATAGCGCCTCCATAATCATCGGCTCTTAAATTCGTGCTGTCACGCAGAAATTGATCAACTAAATAACCGTTAGCGGCATGAATTTCGATTAAGTCAAAGCCAGCTTTTTTAGCATTCACAGCGGCTTGACGGTACTCCTCAACAATAAGGGGAATCTCATACGCCATGAGGGCGCGTGGTTCTGATACATCAGCCATGCCAGAGGCTATATAGACCTGAGCATTAGCGCGGACAGCAGAAGGTGCCACTGGCTGACCTTGATTCGGTTGTAAACTGTTATGAGAAATGCGCCCCACGTGCCAAAGTTGTAAGCAGATTTTACCACCACTCTGATGCACAGTATCGACCACATTTTTCCAAGCCAGGGTTTGTTCTTCAGAGTAAATACCAGGCGTGCAGTAATAACCTTGGCCCTGATGGCTAATTTGTGTGGCCTCGGCAATGATAAGACCCGCACTCGCTCGTTGCCCATAATAAACAGCCATGATTGGAGTTGGCACGCCTTGCAGAGTGGCACGATTTCTAGTTAACGGTGCCATCACAATACGATTAAAAAGCACAAGATCACCAAGTCGAAACTGTTGATAGCGATTGCTAGCTGGCATTTCTGGGGTAGGTGTAAATTGGGGCTCCTCCCTTTTTAATTCTATTTGCTTTACGTGTTTATTTTTTGCATCTTCATCGAGTGTGTCAGCAAGGTTATGATTAACGATGGCATGACCTTTTTCGTCTTCACGGACCACCTTAATTACATCAATTAATTTTGCATCGCTCTTCAGCTTCCAATAATTAATGGCAATTTGTGGTGCTGCAACATTGAGAGAAGGATTATTTTCGACCTGCTCTAAATAAGCGGTGTAGCTGATGACAGCTTCTTCTTCAAAGTAGCCGACAATGCGGTGAGCAGTTCGGGGAAAGAAAATATAGATAAAGAAATAAAAATTCCAAAAAATGGCTTGAGCCAAAAGAATTAAGATACGTTCAAACCAATTCGGTTTTGCAATCTCAATAAATGTCATTAAATGCATGCGTTCGTTTTCGGCTTCGTCGAGAAGAATTTTAATCCAACCACGATCGTGTTGCATTTTACGTAAGCATTTTAAATGAATCCACATCCCAGCAACCATGCCAGGTACGGCCGCGACAGTTTCTAAAACAACAGCTCGATGGCCGTAGCGCTTAGAAAATAATGTATCTGCAAAAAAACGTAGAAATTTTGTAATCAGAATAGCAACATAGTCACTGCTATTTTCGGGCTGGCGGTGCTCTAACATTTAGGCCTTTCTTAATTGAAATGGGAGACGTAATTCCTTATAGGGGTTATTTTAAATTATTTATGGACAATATTCGAGACATGATTACAGTTAATTGCGACGAGATGGGTTTGTAATTTATAGGACTTAATAATTAGTCGACCTTATTAGACTGGGATTTTTTTCTTGCGAGGCGCTTTTTTAGCGAGCCAATCCCACACAAAAGTTGGTAAGACATGCATGATTTTTCCGACAATACTCATCTGCCAAGGCACAATTAGAAACTTTTTCTTTTTTTGAATAGCCTTGATCATGCTTTGGGCGGCACGATCTGCTGACATTAAAAAAGGCATCGTGAAGTCATTGGCATCAGTCATGGGGCTTTTTATATAGCCAGGAGCGATGGTCGTTACATCAATATTATGGGCCGCAAGTTCCACGCGAAGACTTTCCAAGTAATTAGTGAGCGCTGCTTTTGATGAGCTGTAAGCCCCTGCACCCGGTAATCCTCGAATACCGGCAACACTAGATATTCCGACAAACTGGCCAGAACCTCGGTTTTTGAACACTTGAATAAAGGGATAAAAGGTATGCGTGACCCCAATCAAATTCGTCGCAATGATTTTCTTAAAGGTCTCTAGATCAGAAAAATTTTCAGTCAATGTTCCGGAGCTAATGCCGGCGTTGGCAATTACAATATCAGGGGCCCCATGAAGTGCCATAAACTCCTCGGCGGCCCATCGGCATTGGGCCAAATCTGTGACATCAACAGGAAAAATTAAGGATTTGCAGGGCAGGATTTTTTGTAAGGCTAAAAGCTCCTCCTTGCGCCTAGCCAACAGGCCAATCACCGCACCTTGTTTAGCATATTCTTTCGCTAGGGCTTGACCAATTCCAGAGCTGGCACCTGTAATGATAATTTTGAGTGCCATGAGGGTTTATTTTTTGATTTTGTCTTTTCGAACGTTATCGATGATGTAGTTCATTAAATCAATGGTGTTCTGTTCACCTCCCGCCATCGTACTTGAGGTCAGATAACGGCCATCAATAATAATGCTTGGCACACCAGTTGCTCCGGCTGCCTTAAACATATTAAAAGAGTTTGATAATTTGGCATTCATAGAAAACGAATTAAATGCTGCGTCGACCTCAGCTGTATCCAATTTTCCATTCACCGCTACCCATTTTGTCAGGTCTGCTTGATCATCGGGATTGACCGATTTTTCTTTATGGATAGCATCAAATAATTTTTCATGCAATTTCTTCTCTAAGCCTAGTGTTTCTAATGCATAGTAGGCTTTGGCTGCTGGGGCCCAATTTTTTCTTGGAATGGCCGGCACCCTTTTAAATACAACATCCTTGGGAAGTTTGTCAGCCCACTTATCTAAATAAGGGTCCATATGATAACAATGGATACAGCCGTACCAGAAGAGTTCAACCACTTCAATTTTATCGGCTGAATCAGTGGCAATCGAAGGTTCGATGGCTTTAAAATTAACACCAGGTTCGGGTTGTACTGCCAGTACAGTATTGGTAATGAGGAGTAATAAGCTTAATAATAATTTTTTCATGATATGTCCTTTATTTAGTTTCCTTTAGGCCGGGTAAGTTTAACTAAGTTCGATTTAAATCCTTCTTTCATTAATTTTTCACTCATTTCTTTAGCCCTTTCGTAGTCTTGGTATGGGCCGACACTGACGCGATGAAAAACATTTTCTCCAATTCTAGCTGACATAATTACTGATTCAAATCCCATCAAAGCCAATTTGGCTTTCAGATTATCAGCGGGGCTTTCTTCAGAAAATGCACCCACCTGAATATAGAAGTCAACATCGCGATTCTTATCTGGGTCTTGCTTAACTTTTTCTTCTTTATAGACAGATGATTCTTTTGGCAGAGTGTCATAAAAATCAAATGAAGTATCTTCGTCAATATTAATTACATCTTCTTGGCCGACACTGGAATTCACTTCAACACAGGCTCCTTCCGTTTCCTTTGATACGAAAGGGCTCTTACCATTAGTGATAAATAAGGTAACGGCAATAGAAATTAAAATACCCAGTAATAAACCAAAAAATAAACCGTTGGTAAATGGAGTTTTCTCTGCGTTGCGGTGTTTTTTGGTTCTGTAATCGTCATCCATTGCTTTAATTTTCCTTTACATTTTTTCAGGGGCAGAAATGCCTAATAATGCGAGCCCATTTTTGATAACAGCTTGTGTGGCATAGATAAGTGATAACCGTGCAAGCTTGGTGACTTCATCGTCTACTAGAAATTTGCTGTCATTATAATAGCTATGCAGTTCGGCTGCACAGTCTTTTAAGAAATTTGCAATTTGATGGGGTGCTAATTCATCGGTGGCCTGTTTAATCACTTCGGGAAACTCACTTAGCCTTTTAATAAGTTTTTTTTCAGCCAGACTCTCGAAAGCATAATCCTTAGAAACTCCTAATGTCTTTTTATCGCCCCCCCATTGATTTAATACTCCCTCAATTCGAGCATGGGCATATTGAATGTAGTAGACGGGATTATCATTGCTTTGGCTTTTTGCTAAATCAATGTCAAAAATCAGTTGTGAATCAGCCCGCCTGGCACTCAGAAAATAGCGTGTGGCATCACAGCCCACTTCATCAACTAAATCTTTGAGTGTTACATAGCTGCCTGCCCTTTTGGAAATTTTGACTTCCACGCCATTTTTCATGACAGTAATCATCTGATGTAAAACGTACTCGGGCCAATCTAGGGGGATATCCTTATTTAAGCCTTGGAGGCCTGCACGAACACGGCTGATTGTACTGTGGTGGTCTGCTCCTTGCTCATTAATAACTCGTTTGAATCCACGAGTCCATTTATCAAGGTGATAAGCTACGTCCGGAACAAAATAAGTAAAGCCGCCGTCTGATTTTTTCATCACACGATCTTTGTCGTCGCCAAAATCAGTTGTTTTAAGCCATAACGCGCCTTCTTTTTCGTAGGTATGACCTTCTTTAACGAGAGTATCGACCACAAAATTCACTTGCCCATTTTTGTATAGGTCAGATTCTAGGCTGTAAACATCAAACGCTGTTTTAAAAGCGGCAAGGTCTTGGTCCTGCTCATTTCGTAAATAGGCGACACTAAAATTTCGAATAGATTCTTCGTCTTCAATGTCCCCTGATGCTTGAACCTGTTGGCCTTGGCATTCTAGAGATGATTTAGCTAAATAAGCATTGGCAATATCAGCAATGTAATCACCTCGGTAACCTTCCTCTGGGAAATCTTGATTCTCCGGGCTTATGTTGAGGGCTCGTGCCTTGACGGATCGAGTTAAATTGTCAATTTGAGCCCCTGCATCATTGTAATAAAACTCTCGAGTGACTTCCCAGCCTGAAAACTCAAATAAGCGAGCAATGGAATCACCAATCGCCGCCCCTCGACCGTGACCTACGTGCAGTGGCCCAGTGGGATTGGCGGAAACAAATTCGATTTGTACTTTTTTCCCCTGTCCGATTTGATTTTTACCGTAGAGTTCTTTTTCCTCAATAACTTGATTAATAATAATTTGATAAGAATGCGCACCTAAGAAGAAATTAAGAAACCCGGCCCCAGCGATTTCAATCTTTTCAAAATATTCTGTTTTGGGCATCTGATCTAAAATGAGTTGAGCAATATCACGAGGGGATTTTTTTAAAATTTTCGATAATACTAGAGCAATGTTGGTTGAGAAATCCCCATGCTCAATGAGCTTTGGTCGATCGATAACAATCTGACTTAAATTGACTTCATTTGTCAATTGTCCGACAGCGGCAAAAAGTAAATCAGTAAGGTGAGCTTTCACAAGATTACAATATAATGAATAAAAAAGTTATTTTACCCTATCCGCTGATTTCTATTTAAGGAAATAACTGCAATTTCATATGACACCCAAAGAAAAATTTATACAAGTTGCACTTGATGTTCCAATGGACCAGTTATTTGATTATTTGCCTAATGATCAAACGCTGGCCATAGGTCAATATGTCAAAGTGCCATTTGGGAGCCGACAAATTGTTGGAATTATTTGTGGCTTCTCTACCACCACCGAGGTACCTATAGCGAAGCTTAGGAAAATAATTTTAGCTGATGAGGAAATAATTTTTGATAAGCCCCTATTTAAATTATTAAATTTTGTATCTCGCTATTACCATTACCCCCTTGGGCAGACCATTATGTCGGTTGTCCCTTCAAGAATTAAACGCTCTCAAGGCCAACATAGAAAGGTTGAGCAACTCTTTGAGGCCGGCAATAAACTCACGTCTGAATGGATTGAGTCATTGCCTAAGCGTCAGGTCAGATTAAAAAAACTAGCGAGCAAACTACTTTTAAAATCCCTCAGAACGTCTGAATTGAATACGGTTGTATCAAACGGCCGTGCATGCATTCAAGAGTTAGTGACATTGGGCTTAGTGAACATCAAAAAGTGGGAGCCTGAGATAATTTTACAAAACAGTACCCCTCCCAAATTGAATAACGAACAACAAGCCGCATTATCGGCGGTGGCCAAAACCCGCAACAATATTGCATGGCTGATACATGGGATTACAGGCAGCGGTAAAACAGAAATTTACTTGCAGTTACTAGCTGAATTTGTACCAACACAAAAAGAACAGGTTTTAATATTGGTGCCGGAAATTAATTTAACCCCACAACTTGAAGCAAGATTCAAACAGCGCTTCCCAGATAAAGTATTAGTAACATTGCACAGTCATTTAACCGACATTGAGCGGCTTGATCATTGGCGTCGTGCTAAATCAGGTGAGGCACAAATTGTCATCGGTACACGATTGGCAGTGTTTACACCTATGCCGCATTTAACGTTGATCATTATTGATGAGGAACATGACGGGTCGTTCAAGCAGCATGAAGGGCTTCGCTATCATGCGAGGGATGTCGCTATGATGCGAGCTAAATATGAAAATATACCGATTGTTTTAGGCACGGCCACCCCAGCGCTTGAAACCTGGTTTAATGCCCAAGGAGACAATTCAAAATATCACTATCTTAAATTATCGTCACGCGCTGTTAAGAATGCAAAATTACCGATTATTCATACTATCCCCATGACCGATAAATATGGCCCTGCCATTTCGAGCACCATTGTTAAGGCCATCCAATCTCGGCTCGATCGACAAGAACAATCCTTAATATTTATTAACCGACGAGGTTATTCACCAGTACTAGTTTGCTCAAGCTGTTCTTGGTCTGCACAATGTGGACGATGCAGCGCCAGACTAGTTGTACATTTAAAAACAAAAAGACTTAAATGTCATCATTGTGGTTATGACCAGAAAATTCCAATGCAATGCCTAGAATGCGGTAATACTGATTTGCACCCGGTTGGTTTAGGGACTCAAAAAATTGAAGAAAGTCTGAATCATTTTTTCCCTAAATCTAATATTTTGCGTGTCGATCGGGATACCACGCGGACAAAAGAAGCCTTAAATCAGTTGTATCAAAAAATGAACCATCGGGAAATTGATATTTTAGTGGGCACACAAATGTTAGCAAAAGGCCATGACTTCCCTCACTTGACATTAGTGGTGGCAATTGATGCCGACAATGCATTATACAGTTCAGATTTTCGTGCGCCCGAACGTTTATTTTCTCAACTCATGCAAGTTGCCGGAAGAGCAGGACGCTCTGAAATTAAAGGGGAAGTCCTAATCCAAACAGCCTTCCCTTATCACCCTGTCTACGAAGCATTAAAAGCGAATAATTTTGAGGGCTTTGCAGACAGCCTGTTGGAAGAAAGAAAACAAATGCAGCTCTCCCCTTTTAGTTTTAATGCTTTATTGCAGGTCGAATCTAAATCATTGCATCATGCTAATGAGTTTAGTCGGATGGCCGTTGAAAAAGCCAATGAGATAGGGTCTTTGGTAACTGTTTATGGGCCAGTTCGCCCTCTCATGGAACGATTAAAAGGATTTGAGCGCTACCAAATTTTTCTGCAAGCCAAAACCCGACCGGCGTTACATAATTTATTATCGCCTTGGGTCATGATTTTACGCAACCATCCTTTGGCCAACCGAGTCAAATGGTCGATTGATGTAGACCCCATTGAATTTTAACTATATGAAATCATTCAGATACAATATTGGTTTAACTAATAATAGTGGGTGCACTTCAATGGCAGAACTTAAGCTTTCCAAGGTCAATACGTGGGTTAGATTTCCAACACCCGCCCCAAGAAAATGCTGAAATCACTACCAAAAGTTATGACGTTTTCAGCCACCGACCCGAGTGGCGGCGCGGGACTTCAAGCTGATGTTTTAACGATAGCAAGTTTGGGGTGCCACCCCTTATCGGTGACAACGGGCATTACGGTGCAAGATACGATCGGAGTGGATAGCCTAATGGCGCTCGGCAGCGAATGGGTTAATGATCAAGCGCGTTCGATTCTTGAAGACATGGAAGTTGCTGTATTCAAATGCGGCCTCCTCGGGAGCATAGAAAACATTACGACCGTGGCAGAAATTGTCGCTGACTATCCTGACATTCCTCTTATTATCGATCCAGTCCTAGCCTCTGGGCGCGGTGACGAATTGGTTAGTGGTGACATGCTCATGGCCATGACAGAACTTTTATTTCCGCAATCATTATTAATTACCCCCAATAGTTTTGAGGCAAGACGATTAGTGATTCAAGACGACGAAGAGTTCTCTGATATTAGCTTAGATGAATGCGCCAAACGATTTCGGATGATGGGGTGTAAAAATACGCTCATTACCGGAACTCATGAAAAAACAGATGCGGTGATTAATACTTTGTATAACCATTTGGGAGAACCCACGCCCTTTTATTGGGATCGATTGCCAGCCAGCTATCATGGCTCAGGCTGCACATTAACCTCAGCCATTGCCGCTTATTATGCACAAGGGTTAAGCCTAGAAGCCGCTGTTGAGGAGGCCCAACACTTCACATGGCAAACATTAAAAAATGCTTTCAAGCCAGGCATGGGTCAATGCATCCCAGATCGGTTCTTCTGGGTTAATGAGGACGAAGAGGATGATGGCAGATACACCCATCATTAATGGACTCTATGCCATTACACCGGACGAGTCGAATACGGACCAACTTTTAAGCAAAGTTTCAGCCGCACTAAAAGGCGGTGTGCGTTTATTTCAATATCGAGCAAAAATGCTCAACGAGACGCAGCAATTTTTTCAAACAGAGGCATTAAAGCCCTTATTAGATCGCTACCATGCACACTTAATTATTAATGATAATATTGAATTATGCCTACATTTAGATGCTTTTGGAGTACATTTAGGCGAAAATGACGACACGATAGCAGCAGCAAGAAAAATTATTGGTCCAGACAAGGTAATTGGAGTGTCCTGCTACAACTCCATGGATCGGGTTAAGAATGCTGTGCAGGAAGGTGCTGATTATGTAGCATTAGGCGCTTTTTTCCCTACCACCACTAAACCGGATGCCCCAAGAGTGACAATTGAACAGTTCAAGTTAACTCAAGCGCTGACGGAATTACCTATTGTGGCGATTGGAGGGATTGATCTTCAAAATGCCATCTCTTTAATAAAAGAAGGGGTAAAAACAATGGCAGTCATCAATAGTCTTTTTATGTCTGATAATATTGAGGTTACAGCAAAACAATTTATTAAATTACTTAAAAGTTAACGAAAAAAATGAATAAGAACCAAGATTTATTTGAACGCTCATTAAAATCGATCCCCGGCGGCGTAAATTCTCCAGTAAGAGCCTTTAGTTCTGTTGGAGGCACCCCTATTTTCTTTAAAAAAGGAAAGGGTAGTCGCTTGTGGGATGAAAATGGCAAGGAATATATTGATTATATTAATTCATGGGGCCCTATGATTCTAGGTCACGCACATCCCGAAGTCGTTCGTGCTGTTCAGGAAGTGGCAGAAAATAGTTTATCGTTTGGAGCGCCGACGGCCCGTGAACTTCAGATGGCAGAATTACTCATTAAGTTAGTCCCAAGCATAGAACAAGTGCGATTGGTCAGCAGTGGCACAGAAGCTACCATGAGTGCAATTCGGGTGGCGAGAGGATTTACAGGGCGGGACAAGATTATCAAATTTGAAGGGTGTTATCACGGGCATGCGGATGCGCTTTTAGTAAAAGCAGGTTCTGGCGCACTCACCTTTGGTAAGCCGAGCTCAGCAGGAGTTCCAGAAGATGTAGCGAAGCATACTCTAACCTTGCCCTACAATGACAATGAGGCATTAGAGAATTTATTTAAAAATATAGGCAATGAAATTGCATGCGTCATTATTGAGCCCGTGGTTGGCAATATGAATCTTATTGTGCCCAATGAGGATTTTTTAAAATTACTAAGACGTCTTTGTACAGAATTTGGTGCTGTGTTAATTTTTGACGAAGTTATGACAGGGTTTCGCGTTTCGCTTGGAGGAGCTCAAGAGTTATTTGGAATCATGCCAGACATGACCACACTCGGTAAAGTTATTGGAGGTGGTTTACCCGTTGGCGCTTTTGGTGGAAAAAAAGAAATCATGCAGCAGTTGGCCCCTATCGGCCCTGTTTATCAAGCCGGTACACTATCTGGAAATCCAGTGGCTGTGGCGGCAGGACTTAAAACACTGGAATTAATTCAAGTGCCACAATTTTTTGAAAAACTAACGGCGACTACGAAAACATTAGTAGATGGATTAACGGCTGCTGCAAAAATACATGGCATTAACTTCTGCGCAAGAAATGTCGGGGGTATGTTTGGTTTGTATTTTGCCGAAAGTCCCCCGCATACCTATGATGACATTATGGCGTCAGACAGAGAACGGTTTAAACAATTCTTCCATTTAATGTTGGCGCAGGGCATTTATTTTGGACCATCAGCCTTTGAGGCGGGGTTTGTTTCTGCTGCTCATACTCCAGAGGATATTGACCAGACAATTTTGGCTGCGAATCAAGCCTTTGAAAAGCTTTAAAAAACTGGGGTTTTTTAGCTCATATCGTTGAATAAACCCCTAAAAACCATTAATATTGTTGGTTCCGTTTAATTCATTTGAAATATTTTTAATGACTGAGAATAAAAGCCCGAAAAAACAAGGTTTGTATAACCCTAAAAATGAACACCACATGAGTCGTGTTGGTTTTGTAGCGAACATTCAAGGTCAAAAAAGCCATACCATTGTTAAGCAAGGCTTAGAGATACTTACGAATCTAACGCATCGTGGAGCGACCGGTTATGATCCTATGTTAGGGGATGGCGCAGGCATATTAATTCAAATGCCCGACGAGCTATTTCGTGCCGACACTAAAGCGCGGGGCATCAAACTTCCTGAGCTGGGACGCTATGGGGTCGGCATGGTTTTTCTTCCTCAAGCAGAGAAAGCCAGGCAGCAGTGTGAAAAAATTCTATCAAACATAATTGCCGAAGAAGGCCAAATTGAATTAGGTTGGCGAGATGTACCGGTCAATAATAAAGGTATTGCCCAGGCAGCTAGGGATGTGGAACCCGTCACAAAACAAGTGATGATTGGTCGTGGCGATTTAGATTCGCAAATGGCTTTTGAAAGAAAACTTTTTGTAATCCGCAAGCGGGTTGAAATTGCTGTTAACCAATTAAAGATTGAAGACCCTGCAAAATTCTATATTAGCTCTTTGTCCTCTCGTACTATTGTATACAAAGGTATGTTATTAGCCTGCGAAGTGGGTACATACTTTACTGACCTTAAAAGTCCGATGGTTCAGTCTGCATTAGCACTTGTCCATCAACGATTTTCCACGAATACATTCCCTTCATGGGATTTAGCGCACCCTTTTAGAATGATTGCTCACAATGGTGAAATTAATACGGTTCAGGGGAATGTGAATTGGATGAATGCACGCCATGAAAAAATGAAGTCCATTCTACTGGGCGAAGATCTCGAAAAGTTATGGCCATTAATTAATGAGGGCCAATCCGATTCAGCTTGCTTTGATAATTGTTTAGAATTATTAGTTGCAGGAGGCTATAGTCTGCCACATGCCATGATGATGTTAATTCCAGAAGCATGGTCAGGCAATCCATTGATGAATGAAGACCGTAAAGCTTTCTACGAATATCATGCGGCATTGATGGAACCATGGGATGGCCCGGCAGCGGTTGCATTTACTGATGGCCAGATGATTGGTGCAACTCTAGATCGAAATGGATTGAGACCAGCCCGTTATTTAATGACCGATGATGGTGTGGTGATGATGGCTTCAGAAATGGGTGTTTTAAAATTCCCGGAAGAAAAGATTGTAAAAAAGTGGCGTCTCGAACCGGGAAAAATGTTATTAATTGATCTTCAGGCAGGTCGTGTAATTGGAGATGATGAGGTTAAAAAATTGTTATCCACTGCGAAACCCTATCGCAAATGGATCAATCAAACACGTTACTTTTTAGGTGACTTAAAGGCCGTTACTGCGACGATTAATTTAACCGAGCCTTTACTCGATCTTCAACAAAGCTTCGGGTACACCCAAGAAGATATTAGCTTTATAATTCAACCGATGATTGAGACCGGGCAGGAAAATTCAGGCTCTATGGGTAATGATGCAGCATTACCGGTACTATCTAATCGCCCCAAAGTTCTTTATAGCTACTTTAAACAATTGTTTGCTCAGGTGACAAACCCTCCTATTGATCCAATTCGTGAAGAATTGGTCATGTCGCTTGTGACTTTTATTGGACCAAAACCAAATTTATTAGGCATTGAGGATGAAACCCCGGCAATGCGATTAGAGGCCAGCCAGCCTATCTTAAGCCTAGAAGAACTCGAACAACTTGTTCAAATTGATGCGTTAACAAAAAATGAATTTAAATCCATTATTCTCGATACTACCTTCGCAATTGAAATTGGCCAGAATAAAAATAGCGCGTTAGAGCGGGCCTTAAAATTATTATGTAAGGCGGCAAATCAAGCCGTTCATGACGGGTTTAATATCATTATTCTTTCAGATAGAAGTACTTCAAAAGACCGTCAAGCCATTCCAGATTTATTAGCGTGTTCCGCGACTCATCAGTTTCTTGTAAAAGAAGGTAACCGAACCAATGTAGGATTAGTTGTCGATTCTGGTTCCGCCAGAGAAGTCCATCATTTTGCATTATTAGCAGGTTATGGTGCAGAAGCAATTTGCCCTTGGCTTGCCTATGAAACTATCAAAACATTATCAAATGACTTTTTAACCGCACAGGAAAAATTTATTAAGGCAATTGGTAAGGGTCTGTATAAGGTCATGTCAAAAATGGGCATATCCACATATCAATCATATTGTGGCGCTCAAATATTTGAAGCAGTTGGCTTGAATTCTAATTTCATAGATGAATATTTCACAGGGACCGCAACAAACATTGAAGGAATTGGCCTACAAGAAGTCTCAGAAGAAGTTAATCGTATTCATCAATCTGCATTTGGGGATGACCCGGTATTAATGAATGCACTCGATGCAGGCGGTGAGTATGCATATAGAATTCGTGGTGAAGAGCATATGTGGACCCCAGAATCGATTGCAAAACTGCAACATGCAACTCGCACAAACCAATTCGATACGTATAAAGAATATGCGGAAATAATTAATAATCAAACAAAGCGACATAAAACACTAAGAGGTTTATTTGCATTTAAATCTACGACAGCAGTTCCGATTGATGAGGTAGAGTCTACAAAAGAGATCGTCAAGCGATTTGCGACAGGGGCAATGTCCTTAGGATCGATCTCAACAGAAGCACACTCAACATTGGCAATAGCCATGAATCGTATTGGTGGAAAATCAAATACAGGCGAAGGAGGCGAGGATGTTAAGCGCTTCATTCCGCTAAAGAAAGATGGAAGCATCGCAGAGCATTTGGGGGCCGATATCATTGAAACTAACCTCCAATTAAAAGCTGGTGATTCAATGCGCTCGAGAATTAAGCAAGTAGCATCAGGACGATTTGGTGTGACTGCAGAATACCTATCCTCTGCAGATCAGATACAAATTAAAATGGCGCAGGGAGCTAAGCCAGGAGAAGGCGGGCAATTGCCAGGGCATAAGGTTAGCGCTTATATTGCAAAGTTAAGATTTTCTGTGCCAGGGGTAGGGCTTATTTCCCCACCACCCCACCACGATATTTACTCTATTGAAGACTTAGCACAGCTTATCCATGACCTAAAAAATGCTAATCCTGAAGCCACTATTTCAGTTAAATTAGTTTCAGAGACTGGCGTGGGAACTGTTGCTGCCGGTGTTGCTAAAGCCAAATCTGACCATATCGTGATTGCCGGTCATGATGGTGGTACAGGGGCCTCTCCGATATCATCAATTAAACATGCAGGCACACCCTGGGAAATTGGGTTAGCTGAAACGCAACAAACCTTGGTTATGAATCGATTAAGAAGTCGGGTTATTCTTCAGGTGGACGGTCAGATGAAAACGGGGCGCGATGTTGTGATTGGGGCAATGCTAGGTGCAGATGAATTTGGTTTTGCGACAGCACCCTTAGTTGTCGAAGGTTGTATCATGATGCGTAAATGTCATTTAAATACTTGCCCAGTGGGAATTGCAACACAAGACCCGGAGCTTAGAAAGCGTTTCTCAGGTCAACCAGAGCATGTGGTTAATTTCTTCTTTTTTATTGCTGAAGAAGTTCGTGAGTTAATGGCGTCACTTGGCATCAAAAAATTCAATGATTTAATCGGCCGAAGTGACCTTCTCGATATGCAAAAAGGAATTGATCATTGGAAAATCCAAGGGTTAGATTTTAGCCGCATATTCTTTCAGCCAAACGTGCCTAAAGAGGTTGGAAGGTTTAATACTGAGACGCAGTTTCATGGTTTAGAGAATGCCTTAGATAACGAGATTATCAAAAAAGCCAATGCGGCGATAGAGAATAAAACTCCTTGTCATTTTGAAATACCAATCAACAATACAAATCGGACAGTAGGAACCATGTTGTCGCATGAAATTGCCAAGCGCTATGGCAATGACGGTTTGCCAAACGACACTATTCGTGTGAATTTATCTGGCACAGCAGGACAGAGCTTTGGTGCCTTCTTGGCAAAAGGCATTACATTCGAGCTGCATGGTGAAGGTAATGATTATGTAGGTAAAGGCCTTTGCGGAGGCCACATAATTATTCGCCCACCTCAGAATTTTAAAGGCATTAATGAAAAAAATATTATTGTAGGCAACACGGTGATGTATGGAGCTACATCGGGCGAAACTTATTTTAGAGGCATAGCCGGAGAGCGGTTCTGTGTTCGTAATTCAGGCGCATCAGCAGTTGTTGAAGGCTTAGGAAATCATGGCTGCGAATATATGACGGGTGGTACAGTTGTCGTACTTGGTGATACGGGACAAAATTTTGCGGCAGGCATGTCGGGCGGTATTGCTTATGTCTATGACCCTAATAATACCTTTAAGGATTATTGTAATCACTCGATGGTGACATTGGAAAAGGTAAAAAAAGAAAGTGCACAATCGAACGAACCACAACATTTAAATGTAAGCGATGAAAAATGGTTAAGAACGCTTGTGACTAACCACCATGCTTTCACTGAAAGTCCAATAGCTAAAAAAATTATTGAAGACTGGGATAATCATCTTAATTTATTTGTAAAAGTTTACCCGATGGAATATAAGCGTGCGTTGCAGGAAATCCAGGATGCATCAAAAAAGGAGGCGGCGTAGATGGGTAAAATAACAGGGTTCATAGAATTTCCGAGACTGGCCGAACAAAATCTACCTACGAAGGATCGCGTCAAAAACTATAAAGAATTTGTTCTTCATTTAACCGATGAGGAAGCTAAAATTCAAGGTGCTCGGTGCATGGATTGCGGAATTCCATTTTGTAATAATGGTTGCCCTGTTAATAATATTATTCCTGATTGGAACGATCTGGTTTATAAACAAAACTGGAGAGCTGCAATTGATGTGCTTCACTCAACGAATAACTTTCCAGAATTTACCGGTCGTATTTGCCCTGCACCTTGTGAGGCAGCCTGCACCCTGAATATTAATTCTGATCCTGTTGGAATTAAATCAATTGAGCATGCCATTATTGATAAGGCATGGGAAAATAATTGGGTAGTACCTCAGCCCCCAAAAAATAAAACAGGTAAGAAGATTGCAGTTGTTGGATCAGGCCCGGCAGGATTAGCCACCGCACAACAATTAGCCAGGGCTGGACACGATGTAGTTATTTTAGAAAAAAATGACCGCATTGGTGGACTACTTCGTTATGGTATTCCTGACTTTAAAATGGAAAAGATTCATATTGATCGACGTGTAGAACAAATGGAAGCGGAAGGTGTTGTGTTTAAAACCAATCAAAATGTTGGAGAGAACGTTGATCCTGAAAGCCTCGTTAATGATTTTGATGCAGTAGTTTTAGCCGGCGGCGCAGAATGGCCAAGAGACTTACCTGTTCCTGGGAGAGAATTAGATGGGGTTCATTTTGCTATGGATTTTCTCCCATCTCAAAATAAAATTAATGCAGGGGATACGGTTATAGATCAGATTATGGCAACTGGAAAGCATGTGGTTGTTATAGGTGGAGGAGATACAGGCTCTGATTGTGTTGGGACCTCTAACCGTCATGGTGCAACATCAATATCTCAGTTTGAATTAATGCCGCAACCACCTGAGCAAGAAGATAAATCATTAATATGGCCTAATTGGCCCCTAAAGATGAGAACATCAAGCTCACATGAAGAGGGCTGCGAAAGAGATTGGTCAATCGCAACTAAAGCCTTTGAGGGCGAGAATGGAAAAGTCAAAGAATTGGTCGCGGTTAAGGTGGAATGGAAGGACGGTAAGATGCAAGAAATTCCAGGCTCCGAGTTTAGAATGAAAGCAGATTTAGTTTTATTGGCCATGGGTTTTATGGGCCCTAAAAAGAACGTGCTTGATAAATTTGGGATCGAGAAAGATCAACGTGGAAATGCAAAGGCTACCACAGAAGGGGACGACTCATATTACACCTCGCGCAAAAAAGTATTTGCGGCGGGAGATATGAGAAGGGGCCAGTCATTGGTAGTTTGGGCTATTCGAGAAGGTAGGCAATGTGCGCGTGCTGTTGACGATTTTCTAATGGGATCAAGCAATTTACCTCGATAAATTTATAAATGCACTTAACCTGTGCCTTTTGATCATGTTAAATCTAAGCCTTTCAGGATGCATGACAACAGCAACAGTTGCGGACGCAGCCGGATCTACTGTAGTTTCTGCTGGAGAAACAATCATCGACGTGATTGATATTATTACTCCCGATATTTTTACTGATGATAAATAATAATCAGACTATGACAACTGAATTTCAAAACGACACATTTCTCAGAACATTAAAACAACAACCAACATCTTATACACCTGTATGGATGATGCGACAGGCAGGTCGATATTTACCAGAGTATCGTAATACTCGAAAAAATGCTGGAAGCTTTTTAGATTTGTGCAAAAATGCAGATTTTGCCACAGAGGTGACACTTCAGCCTCTTGATCGCTACCCAAAACTTGACGCTGCAATTTTATTTTCAGACATTCTGACTATCCCGGATGCGATGGGACTTGGTTTGTATTTTGTGGAAGGTGAAGGCCCAAAATTTGAGAGGCCTTTAAAGGACGAGAAAGCCATACAGAAATTAGACATTCCGAATGTAGAGGAAAAGTTAGATTATGTTTTTGGTGCGGTTCGATCAATAAAGAAGGCTCTTAACCAGAGGGTTCCATTAATTGGGTTTTCAGGAAGTCCGTGGACACTAGCCACATATATGGTGGAAGGACAGGGTGGCACTGACTTTCTTAATATTAAAAAAATGTTATATGCACGACCAGATTTAATAAGCCATATTTTGAAAATAAACACCGAAACTGTGACTAAATATTTAGCATGTCAAATTGAAGCTGGCGTAGATGCAGTAATGATTTTCGATTCTTGGGGAGGTGCATTAGCTCATTCAGAATATGAAAGCCATTCATTAAATTATATGCAGGTGATTATTTCAAATCTTAATTTATTAGGCTATGAAGAAATTCCAAAGATAATATTTACAAAGGGTGGAGGACAGTGGCTAAATGCCCAATCAAAAATCGGTGCGAATGCCATTGGATTAGATTGGCAAACAAACATTCACCATGCCAGAAAAATAGTAGGCCAGGATATTACCTTGCAAGGAAACCTTGACCCCGCTATTTTATTGTCCAGCCCAGAAGCTATTGAATCAGCTGTCAAGAAAATATTAGACGATTACGGTTATGGTGAGAGCCATATCTTTAATTTAGGACATGGCATAACACAATTTACCCCACCAGAAAATGTTCAATGCATGCTAGATACGATAAGAAGCTATAGCACTCAATTCCATAAGAGTTAAAAGCTGTCATAAAATTTTAATAATTCAGGTTTAATCTCGGGATTAAATGTTGAGGTTTATCCTAAATTATGACAAAAAAAATTAGATGGACCCTAGGTCAACTGCAAAAATTAGATACAAATATGTGTCTTATGCTAAACCGTTCCAGTGAATATGACCTAATAAAATTATTTTTTGTTGCTATAAGCCGCCTAGGTGATGGACTAGTCTGGTATTGCTTAATGATCAGTCTAATATTAATGGGTGGTAATAATGGTTTAGAGGCTGTTAGCCATATGATAATCTCAGGAGGAATTGGAACACTAATTTATAAATGGTTAAAACATAAAATTTCTAGACCAAGACCCTATCAGGTTAGTCAAAAAATACAGTTACAGGGAAAAATATTAGATCAATTTAGCTTCCCTTCCGGACACACATTACATGCAGTAATCTTTACATTAATTTGTAGCAGTTATTACCCTGCATTATTTCCATATTTATTAATACTAACCTTGTTGATTAGTTTGTCTAGAGTGATTCTAGGCCTTCATTACCCGTCTGATGTACTTATGGGGGCAATCATTGGAATAGAAATTGCATGGGCCTCAGAAATTCTATACCCGCTATTAAAATCGAACATTTAAGGTGAAAATTCTATTTATATCAGACGTCTACTTTCCAAGAGTGAATGGTGTATCAACATCAATTAGAACATTTAGAAAAGAGCTGATTGATTTGGGACACGAAGTACACCTTATTGCACCAGACTATGATGATGAAGACAAATATAAGGAAAAATGGATCACACGAATATCCTCGAGAAAAATTTATTTTGATCCAGAAGATCGACTCATGGACTATTTCAAGGTAAAAAAATTAATACCATGGATTAAAAAAGAGAATTTTGATGTAATTCATATACACACTCCGTTTGTTGCGCATTATTTAGGATTGAAAATTAGTAAACTAGTATCAATACCGTGCGTGGAGACCTACCATACGTTTTTTGAAGATTACCTGCATCATTATTTGCCATTTATACCGGAATTTATTTCACGTCACTATGCAAGGTGGATATCAAAAAGACAATGTAACGCGGTTAATGGAATAATATCTCCATCACAACCAATGCTTAATATTTTAAGAAAATATCAAATAGAAACTCAAAGTAAAGTTATACCGACAGGGCTAGAAGAAAAATATTTTACGAGACATTCTGGAGAGGCATTTAGATTGGCACAGAATATACCAACAACACAAAAAGTATTATTGTTTGTAGGAAGAGTGGCACATGAAAAAAATATATTATTCTTACTTCGGATGCTTAAGATACTCCTTAATAAACATCCGAACTCTCTATTGCTAATAACTGGCGAAGGTCCAGCAGAAGAAGATATTAGAAATGAAATAAAATTATTAGGTATAACAGATAATGTAAAAATGATTGGGTACTTAGATCAGATGGATGAATTACCAGCCTGTTATTCTGCTGCAGATATTTTTGTTTTCTCTTCAAAAAGTGAAACACAAGGAATTGTATTATTAGAAGCAATGGCCCAAGGCACTCCTGTTGTTGGGATTGCAGAGCTTGGAACTGCATCAATATTATTTGAAGGGAGAGGTGCATTAATCGCGAAAGATGATACCAAACATTTTTCAGGACGAGTGGACGAGTTATTATCAGACCAGGGTCTTCATCAAAGAATGAGCGAAGAAGCATTTAAATATGCTAAGAAGAATTGGTCCGCAAAAGATCAGGCAAAAAAATTAATATCTTTTTACACATCAGTGACAAAGAAATATGAGGAAAAGAAACAATAATTAAATTTAAGGAATTAAAAAATTAAAGGCTGGGGTCAGAAATAGTTTTAAATCGATAATTTTTAACGGCACTGATAGATTTTTTCTTTATTGCTAATATTTATACAACCAAGTGTAGGCATGGTCAAATAAAAATCAATAATATTATTTAATATTTCATTAAACCCATTATTCCTTCTCATACTTTCATTTTTATCTATTAGATCTAAATTTTCCTTTATCCAGTCCTCATGTTTCATAGTTAGTGCAGAAGAAATTATAGTCATTATAGATTTCGAATGTTTAAGCAAAAGAGCTTTTTGAAATAAAGGAGTTTCCTCAGCAGTATAAAAAGATTTATAGAGAATTTTTTCAAGCTCAAAACGATATTTTACAAAGCACCCAGCCCTTGATAAAACTGGAGCGAGCCCTTTAATTTTTGCAGCTTCCAAGATTAAGGCAGTCCTCTCATTATCTGTCTTAATATTTTTAGAATAATCTAAAAGTAATTTTTCCTTATTTTTAATTAAATTATTTAAGTTAGATTCACATATTTTTCTATCACTAGGATAATTAGATAACAGGTTATTATTTAAATTATTTATTAGAACTTCTGCTGATTCTGAATTTATTTTTTTAAGCACTTCTTCATTATTTGTATCTGCATAGCTACTATTAAAGAAAGTTACGATAAAAAATAACAATATTTTTCTGACCTCTCTCATTTACTTAAGATACCAGTAATATTTTTGCCAATTTGAGATCTCATGTATTGGCTATTAAATAGCTTCCTTTCTTTTTTTGCTTGCAAGGAGTTGTCTGTAATTGAAAAAAACCAAATGCCAATAAAGGTTACACTCATAGAAAATAGGGCTGGGTACTTATAAGGAAAGATTGCATTTTTATTATTCAGAATTTCAACCCAAACAATAGGCCCCAATATTACAAGTAAAATACAAGTAATAAGTCCTGCACTCCCTCCAGTCAGCACGCCTCTTGTTGTTATTTTTTTCCAATAAATTGAAAGAAGTAATATTGGAAAGTTAGTACTCGCTGCTATTGCAAAAGCCAAACCTACCATATAGGCTACATTTTGTTTTTCGAAAATTATCCCTAATATTATTGCAAAAATACCTAAGCCAACTGACGCATATTTTGAAATTTTCATTTGTGATTTATCATCTGCGCCTTTATTTAATACATTTGCATATAAATCATGTGAAATAGCAGATGCACCTGCTAAAGTTAAACCAGACACTACAGCTAATATTGTTGCAAATGCTACTGCAGAGATAAATCCTAACAATACGTCTCCACCAACGGCATGAGCTAAATGAATAGCGGCCATATTATTATTACCACGAATTATTCCACCTTCAGATAGATATGCTGGGTTATTCGAAACTAGAATAATGGCACCAAAACCAATAATAAAAGTTAGGATATAAAAGTAGCCAATAAATCCAGTTGCGAATGCTACTGATCTTCTAGCCTGTTTTGCATCAGATACTGTGAAAAATCGCATTAATATATGTGGCAGGCCTGCAGTTCCAAACATTAATGCTAGGCCTAGTGAAATTGCGGATACAGGGTCGGAAATTAATCCTCCAGGAGCCATAATTCCAATACCGTTTTGATGTGTTGCTACTGCCATATTAAAAAATTGGTTAAAACTAAATTGAAACTTATTTAATACTAGAAATGCAATGAGCGTTGCACCGAATAGCAATAGGATTGCCTTAATTATTTGCACCCATGTTGTGGCAAGCATTCCCCCAAAGGTGACATATAAAATCATCAAGATTCCAACAATAATTTCAGCAGTAATGTATGGAAGGCCGAATAAAATTTCAATAAGTTTCCCAGCTCCAACCATCTGTGCAATTAAATATAAAACAACAGTCGATAATGAGCCGAACGCAGCTAGAATTCTTACAGGCTTTTCATTTAAGCGGAACGAAACAACATCTGAGAAACCATATTTTCCGAGATTACGAAGAGGTTCTGCAATTAATAAGAGAATGATTGGCCAACCTACTAAAAATCCGATCGAATAAATTAGTCCATCAAATCCGGATAAAAATACTAATCCAGATATTCCAAGAAATGAAGCGGCCGACATAAAATCGCCTGATATGGCAAGCCCATTCTGAAATCCGGTGATATTTCCACCGGCGGTATAAAAGCTATTAGTGGATCGTGTTTTCCTGGCAGCCCATAATGTAATGCAAAGTGTTACTGTAACAAAAATTAAAAACATCCAGATTGCTATGAAATTAATATCACCAGAATGAGAGGAAGGCATGACCTTAAGCACTATCTATCTCTTGAATAATTGGTTCTACATATTTGTTTGTAAGGTAAACATATAGAAGCGTAATTACCCATATAAGAATAATAAGAAGAAGCCCTAATATAATTCCAGTTGATACACTGGAATCTAGAATTAGATTACTAAAATACTGAGGATAAAAAGCTATTACAAAAATAAATGTGAAATATGGTGCGATAGTAAAAAAAAGTAGCGGACGAATGATTCGCTGTTTTGTTTTAACTAGTTTATTTAAAAGCGCTTGTTTAGACATTGAATTCTAAATTTGGTGTGGTCATATGAATAAACTAATATAGCCAATCATAAACAATGGAATCTGTAACCCAAAGTTTACAATGATTGCCTTGTCCTTATTCATTATTCCCGAAATTGTCCAACCAATCACACCAATACCATGGAAAAAAATATTTAAAGGGTAAATATTTAAGTTAGTTAGTAGTATCCCAATTAAAACAAAGAAAGTACTAATCCATTTTAAATATTTTTTTAATAGCTTCATTTTAATACCTACTTAAATTATTTTTTATTAATTATATTACATAAAGAATTTAATTTAATTAAGGCTATAAACAGCAATATAGTCACCTTGCTTATATCCCATAATCTTATTTCCACCTGCTGCTACAGCAATGTATTGTTTTCCATCAATCATGTAGGTAATTGGAGGGGCATTTACACCAGCATTAATTTTTGCGGTCCAGAGTAGTTCGCCAGTTAGACTATGGAAGGCATTTAAATTACCATTGCCTTCTCCGGAGAATAACAACATACCTTTTGTGGCCAGTGTTCCTCCCAGTAAGGGTTGATCCGTCTGATGTTGCCAAACCAACTTACCATTTGATAAGTCAATGGCAGAGAGCACCCCCCATTGTGAGTCATTGGTAGGTTCTGAGCTCGTATATCGCGTTACATTGGTACCAGTAATTTTTTCATGTAGTGTATATTTTATAGGAGCATGTATTCCTGAAACAAATGCAAGATGTTGGTCAATATCAATACTAACAGGTGACCAATTTGAACCCCCTAAAATTCCTGGGTAAATTACCGTTCCTTCCTTGGTAGCCTCTGCAAACATATTTTGTTGAGGAACAAACGCTTCTGATTTTAAAATTAATTTCCCAGAACTCCTATCTATGACATAAAACCAACCTGTTTTACCTGCTTGCCCAACTGCGGGAATAATTTTCCCATCTACAATGGTGTTAAAAAGTACGGGGGGACTAGCGACATCGTAACCCCAAACATCGTGAGGGACTTGTTGGTAGTGCCATTTTATTTTTCCAGTATTGGCATCCAATGCAACTAATGAGACCGTGTATAAATTATCACCGGGCCTTTGCTCTCCACTCATTTGAGGTGATGGATTTCCAGTACCAAAAAATAGTGTATGAGTATCAGCATCAATCGCTGGAGTGGTCCAGGCTGAACCACCACCAAACTTAGCCGCATCCGGATATTTACTAATAGATTCCTTTTCCACTAATATATCCCGATTTAGTGATTCACCATCCTGGGTGTAATTATTCATTTCTCCTTCCCAACCCTCATTTCGGATTGTATCGAACTGCCATATCTGTTTTCCCGAATAGATATCGTATGCAGCTAAAAATCCAGGTCGCCCGAAATTCCCAGTGACGCCTACAACGGCTCCGAGCGGGGCATCTTTTTCTGCACCTTCAACATGAAGGCCGTAGCCTACTCCAGTAATGCCAACAATAACCTTATTTTGATAGACGACGGGAGCCATTGAAATACCAACGCCGGTTCCGCCGCTGACTAATTTTCCTTTATTAGGGTCGACATCATTTAAAGAGGTCGCCGATTCAGTGGCCACTAAATTATCTACAACATTTATGTCCCATATTTTTTCACCGGTTTTGATATTCAATGAAATTAATCTCGCATCAACTGTGCCCATAAAGAGTTGTTCACCACTAATTGCCAGACCACGATTGGATGGGCCACAACACATTTTCCACTCAGGATTTCGATCGTGCTCATAGCGCCAAATTTCTTTTCCAGTTTTAGCATTTAATGCAATGACGTGGTTAAAAGGAAGGGAGACATACATGATGCCCTCATGAACAAGCGGGGTAGATTGGAAGCTTGCTTTAATCCCTGTTTGGTACTGCCATGCTAATTTTAAATTGTTAACATTGTGTTGATTGATTTGATTTAGTTTTGAATAACGTTGATTTTCTAAATTATTCCCATAAGACGACCAATCAACATTCTTTTGTTCGCAGCCTGTAATTAAGACTAATAAAGATAAAAGTAAGGCAAATGATTTAATGTGGCTCATATAAAAGATAAGACAGGAATGTTAAGTTGCTTAATTTTACCAGCAATAGCTGATAACTCTGACTCGGATAGCCTTTCTATCACTAGAGATGTATTTTGCTTTGTTGGGCGTGCAAGGCTATATAGATGAATGCCCTTTAATTCCTTCGCATAAGGTTTTATAAAATCAATATATTTATTAATTGATTGCTCAGAAGGTAAATGGCCATCAATTTTTAGGAAGCAAGATTGAATCGTCACGGGTGAGATTTTCAAAGCAGCCTCAAGATTACTCGTAACGGATTTTATTGATAGATTAACCTGATTGATTATTTTAGTTTCAATTGAGTCAACGGTATCAATTTTAAACCATATCTCCCTAGTATGATCGCTGAGTTGCTTCCATGCGTTTTGCGTTTCCGGTAAATTTATATAGCTGCCATTGGTTATGAGGCGGATCGAGACCTTATCTTTCAATTGAAAATTTTGTGTTTGCTTCATGACAATTTTGATGGCGGCCCCAAATTCTTTGGCGGCTGTTGGTTCACCGTTGCCTGAGAACGCAATGTCCTTTAATGAGGTGCCTGTTTCAGTATGCTCTTTTAGAAAGTCTTGATGGACAATTTGATCAAGCCAATAAATTAACTCTTTTTCAAGCTGACTTAAGTTGATGGGCTCAGGTTTTCCTCGCGTTAAATTTGGGACCTCACAATAGACACATTGCCAGTTACAGGCATTGTTTGTATTAAGATTAATGCCTAATGATAACCCACCGGCTCTTCTTGAGACCACAGGGTAGATGTATTTATCCTTGAATACATTACGGTCATGGTTGGTAGTGGAGAGTTTAACAGACAAAATTTTGGTTTATTTAAACCACATCCTTCGGAGGGTCCCGTCTTTATCAACGATTGTATGTTTAAGGGCGCCGGCAATATGAAATATCAGAATAAATACAATTAATAATCCAAATATCTCATGAAACTCAATAAACAGCTCCCTTATGGAGGGAAAATCTAACCCAGGAATCACTTCAATACCAAACCATTTAATGCCATATTTACTTGCAACAGACATAATAATTCCAGCTAATGGCGTTAATATCATCAGCAAATAAAGTCCATGATGCGCCCCTGCCGCCAGTTTTTTTTCCCATGATTTCATTGTAGGAAGTAAAGCAGGAGGTTTGTGTGTAAATCTCCAAAATACTCGAAATAAAATTAATGCAAACAATGTTAAGCCAATAGATTTATGTAAGTTGAAATAAAATGAGCGGGGTGAGGTTTCACTTGCGAGCTCCCATGTGTATAGGCCTAAATTAAATAAATCATAAGTTGCAGATTTTGGAGCCTCTTTCGGCAGCCCTTCCATGAACCAGCCTAGTAGGAACATAAAGATAATGCTTAACCCTATTAGCCAATGCAAAAAAATTGCCATATTCGTATAGCGTGTGGTTTTCGAAAGAAAAGAATAATTTTTTTTTGAGTTAGCCATTTACGTTAGAGCCTAATGTTAATTTTTAAATCATAAGTGTAATATGAAGCTAAGTTTAATGCCTTCGTGGGTAAATGAAAAGATGAAAAAAACAATTATTTATATTTGTTGCTTGTTAGTAGGTCAGTTGCCACTTAGTCTTTTAGCAACAGAGGCGTTAGCCATTAAAGAGGTGGCCCCTGGGATCTTTGTTCACCAAGGCCAACATAAAGATGTCGATGAAGGCTATCAAGGAGATATCTGTAATATTGGGTTTATTGTTGGCAAGACAAGTGTAGCCGTCATTGACACTGGTGGAAGTGAGTCTATCGGCGATGCTTTGCTGGCAGAAATTCATAAAAAAACTGATCTTCCTATTCGGTATGTAATTAATACTCATGTGCATCTTGATCATATCTACGGAAATGTAGCTTTTATTAAAGAGGGCGCTGATTTTATTGGACATAAAAACCTACCCGACGCCATGAGAATTAGAAAAGAATTTTACGAAAAAACAAACCAAAAATATTTAAATATTCCTCAAGATAAAACAATACAAGTTTTCCCTAATATCTTAATTGAAGAATCTAAATCTATTGAAATAGATTTGGGAGCACGACCAATAAAAATAACGGCTTATCCGTTGGCCCATACAAACACCGACGTGACTGTCGAAGACCTTAATACATCAACTCTCTGGACAGGAGATCTATTATTTATTGAGAGAACCCCAGTGATTGATGGTGACATTCATGGATTTATCAAAGTTCTTAATTCCCTCATGGACATGAAATTTAATTTACTAATACCAGGTCATGGAACGCCAACACAAGAAACAAAGCTGGCTTGGGAAAAGATAAGGCATTATCTAATAGTCTTGAGAGATGGAATTAGAACATCAATTGACCAAGGACAAGACCTGCAGACAGCCATTAATGTTGTCGCCAGAATGGAATACTCAAAATGGTTACTTTTTGACATTCAGAATGCACGAAATATTAATATGATTTATCCTAAGATGGAATGGGAGTAAGGATAGTATGATGAACGCTCAAAATAATTGCCCGCTATGCCAACCTTCAAGATATCCCCTTATTTGGGATGACAAATATTTTCGGGTTATATTAATTAATGATCAATCCTACCCAGGCTATTGCAGGGTTGAGGTAAAGGATCATATTAAGGAAATGACTGATCTCACAGCATCAAAACAACAGGCTATGATGAAGATACTCATGACTATTGAGGGAATTTTAAGAGACCATTTAAAGCCTGAAAAAATTAATTTAGCATCGCTGGGCAACATCACCCCCCATTTACATTGGCATATTATTCCACGCTATCAAGATGACAATCATTTTCCTGACAGTGTTTGGTCTAGCCCAAAAAGATTTAAAGAGAAGGAGCTCCCCGAAAAAGAAAGTGCTATTTTAATAGCAAAAATTAAAAAAAGCCTAGACAGCTAATCGCTTAACAATATTGCCTTGGATGATGTGCTGGTTAATGATTTCATCAATATCCGATTCATCGATATATTGATACCAAATGGCTTCTGGATAAATTACCAATAATGGACCTTCGTGACAGCGATCAAAACACCCACCACGGTTGACACGAACATTACCTGGACCATTAAGGCCCATACTTTTTACCTTCTTTTTCATATAAGTAAAAATGGCTTCGGCATTAAAGTCTGAACAACATTGCTCCCCATTTTCTCGTTGATTGAGACAAAAGAAAATATGATATTTATAGTGGTTCATAATTATTGAGTGGAGAATTGATTTTGATCTGTAAATTTCCAGGTGCGTGTGATTTTGATAATATCCACCTCATTTTTCATTCTGTTGGAGAATTTCGAATAAGGCGCTCCCATTTTAACAATGGAAATTGCGGCCTCGTCTAATTCGGAATGCCCAGAGCTTTTATCAATAAGGATATTATCAATATCGCCATCTGGATTTAATAAAACAGTTAAACGGAGCGCTCCTAAAATTCCAGATTTTGCTGCTTCAGGATAATTAAGTGCTCCGATTCTTTCTACTTTTTGACGCCAAGCCTCGAAATAAAGCCTATATTCATAATCAGTAGTCGTTGCAGAAATTGTTTTGCTTCTCAAACTACTTTTATTATTTTCAAAATTAGCAGAGGTTGTTTGTCTTATTTGCTCAAGAATTTGATTGGAGTTAATGGTGATTATTTTTTTAGGGGATGGATCAGCCTTAACTGATGCCGCCTCTTTTTTCAATTCATGAGCGTTACGGGGATTCTTCTCTGGTTTAGGTACATTTAGTTCGGTCTGAGATTTAGAGGTAATAATTTTTTTAGGTGCCGAACGGCTCTTTAGTGCAGTTGATTTTGAGGCAGATAAATCCTTTTGTATTGGCTGTATAGGGATGATTACAGATTCATTGATAGTATTTTTAGGCAGCTGACGTATAAGGTTAATTTCAATATCGGCTACTGGGCTCAAAAAATCCCGGTGATTATATGTTAAATCAGCGACAATTAGTAATACCAGATGGATGATCATTGAAGCGATGAGAGCCATGAATAAATAAATATTATTGAAATAATTACTCATGGCATTATTCATGATTAAGTGCTTCGGCCACCTTAGATTGGAGCCCTGAAAAGCTTCCGTTACTCATAAATATAATCTTATCCCCACTTTGAACAAATTGCACAATTTTCTCTGCAAGACAATCAACATTGTCATTTACGTGAGTATTTAGAGAGTCCTTAAATAAGCTGCTAGCATCCCAGGATAAATTATGGGCATAGCAAAAGATTGCATCTGCTATTTTAAGGCTTTCAAGTAAGCTGGTTTTCATGGCACCTAATTTCATGGTGTTAGATCTTGGTTCAATCACTGCAATTATTCGACCTGAAGCAGTCTTTTTTTTCAATCCTTCTAACGTTGTTTGAATGGCGGAGGGGTGGTGAGCAAAATCATCAAATAATTCAATACCGTTGATGGTATGAATTTTTTCCATTCTTTTTTTAACGCTCTTAAATTGACTTAAGGCTTCGATGGAATTTTCTGTTGTAATCCCAACATGCCTGGCTGCTGCGATCGCTGCGAGAGCATTCATATAGTTATGACGACCTATCAGCTCCCATTTCAGGGGGGATTGTTTTTGTTGGTGGTGATAGATCTCTTCCTCACGAACATCCCATTCTGCCGAAGATCCAAGGTACTCAATCTCTGACCAACACCCTCTGTCTATTACCGTTTTGAGTGCCGGACTTTCCTGATTAACAATAATGCGGCCCTGAGAAGGGACGGTCCTCACTAAATGATGGAAGTGAGTTTCTATGTGCTCTAGGTTTTTAAAAATATCTGCATGATCGAATTCTAAATTATTTAATATTAAGGTTTTTGGATGGTAGTGGATAAATTTAGAACGTTTATCAAAAAAAGCCGTGTCATATTCATCCGCTTCGATAACAAAAAAAGAGGGAGCATTAGTTTTATTGTCTAAAGGAAGTCTGGCTGAAACATTAAAATTATTTGGTATACCCCCAATTAAAAATCCAGGCCCTAGTCCGCAGTATTCTAGTATCCATGTCAGCATTGCCGTGGTTGTGGTTTTACCATGTGTCCCTGCTACAGCAAGAACCCATTTATCATATAAAATATTCTCATATAACCATTGGGGGCCTGAGATATAACGTAGGCCTTGATTAAGAATACATTCCATTAAAGGGTTGCCGCGTGAAATGACGTTACCAATGACATAAATATCTGGGTTCAAAGCGATTTGTTCGGCAGAAAATCCTTCTGTGATATTAATGCCAAGTGCCTCGAGTTGGGTCGACATTGGAGGGTAAACGTTTTGGTCACAACCGGTTACTTGATGGCCTTGAGATTTGGCTAGGGCTGCAATTCCTGCCATGAATGTGCCACAAATCCCTAAGATATGTATATGCATTTTTTACCTTATGTTAGGGGCAAGCCATCGCTTTATTTGCTCGAGAGGAATTGCCCTTCTTGTTGCCATATCCTTTAATTGATCTTCATCGACCTTATCCACACTAAAGTATTTTGATTCTTTGTGGGCAAAATAAAAGCCACTGACTGATGAGGCTGGAAGCATAGCCATACTTTCGGTTAATTGCATCTCAATTTCATCAGCCGCTAGATATTTAAACATGGATGCTTTTACAGTATGTTCCGGGCAAGCTGGGTAGCCAGGGGCTGGACGTATACCTTGATAGGTTTCTTTTATTAATTCATTGACGGATAATTTTTCATCGGTCTGATATCCCCACAAGTCTTTTCGTACTCTTTCATGCATATATTCGGCAAAGGCTTCTGCTAATCGATCGGTAATAGCTTTAAACATAATGGCACTGTAATCATCTTCCGCTTTTTCATAGATTTTTTCATAGTGATCTATACCAATACCGCCAGTGACAGCAAATAAGCCAATATAATCTTTAATGCCACTGTCTTTAGGTGCGATATAGTCTGCTAAACAGAGATTAGGCTTTGCTTTTCCATCAATCGTTGGCTTCTCTGTTTGCTGTCTTAAGCAATAATAGGTAAAGAGAACCTTTTCTCTGTTCTCGTCTTCATAGATTTCGATGTCATCATCGTTCACACTGTTGGCAGGAAAGAAGGCAATCACGCCATTTGCTTTTAATTTTTTTTCATTTATAAGTTTGTCTAAGACCTTCTTAGCCTCTGCATAAACTTGAGAAGCACTTTCTCCAACCACCTTGTCTTTTAAAATTTCCGGAAAACTTCCTGCTAAATCCCAGGTCTGGAAAAAAGGTGCCCAATCAATATAGGGAGCAATAATCCCGAGGTCAATATTTTTAAAAATACGCCGCCCCAGGAACTTTGGCTTGATGGGATTAAAGCTAAGCTGTATTTTATTTTTTCGGGCTTGTTCTATAGAGATATAGTTTGGCCCCCTCTTATTCTCATGTTGCGTTCTAGCTTTTTCATAATCGGTAGCAAGATCTTCGAGGTATTCGTCTCGTGTTGAAGGGGTCATCAAGGACTGCATGACAGAAACAGAGCGTGATGCATCCGGCACGTAGATAACAGGACCATCATATTTAGGAGCAATTTTAACAGCAGTGTGCGCGCGTGATGTTGTAGCACCGCCAATCAATAATGGCATTTTAATCCCCTTAAAATAAGGATCCCTTTGCATTTCTGAGGCGACATGTGCCATCTCTTCTAGTGACGGAGTAATGAGCCCAGACAGACCAATAATATCGACATTCTCTTCTTTGGCTTTAGCTAATATTTCAGCACAAGGGACCATCACTCCCATATTAACCACCTCAAAGTTATTGCATTGTAAGACCACTGACACAATATTTTTACCAATGTCATGGACGTCACCTTTAACAGTGGCAATCAGCATTTTTCCCTTCGGTTTAGCTTTTATGCCGGTACGTTTTTCTTCTGCCTCTTTTTCTCTTTCAATAAAAGGCACTAGATGTGATACGGCTTGTTTCATGACGCGGGCTGATTTTACGACTTGAGGTAAAAACATTTTACCCTGTGCAAACAAGTCCCCGACTACATTCATGCCGTCCATGAGTGGCCCTTCAATAACGTGAATGGGCCGACCTTCAGAGTTAGTCATAATTTTTTGACGAGCTTCCTCTGCATCCTCAACAATAAAATCGGTAATGCCATGCACTAATGAATACTCAATGCGCTTTTCAACTGTGATTGGATTTTGCTCGTCGCCCCGCCAGTTCTTTTTTTGCTCTTCTTTATTACTGCCTTTTAGGGTCCCTGCGATTTCAATCATGCGTTCCGTGGCATCCGGTTTACGGTTTAGAACCACGTCTTCAACAGCCTCTTTGAGTTCCGCCTCCAGGTCATCATAAACGCCCATCATCCCAGCATTAACAATTCCCATGGTCATTCCTGCTTTAATGGCGTGGTATAAGAACACGGTATGAATTGCTTCACGTGCAGTATCATTTCCTCTAAAACTAAAACTAACATTTGATACGCCACCTGAAATTTTTGCATGCGGTAAATTTTCTTTTATCCATCGTGTTGCATTAATAAAATCAACGGCATAATTATTGTGCTCCTCAATTCCTGTTGCAATTGCGAAAATATTTGGATCAAAAATAATGTCTTCTGGAGGGAAGCCGATGGTTTGCGTAAGGAGATCATATGCGCGCTTACAGATATCAATTTTCCTCTTATAGGTGTCTGCTTGCCCGTCTTCATCGAATGCCATTACAATTATGGCTGACCCATATCGCCTACATAACTTTGCCTGACGAATGAACTCATCCTCACCTTCTTTTAGTGAGATGGAATTTACAATGGACTTACCCTGCACACATTTTAAGCCAGCTTCAATCACCGCCCATTTAGAGGAGTCAATCATTATTGGGATTCTGGCGATATCTGGCTCAGAGGCCACTAAATTTAAAAAATGAGACATGGCTTTTTGGGCGTCTAGCATCCCCTCATCCATATTAATATCAATAACTTGAGCGCCGTTTTCGACTTGTTGTCTTGCCACCGAAACTGCCTCCTCGTACTTCTCATCAATAATGAGTTTTGCAAAGGCTTTAGATCCTGTCACATTGGTTCGTTCTCCAACATTAACAAATAAGGATTGGTCATCGATAAGCAGAGGCTCGAGCCCGGATAGCCTAGTGATAGTTGCGAGAGTAGGGATATTTCGTGGAGGTAAATTAGCGACCTCTTCAGCAATGGCTTTAATATGAGCAGGCGTTGTCCCACAACAACCGCCGGCAATATTAACAAAGCCACTCTCAGCAAATTCTTTTAGGAGTGATGACGTGTCTTGCGGTTTTTCATCGAACCCTGTATCCGACATTGGATTTGGCAGACCTGCATTTGGGTAGATGCAGATGAACGTATCCGAAATCTTTGACAGCTCTTCGGCATAAGGGCGCATCAAAGCAGCTCCTAAGGCGCAATTTAAACCGACGGTTAATGGTTGGGCATGTCTAATGGAGTTCCAAAAAGCGCTTACCGTTTGCCCAGATAGAATTCTTCCCGAGGCATCGGTGACTGTCCCTGAAATCATAATAGGTAGGCGACTGCCCATGGCATCAAAGATAGTCTCAATAGCAAAAAGTGCAGCTTTACAGTTGAGTGTATCAAAAATAGTTTCCACCAGTAATATGTCAACCTGCCCCTCAATTAAGGCTTCTGTTTGCTCGCGATAGCTTTCAACTAAGGCGTCAAAATAAATATTTCTGGCACCAGGATCATTAACGTCTGGTGATATAGAGGCTGTTTTTGGGGTGGGGCCTAAAGCCCCCGCTACAAATCTTGGTTTATCTGGGGTTGAATATTTGTCCGCAGCTACTCGAGCCAGCTTAGCAGAACTCAGATTCATTTCACGAACGAGCTCTGGCATGAAGTAGTCTTGTTGTGCCACGCTATTAGCACCAAATGTATTGGTTTCAATAATGTCGGCACCTGCCGCCAAATAATCCTCATGAATTTTTTGAATAATGGCTGGCTGGGTAAGACATAAAAGCTCATTATTTCCCTTTAAGAAAAGCTCACGCTCACCCTTGGGTGCTTGAAAATCTGAAAACCGCCCATTTTTTCCACCGCGATAATCTTCTTCGCTTAAATGGTGTTGCTGAATCATTGTTCCCATAGCGCCATCCATCACCATAATTCTTTGGCCGAGGATGGTTCTTAAGATTTTTTCCGTCTTAGGATTTTGAGTGATTTTCATGCCTATATATAGTAAAGAGAATTTGGAAGAATTATAAGTGTTTATTTCTTAGGCTTTATCTTTAAGCCGGCTAATTTCTCTTCTAAAGCTTCAAGTTTAGCGCGAGTGCGTTTTAAGACTTGGGTTTGTATGTCAAATTCCTCGCGATTAACAAGCCCCATTTTGGTGAATGCGCCCTGTAATAGTGCATTTATGTTGTCCTCAATGTCACTAATTGGTGAATTTTCAACAATCCCACGAATTTTATCGGAAATTTCTTGAATCTTTTTTTTCTCTATCATAAAGTTTCGATCCTAAAACGTTGATTCTAACAGGAATTTTAATGTTTTTAAATTGGGTGCAAATTTTTTGTTATTCCCCTAAGGAAAAGTTGGCACGCTAATTGCTACTAAATATATGTACACAGTATTTTACTGAGTCGTTTAAAAGGAGAGAAGTAAATGAAATTAACAACACTTAAGATGGCAGTACTAGGAGCCTTAATGCTTCCTACGATGTCAGTAATCGCAGAGGAGGCAGCAACTGCGGCAGTTGAAGCACCAAAATCAGATTTTAGTGTTAGCGGCAATGTTGGCATTTATTCTGATTATATTTTCCGAGGCTACACACAAACTGAAAATAAACCAGCCCTTCAAGGTGGATTTGATGTTTCCCATTCGTCAGGGCTCTATGCTGGTGTTTGGGCATCTAACGTAGATTGGACCGTTCAAGGTGGGTCAATGAGAGATAACAGCGTTGAAATTGACCTCTATGCAGGATTTGCAGGTGAGTTTGGTAAGTCAGGTCTTGGTTACGATGTGGGTGTTTTACAATTTTTATATCCAGGTAAGGATACCCCGGGTGCTGGCCTAGAAGCCGATGCAACTGAAGTATATGTTGCGTTAAGTTATGACTTTGGTCCTTTTGCTGCAACGTTGAAAAACTACACAGTTGTTTCGAGTGAAGCCTGGGCATTCAATGAAATGGATGGCGAAAACTATACAGATCTTAGTATAGACGTTCCTGTTGGAGACAAAGTTACATTGTCAGCACATGTTGGACACCAAACAATTGGCGATCCTGCATATCAAGACGCTGATTATACCGATTGGAAGCTAAATGCTGAATATGCAATAAACGATACATTTTCTATCGGCGCCTTCTATACCGATACAGATATGGACAAGCCTTCATGGACAGTTGCCAATACTGGAACATATTTAGGCGATGCTACTGGCGGCGCATATTTATCGGCTGGATTTTAAAGTAATGAAAATTTGAGCGGGGATGAAAGTCCTCGCTTTTTGGTAAATAAATAGGGGAATAACATGAAATTTGT
>TARA_B110000503_G_scaffold143377_1_pt1 | contig 36178 bp, 35 predicted proteins | sample TARA_B110000503 | Tara Oceans TARA_B110000503 (sample SAMEA4397472) | marine metagenome | biome: Polar Biome; feature: [SRF] surface water layer (ENVO:00010504); material: water (ENVO:00002006), including particulate matter (ENVO:01000060) such as... | depth 5 m | reverse complement strand
GGCCAACCTGTAATGGTTGCCGATAAGAAGATTGCATGGCCGGCGCAACTGGCACTTGGCGCAGATGGACTTGGAAACTCACTTGAACATATCCGCGAAATTATGGGATCTTCAATGGAGTCACTTATCCACCACTTCAAGCTTGTAACCGAAGGATTCAGAGTTCCGGCCGGCGAAGTTTATGCAGCGGTTGAATCACCACGTGGCGAACTTGCTGCTCACGTTGTCTCTGACGGTGGAACTCGCCCTTACCGTGTGCACTTTCGGGAGCCCTCATTTAATAATTTGCAAGCAACATCTGCAATGAGCGAAGGTGGAATGATTGCCGACATTATTGGTGCAGTTGCATCTATCGATCCCGTGATGGGAGGAGTTGACCGCTAATGACTCACGATCGCGATCTGATGCAGACAATCATTAAACGCTACCCACGTAGCCGTTCGGCAATCATGCCTTTGCTTCACTATGTGCAATCAATTTCTGGTTACGTTACCCACGAAGGTATCGAGACCATTTCAGAATTACTCGAAATAGCAACGGCTGAAGTTTCAGCTGTCGCTACTTTCTATACCCAATACAAACGTAAGCCAGTTGGTGAATACCATGTAGGTGTCTGCACAAATACTCTATGTGCAGTAATGGGCGGAGATGCAATATTCGCATCCTTAAAAGAGCATCTTGGCCTAGAAAATGATGGCGTCACAGAAGATGGCAAAGTTTCACTTGAACATATCGAATGTAACGCAGCTTGTGATTATGCACCTGTCGTGATGGCCAACTGGGAGTTCTACGACAATCAAACTGTCGAATCTGCCAAAGCGCTCGTCGATGGTGCTCGCCAAGGAAATCCTCCAGCGCCAACTCGTGGACCAAATCACCTTGTGACATATAAGCAGGCATCGGCAGTCCTTGCGGGTCTCGATGATGGTTTAGCGCGCGAAGGTGTGCAAGCAGGAGAACCATCACTACTTGGTTTAAAACTTTCGAAGGAAGGCAAGTAATGTCAAAATTAACCCCTGTCCTTTCTGCTCATTGGGATGAAAAAGATTCTTTTACCATCGAGGCATACACTCGTAATGGCGGTTATACAGCTTCGAAAAAAGCTCTTGCAATGGACCCTGATGCAGTCATTCAGCTTGTTAGAGATTCAGGACTTCGCGGTCGTGGTGGCGCAGGCTTTCCAACTGGAATGAAGTGGGGATTTATTCCAAAAGGTGACGATAAAGATCACTACCTTGTAGTTAACGCTGATGAATCCGAACCAGGGACCTGCAAAGATATGCCGCTTCTTATGGCAAATCCACACGTTCTTATTGAAGGCTGCATCATCGCTTGCCATGCAATTCGTGCAAAGCATGGATTTATCTATATACGAGGTGAAGTCACTCATGTTGTGCGCCGAGTCAACGCAGCAATTGCTGATGCATATAAGGCCGGACACCTTGGCAATGGAATTGAATTAACTCTACATATTGGTGCAGGTGCTTATATCTGCGGAGAAGAGACAGCCCTCCTTGATTCACTCGAAGGATTCCGCGGACAACCACGTCTTCGCCCACCATTTCCTGCAATTGCTGGGTTGTACGCGCGCCCAACGGTGGTCAATAATGTTGAATCAATCTCCTCAGTTCCAGCAATTATTAATAATGGCGCAGATTGGTACCAATCAATGGGTACAGAGAAATCAAAGGGCGCAACGCTTTACTCACTCTCTGGACATGTAAATAATCCAGGACAATTTGAAGCCCCGCTCGGCATCACTCTTCGTGAAATTCTTGAGATTGCAGGTGGAATACGTAACGGCCACAAACTTAAATTCTGGACTCCAGGCGGATCATCTACTCCGCTCTTTACAGATGAGCACCTAGATATCCCATTAGATTACGAAGGTGTAGCTGCCGCGGGTTCCATGCTTGGCACAAAAGCGCTTCAAATTTTTGATGAGACAACCTGCGTCGTAAGAGCAGTGCTGCGTTGGACAGAGTTCTATAAGCACGAATCGTGCGGCAAGTGCACGCCATGTCGCGAAGGCACATGGTGGCTTGTTCAAATCCTGCGTGATCTAGAAAACGGAACAGGCACAGAGGCAGATCTTGAAAAGTTGCTCGATCTTTGCGACAACATCATGGGGCGTTCTTTCTGTGCGCTAGGCGATGGCGCAACAAGCCCCATAACTTCATCAATAAAATATTTCCGTGATGAATACATCGCGCACTTAACAAACGGTGCATGCCCATTTGATCCAGTCAAGTCCACTCTCTTTGTAGGGGCGGTGAACTAATGACAACTACTCAAGAGTCAGCAGTTGCAGTTGAGCTCATCACTGTTGTAATCGATGGATTCGAAGTCTCTGTTCCGAAAGGCACTTTAGTTATTCGTGCAGCAGAAAAACTTGGAATTCAAATTCCGCGTTTCTGCGATCATCCCCTCCTTGAACCTGTTGGTGCATGCCGCCAATGTCTTGTCGATATTGAAATAAACGGCCGTGCATTTCCAAAGCCACAAGCATCGTGCACAATTCCTGTTGAACCAAATATGATTGTAAAGACACAACTTACTTCGCCAGTAGCTGATAAAGCTCAAAAAGGCGTGATGGAGCTGTTGTTGGGTAACCATCCATTAGATTGCCCAGTCTGCGATAAAGGTGGCGAATGCCCATTACAGAATCAGGCTATGAGCAATGGGCGTGCAGATGCACGTCTAGATGGCTATAAGCGCACATTTGAGAAGCCGATCAGTATTTCAACCTCGGTACTTCTCGATCGCGAACGCTGTGTTCTTTGTGCGCGATGTACTCGCTTTTCTGAACAGATTGCATCCGATCCATTCATTACTCTTAACGAACGTGGCGCGCTTCAACAAGTAGGCATTTACGAAAACGATCCATTTAAATCATACTTCTCAGGAAACACAGTTCAGATCTGCCCCGTTGGTGCCCTGACTGGTGCCTCTTACCGTTTCCGTGCTCGACCGTTTGATTTAGTTTCAACTCCATCGGCTTGTGAACACTGCGCATCTGGTTGCGATATGCGCACTGATGTTCGACGAGGAAAAACTTTGCGGCGCCTTGCCGGTGATGACCCATCGGTTAATGAGGAATGGAACTGCGATAAGGGTCGTTGGGCATTTAAATATGTAACATCTTTAGATCGCCTGACACATCCGCTCGTTCGAAATTCTGAAGGCGAGCTTGTGCAAGCTTCATGGCCAGAGGCTCTAGCTGCTGCGGCAGCTGGACTTAAAGGTAAGCGCGCAGCTGTCCTTACAGGCGGTCGTGTTACAACTGAAGATGCATATGGATATTCCAAATTTGCTCGCATTGCTCTTGGAACAAACGATATCGATTATCGCTCTCGTGTTACATCGGATGAAGAGCGCGACTTCCTTGCTACTTATGTAGCTGGATCTTCAACTACCTATCGCGATATCGATTCTGCAGATCATGTCGCCTTCGTCGCATTTGAACCAGAAGAAGAGTCACCGATTGTTTTCTTGCGTTTAAATAAGAACTTTAAGAAGCGCGGCCTCAAAGTAAGTGCCGTTGCGACTAAGGGATCAATTGCGATGGATAAGCTCAAAGCTGACTTCATTAAAGTTGCACCAGGTGCGGAAGCTGCAGCAGTAACAACTCTTGCGCTGACTGCAAAATCAATCATTATGGTTGGAGAACGAGCATCTGAAAGTGCTGGTCTATTTTCAGCGGTTGCCGCCCTTGCTCAAAAGACCGGCGCCAAGATTGCATATATTCCTCGTCGCGCAGGCGAACGAGGCGCACTTGAAGCGGGAGCTCTCGGAAATCTCCTTCCGGGTGGCCGTCCAGTTGCAGATGCAGCAGCTCGTGTAGATATTGCAGCGGCGTGGGGCGTAGATTCACTTCCAACAACTATTGGTCGTACGACTTCGCAAATTATTGGCGCTCTTTCAGAGCAAGAACTTGATGCTGTAGTCATCGGTGGCGTTGATGCACTGGATATGCCATCAAGTCGGAAAACACTTGAAATTCTCAAGAACTCTTTTGTTGTCTCACTTGAGATAGCCCCTAGCTCTATCACGGCCGTTGCCGATGTGGTGTTTCCAGTTGCAGCTATTACTGAAAAGAGTGGAAGTTTCCTGAATTGGGAAGGTCGCGCACGTGCCTTCGACACAGCTGTCTCAGAGTCACTCAACCGTAGCGATGTTCGAATCCTGTCTGCGCTGGCAGATGTACTTGGGGAACCTATTTCACTGGGAACTGTTACCGCCTCAGCTCGTGAATTTAGCCAACTAGGCCCTTGGGATGGAGCACGTAGTCAATTTGGATCAGTTGCTGCAAAAGCATCTCTTACGCTTGGAACAAATGAAGCGCTACTTTCTTCATGGCGTCGACTACTTGATATGGGTTCACTACAAAAAGGTGAAGATAATTTGGCCGGAACGCGTCGCCCAACTGTTGCAGTTATTTCACCAAAGCGCGCAGATGCTTTAGGCATAACAACTGGAGAGCAGTTGCGCATCTCTAATTCGAATGGATCAATCACAATTCCAGTCCTCGTTGAAGATATTCATGAAGATGCTGTGTGGATCCCACGAAACTCTTTTGCATCTCAATCTCTAGTGGCGCTCAATGCAGTCCACGGCGAAGTAGTAACGGTGGTGAAGGCATGACGACAGCAGAGCTTCTAGGACAAGATCCTGGATGGTTAATCGGAGTGAAAGCTCTGATTGTCTTTATCATTTGCGTGATTGCTACGTTGATGGCGGTCTGGACCGAACGTCGCGTTCTTGCCAAGATGCAGCTACGAACTGGCCCTAACAGAGTTGGAAAGTTTGGACTTCTGCAATCTCTATCCGATGGCGTGAAGTTGGCGCTCAAGGAGGACATCATTCCGGCAGCTGCAGATAAAGTTGTATTTATTATCGCCCCAATTATTGCTACAGCCATGTGTTTTATGGCTTTCGCAGTCATTCCAATGACCGGCGTCGTCTCTATCTTTGGCCATCAGACAGCGCTTCAACTTACAGATTTGCCGGTGGGGGTCCTTTATATTTTGGCCGTAACGTCCATTGGTGTTTACGGAGTAGTACTTGCTGGTTGGTCATCTGGCTCGACATATCCATTGCTTGGTGGCTTACGTTCAAGCGCCCAAGTTATTTCTTATGAAGTAGCAATGGGACTTTCACTTGTTGCAGTCTTTATCTATGCAAGTTCTATGTCAACATCTGCAATCGTTGATTCACAACATCAAAACATCTGGAATGCAGTAGTTCTATTTCCTTCCTTTATAATCTTTTTAATCTCAATGGTAGGCGAAACCAACCGCGCACCTTTTGATTTAGCCGAAGCTGAAGGCGAACTGGTTGGAGGATTCCACACCGAGTACTCCTCACTCAAATTCGCACTCTTCTTCCTTGCAGAGTACGTCAATATCATCGCTGTCTCAGCGCTTGCAACAACTCTCTTTTTAGGCGGATATCACGCGCTGCCGGGACTTGGTTTTACAGAACAATGGCTCGGCGGATGGTTCACTCTCATTTGGTTCTTTGCAAAAGTTAACTTCTTCTTCTTTATCTTTATGTGGCTGCGCGGATCACTTCCACGCCTGCGTTATGACCAATTTATGAAGTTTGGTTGGAAAGTTTTGATTCCAGTTTCTATCATTTGGATTCTCATCGTTGCAACGCTGCGAGTACTGCAACAAGAGCAAGCTCCACGTTCTGTGGTTCTTGCATTTGCAGCCGGTGTTGTAATTATCGTAATGGCACTCAGCTCACTCTTCGAGCGAAAAAAAGATCAACTTCGAAGCACTCCACTTCCAGAAGGCGACGCTCCGAGTTTCCCGGTCCCTGCTCTGCCACAAGTGCAATCCATCAATGTCACAGGAGGTAAATAATGGCTGATTTCATTGAGAAGAAGGTTGCCGCTCAAACTGATATCAATTCGGTTCCATTTACCGAAGTTAATCAACCCGGCCCGGCCTCTCTTACTTCGCAGGCCAAAGGGTTTTGGGTCACCTTTTCAACTATGTTTAAGAAGAACCAGACGGTTCAATATCCAGATGTAAAGGCGCCTACTCAGCCACGTTTTCACGGTCGTCATCAGTTAAATCGTCATCCTGATGGACTTGAAAAGTGTATTGGCTGCGAACTCTGCGCATGGGCATGCCCTGCGGACGCAATTTATGTTGAAGGTGGAGATAACACACCTGAAAATCAAATGTCACCAGGTGAGCGGCATGGAGCTGTATATCAAATTAATTATCTTCGCTGTATTTTCTGTGGACTCTGTGTCGAAGCTTGTCCAACTCGTGCACTGACGATGACAAATGAATATGAATTAGCAGATGATAAACGAGAGAAATTAATATTTGAGAAGGAAGATTTATTAGCTCCACTTCGCCAGGGAATGTTGGCGCCACCTCATCCAATGTATCCCGGTATGACAGATACTAATTACTACAATGGTGACGTTACGGAATCTCATCCAAGTCAGAGCGAGAATAAGTAATGCTGGTTATTCAAACACCTGAAGCGGTCATGTTCTGGTTCCTGGCCCCACTGGCTGTGATATCGGCAATTGGAATGCTTCTTGTAAAGAAGGCTGTTCATTCTGCGCTTCTCCTAGCGTGGATCATGGTTACCTTGGCAATTTTCTATATTGCTCAAGATGCGCTCTTTCTTGGAATCGTCCAGATTGTTGTGTATACAGGTGCTGTCATGATGCTCTTCTTATTTATCTTGATGCTTGTTGGTGTCGATTCATCTGACTCACTCACCGAGTCGATTCCGGGGCTACGACCAATTGCGCTTACTGCCGCTCTTGGTTTTGGCGGCTTACTTGTTTCACTAATCGGTAGAGCAACTTTGGGCCACGAGGCTTATGGACTAACGGCTGCAAATAGCGAAGGCAACGTAGAAGGACTTGCAAGACTTCTATTCTCAACATATGTATGGCCTTTTGAGGTAGTTTCTGCGCTTTTGATTACCGCAGCCCTTGGCGCAATGGTGCTTGCTCATCACCAACGTTCTGTTGCTCGCCCAACACAACGCGAACAAGCGATCGCACGTTTTCGCACAGGTTCTCTGGCAAGTGCCGCAGGGCTACCTAATCCAGGAGTCTTTGCTCGTCATAATGCCGTTGATGTTCCAGCTCTGCTTCCTGACGGAACAGCGGCCCCAAATTCAATCTCTGCAACTCTTAAAGCTCGCGGCGACATTTTGGATTCAAAGCAATTTGAACTTAGCGAAGTTGATAAGACAGTAACGGAGGAGAAGTAATGAATCCGTATAACTATCTCTATGTGGCAGGGCTTTTATTTACGATTGGGGCAGTCGGCGTAGTAGTTCGCAGAAATGCAATTGTGGTCTTCATGTGTATTGAATTGATGCTCAATGCCGCTAACTTAACTCTTGTTACATTTGCACGGATTAACGGAACTCTCGATGGCCAAGTGGTTGCATTCTTTACTATGGTGGTTGCTGCATGCGAAGTAGTTGTAGGCCTGGCAATTATTGTCACGATTTACCGTTCACGCCGGTCAGCATCGATTGACGATGCTAGTTTGTTGAAGCGATAGCCATGGAAAATTCAGCGTTGGTTTATCTCATCGCGCTACCTCTAGCTGGCGCTGTAATTCTTCTTTTGGCAGGCAGAAGATCAGATAAGTGGGGTCACCTTCTTGCCACAGCGCTCTCTGCAAGTTCATTTGCAGTAGGTCTCTATCAACTTTCACAGATGCTCGCACGGCCAACAGAGGAAAGAGCGGTAGGTCAGAAGCTCTTCTCATGGATTAGCGTTGGTACCTTTAATGTCGATGCTGGGCTCTTGCTGGATCAGTTATCCATCTGCTTTGTACTTCTAATCACAGGCGTAGGAACTCTGATTCACATTTACTCAATTTCTTATATGTCACATGATGAAAATCGTCGTCGTTTCTTTGCATACCTCAACCTCTTCATTGCAGCGATGCTCTTGTTGGTCCTTGGAGATTCGTACCTAAATCTCTATGTTGGCTGGGAAGGCGTAGGCCTTGCTTCATATCTATTAATCGGTTTCTGGAATCAAAAGCCTGCATATGCTGCAGCTTCAAAAAAGGCTTTTGTCATGAATCGCATCGGAGATATGGGACTCTCTTTGGCTATTATGATTGCATTTGCAACACTTGGGACGGTTTCCTTTAGTGGAGTAGAAGAAGCCTCACACACGGCATCGAAAGCAGCTCTTACTGCAATCGGAATTATGTTGCTTATTGCCGCAACTGGTAAGTCAGCTCAGTTCCCCTTGCAGGCATGGCTGGGAGATGCAATGGCTGGCCCAACACCAGTGTCAGCGCTGATTCACGCAGCAACAATGGTAACCGCCGGTGTTTATCTCATCGTCCGTTCTAACTTTATTTTTGATGCTGCACCAACTGCGCAACTACTTGTTGTCATTGTCGGTGCGATCACTCTGATCTTTGGTGCGCTCATTGGTACTGCAAAAGATGATATTAAGAAGGCACTTGCAGCGTCTACCATGTCACAAATCGGCTACATGATTCTTGCCGCTGGACTAGGTCCGGCTGGTTACGCATTCGCAATTATGCATTTGCTGACACATGGTTTTTTCAAAGCAGGAATGTTCTTAGGTGCGGGATCAGTAATGCACGGAATGAACGATGAAGTAAATATGCGCAAATACGGCGGGCTTCGAAAGTTTATGCCGATAACTTTTGTGACCTTCGGTCTTGGCTACCTAGCAATTCTTGGAGTTCCTCCCTTCGCAGGGTTTTACTCGAAAGATCACATCATCGAGACAGCTTTTAACGCCGGGGGTATTAAGGGAATCTTGCTAGGTTCTACGGCGCTACTAGGGGCTGCAATTACAGCTTTCTATATGACCAGAGTGATGGTTCTAACCTTTACAAGCAAGGAGCGTTGGGATGAAAATCAAGATCCACATGAGTCTCCAATTTTAATGTGGCTACCAATGGCAATTCTCGCAGTTGGCTCTGTCGCATCTGGCTTCCTTTTATCTCGAGGTGACGCACTCGTGCACTGGTTAACTCCAGTGTTTGCAGAACATGGCGAACACGAAGAGATGTTCTTGCAACCAATAGTTGTAACTGTAATGGCGCTCGTAGCTGTTGCCATCGGTGTCGGATATGCGCTTATAAAGTACCATCTTTCAGATATTGATTCAGTAGCACCCGAGAAGGTTTCTATTTTCACACGCATTGCTCGCAAGGATCTGATGCAAGATTCCTTTAACGAGGCTGTCTTTATGCGTCCCGGACAGAAACTCACTTCATTCCTTGTAAAGACAGATGAGAAGGTAGTCGACGGGGCGGTTGTAGGAATTGCACAGATGACGCTGGGTGCAGGTTCGGTTTTACGTAAGACACAGACAGGATTTGCCCGTACTTATGCCGCGCTCATTCTTATCGGAGCAGTAGCGCTGATTGCAGCGATTTGGGTGGTGACACAATGAACGCTCTTACAAGCATGATGTTGCTTCCTCTGCTTGGATCGCTTCTCCTTGCAGTGATTCCGACTGATCAGGTTCTTCGGATTAAGCAGGCAGCCCTTGGCACTACCTTACTGGTAGCAATTTCAGGAGTAATGGCATGGTTTAAGTTTGAATCTTCTAATACCGCTTTTCAGTTTGTTCAAACCGTGCAATGGATTCCCTCATTCGGAATCAATTATGCCGTGGGTGTAGATGGGCTGTCGCTAGTACTTATTCTAATGTCAGTGTTACTGGCCCCGATTGTTATCTTGGCTGGCTGGAATGAATCAGAAGGTGGACGTTGGTCTGCCAAGGTCTTCTACATCTTAATTTTACTTCTTGAAACTCTGATGATTGGCGTCTTTGCCGCAACTGATGTCTTCCTCTTCTATGTCTTCTTTGAAGCAATGCTTATTCCTGTCTACTTCCTCATCGGTGGATATGGAGCTGCAGAACGTGCGGCAGCTGCCGTCAAATTCTTGATCTACAGTCTTTTCGGTGGCTTATTGATGTTGGCCTCAATCATTGGTCTCTACGTTATTTCTAGCGATAACGGCGGACCAACCTTTGACATCTCGAAGCTCTCAGAGATGCATAATTTTATGAGTCCAACTACGCAAAATCTTCTCTTCCTAGGATTCTTTATCGCCTTCGCCATCAAAGCTCCTTTGTGGCCACTTCACACATGGCTTCCAGATGCAGCATCAGCTGCTACTCCTGGAACTTCAGTTCTACTTTTAGGTGTTCTCGATAAGGTCGGAACTTTCGGAATGATTCGCTTCTGCCTTACCCTCTTTCCTGATGCATCAAAAACGTTTACGCCAGTCATTTTAACTTTGGCGGTAATTTCGATTCTTTATGGTGCTTTCCTTGCAATTGGGGCCCGTGACATTAAGCGTCTGATCGCCTATACATCGATCTCTCACTTTGGTTTCATCACTATGGGAATTTTCGCTATGACTACTCAAGGCCATAGTGGCGCAACTCTCTATATGTTTAACCACGCCTTTTCGACAGCAGCGCTCTTCCTTGTCGCTGGTTGGATGATTTCACGTCGTGGTTCATCGAAGATTTCAGACTTCGGCGGGTTGCAACGAGTCACTCCAATCATGGCTTGGTCATTCTTTATTGCTGGAATGTCCTCTCTGGCGCTGCCAGGTCTTTCAAGTTTCGTGAGTGAATTCCTAGTTCTTGTTGGCACATATACCCGCTATCCAGTAGCTGCAGTAATTGCCACCTTCGGAATTGTGCTTGCAGCGCTCTACATTTTAATTCCAGTGCAGAAAGCCCTGCATGGGCCAACAACTCCAGGCAATGAGAGCCTTCCTGATCTGAACCTGCGCGAAAAAATTGCAATTGCGCCAGTTATTGCAGTTATTGTCGCACTTGGATTCTACCCATCGCCGCTGCTGAACGTTATTAACCCCGCCTCTGCTCATGTAATTGAATCACAAGGCTTCACAGATCCACTACCTACAGAGAGCGCAGGTAAGTAAATGGAATATTCATCGCCAATTCTTAACTACGCACAGCTGGCTCCAATTCTTATCGTTCTTGGTGGCGCACTTATTGGAGTACTTATTGAAGCATTTGCTCCTCGATCATCGCGTCACAGCTCTCAACTCTTTATTACCATCGCAACACTTGTCATCTCACTCGGGGCTCTTCTTCGCGTTCGCAATGAAGCCTCAGTCGATGCTGCAATGGGATCCGTCGCATTCGATGGAGCAGGAGTTCTTTTCCAAGCCTCTATTTTAATTATTGCAATTCTTTCGATATTCCTGATTGCAGATCAAGAGAATTTCACAGCGCTAGCAGCGGCAGTTCCAGGTTCTGATGAAGAACGTGATTCCCTTCGTTCAGATTTACGAGTCACAGAGGTCTACCCGCTCACACTCTTTGCTGTGGCAGGCATGCTCCTCTTCCCAATGTCGAGCGATCTGATCACCCTTTTTGTTGCGCTGGAAATGCTCTCACTGCCGCTTTATTTGATGGCAGGTCTATCGCGTCGCCGTAGATTGGCTTCACAAGAAGCCGCGCTGAAATACTTCCTATTGGGCGCATTCTCCTCAGCCTTCTTTATCTTCGGCGTGGCATACCTGTATGGATATTCGGGTTCAATCACCTTCGTAGGAATTCACGGAAGCATTGTCAACGGATCTGGAAATGATGTCTTCTTGCTACTGGGAATCGCTTTTATTTCAGTCGGATTACTCTTTAAAGTTGGAGCTGTTCCATTCCATGCTTGGTCACCCGATGTTTATCAAGGCGCACCAACTGCGATTACCGGATTTATGGCAGCAGCCACAAAAGTTGCAGCGTTCGGAGCCATCCTTCGAATTTATTACGTCGTCTTTGCCAATGCGCAATGGCAATGGATGCCCGTACTAACGGTTATCGCGATCATTACTATGGTCTTTGGTTCAGTGGTCGCAATCGCTCAGCGCGATGTAAAGCGCATGCTTGCCTACTCATCTATTGCTCATGCTGGATTCCTGTTGGCTGGAGTTATCGCGCTCAGCAAACCCGGACTTGATGCATCAATCTTCTATCTCTTTGTTTATGGCATCGCAACTGTCGGAGCATTTGGCGTAGTCACACTGGTTCGTGATTCATCTGGCGAAGTAACTGATCTCAATCGCTGGAGTGGGTTAGGCAAGAGATCTCCACTTATTGCGACTGTCTTTGCACTCTTCCTCCTTGCATTTGCTGGCATACCTATGACATCTGGATTTATAGGAAAATTCTCTATCTTCTCAGCCGCTTATGAATCTGGCAGTACTTCAATTTTGATTGCCGGCGTGCTCTCATCAGCTATTGCGGCATTCTTCTACATCCGCGTCATTGTCTTAATCTTCTTTAAGGACCCAGTTGAGGATGGCACCAGCGTTGTTATTCCATCAGGGCTAACAACGATAACTATTGCAATCTCTGCTGCAGTAACTCTGCTGATGGGTATCTACCCTGCACCTCTCATTAACTTCATTCAATCCACAGCCTTCTTCATTCGCTAATGTCGAATTTCGGTATTCCAGGGCTTGTGCCCCAACTTGAGTTAGAGCTCTCTGAAGGTATGGCAAAGGTCGAAAGCCTACTTTTCAGTCATATTCAAGGAAATTACCCACTCGTTGAAGAGACGTCGAAACACCTTCTTGCAGCAGGTGGAAAGCGCTTGCGTCCGTTATTAACTCTTCTTGCTTCGCATTATGGAGATAAGAATCGATTTGGGGTCATTGAGTCAGCTGTCGTTTGCGAGCTGACACATGTGGCAACTCTCTATCACGATGATGTTATGGATGAAGCAACTTTGCGTCGCGGTGTCGAAAGCGCAAATATGCGGTGGGGTAATAGCGTTGCAATTCTTACCGGCGACTACCTCTTTGCAAAAGTTTCAGCGTTGCTTGCAGATATCGGACCAGAAGCCGTCAGACTTCAAGCATCCACATTTGAACGCCTTGTCATTGGCCAAATTATGGAGACGCAAGGCCCGCGTAGCGGTGAAGACCCGCTTGAACACTATCTACAGGTGGTCGCAGATAAGACCGGTTCACTGATCGCAGCCAGTGCACGTTTTGGAGCAATGGTCTCTGGAGCACCGCTAGAGATTAAGGAAACTCTTACTCTTTTTGGCGAAAAAATTGGAATCGCATTTCAGTTAGCCGATGACATTATTGATATTGATAGCGAGTCTCAGCAATCTGGAAAGACTCCAGGGACTGATTTACGTGAGGGAATCCCAACGCTCGTCACACTTAATGTTATGAGATCAACAAATGGGGCAGATCGTGAACTCATTAAATTATTGGGTGCGCCAATTAAAGATGAAGCCACGGTTAAGCAGGTATTGCAAGAGCTAAGAAACCATAGAGCCCTGGCAGATTCACGAGAACAGTTACAGCAAGTCGCACGAGATGCGCGGCTTGCCCTTGGTCCATTGCCGGTTAGCGATGCAACAGGCGCGCTATTCTCTTTATGCGATGCGATTGTCGACCGTACGGCTTGATCGAACCAAATCCGTTCCAAGTGCAATAAGTGCAAACCAAATAACAATAAACCCTACCCAGCGCGCAGTTGGCATATCTTCATGCCTTACCCATACCCCAATCGCAAATTGGAGCGAGGGCGTAATGTATTGAAGTAGACCGATAGTGCTATAAGGCAATCGATTTGCAGATCCATTAAAGAGTAGAAGTGGAATAGCGGTGATAGCGCCGGCGCTAATGAGCAAGATAGTTAGCAGCGGTGCATGGCCAAATTGACCGGTTCCTTGACGTCCTAAGTAAAGGAGGTAAAAACTATAGGGAATCAGAGATATGAGCGTTTCTAGCGCTAATCCATCGAGGGCGCCGAGACCGAGCTTTTTCTTAACAAGTCCATACGTTCCCCAGGAAAGAGCCAATGTAATACCCACCCACGGCAACCTGCCATAGTCGAGAGTCAAAATTAGAACTCCGATGGCAGCAATTGATACAGCAACCCACTGCAGGGGACGCAGTTTTTCTCGAAGTAAAACCACGCCGAATGCAATGATCAGTAAAGGTGTGATGTAGTAACCGAGAGCGGCTTCAACGACATGGCCATTATTTGTCGCCCAAATGTAGGTCAACCAATTAACAGAAATCAAGAGCGTTGTACTCAACAACCCCAACATCTGCCGCGGATTTTTAAGAATCACAATTGTGGATTTAACTTGCTTAGAAATGGCAAGAACTATTAGACAGAAGACAAGTGTCCACACTGCTCTATGTGAAACTATCTCTAGAGGATTAGCAGGCTCGAGCAGTGGCCAATAGAGCGGAAAGAGACCATACATAACATATGCAGCTAGCCCAAAGAGAAGTCCTACCGAATACTGGCTATCAACCTTTTTCACTTAGCGAAAATTTACAAACTGGACAGCAAATTCAAATTTACCATTCTTAATTTGCTCGATTGCCTCTTGCAAGTCATCGCGGCTCTTCGATGTTACTCGAAGCTCGTCACCTTGTATCTGGGTCTTGATAGATTTTGGACCTTCATCGCGCAAAAACTTTGCCACCTTCTTCGCATTCTCAGTCGTAATACCCTCTTTCAGAGCAGAGGCAATCTTGTAAATCTTTCCTGAAAGTTGCGGCTCACCTGCATCCAAGTGCTTTAGTGAAACTCCGCGTTTTATCATCTTATCTTTAACTACATCAAGGGTGGCTTTTGCGCGCTCTTCAGTATCTGCTTCGATTGCAAGCTTGTCACCAGATAGCTCGATTTTTGCACCTGTATTTTTAAAGTCAAAGCGAGTATCAATTTCGCGGATTGCCTGGTTGATGGCGTTATCAAGCTCCATACGGTCAATCTTTGAAACTACGTCAAAACTGCTATCTGCCATCCTACTAACTCCTCTGAAATTGCATTCTATTGCTCCATTAATGGTGTTCTACGTCAATTAATTCAGCAACTATTTCAAGCGCTCTTTTGTGATTCGGATAAGAAGATTGTGTACCAAATTTTGTTACACTGTCAGAGGCGCAGTTGCACCCTAGCATTATTGAATGTACTTCATTGAACGTACTCGCTAAACCGAAGGCAAAAGCACCAACAAATGCATCTCCAGCACCGGTCGTATCCTTCGGCATCACTTGGCGGGCAGAAATTCTTAAAACATGGCCTTTGTTATCGCAATATGCAGCGCCGGCTTCGCCTAAAGTTACAACTATCTTCTTTTTAAGTAATTGTGAGAGCTGAACAATTACTTCGTCCGTGATCGGAGCTAGGCCCTGCGGGTGCATATCAGCAAACTCGCTCTCATTTGGAATTATCCAGTCGCTTGCTTCTAAGAGTTCAACAGAAAGAGGAGCAGAGGGTGCGGGATTAAGAATTGTCGGTATACCTCTTTGACGTGCGGCACGGAATGCCGCGGCAGTAACAGCTTGGGGGATTTCAAGTTGACCAATTACGACGTCTATTTCGGAACTGCGGCTAATCTCTTGGATTGCAGATTGGGCCTGTGAAGGGCTCATCGAATTATTAGCTCCAGGAACGCAAATAATGCGATTTGTTCCATCGGGTTCGACCCAGATAGGCGCGACTCCGCTTGGGCCCGAAGTGCGTGCTATGTGGGTTGTGTCAATCCCCTCATCTGCAAAATTTTTAATTGTCGAGTCACCAAACACATCATCACCTAAAGTATTGACCATATAAACTTTGGCACCTAAGCGCGCAGCCATAACAGCTTGATTTGCTCCCTTGCCACCAAAACCCAGGGCAAAGTTCTCGCCTTGGACGGTTTGCCCCCGCTCAGGTAGTTTTTTTGCGTATGTAATCATGTCAATCATGGTGCTGCCAACAACTACCACACACGGAGTTTTCATTTTCACCTGTAAGCCCTTGACTATTTATTTATGAAAGACTCGTAATGTAACTCACCGAAGAGGTCGTTTGCAAAGTTCACGATTACAACTTTTCGTAATATTGGGGAAAATCACACCATAAACCTGAACATTAGACTCGACCATAGCCACAGACCACAACAGGCGCACCCGTCTCAAATTTATGGTGGTTAGTCGTATACAGCGCTGAACCCACAGCATAGAATAATGAATGTGAGTAACTGGGATTCGGTGTTGATTTCATTAATCAGAAAACAGATATAACAATTGATAACCAGCAGTTACCACTTAAATCAGTAATATCCGAGTGATCACTCAAATATGTTAAGGAGATAGTAAATGCAAAGTTTGAAAATGAAAAAGCGGGGGATATTAGCGGCTGCACTTGCGACCGGTCTCATCTTTTCTGCTCTATCGGCTGTATCGCCAGCCGCAGCAGCAACTAAAATTAAAACTATTGGAATCGCTTACGACTTGGGTGGGCGAGATATCCCTGGCTTTAATCAGCTTGCCTATTTTGGAGCACGCGATTTCGTCAAAACCAATAAGTCATCGAAGATTAAAGAATTACAAGCAGCTCTATCAGATACAGACGAAACTCGAGCAGAGCGCCTTCGTCTACTTGCAGAGGCAGGAGCTAATCCAATTATCGCAGTTGGATTTACTTATGCATCCTCACTAGCAATTGTTGCTGCCGAGTATCCTGATGTTTACTTTGGCATAGTTGATGACTCAACAGTCGATCTCCCTAATGTTCAAGGCATTACATTTAGCGAACAAGAAGGTTCATATTTAGTTGGAGCTATCGCAGCCCTGGCTTCAAAGACTGGTAATGTTGGGTTTATCGGTGGAGTTGCAACACCTCTCATCGAAAAATTCGAAGCTGGCTACGCTGCAGGTGCCAAGAAGATGAACAAGAAAATTAAAGTTCAGGTATCGTATCTCACCGTTTTCCCTGACTTCTCTGGATTTAATGATCCTGCCAAGGGTGAAGAGGCAGCACGAGGCATGTTTGATAATGGCGCCGACGTAGTTTATTCAGCTGCAGGTGGATCTGGAGCAGGCGCGCATAAAGCTGCACTTGCTGCAAAAACCTGGTCTATCGGTGTCGATGCTGATGAATGGGCATACCCAAGCAACAAGGCATACAAGAAGATCATCCTCACCTCAATGTTAAAGAATGTGAATGTTGGAGTCCAGGCAATGATTGAGTCTGTGGCTAAGGGAAACTTCGAAGCGGGCGCTGTCAATTTCGATCTGACAAACAATGGCGTTGGTTACTCACTTAGTGGTGGTTACGCTAAGAAGTATGCAGCTAAGGTCAATAAATTGATCAAGAAGATCAAGAGTGGAAAGATCGTGGTTCCCACAGCTCCATAGAAGTAATTAGTACAGTTCCAAAAAAATAACAAACGAAGATGAAACCACCAAGGAGAAGTTATTGGTGGTTTCATCTTCGCAATTTAACGAAAGGTAGTTGATGAGCACGATTATTGATGTCCAGGGAATTGAAAAAAAGTACCCCGGCGTTATCGCCAACTATGATGTGAATCTAAAAATTGAAAGTGGCGAGATCCACGCAATAATTGGTGAAAATGGCGCAGGGAAATCAACCTTGATGAAAATTCTCTACGGACTTGTAGCTCCAGATTCTGGAAGAGTGCTAATCAACGGAAAGAAAGTTTCATTTAAATCACCGCAAGATGCCATGGAACTTGGCGTTGGTATGGTTCATCAACATTTTATGTTGGCAGATAACGCGACAGTTCTAGAGAATGTAATTCTTGGAAGTGAACCAACCTCGACAGGTGGGGTAATTCAATTCGAAGCAGCTCGAATCAAACTTTTGGAAATTGCGGAAAAATATGGACTTAATGTGCGCCCAGATCAACTTGTTTCAGAATTAGGAATAGGCGAGCGCCAACGAGTTGAAATTGCGAAAGTGCTTTATAAAGGCGCAAAAATACTTATTCTTGACGAACCAACGGCAGTTCTAGTACCCCAAGAAGTCAAGGCGCTCTTTGAAAACCTTAAGGAATTGACTTCCCATGGTTTGACCATCATTTTCATCTCTCATAAGCTAGATGAAGTGTTGGCCATGGCAAATAGCATTACTGTTATGCGGAGCGGAACAACCGTAGCCTCGGTGGAACCAAAAAATACTAACAAGGGTGAATTAGCGAAATTAATGGTTGGCGGCGAACTTCCTAAGCGAGGAGACACATCAACTAAACCAAGCGATGAGCCTGTGTTAAGCCTGTCGCACGTGTCTTGCCTCGCTCCGGATCAGCGAGAGATACTAAGTGATGTTTCACTCACGGTTCATAAAGGTGAGATTCTTGGAATCGCTGGAGTTGCCGGAAATGGACAGTCAGAGTTAATTGAAACCATTATGGGATTGATAAAAATTGATTCAGGAACAATTACAATTCTTAATGTTGATATTAGCGCTCTCACCTCGCGTGAAATTCGCGATTCCGGAGTTGGGTACATCCCGCAGGATAGACAGAGAGATGGTTTACTAATGATGGCCCCACTCTGGGAAAACCGCATTTTGGGTCACCAATCGACACCTCCTATCTCAAATGGATTCTGGGTAAATAAATCTGCGGCAAAAATAGATTCTGAGCGAATCGTAAAAGAACTTGATGTTCGAACCCCCAGTATTAATGTGATGGCTGCCGCTCTCTCGGGGGGCAATCAGCAGAAATTTATCGTTGGCAGAGAAATGAGCGGAGATCCTAATCTTTTGATTGCATCTCAGCCAACACGTGGTGTAGATGTAGGAGCACAATCCTTGATATGGAATAAATTGATTGAAGCGCGTTTATCAGGAATGGCGATTCTACTTATTTCATCTGATTTGGATGAATTGTTTAATCTCTCAGATCGCCTAGCAGTGATTTCTAAAGGAAAAATCGTGGCTGTACTTGATCCAGAAACAACAACTCCGGAACAACTTGGCTTGGCAATGACAGGAGAGAAAATATAATGAAGAGCAGGAACCTATTAGCGGTACTTGCCCCCTTGGGAGCGATAGCTTTTTCATTTGCATTTATTAGCGTTATATTGATTGCTAAGGGAAGTAATCCAATTGAAGTAGTCAAGTCAATGGCCGAATATGGATTTGCATCTCGCAATCTTGTTGCTGAACTGAATATTGCTTCTACTTACTACATCGCAGGTGTTGCTGCCGCAATCGGTTTTAAAATGAACCTCTTTAATATAGGTATTGATGGTCAGTATCGCTTGGCTGTTTTCTTTGCAGCCGTTATTGGGGGAATGGTTTCATTGCCACCGGTATTGCACGTGGCACTTATTATCTTTGTAGCTATGGCTGTTGGAGGATTATGGGGAGCCCTTGCTGGGTACCTAAAGGTGAAGCGGGGTATTTCCGAGGTTATCAGCACTATTATGCTTAACGCGATTGCAGCGGGAATAGTGGCTTATCTTTTGCAGCCTCAACAACTAGGTGAACAAGCCACCGGATCCAATAACTTAAATACTCCTATTATTGATTCTTCAGGATGGCTACCCACCATTCCGATCCTAGGAGGCGAGGTTCACGGATTTATTATTTTCTCGTTACTGATTGGCTTGGCATACTGGGTACTTCTTAACAAGAGCGTATTTGGATTTAATTTACGTGCCACAGGATTCTCTTTCAGGGCAGCACGTGCCGGTGGGGTGAACGCAAGCAGAATGATTTTGATAACCATGGCTCTATCTGGAGCGATGGCCGGCCTCATTGGTATGGGCACTTTATTGAGTCAAACTCATAGCTATAGCATTTCGTTTCCATCAGGTTTTGCCTTTACGGGCTTGGCCCTAGCTCTTCTTGGAAGGAACCATCCCGTTGGAATCGCCCTAGCTGCTTTTTTTTGGGCCTTCTTAGATCGCTCTTCCGGCGTCTTGGACCTCAATGGCGTTCCAAGAGAAATTATCACGATTATGCAAGGCACATTAATTCTTTCCATTGTTGTGGCATATCAGCTCGTGAAGATTGTAAATAAGAAGCAAGAACAGAAGTTTGTTGGTAAAGCAACTTTACCTGAAAGCAATTTAGTTAAAACTGAAGGCGTGGTGTCCAAATGACCGACCTATTAAATTCCTTTTTAAGAAATAGATGGGTTCGGAAAATCGCGTCTCCTTCACGTTTTACTCTTTTTGTTGTGGCGTTACTGATTATCGTTTCGACAGTCCGTCGCATCACTGGTGCCGCTGACATCACATCAGCTGGTCTTTCTGGAGCAACACTTAGATTCACTATCCCACTCCTTATGGCGGGACTCGGTGGCCTTTGGGCTGAGCGTTCCGGAGTTATAAATATTGGCCTCGAGGGAATGATGATTGCCGGAACTTGGCTGGGTGCTTGGTTTGCCTTTATTTACGGACCTTGGGTTGGATTCCTTGCAGCCGCGATAGGGGGAGCCGTCATTGGACTTTTCCATGGAATACTTGTGGTTAGGATTGGGATTGATCAAGCTGTCTCTGGCTTAGCAATTAATATCCTGGCACTTGGAGCCGCTCGATATCTTTCGGGGATACTTTTCCCTTCGCGTGGAGGAGATATCAGCCTCTCGCCTGTTGTTGAGCAAACTCCGACCCTCACGGTTCCCGGAATAAGTCCACTTCTGGGTTCGATTGCGGATAAAAATATATTTGTACTTTCTGACGGAGCGGGTATTCTCTCTGGCTTTGTCACAGAAATATCTTATGCAACTATTTTGCTTCTCCTTGCAGTTCCGTTGAGTACCTGGATTCTTTGGAAAACAAAATTTGGGTTACGACTTCGTTTTTGTGGGGAGAACCCAGTGGCAGCAGAATCTTTAGGCGTAAAGGTTTACCGCATGCGCTATATGGCACTAGCTATCTCTGGGATGTTCGCTTCAGTTGGAGGAGCCTACTTATCTCTAGTGGCTTCTCAGGTTTATCGTGAAGGTCAAACGGGGGGCCGAGGCTTCATTGGATTGGCTACAGTGATATTCGGCAATTGGCGTCCGAGTGGCGTCCTAGCGGGGTCAGTACTTTTCGGAGTGACTGATGCCCTTCGTATTCGCCAACCGACTTCAATCCACGCCGCATTGTTGGTAGTCATCATTGCTGGTTCCATTTATTTTATTTGGGCCTTCGCTACCGGAAGAATGAAGCATGGTGTAAGAGCTTTAATGGCAACCTCATTTATTGGCCTTATTTATCTGACAGTTCCAGAGATTCCACGTGAGTTCGTCAGCTTCTTCCCTAACTTAGCGACGATTCTTGTTCTGGTTTTATTAGCTCAAAGATTGAAACCACCGGCTATGTTGGCCGTGCCGTATCGAGAACGAGAAGAGACCGAGTAGGTATGGAGCGGGGGACTCACTGGGAGTCAAAAGTTCTAAAAAGTGTCGTGCCAGTTAAGGAAAAATCAACTCTTGTAGCCATTAATGAGGGCAGAATCTCAGAGGTTGCAGACTGGATGGCTTACGAAGAATTTACTGAGCCAGATGGTTCAATACTCTTTGATTTCGGAAATGATCCCGACTATTTAATGGATTTCACCCTGGTTGTGAACACCATGAATTTTGCATTCACCGATTTCTCGACAGGAATTAAGTTTGAGGCAGATTATTTAGGGAAACGTTGGAGTGACTCTGAAGCAATGCTTGCATGCTTACACAAGGCAACAACTGCAGGGGTGCCTTTTTTTACAGGTGATTACTTGGCTAATCTAACCCGAAAAGATCTAGAATCCGTTTTCGCTGGAACGATTGAGCTTCCGATGCTCGATGAGCGGGTGACTATATTTAATGAAGTTGGAAAAACTCTCATTGATAAATATCAAGGGAGATACTCGAATTTTGTTCGCTCCTGCGCTCCGAAACTTTATGCCAATGGAGATGGACTGCTTGAACGGCTTACCGTTGAGTTCCCTCGATTCAAGGACGTGAGTCTCTATAACGAATCAGAAGTTCATATCTATAAGCTAGCGCAATTAGGAATATGGGGAATGCACTTAGCGCTCTCTCCTCGGAAGGCGTGGGCATTGGAAGATGCTCACATGCTCACAGCTTTTGCAGATTACATCGTGCCTGTAGGAATGCGCGTGATGGGAATTTTTCAATACAGTACCGAATTAGAGGACCAAATTCAGTCGTTAGTGGAGATTCCATGCAATAGTCAAGCCGAGATTGAATTAAGGGCCAATTCTATTTTTGCAATTGCACGGCTTACGGATGAAATTAATTACCGGCGCCCAGGAATGAAACCTTTGCTCCAACCACAGGTAGATTACAGGTTTTGGAAAACTTATCACGCAACCCATTGGCCACATCATTTAACTAAGACCGTGATGTACTGAGTATGAAGATTTACTTTGCTGGGCCTCTCTTTACTCCTTATGAGCGCAGTTTTATTGATCAATGTGCAGCACGTATGAGAGAGGCCGGGATGGATGTTTTTGTGCCCCACGAAATCCCCCTGCCAGATCCGGTCACATCTAAGTTTATTTTTGATACGGATGCCAGAGCAGTCCTCGACTCAAATGCAGTCCTTGCTTTACTTGATGGTCCGATGGTCGACGATGGCACCGCGAGCGAGATTGGGATTTTCTGGTCTGAAATGCGGCATGATAAAACCAAAAAGGGCATAATCGGATTGGTAACGGATACTCGCGTAATCCGTGACAGAAATATGATTGATGGAAAAGGGATCAATTTATTTGTGCGCGGATGCATTGAGGATTCGGGATCTGTAGTAGATTCGTTCGAGAAGGCATTTGAAATCCTGCTCAAGTGGCAGCAAGAAATAGATTCCTAATTTTCTAGTCTATTTTTATATAAGAGAAAAAGAGAGAAATAGAGGAACTCTTGGCTGGGTCCTACGTATCAATCCTACGGAAACCTCTCGCATTATCAACTTTTGGCTTTGGAATTATTGGGCGAATTCCAATGGCTATGAATACGGTAGCAATCGTATTTTTGGTCTCTGATGTGCGTGGATCATTTGCCCTTGCAGGGGTAACATCTGCTTGTTACACGATTTCCGGTGCAGCTATCAGTCCAAGAGTTGGCAAACTAGCAGACAAATATGGCACGAGGAACATCTTACTTCGCATAGTTGCTATAAATATTCTTTCGACTTTAGGACTCTTATATTTTATTGATCATTCAATCGTTGGCTTGATGGCATTGGCGGCTGTCTGTGGTGCGACCTTCCCAAACTTTGGAGGTTTTACGCGCACGCGCTGGAGCCGTTCGCTAGATAATCCAAGGGAACTGAACTCTGCACTTTCTTTGGAATCAGTATTCGATGAAACAGCCTTTGTTTTAGGTCCAGCTTTGGCCGGATTTTTATTCGCTCTCTTTGGCTCGCGTTCGCCCTTCATCGCAGCAATCGTGTTCCTGAGTATCGGCGGAATTGGAATCGCAGCAACGAGCAATGATCACGGTGGCATGGAAAGAATTAAAGAGGATCACCAGAGAGCAATTTTAGCTATTCCGTATGTCAAATCCCTACTACTTTCTTTAATTGCACTTGGACTACTTTTTGGTTCAAACTTCGTAGTAATTTTGGCCGTCGCAAAGGAAGGAGGGAGGGCGGCAGAAGGAGGACTTTGGGTTGGACTTTACCCAATCGGTAGCGCAATTTCTGGATTTCTTTATGGCTTTGTCCATTGGAAAATTTCATCTTCAATCAGGTACACAATCTCACTGGGAGTGATGACGGTATGCACTTCCGGAATACTTTTCTTTCAGGACCTTGAGACAATTGTTTTTTGGATAATCATTGCAGGCATTGCTATAGGGCCAGCCCTGATTTCCGCAAACGCTTTTATCAAAGAACTCGTTCCTCTAAGCCGTCTAAACGAGTCCTTCGCATTCCTGGGTGCTGCCATATCAATTGGAATTACTATCGGTAGCACTATTAGCGGGGTGATTGTTGAGAGATTTGATGGGTGGATGGGATTTTATTTTATGACAGCTGCAACTGGATTAGCCACCGTCATATCTGTTGCAGGGTGGAAATTTCATAAGCAAGTATCCACAGAGGAGGTTGCAGAGTGAAGGTAATTCTTGACACAGATCCAGGAATCGATGATGCATTAGCACTAATTCTTCTCAAAGCAATGCCTGAAATTTCTTTACAGGCGATCACCACCACTCACGGAAATACAACTGTTCAAAAGTGCACGGTAAATGCTCTCAAACTGGTCGAATTACTCGGAATGCAGAATATCCCTGTTGCTGAAGGTGCACACGAACCACTTGTGAGGTCACTCTCTATAGCTGAGGAAACGCATGGAGATACTGGTCTTGGCTATGCAATATTGCCCACACCAACCTTGAAGGCGATTGAAGGTAAGGCAGCCAATCTCATTATCAAAATTGTGAATGCAAATCCTGGTGAAATCACAATTCTTTGTATCGGTCCGGTCACTAATCTTGCGCTTGCACTTCTTATCGATCCGTCACTGCGAAAGAAAATTAAGAGAGTTGTTTCAATGGCAGGAACAATTCATCATCCTGGGAATGCAACACCATCATCTGAGTACAACGTTTTTTGTGATCCTGAAGCGTTCGATATACTCCTACGTTCTGGAATAGATCTCACAATTATTCCCCTAGATGTCACATATAAATGTCTCTTCACGAAAGCGCACGTTGAAAGACTGAGAGGCTCCAAGGCTGAAATCCATGACTTTATTGAACGCTCCACAGCCTTTTATATGGAGTTTCATGCGGAGTATCAGGGTATTCAGGGGTGCGCCATTAATGATCCTTTAGCGGCCGCAATATTGGTTAATCCAAAACTTGTGACTTTTCGTGATTATTATCTTGATATTGAACTCCACGGTGAATTCACAACTGCAAAGATTTCAGCCGACCATTTTTCGGCTACCGGAAATGCACCAAATGCAAAGGTTGCTATGGAAGTAGATGTCGATGGATTTATGGATTTTTTTATTGAGAGAGTGAAATTAATATGACGGGGAAGCAGCACCACTTACATCTTCTTCCCGGAGATGTAGGAGAGTATGTATTACTGCCGGGAGATCCTGGGCGTGCAGAGGTAATCGCTCGTCACTTTGATAATGCCCAACACATCGCCACTAACCGTGAATACGTAACATTTACAGGCTACCTTGATGGAGTAAAAGTCTCAGTAACTTCAACAGGAATCGGATGCCCTTCCTCTGCAATTGCGATGGAGGAGTTGGTTCGAGTTGGAGCGAGGACATTTATTCGGGTAGGAACATCAGGTTCGATTCAGCCGGGTACGCAATCGGGGGAACTTGCAATAGTCTCTGGTGCAATTCGTGATGAGGGAACATCCAGCCATTACATGCCTATTGAATTTCCAGCTGTTGCAGACCTTGAAGTTATTCAGGCTCTCCGAAAAGCGGCAGCAGCCAAGAGCCTTCCTTTTAAGGTTGGATTCTCTCAATCTAAAGACTCCTACTACGGTGAGGTGGAACCCGAGCACTCTGGTGTAACTCATGATCTCCTCGAACGCTGGCGGGCATGGGAGATCGGTGGAGCTATTTGCTCCGAGATGGAGGTATCAACTCTGTTCGTTCTCGCATCCATACTCAGAGTTAGGGCAGGTGGCATTATGGTGATGCATGGAGAAGGTGAGCTGGGTTCACTGGAACCGCTTATAGAAACTGCAGTTTTGGCAATTCGTGAATTGATAAAAGGAGATCAGAATGCTTAATGATGAGAAGCAGTACCACCTTCAACTGAAGAAGGGTGATGTTGGAAAATACGTATTGCTACCGGGGGATCCTGGGCGATGTGAACCTATTGCAGAACTCTTTGACAACCCAGTTCATGTCGCGAGCAATCGTGAATACAACACATATACAGGATATCTCGATGGCGTTAAAGTTTCAGTTACTTCGACAGGTATCGGTTGCCCTTCTGCTGCTATAGCTCTTGAGGAATTAGTACGCGTGGGTGCAGATACCTTCATTCGCGTAGGAACATCCGGCCACATTCAACCCGATAGCATTTCTGGCGAATTAGCAATTATTACCGCTGCAATCCGTGATGAGGGCACTTCGAAGCACTATATGCCTATTGAATTTCCTGCGGTTGCCGATGTAGATCTTGTCGCTGCAATCAAGCGCGCCGCAATTAAGAATGGTGCTCGCTACCGACTTGGAATAACCCAGTCAAAAGATTCCTTCTATGGTCAACACGAACCAGAACGCATGGGTGTAGCAGCAGATTTAATTAATCGCTGGAAGGCGTGGGAAATCGGTGGCGCAATCTGCTCCGAGATGGAGGCCGCGGCAATCTTCGTTATTGCTTCAATGTTACGAGTGCGTGCTGGTGGAATTATGGCTGTCCATGCGAAAGATCCAATGCCACCTTTGGACTTGCTCTTGAAGACTTCTATCGATTCACTTCGAGAAATTATCGCCGAAGACAAGGCAAACGGTCGAGCAGTCGATTAAGCCTTTCCAGCAGCCTCAACTGCATCGAGCATCATTTTCCAGAACTTCTCAAAATCAAGTTCGAGCGCAACCTCTACATTTGTAACGCCCCCGCTACGATTGTAGATATCTACAACGGTTGCACCACGAGTAAATTTTCCGTTAAGTTCTATTTCAACATTTGAGAGTCGAGTCTTTACAACTGAACGATCAATGAGAAGCGCGACAGCAACAGGATCGTGAAGTGGGGGATCGGGCATCTCAAAGACATTGCTATAAGTAGATGCAAAGAATTTAAGAAGACCGATAACGGTCTTGGAGAGCCCCGTGCCCATCGCCTCAAGCTTAGAGAAGATTGCTTGAGTTACTAGGGCTTGGTGCGTGACATCAAGACCGCACATTGTTAATGGAATTCCAGATTTCACCACAACATCAGCGGCTTCGGGATCCATCCATATATTGAACTCTGCATAGGGGGTGCGGTTTCCACGTGAGGCACTCCCACCCATAAAGACGATCTCTGCAATATTCGACCGCAATTCTGGATACAGCTTGAGAAATAGAGCTATGTTGGTAAGCGGGCCGGTTGCAACAAGAGTTACCTTTTCAGGGTGTTCACGTACTACTTTGGCAATTAAATCAACTCCAGAAATTTTCTCCAAAGCAAAAGTTGGTTCTGGGAGAGGTGCGCCATCGAGAGCGGTTTCACCATGAATATCGGTTGCGGCCTCGATGTAACCAAGAATTGCATTACCTGATCCCTTTGCAACTGGGACGTTAATTTTCGCCAGGGCACAGATACGAAGTGCGTTTTCAGTAACCTTTGCAATTATTCCGTTGCCAGATACCGTAGTAATGGCCAGGAGATTGATATGGGGATTATATGCAGCCAGAATCATTGCGAGTGCATCATCATGGCCTGGGTCACAGTCAAGAACTATTGGAGTTGGCTTCATGTAGAGAAGATTATCGAAGTTACACCTTCTCAGTAAGTGCCGACATGGTTAAGATTGCATCATGGCTCTCACCGATGGTTCGCTTGTTTCTATTAAGGGATTCTTGCGAACACTTTCTCCGGTCGATCAAGTTGGTGCGGATGCACGTGCTGCGATGTTAGCAACTCGGAGTATCAAGACAGCGAGCAAGAGATGGGCAATCGATATGGCGATTAGCATGATCGATTTAACAACCCTTGAAGGTGCGGACACGAAAGGGAAAGTAAAAGCAATTTGTAATAAAGCGATTCGCCCAGATTCGACAGATTCAACTGTTCCACATGTTGGAGCAATCTGTGTGTACAACGATATGGTTTCTGTAGCACGCAAACATCTTGATGCAAGTGGTGGAAGTCAAATACCTGTTGCGGCAGTCTCAACGGCATTTCCTTCTGGCCGCGCTTCACTTGAAGTCAAAGAACGAGATACTAAAGATGCGATTGCCAATGGCGCCACCGAAATCGACATGGTAATCGATCGTGGAGCATTTCTCTCGGGAGATCTGGAGAAGGTTTATAGTGAAATCGTTTACATTAAATCGCTCTGTGAGGGGAAAGCCCACCTCAAGGTCATTCTCGAGACTGGCGAACTCGTTACCTATGACAATGTCCGTAAAGCTTCATTCTTGGCAATGGCAGCAGGCGCAGATTTCATCAAGACCAGCACAGGTAAAATTTCTCCGGCCGCAACCGCACCAGTTGTTTTGGTGATGCTAGAGGCGGTACGCGATTATTATCAGATGACGGGGCAACGCATCGGCGTTAAACCCGCCGGAGGAATTAGAACGACAAAAGATGCTATCAAGCAGCTCGTTCTAGTAAAAGAGACAGCGGGAGAAGAGTGGCTCAATCCGGAGCTATTTCGAATCGGCGCAAGTGCACTTCTCAATGACCTCTTATTGCAGCGCAAGAAACTCACCTCTGGCCATTACGAAGGCCCTAACTACGTAACATTGGATTAATGATGACATTCGAATATTCCAGCGCACCAGAGTCAAAGGCAATTGTTAAGATTAATTCGCTCTATAAACTCTATATTGGCGGCAAATTCATCGCTCCTAAGTCGGGTAAAAGCTTTATCACCATTAATCCAGCAACAGAAGAAGTACTCGCAAAGGTTGCATACGCTGAAAAATCTGACGTTGATAGGGCTGTGAAAGCGGCCCAAGCTGGTTTAAAAATTTGGTCAAAGATGGCTCCCGCAGAGCGGGGTAAATACCTCTATCGCATCGCTCGCATTATGCAGGAGCGCGCCCGTGAGTTTGCTGTTCTTGAAACACTCGATAACGGAAAGCCGATCCGCGAAACTCGTGACGTGGATATTCCATTAGCGGCTGCACACTTTTTCTACCATGCAGGCTGGGCAGATAAACTTGAGCATGCCGGAGTAGGTACTAATCCAAAGCCGTATGGGGTTGTGGGTCAAATTATTCCGTGGAACTTTCCCCTACTCATGCTCGCATGGAAAATCGCTCCGGCGCTTGCAACTGGAAATACAGTTGTATTAAAGCCTGCCGAGACTACCCCTCTTACCGCGATGCTCTTTGCAGAAGTTTGTGAGCAGGCAGAACTTCCTGCAGGTGTTGTCAATATTGTCACAGGAGATGGCGCAACAGGTGCGGCAATTGTTAACCACCCAGATATAAGTAAAATTGCATTTACAGGGTCCACTGATGTGGGAAAGTTAATTGCACGATCAGTTGCCGGCACCGGAAAGGGTCTCACTCTCGAACTAGGCGGGAAGGGCGCAAATATAGTCTTTGAAGATGCGCCGGTTGATGAGACCGTCGAGGGAATAGTTAGTGGAATCTTCTTCAATCAAGGACACGTATGCTGTGCAGGTTCTCGTCTGCTGGTTCAAGAAAATATTCAAGAGGAGCTTCTTGAAAAGCTGAAGCGTCGGATGGCACTTATTCGCCTTGGAGATCCACTTGATAAAAACACTGATATCGGCGCAATAAATTCCAGAGAACAACTCACAAAGATTACCGAACTAGCTAATTCAGGAGATGAAGAAGGTGCGCTCCGATTCTCGACCGATTGTGTAATTCCAAGTAAGGGATTTTGGTTCGCACCAACAATCTTCACTGGCGTGACACAAGCTCATCGCATTGCAACCGAAGAAATCTTTGGCCCCGTTCTCTCAGTGATCTCATTCCGCACTCCACAAGAAGCGATTGAGAAGGCAAACAACACCCCTTATGGCCTCTCTGCAGGAATTTGGACAGATAAAGGCTCACGTATCTTATGGACGGCAAAACATCTCCGCGCAGGTGTAATTTGGGCCAATACATTTAATAAGTTTGATCCAGCTAGCCCATTCGGTGGTTACAAAGAATCTGGGTGGGGCCGTGAAGGCGGACGTCATGGGCTCTCAGCATATTTGAAGGGAGCAAAGTAATGGCAAATTCATCACCACGGCTTGATGTGAAGAAGACTTATAAGTTATTTATCGGCGGAGCGTTTCCGCGGAGTGAGTCTGGCCGAACTTATGAGGTCAAGAACTCCGAAGGATTGTTCATTGCCAATCCGTCGCTGGCTTCACGGAAAGATCTTCGCGATTCCGTTGTGGCAGCGCGTGCGGCACAGGATGGCTGGGGTAGTGCGACTGCATTTAACCGTGGCCAAATTCTCTATCGCATCGCTGAAATGATGGAAGGGCGCACAAGTCAGTTTGTAGATGAGATTGTCGCTCTAGAGGGAGTGACACAAACTGCGGCTAAGAAACAGGTTGAAGATGCTGTCGATCTCTGGGTTTGGTACTCAGGTTGGTGCGACAAGATTGGTGCAATTTACGGTTCTACCAATGCGGTTTCAGGCTCTTTCTATAACTTTACAATTCCAGAATCTCTCGGCGTAGTTGCAACTTTTGCGCCGACTAAGCCATCTCTTCTTGGTCTCGTGCAAGCAATTGCACCTGTACTTGCTGGTGGAAATACCCTGATTGCCATTGCCAGTGAAAAGTATCCGCTTCCAGCAATCACCTTGAGCGAGGTTATCGGCACTAGCGATGTCCCAAGGGGAGTCGTCAATATTCTTACCGGTTCCAGCGCTGAACTTGCTCCTTGGGTTGGCTCTCACATGGATATAGATGGGGTCGATGCATCTGGTCTTACTGCGTCGCAAGAGAAGGATCTACGTGTAGCAGGTGCGGATAATCTCAAGCGAATTTTCAGATTTAAGGAGAGTCAATCCCCTGCGCGAGTTCTTGCATTTATGGAGAATAAGACGGTCTGGCACCCAATCGGGGTTTAACCAGAGATTGTCTCCAGCCACAATGAAATCATCGCTGGCACATTTACTTGCATAGCAACTTTTACATCAGCAGCCTTCGCATGTGTTGATTCTGGCTCATCATCTTTCCACGCGCGTCGGTCACAGAGCGTCTGCCCACGACTTGGGCCAAAAGATGTATCGACAACAACTCTGAAGGTTTCAAAAGTTGAGAGTTCGGGTCTGATTGCGGTAGCAACTGCTCCGTAATCACCCAATGTCACATCATGACCCATACGCTTAATGAAATGTTCAATAAGGCGTCCTGCGAATTCTGAGCAAGTCTTACCCTCTTCGATTAGTGTTGCAGCTTGTGCGGCGGTAACGCGAGGCTCCATAAAGACATCTAGACCATACATAGTGATAGGAATGCCGCTGCTGAAAACAATTGCAGCAGCTTCAGGATCATGCCAGATATTGAATTCTGCAGCAGGAGTTGCATTTCCCGATGATGCTGAACCACCCATAAGGACAATTCGCTCAAGTTTCGCTGCAGTCTCTGGATAAGAACGCAGAAAGAGTGCGATATTTGTCAGCGGCGCTAAAGGTACGAGAGTTACTGGCTCGGCAGAGCCTTCTATAAGGTCACGTAATAGCTCAACTGCGGGACGAGAATCGAGCTTTCTGGTAGAAAGTGGTGTACCTAAATCTCCAAGCCCATCATTGCCATGTATGTATTCGGCATAACGTGGCTCATCAATGAGTGGACGGGCTGCACCTTTTGATACAGGGATATCGCCTGCACCTGCAGCATCAAGGACTTTGAGTGTATTGATCACTACTTGTTTTAGGTTTGTATTGCCATCGACACAGGTAACTCCGAGGAGATTGATTTCAGGATGTCGAGCTGCAAAGAGAAGTGCGAATGCATCATCAATACCGGTATCTACATCGAGAATTAGGTTCTTCTTTGTCATTATTTCACCTTTGCCATAACTGATTCATATCCTCTAAGCGAGAAAGTTGGACGACGAACTGGAGTTCCTGTTAATTCGAGAGTGGGAAATCGTTTAAAAAGTTCTGGAAGTGAGATTGACATCTCTAATCGTGCCAATGGGCCTCCGAGGCAGAAGTGAATTCCAGCACCAAATCCGATATGTGGGTTGGGATTACGGGTGAGATCCATTTGGTCACTATTGTCAAAGACATCCTCGTCACGGTTTGCAGAACCCAAGAGCGAAACTATTTTTTGGCCCTTTTTAATTTCCACTCCACCAATTTCCGTATCAGCGGTTGCTGTGCGATCAAAGAAGTGGAGTGGAGCATCAAAGCGTAGGAATTCTTCGACAGCAGTTGCAGCAATAGTCTCAGCCTGGCTCTGAAGTAATTTCCACTGATCGGGGTGCTGATAAGCCGCAACTATTCCATTACCAAATCCATTTACGCTCGCCTCGTGGCCCGCATTGAGTAGTAGTACGCACGTTGCAATGAGCTCGTGTGTCGATAACTTTTCTCCTGACTCAGTAACCTGAGCGAGCTCGGAGATGAGGTCATCACCTGGTTTCTCTAAACGTTCTAGCATCAAGTCATGGATGTAAGCTGCAAACTCTTTCGCGGCTTTCTTTGCCTCAGCTTTATACGCCTCTGTCGGATTGACCTCATACATCTTCACAATGGATTGCGACCAAGGGCGAAGCAAGTACTCATCACTATCTGGAAATCCAAGTAGCGCAGCAATAACTTTGACCGGGAGTGGTTCTGCATAATCTGCAATTACATCAAATTCGCCTCCTTTAGCTTGAATATTGTCGAGAAGTTGATGGGTGAGACGCTCAATATCTGGACGGAGACCCTCGATACGTTGGCGATTAAATGCCTTTGCTACCAGCGAGCGCAGGCGTGTGTGCTTCGGAGGCTCGCTATCGAGTATTGAATCGGCATGGAGATAGTTATATTCAAACCATTCACTTTCAGGAGACCTAGGAATAAATATTCGCCCAAGAGATTTGTTGCGAAGAACATCATTTGCGTCTGAGTATTTTGCAGCTAGAAAAAGTTGGAGCTCTTGATGCCAAACCGGTTTCCCAATAGATCTGAGCTCTTTAAGTGCAGGGTAAGGGTTATCAATAAAATGAATATCTTTAAAATCAATCATTACTTGGATAACTCCGATGTGATTTGATTAAATACTGGATTGATCTGGGATTGATAGATTTCATCCTGTTCTTCTCGAGAGATAAATGCGCCATAAATACCATTACGAGCAATATCGTGGAGATCGTTGATATTCCAGTTGTAGCCATCGGCTATCTCACGAACCTCGCGAATCATAGAAGTTGCGCTCATGAGGCGATTATCAGTATTAAGCGTGACATTGAAGCCAAGTTTCTTCATCACCCCAATCTGATGGGTTGCGTAGGAGGCTGCACCACCTGTTTGAAGGTTAGAGGTAGGAGCCATCTCAAGGCATATCTGGCGATCTAGGATTTCTTGAGCAAGAGAACCCAAGCGAGCCTGACCATTTGAGAAGTCAATATCATCGATGAGGCGAATGCCGTGTCCAATACGCTCAGCACTGCATTCACGGACAGCCAGGGATATGGATTCGACTCCGAATGCCTCTCCTGCGTGGATTGTGTAGTGGGCACCATTAGATTGAAGGTAATTAAAAGCTTTTATGTGATCAGTTGGTGGAAATCCTGCCTCGGGTCCAGCAATATCAAAACCAACTACTCCGCGCCCCTTATATTTAACAACCTTTGAAGCCACCTCTTCACTCGCATGATTTTGCCGGAGCGCACAGAGAATATGTTCGACGCGAATCCTTTTTCCTGAGTGCGCAATTTCAGAGGTGCCTTGAGAAAATCCTTCAACTGTTGCTTCAATAACTTGATCCATAGTGAGCCCTTTACGGGTAAAGAGCTCTGGTGCACCACGGACTTCCGCATATAGCACTCCATCTGCTGCAAGATCAAGGACGCACTCACGTGCAACTCGAATAATCTCTTCTTGAGTCTGCATCACAGAGATTGTGTGTTCAAAGGTCTCAAGATAAAGCTCAAGAGTTCCAGAGCTACATGCCTCTACAAACCAATGCCCTAGTTCGACTGCGTCATAGCTTGGCAATTTTGTGTACCCACTGGCAAGCGCATGCTCAATCATTGTCTGAGGACGTAGACCTCCATCAAGGTGATCATGCAGCAGAACCTTTGGTGCACGAGCAATATGGTCTTCAGAAATTTGCAGAGCCATTTATTGCAAATTCTCCGGGCCAAAAGCCCAAGGAAGCATTGCGCTCATTTTCTCTGGGCCATCAGGCGTCATTAAAAGAGCATCGCTTCCGCCATGCTCGAAAATCAATTGGCGGCAACGTCCACATGGAGCGAGGAAATTGCCATCGGCATCTACGCAGACAATGGCAACTAGCCGACCACCGCCAGACATAGTTAGCGCACTAACGAGAGAACATTCAGCGCAAAGGCCAATGCCGTAACTGGCATTCTCTACATTCGCGCCACTGATTAATCGTCCATCGTCAACCAGTGCGGCGACACCTACTGGGAATTTGGAGTAAGGGGCATATGCCTTCAGCATGGCCGCTTTTGCAAGGGTGTGGATTGAATCCCAATCAATATTTGCGCTCATCACAAGAGTCTACGAGATGCGGCTGGCTTTGGGAATTGGTCACTTAGCCTTGCTTTTGTTACGATACGCCAGCACTACGGTCGGAAAAGAAATTTTCCTCTTGTAACTCAATTGGCGGGTTGCCCGAGCGGCCAATGGGAGGGGACTGTAAATCCCCCGGCTCTGCCTTCGAAGGTTCAAATCCTTCACCCGCCACCAGTTAAAGGCTAGTTCTCATTTAATGCAGGTTGGTGGGAGATTTTAAATTCCCTCTCTACCCCTGTACTTTAAATTTGATTTCTCGAGTAGCACAGTCATAGCTGTGACCACCTTAGAGCTTCGATGTGTTGAGATCCAACGGTAACCCCAATGTCCCACCGGGCCAGAGGTTGTAATCAGTGTGGATAAACCACGATTACCACGGCACTTTAATAAGTAGGAGATTGCGGTGGCTCCTGAGTAAGTGTGTGCATCTGCAATTACCTGCACTGATTTAGAACATTGGTCATGAGTTAGGCCAAACTCTCCAAGATTTGTCTGCTGAAAAGGCTTGGCCACCACGCTCAATTTCTGTTCTACCCACTCAACGCTTGACTGACAAAAATGGCATTGCCCATCATAAATAATGACAATTTGATTTTCAGGTGACATTTCTTCTTTACAAATCAATTCATCGCTTGAGAGGTCCAAGCAGGAAACCACTAAGTCGCTGTGTAGGTTTGCTTTGGCCTCTGTGTTGAGCCAAAAAGTAACTTGTTCCATCGACTCCACAGAGTGAAAGAATCGCACTAGGGCCACCAGGATGAGAACCAATCCAGGAAGTTAAGTCATACACATATCCATTAATTGCACTCCAGCAAGCTGAACTGCTGTTATTAGCTGCAACTTGTGCAAGTGTAAATTCTGTAGGTGTAGGTGTAGGTGTAGGTGTAGGTGTTTCACCCCTGAGAACTTCACCTTGGATTTCCAGTTCGCCTATAGCAACTGTGACGGCAGATTTTCCTCGCGAAGTAAGGAGGAAGCTATACATTCCAGCCTCTGCCGGTTGCTTATACCTGCCTAAATAGAGGTAATCGGTCTTGCCATATGGCTCGAAGAATTTGGTGCGCTCATTAAGTTTCATTCTAAATTTTTTCCCGGCTGGAGAAGTAACAACAAGCTTCGGCAATTTTGAATTCTTAAGAGTATTTTCTGGTTTTCTATCCAGAATCAAATATTGAATTGCTAATTGATCCCCAGACTTTAGATTTACTCGAAAACCGCGCTTTTCACCTGTCTTTTTAAAAGATGCACGAATCGCAAATGAGACTGTGCCATCAACTAACAGAGGACCATTCGCCGCAGATGTATCACTGACCAAGAGCGAAACAGGTTGGTGGGCAGCTGCCTGCAGTGGAGCCAGTAGGGCGGTTGTGAGCACAAGGATGAGGAGCTTTTTCATACATTAAAATTACAACAAGTGCTTTCGAAGTTCATCTCAGAAATATATTGACTGTTCGAAACTACCCAGGAGTACCTGGCTTACGAGCTGAACGGGCTAAAAACAAGCTAAAGACGAGCGCTAACACGATTCCAGTATTGACTCCCGCAAGATTTATAGCTGTCTCGGGGATTTAAGCAGATTGAGCGCCTTACTGCGGTATCTTTTCCTCACTATGGCCGAGTTAAATGAAGAAGAGCTTAAGGACCGCCTCGACCCGCTTTCTTATTCAGTTCTACGTGAAGGTGCAACAGAACGGCCATTTACTGGCGAATATACAGATACCGATAAAGTTGGAAGTTATTGTTGCAAAGCGTGCGGCAATGAACTCTTCAAATCAGAGACCAAATTTCATTCAGGGTGCGGATGGCCATCTTTCTATGCACCGACTGCGGCAGATTCTGTGACGTTGATTGAAGATCGATCACTTGCCCCTCGAGTCCGTACTGAGGTGCGATGCGCACAATGCGATTCACACCTAGGACATGTCTTCTCAGGCGAAGGCTACGACGTCCCCACGGATGAGCGATGGTGTATCAACTCCGTGGCCCTTTTCTTGGTAGAGCTAGCACTTTAAAGAGTATTTGCGCTCAATCTTTACTAAATTGTTACATAATTAGAC
>TARA_B110000503_G_scaffold26219_2_pt1 | contig 36295 bp, 41 predicted proteins | sample TARA_B110000503 | Tara Oceans TARA_B110000503 (sample SAMEA4397472) | marine metagenome | biome: Polar Biome; feature: [SRF] surface water layer (ENVO:00010504); material: water (ENVO:00002006), including particulate matter (ENVO:01000060) such as... | depth 5 m | reverse complement strand
TGCTGAAGAAGCTCCTGCTGCTGAAGAAGCTCCTGCTGCTGAAGAAAAATAATATATTCAAAAAACATTTAATACATTTACAACCTGTTAACTAAAATTAACAGGTTTTTTTATATGAAAGATTATTATTATTTAGGGAAGATTACTAAAAAGTATAGTTTTAAAGGTGAGCTACTGATTAAAGTTGATGCTGATCAAACTGATATCTATAAAAAAGTTAAAACTTTATTTATTTTTCATAACGATAAGCTAAATACCTACAAAATTGAAATTATTAGAATTCATAAAGAAAATGTGTTAAGGGTAAAGTTTGAAACAATAAACTGCGAAAATGATGCAGATGTAATAATTAATTGTGATGTTTTTTTACCACTAAGTCAACTGCCTATATTGACTGGCAATAAATTCTACTACCATGAGGTGATTAATTTTTTAATTGTAGACGAAAGATTTGGAGAGCTTGGAAAAATTTCAAGTATTAAAGAAAACAATTCTCAAGATCTTTTTGTGATTGACAACACAAAAGGAGAAGTGTTAATTCCTGTTCATGACGAATTTATAATTAAAGTTGATAGAGTAAAATCACAAATACTAGTGAAAACTCCGGAGGGGTTGATCGATTTATACTTAAATTCATAAAAAAAAATTAACTTGCTATTATAAATATTCAATTATAAATGAATTTAAAATTTAAAATCAATTCAGATATAAGTAAAGCAGAGACTTTACCTTCAAACTTTTATAAAAACCCTGAGTTATTTGAGTTAATTAAAGAAAGTATTTTTTTGAAAAGTTGGCATTGGATTGGAGATGAAGATTTAATTAAAAAAGATAATTCACTTCACCCTTTTGTATTGTTAGAAGGTTATTTAGATGAGCCTTTATTATTATCTAAAGGATCTAATAATAATATTAGATGCTTGTCAAATGTTTGCACCCACAGAGGGAATTTATTAATTTTAGAAGATTGTAAGTCATCAAAAATTAGATGCATGTACCATGGAAGAAGGTTTAGAAATGATGGAGAATTTGAATTTATGCCTGATTTTGAAGAAACTAAAAATTTTCCACGAAAATGCGATAACCTACAGAATTTTTCAATAAAAAATTGGAATAAATTACTCTTTGTTGGATTAAATCCAATCGTTGATCTTGAAGGGGTAATTAATACTATGAATGACAGAATTGGGTTTTTACCTCTAGACAAATCAGAGTTTGACCCTTCTCTATCTCAAGATTTTAAAATAAACGCACACTGGGCTTTATATTGCGACAATTACTTAGAAGGCTTCCATGTTCCATTTGTTCATAAAGATCTAAATGAAATATTAGATTATAATAGCTACGAAACTGAGATTTATAATCATTGTAACCTGCAAATTGGATACAGTAATAAAAAAGAAGATTGCTTTATTTTTCCAAAGAACCATATAGATTATGGTAAAAATATTGCAGCATATTACTACTGGGTATTTCCAAATATGATGTTTAATTTTTATCCCTGGGGTTTATCAATAAACATAGTTAAACCAGTTGATCTAAAGTTGACAGAAATTGAGTTCAGATCTTATGTGTTCGATAAAACAAAACTAAATCAAGGGGCTGGTAGTAATTTAGAAAAAGTTGAAAAGGAAGATGAGTTTGTAGTACAAAATGTTCAGAAAGGAATTAATTCGCACTTTTATAAATCTGGTAGATATTCAGCAACTAAAGAAAAAGGTGTTCACCATTTTCATCATTTATTGTCAGAATTATTAAATTCTTAGACTTAATAATAAATTTCTTTTTTTTATTACAAATACTATAAATTAACAAGCTTTGTTTATTTTTGTATAACATAAAATTTTTTTCTATGAAACCAGATTTATTTGAAGCACCTGACTATTATAATTTAGATGAATTACTATCAGAAGAACATTTATTAGTTCGTGATGCAGCAAGGGAATGGGTAAAAAGAGACGTTAGTCCAATAATTGAAGAATACGCACAGAATGCTAAGTTCCCTACACAAATTGTAAGTGGTTTAGCAAATATTGGAGCTTTTGGCCCTTATATACCCGAAGAATATGGTGGAGCTGGCCTTGACTATATATCTTATGGTTTAATTATGCAAGAAATTGAAAGGGGTGATTCAGGTGTTAGATCGACTGCCTCAGTTCAATCCTCATTAGTTATGTTTCCAATATGGAAGTATGGAAATGAAGAACAAAGAATGAAATTCTTACCAAAACTTGCCTCTGGCGAATGGATGGGCTGTTTTGGGTTAACTGAACCTGACCACGGGTCTAATCCATCAGGGATGGTTACAAATTTTAAAGACAAAGGGGATCATTACTTGCTTAATGGAGCAAAAATGTGGATTTCAAATTCTCCAATTGCTCAAGTAGCAATTGTTTGGGCCAAAAATGAAGAAGGCAGAATACACGGGCTAATTGTTGAGAGAGGAATGGAAGGTTTTACAACACCAGAAACACACAATAAGTGGTCTCTAAGAGCAAGCTCTACGGGTGAATTAATTTTTGATAATGTAAAGGTTCCAAAAGAAAATCTTTTACCTAATAAATCTGGACTTGGCGCTCCATTAGGCTGTTTAGATTCTGCAAGGTACGGGATTGCTTGGGGGGCAATAGGAGCCGCAATGGATTGTTACGATACTGCATTAAGATACTCTAAGGAAAGGATACAATTCGGCAAACCAATAGGTGGCTTCCAATTACAACAAAAGAAATTAGCTGAAATGATTACTGAAATCACTAAAGCTCAATTATTAGCTTGGAGATTAGGTAAGTTAAAAAATCAAGGAAAAGCTACAACTGCTCAAATCTCAATGGCAAAAAGAAATAATGTAGAAATGGCAATTAAAATTGCCAGAGAATCAAGGCAAATTTTAGGTGGTATGGGAATCTCAGGTGAATATTCTATAATGAGACATATGATGAATTTAGAAAGTGTAATAACTTATGAAGGGACTCATGACATTCACCTACTAATAACAGGCTTAGACATTACAGGATTAAACGCATTTAAATAGATATCTAATGTCGGTCGATAAGATTAATCAATCAATTTATTCATTAAAAAAAGAATTGTTAAATCACAGTTTATATTCTAAAATTAAGGATATAAATGACTTACAAAAATTTGTAGAGACACACATTTTTGCAGTTTGGGATTTTATGTCGCTTTTAAAATCCCTACAGCTACAGCTTACTTGTACTAATACTCCTTGGTTACCAAATAAAAATTCAGAAACAGCATATTTAATTAATGAAATAGTACTAGCAGAAGAGACTGACGTTAATCAAATCGGTAATAGAGTAAGTCATTATGAATTATATGTTGATGCAATTAAATCTTTTGGTGCGGATACAAGTAATATTGATAATTTTTTATTGAGCTTAAAAAATCATGATATTTTTGATGCAATTGAACTTGCTAATATTCCAGAAAAGGTGAAAAGTTTTTTAAAATTTACTTTTGAAATAATACAAGAAGGAAAACCACACAAAGTTGCAGCTGCATTTACTTTTGGTAGAGAAAATTTAATTCCAAGTATGTTTACTGAAATATTAAAGAGTTTTCAGAAAAATTTTCCTGAAAAAAATATTTCAAAATTAATCTACTACTTTGAAAGACATATAGAATTAGATGAAGACGAACATGGACCTATGGCCTTACAAATGGTTGTTGAATTAGTAGACAATGATTCTACTAAGTGGAAAGAAATTGAAGAGGTTTCTACTGAAGCATTAAAAAGAAGAATCGATTTGTGGGATGCAATTGAAGAAGAAATCTAAAAAACTGCTTATATTTAAGTTATGAAACTTAAATATTTAAAATTCATAATACTAATTTTTATAAACTTTAGCTGTGATATAGATGGTACGCAAAGAGAAATAATGGAATCAATGCCTAATAATTTTAAAATCCTTTCTTTGGGTGATAGCTATACTATTGGTCAGAGTGTTTGTGATGAGTGTAATTTTCCTGTCCAACTAAAGGATTCTCTTCAAACCAATCTAACTAATGATACTATAAATGTAGAAATTATAGCGGTTACGGGCTGGACGACAACATCTTTAATTAACAGTTTAGAACCAATAGTTGAAAACGATAGTCCTGATAATATTTTTAAAAATAATAATTTAGTAACTTTATTAATTGGAGTAAACAATCAGTTTCAAAATAAACCATTTTCAATTTATGAAGAAGAATTTCCTGATTTAGTAAATAAAGCAATTTCCCTTACAACTTCTAAAAACGAAGAAGATGTTTTAGTAGTTTCAATACCAGATTATGCATTCACTCCAGCAGGTCTTTTAATGTTTAACCCCAGCCACATAAGTGAAGAAATTGATCTTTACAATAGTTTTGCAGAAAACTATTGTTTGGAAAATAATATCACTTATGTTAATATTACTGACATAACAAGACTTGGAATAGGAATGCCTGAATTAGTTGCTGATGATAACCTTCACCCATCTACACTAGCCTATAAGAAGTTTGTAGAAAGAATTTTCCCAATTGCTTTGAGTAAGTTATTAGATTAGCTCTCCGGTGCTATTTTTATTTTTAGATTGTCTAAATCTACAGTAATTGGAATTTGACAAACTAGCCTACTGTTAGATTGTAAGTAAATAGCTTCGGATAACATAGCTTCTTCATCATCAGATTTAGGTGTTAGATTGTGTTGAGATTCAATATAACATTGGCAAGAAGCGCACATGGCCATGCCTCCACATATTCCAATAGAGCCATCATTTTCAAGTTCATGAATTTTAATTAATTCCATTAAATTTATTGACATATCAGTCGGAGCTATCACATTATGTACAACACCCTCCCTATCAGTAATAACTATATTTATGTCCTTTTCAGTCACTATGAGATAGTTTTAATAACAGATTTTGGAGCTTTTTTATGTGAGCCATCAAAACCTTCTACTCCAGAAACTGTAGTATATTTTAATAAGAATTTTTTATTTGGATTTAAGATCTTAAAAGCAGATTGACACATTAAAGCAGCTTCATGGAATCCACATAATATTAACTTAAGCTTCCCGGGATAGGTGTTAACATCTCCAATAGCATAAATTCCAGGGATGTTAGTTTGGTAATCTAATGAGTTATTTACTTTAATTGAGTTTTTTTCAATTTCCAAACCCCAATTAGAGATAGGGCCTAATTTAGGAGAAAGACCAAAAAGAGGGACAAAACAATCTGTCTGAATATCAGTTTCAGAATTATCAGATGATTTTATTGTAATTGATTCTAAGTTAACTTTTCCATTTAGACTAACTACTTCTGCTGGAGTGATAATATTAATTTTATTCAAATTTTTTAATTGCTGAACTTTGTCTACAGAGTCAAGAGCGCCTCTGAATTCACTTCTTCTATGAATTAAAGTAACTTCAGACGCAATTTCACTTAAGACAATTGTCCAGTCTAGTGCAGAATCTCCCCCTCCAGCGATCACGACCTTTTTATCTCTAAATAAATTAGGCTTTTTAATAAAGTATTCTAAACCGAAACCTTCAAATCTTTCAATATTTTTAATAATTGGTTTTCTGGGTTCAAAACCACCTAAACCTCCAGCGATAACAACTATTGGGGCAATATGCTTTGTGCCCTTATCTGTTGTAATTAAAAAAGAATCATTCTCTTGTTTGTCAATAGTCATAGCTCTCTCACCTAAAGTGAAGCCAGGTTGAAATTGAGAGCACTGATCCATAAGTTTATCTATTAAATCATCAGCCAATATTTCGGGATAAGCTGGAATGTCATATATAGGTTTTTTTGGATAAATTTCAGAACATTGGCCTCCTGGCTTTGGTAAAATATCAATTAAATGACATTTCATTTTTAATAACCCTGCCTCGAAAACAGCAAATAAGCCTACAGGTCCTGCGCCAATAATTAATATATCAGACTTTATCATTTATGATTCAATATTAATAACATTTTCAATTTCTGGGGCATGTTTTTTTATAGTCATTTCAACTCCCGATTTTAGTGTCATTTGGTTAATACTACAAGTAGAACATGCTCCCTCAAGCCTAACAGTAACTGTATTAGCATTAATTTCAAGTAGTGAAATATCACCACCATCTCTTTGAAGAAACGGCCTGATTTCGTCTAAGGCATTTTCAACTTTTTCTTTAATATTATCAGACATTATAATTGATTTATTTATTAACTGCTGAACAACCTGCCATGGTTGTGATTTTAATTGCTTCTGTTATCGGAAGATTTTTGTTTCTTTTCACAACTTCAGATACAACGTTCTGTGTAATTAGTTTAAAATCTTTACTTACGATTGTGTCCTCTTGCATTGTAACAGGCCTACCGAAATCTCCAGCTTCTCTAACACTTTGAACAATAGGAATATTACCTAAAAAAGGTACTTCTAGGTCATCCGCTAAGTTTTTTGCTCCGTCCTTTCCAAATAAATAATATTTATTATCTGGTAATTCTTCAGGTGTAAAATAAGACATGTTTTCTATAATACCTAAAACTGGGACATTGATTACTTCTTGCTTAAACATTGCTACACCTTTTTTAGCATCAGCTAATGCAACATTTTGAGGGGTACTAACAATTACAGCACCTGTAATAGGTAATGCCTGCAATATACTTAAGTGAATGTCTCCAGTACCTGGCGGTAAGTCAATTAATAGAAAGTCTAATTCTCCCCAGTTAGCATCAAAAATCATCTGATTTAAAGCCTTTGAAGCCATTGGCCCTCTCCAAATAACAGCCTGATCAGGTTTTGTAAAAAAACCTATAGACAGAATTTTAACTCCATAATTCATTACAGGCTCCATTTTACTTTTACCGTCTATTAATACAGACTTAGGTCTTTCATCTACTATATCAAACATAATTGGTATGGATGGCCCATAAATATCTGCGTCTAAAAGCCCGACTTTAAATCCCATTTTTGCAAGTGAAACAGATAAATTAGAAGTAACTGTGGATTTACCTACACCTCCTTTACCCGATGCAACTGCAATAATATTTTTTATGCCTACTACTTTTTTAGCCTCTATTTTGTTAGTCTCTTTAACAGCAGAAATTGACTTAAAGTTAATCTTAACTTTATAGTTAGAATTTAACTTAGAGACTAAAAAGGTATTTATCTCCAATTCAGCTTTTTTCTTTGCTTGTAAAGTTGGATTAGAAATATTTACATCTAAGATAATTTCATCAGAAAAGTTAACAAGATTGACAAAAACACAGTTTTCGATTTTTGCTTCTTGTAGTTTTTTGAGTATTTCGTTTTTACTTATTTTCAAATTCTATTGTTCTTTATGCAAATATAGTGCGAAAACTTGATTTTAATAAATGTATTAGAATTATAGTTCAGTACATGGATCCCAGTATAAAGCATCAAAATTGTGCACTTGATTATTAACAATTATAACACCCTCACTCTCAAGAAGTTTTTTCATTAAATTAGAACCAAAAAAATGGTGCTTTCCAGTTAAAAGACCCATCCTATTTACAACTCTATGAGCAGGAATATCTGATTTGTTATGTGAAGAATTCATCGCGTAACCAACAGCTCTTGAGCTCTGTGGAGATCCTAAATACTTAGCGATAGATCCGTAGTTTGTAACTCTCCCATAAGGAATTAATCTAACTACATTATAAACCTTTTCAAAAAAATTATCTTCATTTAGCTTCAAAATATTAGATATTAGATTTTAAATTTTATATACGTGATAGGTTTATCTTCTTTTAAAAATAACGATTCATAATGAGTTTTTATTTCAGTAACATCTTTTGGGCTACCCTCTCTTTTATAAATATCGTGATTAGAATACAGTATTTCAGGTCCTTCCATCGCCTGTAAAACACCTAAAGTATAGCCGTGTAGGAATTCACTATCAGTTTTTAGATTGATAAAACCATTTTTCTTTAGTATTATTTTGTATTTTTTTAAGAAATCTAGATTTGTTAGTCTATGTTTTGTTCTTTTGTATGTGATTTGAGGATCTGGAAATGTAATCCAAATTTCAGATACTTCATTTTTATCAAAAAGAAATTCAACAAGCTCAATTTGAGCTCTAATAAATTTAACATTATTAATATTGCTCTCAGTTGCTGTTTTGGCGCCTCTCCAAAACCTAGCACCTTTTATATCAATCCCAATAAAATTAATATTAGGATTGTTTTTTGCAAGTTCTACTGAATACTCACCTTTACCACAACCTAATTCTAAAACAATTGGATTACTGTTGTTAAAAACACTCTCTGACCATTTTCCTTTAAACTCAAATGAATCAGACAATAAATCATCTCTACTTGGCTGAAATACATTATTAAACTTATCGTTATCCCTGAATTTTTTTAATTTGTTTTTACTACCCAAAATCTAAAATTTTATGTAAAGAAATAATAATAAATTATTAATAAGAAAATAAAGGTGACTAATTTATATATTTAGATAAAGTAAATGAGAACTCACTTCCAATCCCAAGCTCAGATTCAATATATATGTTTTCATTATGCGCATCGATTATGTGCTTTACGATTGAAAGTCCTAGACCAGAGCCACCCTCTTTTCTAGAACCACTTTGATCAACCCTATAAAATCTCTCAAAAAGTCGTGGTAGATGTTCTTTCAAAATACCATCTCCATTATCAGTAATCCGAACTATTAACTTATCATTTGTTAAATTCTCAAAGCTGACTTCTGTTGTACCTTTGTCTGTTCCGTATTTAATTGAATTGAGTACAAGATTTGTAACCACTTGCTCTATCTTGTCTTTATCTCCATTAACATATATAGATTCAGTATAATTTTTGTTAAATATTAATTTGATTTCTTTTTTTTGAGCTTGAATTTCTAATTGTTCGTAAACATCTTGTATAAGTTCATTTATATCAAATGAATCTAACTGTAAATTTAGAGTTCCTGATTCAAACTTAGTTATCATATCTAAGTCCTTAATAATATAAATCAATCTTTCTACACTAATTTTTGCTCTATTTAAAAACTTATCTCTAACAGTCTCATTGGTTATAGCCCCATCTATCAAGTTTTCAATATAACCTTGTATTGTGAAAATTGGAGTTTTCAATTCGTGGGCTACGTTACCAATGAATTCTTTTCTAAATTCCTCTCTGATTTTCAAGGTTTCTATTTCTAATTTTTTGTCTCTAGTGAAATCATTAATGTTTTTTAGTAACGAATTCATATCTGTAGTAACCTTAGGTTTAGATAATGAAATTGAATCAAGAAGATTAAATTCTTTATACAGGTTTTTTATTTTTAAGTAAATAAAAGTTTCAATTCTCGATTGAATTATAAAGAAAGACGTTAATAAAATTAAAATAGCTAAAAAAATAAGTTCAATCAAAAATTCATCTAATAAAGAATTACAATAAAAAAAAAGACTAACTATAAATGTTATAATTAAAGAAATTGCAATTGATGACTTAAATGCAAATGAATAAGATTTTTTAAATTTAAAGGACATTAGCTTACAAACTTATAACCAACTCCTTTAATAGTTTTAAACGATGAATCTCCGATTTTTTCTCTTAATTTTCTGATATGTACGTCAATAGTTCGATCTCCTACGATAACGTCCGTACCCCAAACAACATCTAAAATCTTATTTCTTGTAAAAACAGTGTTAGGACTTGATGTCAACAAATATAACAATTCAAATTCCTTTCTAGGTAATGAAATTTCAATTCCTTTTATAATAACTAAATATTTTGATCTATCTATAATTAGATCATTAATCTGAATTACTTGAGCATCAATATCAGTTATATTTCTTCTTAATAGAGCTTTAATCTTACTTAGTAACACTTTGGGCCTGATTGGTTTTGTTATGTAATCATCTGCGCCAGCATCAAAACCAGCAATTTGAGAAAAATCTTCAGATCTAGCGGATAAGAAAGTAATGATTACATTCTTTAATTTTTTTGATTTTCTAATTTGTTCACATGCTTCAACTCCATTCATTTCTGGCATCATTAAATCCATAATAATTAAATCTGGAGTTTCTTTTTCAGCAATTTCAATAGCCTGAAGTCCGTTATTTGCCTTATAAACACTATAACCTTCACTTTCAAGTGAGTATGATATAATCTCTAATATATCTGGCTCATCGTCAACAAGTAGTATTTTATAGTTTTTATTCAAAATTTTGATTTTTCACAAATATATAAAGTAATGTCATACAAAATTCGAATTATTAATTGATAACGTTATGTTAACAATAACTAATTATTAAATAAGTGTCAATTATTATGTTAATATTTTTTATTTTAAATACTTTTGAATATATGACACATTATGAGGGTATTTTTAAAATTAAAACTATTGATGACTTTGAATCAATGGCAATTAAAATATTTAAACATCAATTTGATAATAATAAAATTTACAGGTCATTTTGTGATTTAATAAACAAGAATCCGTCAGATATAACTGCTTCAAATCAAATTCCTTTTTTACCAATTAGATTTTTTAAATCTCATAAAATTTTAAGCTCTAATCAATCAATAGAGAAAAAATTTATTAGTAGTGGAACAACCAATAATACTTTAAGCACACATTATATAACTGATTTAAAGCTTTATGAATCAAGCTTTGAAAACTCCTTTAAATATTTTTTTGGAGATATCAAAGAATTTACCATTTTAGCATTATTGCCTTCCTATTTAGAAAATAAAAATTCTTCTTTAATATATATGGCAGATAAATTAATTAGACAAACAAACAAACAAAATAGTGGATTTTATCTAGATAACTATATCGAATTAAAAGACAAATTAATTGAATTAAAAAATGAGAAGGTCATACTGATTGGGGTTACTTTCGCATTATTAAATTTAATAGAAAGGTTTAATTTTAAATTACCTAACCTTACTGTAGTTGAAACTGGAGGGATGAAAGGAAGAAGAAAGGAAATGATAAGAAATGAACTTCATACAAAACTAATAAATGGATTTGGCACTAATCTAATTTGTAGTGAATATGGCATGACGGAGCTACTTTCTCAAGCATATTCAACTAATAATGGTATTTTCCAATGCCCTCCGTGGATGAAGATACACATAAGAGAGCCCCAAGATGCTTTATCTTTCAAAAAAAATGGAATAACTGGTGGAGTTAATGTAATAGACTTAGCAAATGTTAATTCATGTTCTTTTATAGCAACTGAAGATTTAGGTAAAAAAAATGATGAAAATAATTTTGAAATACTAGGTAGATTTGACAATTCTGATATTCGCGGGTGCAATCTATTAGTTTAATACTTATATAAATTTTATTATATAAGTATTCCTTTTTCCTTTATTAATTATCACGTATTTATCATTAATCAAGTCTTTAGCACCAATTAAATATTCTTCTTTAACTTTAGATTTATTAATTGAAATAGAATTTTCCTTTAGTGCTCTTCTAGCCTCAGAGTTCGATTTTAAAAACTCTGTTTTAGATGATAAAGCAGAAATCATGTCAACACCTGCAATTAAATTATCTTTAGATAATTCAACTAACGGAACACCTTCAAATATATCTAAAAAAATATTTTCATCAATTAATTCAATATCTTTTTTAAAGCTCTTACTATATAATATAGTTGAAGCTATTTCTACTTGATTAAAAGATTCGATAGAATGAACAATTGTTGTTATTTCTCTGGCTAAAGTCTTTTGAATCAGTCTTTTGTGTGGCTCCGCTCTGTGTGTTAAAATGAAGTCTGTAATCTCTTTTTCAGAAAGAAAGGTAAATATTTTTATATACTTTTCAGCATCTAAATCACTAGTATTTAACCAATATTGGTAGAATTTATACACCGAAGTTTTATTTGAATCTAACCAAATATTACCACCTTCTGTTTTACCAAATTTAGTGCCATCGGACTTAGTAATTAAAGGGCAAGTTAAGGCATATCCCTTACCAGAAGATATTCTTCTTATTAACTCTGTTCCAGTTGTGATATTACCCCATTGATCACTACCCCCCATCTGAATAGTGCAATCATGATTTTTATATAAATGCAGGAAATCATAACCTTGGACCAGTTGATAAGTAAATTCTGTAAAACTCATCCCAGTTGAAGATTCTGATGAAATTCTATTTTTTACAGAATCTTTAGACATCATATAATTTACGGAAATGTGTTTACCAACATCACGAATAAATTCTAATAAAGAGAAATTTTTCATCCATTCAAGATTGTTTAGTATTAAGGCTGAATTTTGAATTTTTGAATCGAAATTTAAAAATTGAGATAATTGTTCTTTTATAGCTGTTTGGTTCTTATGTAATGTTTTTTCGTCTAATAGGTTTCTTTCAGCAGATTTACCAGAAGGATCTCCAATCATTCCAGTTGCACCACCGATTAAAGCAATTGGTTTATGCCCTGATCTTTGAAAATGGGCAAGTAACATTATAGGTACTAAACTTCCGATATGAAGAGAATCAGAGGTTGGATCAAACCCAATGTATGAAACCCTAGAGGAATTACTTAAATGATCATCAATTCCAGGTATCTCATCGTGAATCATTCCTCTCCATCTAATTTCATCTATAAAATTCTTCATCATTTATAAGTTGTTTTTATTTAACAAAATAACTAAAAATATGCAATACTAATTTGTATTAATTAAGTTAATTTTAGTGATACTGTCAATTTTTATGGTATCAATTAATATTTTATTTAATTTACTTTCTTTAATTAGTTTTTTACTCAACTCCCCTGATAGCTTTTTCATTATACCTAAACTGTCATTAATGATTTTTTTATTGTTTTCCAATTTGATTTTAACAGCATCAAAAATTGATTGATATATTTTTAAATCAAAAGAGTAATACTCATTGTTTTCTGCGAATATCGTACTGTCAATTGAGTGTTTATTAAAAATGTATTGTTCGGGAATAATCCCGTTTTTCTCAAGAATTTTTTTATTAACTCCTTTAGCAACGCTGATAAGTGTCATGTCGTAAATAATATCAACCATTTTTTCTTTAGAAATCAAATTCTTTGGTTGAGAAGGTTTTTTAATTAAACTGTTATTTGTACAGTTCAATAAAAAAAAGATTATAAATATAAAATTTAATTTTCTCATCTTTCAAATGTCAGTCTTTTACCACGAGTAGTATTAACAAATCGAGAGTTATTATATATTAGCTTTCCATTTACAATTGTATGTGAAATTCTAGACTTAAATGATTTCCCTTCAAAAGGTGACCAACCACACTTGTACAATATGTTATCTTTATTTACAGTCCATGGATTATTTAAGTTAAAAATAACTAAATCTGCATAATAACCTTTTTTAATGAACCCTCTTTTTTCGATTTGGAAAAGTATAGCTGGATTATGACACATCTTTTCAACAATTTTTTCAAGTGAAATTTTATTGTTGTGATGTGCTTCTAACATCGCAGGTAGAGCATGTTGAACAAGTGGCCCTCCCGATGGACAATTTAAATAATTAGATTGTTTTTCCTTCTCAGTATGTGGTGCATGATCACTTGCTATTACATCTATTCTATCATCAAGTAAAGCCTTCCACAAAGCATCTCTATCTGATGAACTTTTAACTGCTGGATTCCACTTTATTTTTGATCCAAGTTGAGCATAATCAGAATCAGAAAACCACAAGTGATGTATACAGACCTCAGAAGTTATTTTCTTGTCTTTTAACTTCTTCCTATTAGAAAAAAGCTTAGTCTCCTCTGCGGTTGAAAGATGAAATACATGTAATCTTGCTCCAGTTTTTTTTGCTAATTTAATAGCATTAGAAGATGAAATATAACATGCTTTTCTACTCCTAATTAAAGGATGATATTTCATAGGTATGTCATCTCCATATTTATCAGTATACCCTTTTAAATTACTCTTAATAGTCGCCTCATCTTCACAATGCACTGAAATAAGCATATCTGTTTTAGAGAATATATTTTCTAGAACTTCTAAGTTATCAACTAACATATTACCTGTAGAAGAACCTAAAAATAATTTTAAACCAGCAACATTTTTTGTATCTACTTTTAATATTTCGTCTAAGTTGTCATTTGTTCCTCCGAACATAAATGAATAATTTGCAAGAGAGTCTTTTGATGCAATTTCAAATTTTCTCTCTAACTCTACTAAAGTAGTAGCTTGAGGTATAGTGTTTGGCATTTCAATAAATGAAGTGACGCCTCCAGCAACCGCAGCTTTAGACTCTGATTTAATATCTGCTTTATGTGTAAGTCCTGGTTCTCTAAAATGAACTTGATCATCAATTACTCCAGGAATTACAAAATTATTTTCTGCATCTATAATTTGAACAGATGATGATTTTACACTAATAGAACTAGATATTTCTTGAATAATCTCATCTTCAATAAAAATATCAGATGTGATTATTTTACCTTCATTAATAATTCTTGCGTTTTTTATTAGAATCTGATTCATTATCTAAAATTTGATGTTAAATATATTTTTTATCCTCATTGACAATACTCCAAAAATTGCTTCTGAAATTATACTTCCATTAAGTTTTGATAAACCATATTTTCTGTCCGTGAAAACTATTGGCACTTCAATTATTTTAAAGTTTTTTAAATAAGTTTTATACTTCATTTCTATTTGAAAAGCATAGCCTGAAAAATTAATACTATCTAAGTTAATAGATTCTAGAACTGTCTTCTTATAGCACACATATCCAGAAGTTGAATCTTGGATTTTCATTTTTGTAATTATTCTGACATAAATTGAAGCTGTATATGATAAAATTATCCTGTTTAAAGGCCAGTTTACAACATTAATTCCTTTTATATACCTTGAGCCAATTGACATATCGTAATCATTTATCAACATCGGCTCTAGTATTCGTTTGATATCTTTTGGGTTATGAGATAGATCTGCATCCATTTCAAAAACATAATTAAATTTCTTTTTTAAAGCCCATTTAAATCCTTCCACATAAGCTGTGCCTAAACCCTCTTTTTTTAATCTTTTTAATAAAAATAATTGTTTGCTAAATTTTAATTCTAATTCTTGAACTTTCTTATATGTTAAATCTGGAGAATTATCATCAACAATTAGTATGCTAATGTCAGGATATAAGTGAAATGTTGAAATAATTATATTTTCAATGTTTTCAATTTCATTATACGTTGGAATTATAATTAAAACATCCTTCATTATTATATAATTTTAGTAAAAATAGTTATTTAGTAGATTATTTTTGTATAATATTCTTCTTAATTTAGCAATAATGGTAAGAGACTATATATTATTTGATGGGTTTACAATTATTATTTTAATGAACATTTTGCTAATTGCAATTACTAAAACATTAAATAATTCAAAATTTAAATACTTTCTTCAAATATATTTAAACAATTCGTTTTTAAAATTCAATTCAAATGAAAGTAGTTACCTAAGCAACTTCAACGTATTGCTTAATATTAATTTTATTATATCTACAAGCGTGTTTGTCACTATCTTATTGTCTTATGTTTCAATCAACAAGATTAGTTTTGATGTATCAATTTTTTTAAAAATTTTAATTTGGTTGGTTTTATTTATATGCATTAAATACTTTTTTGAGATGTTACTTGGATGGGCATTTGACATAAGAAAGTTTGTTAATTTATTTAATTCGCAAAAAACTAGCTTCAATAAATTTATTGGAATAATCATAGTTCTATTAAATTCGTTAGCAATTTATACTTTTTCAAACTCATTAATATTTTTAAAAATATGCATATTTATTATTGCTAGTCTTTATTTAATCGGGATTTACAAAGTAATTAGATTGAATGATAAATTGATATTATCAAACATGTTTTATTTTATTTTGTATCTTTGCACTCTTGAAATTGTACCATTTTTATTTTTTATAAATGAATTAATATAGTTTCAATTCTAAAGGTAAGCTATATGAAAGTTAAAACTATTCTTGTTTCACAGACTAAACCTACAATACCAAATTCTCCTTTTTTTGATTTAGAGAAAAGTCAAAACGTCAAAATAGATTTTGAACCTTTCATTCATGTAATGCCAGTTTCGGTAAAAGAAATTAGATTACAAAAAATAGACCTAACAATGTACACTGCTATTATATTAACAAGTAGGTATGCTGTGGATCATTACTTTAGAGTATGTGAAAAAATGAGATATAAAGTCCCGGATTCAATGAAATATTTTTGTCAATCAGAAGCTGTTGCTTTTTATTTGCAAAAATATGTTGTTTATAGAAAAAGGAAGATTTATGTAGGTCAAAGGGAGTTTGAAGATTTATGCCCACTAATTGAAAAATATAGTTCCGAGAAGTTTCTACTTCCTACAACTGATAAATTAAAGGCTGAGGTACCTATTCTTCTAAATCAATTAAACATTAATTGGAGGCAGTCAGTTTTTTACAGAACTGTGATTAGTGATTTATCTCATTTAGCGGATGTGTCTTATGACATATTAGTTTTTTTCAGCCCAACTGGAATAGATTCATTACTAAAAAATTATCCTGATTTCAAGCAAGATAGCACAAGGATTGCCACCTTTGGAGCAATTACTAAAAAAACATGCGAAGATAAAGGCCTTAAAGTAGATATTTCAGCTCCTTCTAAAAAATTCCCATCTATGACGATGGCATTAGAAGATTATATCAAAAAAGCGAACAAAAAATAATTAAATTTTATTTTTCACTGTTTGGAGCTCCGGATAAAATCTCTTTATTTGAATAGTATTCAAATTGCTTAAAGTTATCTATAAAAGAGTTCGCTAGTTTATATGCAGTCTTATAGTAATTTACATCATCATTCCACGTCATTCTAGGGCTCAAGACAGAAGTAGGTACATTTGGACATGTTCTAGGTTGGTTTAAATTAAACACAGAGTGTGTGTGGTAGTTGTTTTTATTTGCTTCTTCTAATCCACCACTAAGCGCGGCATTTATCATCGCTCTAGTGTATTTTAATTCCATTCTTTTACCAATTCCATATGGCCCGCCAGTCCAGCCAGTGTTAACCAACCAAACAGTAACTCCTGATTGATTGATTTTTTTAATTAACATCTCAGCGTATTCTGTTGGGTGTAGTGGCATGAAAGGTGCACCAAAACAAGCTGAAAAAGAAGGCTGTGGCTCAATTACCCCATCTTCAGTTCCTGCAACTTTACTTGTATAACCAGAAATGAAATGATAAGCCGCTTGACTAGGAGTTAATTTCGATATCGGAGGTAAAACTCCAAACGCATCTGCTGTTAGAAAGAATATATTTTTAGGAGATTCTCCAATTGATGGTTTCCTGATATTTTTAATAAAATCTATCGGGTAGCTTACTCTAGTGTTTTGTGTAATTGAAATATCTTTAAAATCAACTTTACCATCCTTATCTGCAATTATGTTTTCTAACAAGGAACCTTTTTTTATTGCATTATAAATATCCGGTTCGCTTTCTATATTTAGATTAATAACTTTAGCATAACAGCCACCTTCAAAATTAAAAATCTTATGTTCTTCACTCCACCCGTGTTCGTCATCTCCGATTAGTTGCCTACTTGGATCTGCTGATAGTGTAGTTTTTCCAGTACCTGATAAGCCGAAGAAAATTGCTGTATCTTCTTGTTTACCAACATTAGCACTACAATGCATTGGTAAAATATCTTGATAAACTGGGAGTAAAAAGTTTAGTACAGAAAAGATAGATTTTTTAATTTCACCTGTATAACCAGTACCTCCAATAATTACTATTTTTTTGGAAAAATTGATGATTGCAAAGTTTTCACTTCTTGTTCCATCTTCTTTTGGATTTGACTTAAATCCTGGAGCATTAATCAATAACCAATCTTCTTTAAAATTTTGACTAGAGCTTTTATCTAATCTTAAGAACATGTTATTGGCAAAAAAATCACTACTTGGAAGTTCACATATAGTTCTTACATTAAGCCTAGATGTGTCTAATGAGCAAACATAACTATCTCTAATATAAACATCCTTAGCAGATAAATAATTAGTTATTTTTAAATATAGTTTTTCAAAATTAGATTCCTTAATTGGAATATTAATATCTCCCCACCAAACTTTATTATTGGTGATTTCATCCTTTACAATATATCTGTCTTTTGGAGATCTTCCAGTAAATTTCCCAGTGTTTATGGCTAAAGCTCCAGAATCAACTATAAATCCATGTTTTTTGTCAAGTATAATTTGCTGTAATTTATCTATCGGAGTTTGATAGAAACAATTAGATTTTATTAATCCGTATTTGCCTAAATTCATTTATTTGGTTTAAATGTATTCATCCAAATGTAAGAATTTATTAAGTAATGTAATATACTTACAGGCCTTAATGATTAAATTATTAAATTTATAGCATATCAATATATTCATGAGAAAAATATTAATAATTGGTTCTGGAAAATCTTCATCTTATTTGATTAAATACCTGTTAGATAAATCTGAAAAAGAAAATTTGTTTATAACAATTGCAGATAAAGACATAACTAACACAAAATTATTGTTAAACAACCATTCTAAATCTAAAACTATTGAGCTCGATGTATTTGATGATAATGCTAGAGAACAAGAGATAATAAATGCAGATATCGTGATTTCAATGCTTCCAGCAAGGTTTCATTTAATCGTAGCTAAAGATTGTGTTAATCATAGTAAAAATATGTTAACAGCATCCTATATAAGCGATGAAATGCTTGCTTTAAACGAGCAGGCAATAGAAAAAGGAATTTTGATAATGAATGAAATTGGTTTAGACCCAGGGATTGATCATATGAGTGCAATGAAGGTAATTGATCAAATAAAGGAAAAAGGTGGAAAAGTGATTTTATTTGAATCTTTTACCGGTGGATTAATTGCCCCCGAATCTGATAATAATTTATGGAACTACAAATTTACATGGAATCCTAGAAATGTTGTTCTGGCAGGACAAGGAAGTCCTGCAAAATTTATTCAAGAAAGCTCTTACAAATATATCCCATATAGTAAACTTTTTAGAAGAACTGAATTTTTAGAAATTGGAAATTACGGTAGGTTTGAAGGCTATGCTAATAGGGATTCATTAAAGTACAGAAAGATATATGGACTAAAAGATGTTAAAACTTTATATAGAGGTACAATTAGAAAAGTAGGATTTAGTAAAGCTTGGAATGTATTTGTTCAATTAGGCATGACAGATGACAGTTACATAATCGAAAACAGTAACAAAATGAAATTTAGAGATTTTGTAAATTTATTTTTACCCTATCACCCAACAGATTCTGTTGAATTAAAGTTAAGACACTCTTTAAAGATAGATCAAGATGATCTTATTTGGAATAAATTATTAGAGCTAGATATCTTTAGTAATAAAAAAACTATTACACTAGAAAAAGCAACACCTGCTCAAATATTACAATTCATCCTCTGTCAAAGTTGGTCATTAGAAACTAATGACAAAGACATGATTATAATGTACCATAAGTTTGGGTATGAATTAAATAATAAAAAATATCAAATTGAATCAAATATGGTATGTATGGGTGAAAATCAGACTTATACCGCGATGGCAAAAACGGTTGGTTTGCCTTTAGCAATCGCTACATTAGCAATTTTGAATTCAAAGATAAAAGCAGTGGGTGTTCAACTTCCTATAAATAAAAACATTTATAACCCAATCCTTAAAGAGTTAATTGAGTATGGAATAAAATTTAATGAATATGAAGTTCCATATTATGGGTATAACCCACTTAATCTTTGATAAAAATTTATGAAAAAGGCAAATAATACAATAAAAATTGACGGCATAGATAAAGAAATTATTAGGTCACTTATGAATAATGCCAGGACCCCTATTTTAGAAATAGCAAAAAGAATTGGGGTTTCAGGTGCCGCTATTCATCAAAGGCTTAGAAAGTTAGAAAATTCAGAATTAATAGAAGGCTCTAAAATTATAATTAACTCAAAAGTTCTTGGCTATAAGACTATGGCATTTATTGGTATTTATTTAGAAAAAGCAGGGGATAATGCAGATGTAGTTCGGGAGTTAAAGAAAATACCTGAAGTAATAGAATCCCATTACACCACAGGGAATTGGAGTATCTTAACAAAGATATTATGTGTTGATAATGAAAATTTAATGCAGATATTAAATAAAAAAATTCAGACTATTAATGGTGTTTCCAGAACAGAAACCTATATTTCTTTAGATCAGCAAATAGATAGGCAAATTGCTATTTAGAATACTTTTGAGATTTAATTATATAATAAGGCCAAGGAATCGTTAGAGAAATACACCACCCTATAGCTGCAATTTCTTCTGTATATAAAAAGTAAGTAACCGCAAATATTAAAGTTGAATAAAAAGATAGTTTTATTAAAAAACTTTTAAAAAACTTTAAATAATTAACTATGTCAAAGTTATCTCTTTCAGTATCTGACATTGTATTGTATCCTGCAAGTAAAGATTTAGCATTTTCTGGATTAAGGTAATAAGCTAGTCCTAATAAAATAATATTAACAAAGATTAAAACTGGTATCATACAACTAGGTTAATTATTTTTCCAGGGATGACTATAACTCTTTTTGGAGATTTACCCTCAAGTTTAGATATTACGTCTGGATTAGTTATAATAATTTTCTCAATTTCTTGCTTATTTAAGTCAAGAGACAACTCTAGTTTTAATCTTACTTTACCATTTATTGATATTGGATAAGTCTTAGTAGATTCAACTAGCATACTAGAGTCAAATATTGGGAATGATTCAAAAGTAATTGAATTTGAATGACCTAGCATTTCCCACAACTCTTCACAAATGTGAGGAACATATGGAGATAACAAAATCAGTAGTGGCTCTAATATTTCTTTGCTATTACATTTTTGAGCTGTTAATTCATTAGTTGCTATCATAAAGCATGAAACTGGTGTATTGAATGAGAAATTTTCAATATCATTTTCAACTTTTTTAATTGCAGTATGCAGGCTCTTTAAATTTTCTTTAGATGGTTTTGAATCAAAATTTCTTATGCCGTTATCATTAGCGTATAGTTTCCATAATTTTTTTAAAAAATTATGTACTCCTGATATTCCTGCAGTATTCCATGGCTTGTACTGTTCTAATGGTCCTAAGAACATTTCAAAAAGCCTTAAACTATCCGCGCCATACTGCTCACAAATCAGGTCAGGATTTACTACATTATACCATCGTTTTGACATTTTTTCAACTTTCCTATCAGCCTTAAATCTATCATTTACTAAATCAAATTTGGCATTTTCAAATTGGGGTTGCCAAGATTTTAATCTAGCAAGATCAACTTCATCAGAACCATTAATTAAACTTACATCAATATGAATTTCATCGACTTGTTGATCTTTCAATAACTCTTTAGAAATGAATTTTTTGGATTTTGATTCTCTGTATATAATAGCGCTAGAACCGAGAATCATTCCTTGATTGATAAGTTTTTTAAATGGCTCATCAAAACCTATAAATCCACGATCAAATAAAAACTTAGTCCAGAATCTAGAGTATAGTAAATGCCCTGTAGCATGTTCATTTCCTCCAATATATAAGTCAACATTTTTCCAATAAGACAGACCTTCGTTATTTACCATGGAATTGGATTCTACAGTGTTTGTATATCTCAAAAAATACCAAGAACTACCAGCCCAACCTGGCATTGTGTTTAGCTCAATTGGAAAAATAGTAGTCTCGTTTATTAGTGAAGTGTTTACTATTTCGCTATTTACACTATCCCAAGCCCATTCATCTGCTCTACCAAGTGGAGGATCTCCTTCTTTGGTTGGTAAATATTTTTCTATTTCAGGGAGTTTTAAAGGCAAATGCGACTCTTCAATCATATAAGGAAGTCCTTTTTTGTAATAGACAGGAAAAGGCTCTCCCCAGTACCTCTGTCTGGAAAAAATAGCATCTCTTAATCTGAAATTTATCTTTTTCTTTCCAAAATGATTATCTTCAATATGGTTTATACTATGATTGTTTGCCTCATCATATGACATTCCATTTAAAAAACCGCTATCAGACAATGTGAAATTTTCTTTGCTAGTAAAAGCTTCCTTCGAAATATCAACATCTTTAAAAATATTTATGATATCAATATTGTATTTTTTTGCAAAATCATAATCTCTTTGATCACCACACGGGACCGACATAACTGCTCCAGTACCATAACTTGCTAATACATAGTCACCAATCCAAATTTCAATTAGATTCTTAGTTATAGGGTGTTTTGCATATGCTCCAGTAAAAACTCCCGTAATAGATTTTACATCAGATATTCTATCTCTTTCGCTTTTAGTACTTACTCCTTTAACATAAGTCTCTACCTTTTTAATTCTATCAGAGTTAACTATTTTACGAACTAAATCGTGCTCAGGGGCTAAGGTCATAAAACTAACTCCAAAAATAGTATCTGGTCTGGTTGTAAAAACTTCTATCTTTTCTTCGAAGCCAACAATATCAAAAAAAACTGAACAACCAATAGATTTACCTATCCAGTTTTTTTGAGTTTCTTTTATTGAAGAACTCCAGTCGATCTTGCTCAAGTCATTGAGTAATCTATCAGCATAACATGAAATTCTCATATTCCACTGTCGCATTTTTCTTTTTTCAATTGGATAACCTCCTCTTTCAGATACGCCGTTAACTATTTCATCATTAGCTAAAACAGTTCCTAATTCACTGCACCAATTAACTTCTGAATCTGCCAAATAAGCAATCCTATAACATAACAGTATTTCTTGTTTCTTTTCTTCAGAAAAAAGATTCCAATTAACTGATGTGAAAGTTTCAATTTCAGTATCATTACTTGTTTTAATATTACTATTTCCTTCAGTTGAGAAAGTTATAATTAATTCATCAATACTTTTAGCCATTTGTGCATCAAAATCGTACCAAGAGTCAAATAATTGAATAAAAATCCATTGTGTCCATTTATAATAATTCGGATCACTAGTTTTTAATTCTCTTGACCAATCAAAAGAAAATCCTATTTTATCTAGCTGCCTCCTGTAGGTTTTAATATTATCAAAAGTCGTTTTTTTAGGATGCTGTCCAGTTTGTATTGCATATTGTTCTGCAGGTAATCCAAAGCTGTCATAACCTTGGGGGTGAAGAACATTAAAACCTTTTAATTTTTTATATCTTGAATAAATGTCTGAAGCAATATATCCGAGAGGGTGCCCTACATGAAGACCAGCTCCACTAGGGTATGGAAACATATCAAGAGCATAGAATTTTGGTTTATCAAGATCAATTTCAGATTTATAAGTATTATTTATAGACCAATTAGCTTGCCATTTATTTTCAATTTTTCGGAAATTGTAACTCATAAATATTAAATAGTACGTGTGCTAACAAATTTACATTTTCTTGTTATAATAGAAAATCTTTTTAGATATAGATTTAGTTCTTTATTTTTACATTAAAATACTCCATAAAATATGAGTGTACATAATAATAATTTTAAAAAAACTAGAATACTATCGTCTTACGTATCGGTAGTGATTAGTATTTCAATGGTGCTGTTTTTATTTGGCTTATTATCCTTTACTATAATAAACATCAAGAATGTCTCTAAAAACTTTAAGGAGTCGTTAACCATGTCTATCTATTTAAAAGATAACGCTAAACTTGTTGATTTAAATCAAATAAAAAACTCGTTGGTAACCTCTCTATATGTTAAGGATTTAAATTATATATCAAAAGAAGAGGCTGTTTCAATTATGAAAACTGAATTTGGAGAAGATTTCATTAATGAACTTGGATATAATCCATTGGTAAATTCATTTGACATCAATTTAATGTCTGAATATGTAGAAGGGAGAAAAATTGATAGCATATCAAACTTAATACAAAAAAATAATTTTATTGACGATATTCAATATGACAGAGATCTAATGAGTATGATGAACACAAATATGAATAAAATTACATTATGGATGTTTCCTGTCACTATAATTCTTTTTATTATTTCAGTACTTATAATTAATAGTTCAATAAAATTAGCAATTTACTCAAACAGGTTCACCATTAAAACAATGCAATTAGTGGGAGCTACAAAAAAATTCATTAGACGTCCGTTTATTATAAAAAATATTCTCTTAGGTATCTGTAGTTCTGCAATAGCTTCTAGTTTGCTGTATTTTACAATTTTTTACTTAGACAATAAAATACCTTTTATAGATATGATTAACAATGTCTATATTATATATTTGATTTTAGCTGTAACATTTTTAGGGGTTTTAATAACTTGGATAAGTACATATTTTGCAACTCAGAAGCTTTTAAATTTAAACACTGAAAAATTATACAATTAAACATGGGAGAGAAAAAAAGAAAAGATAGAAATAACTCTGATTTTATTTTTAATAAAAGAAACTATAAAATAATGCTTGTAGGCTTAGCTATTATTGTATTTGGATTTACACTAATGTCTGGTGGAGGAAGCGATGATCCAAATATATTTAGTGCAGATATCTTTAGCTTTAGAAGAATAAGACTTGCGCCTACATTAGTATTAATAGGGCTGGGTGTACAGGTCTATGCAATATTGAGTAATAAGCAAGAAAAATAAGTATGGGTATTTTAGAAGCTATAGTCCTTGGTATAATTCAGGGGTTAACTGAGTTTTTACCAGTTTCTTCCAGCGGGCACTTAGAATTAGCAAAAGCAATCTTAGGAGATAGCTCTGTAGCAGAAGAAAGCTTGACTTTTACTGTAGTTTTACATTTCGCTACAGCATTAAGCACCCTCGTTGTGTTCAAAAAAGAAGTTATAGAGATTTTTAAAGGACTATTTCAATTTAGATGGAATACCGAATTTAAATTCTCATTAAAAATTATTATTTCAATGCTTCCAGCGGTGATTGTGGGGTTACTTTTTGAGAAAGAATTAGAATCTTTTTTTGGGGGAAGAATATTACTAGTAGGTTTTATGTTATTACTAACCGCTGTGTTATTGCTATTGGCAGACAAAGCAAAAAATACAAAAAAAGAAGTTTCCTTTTTAAATGCTGTATTAATTGGTGTATCTCAAGCAATAGCAATGCTACCAGGAATTTCTAGATCAGGAGCAACAATTTCTACTTCTGTTTTATTAGGAATTGACAGGACAAGAGCAGCTAAATTTTCTTTTTTAATGGTAGTCCCATTAATTTTTGGGAAAATAGGAAAAGATCTTTTAAATGGAGATTTAAACTTACAATCATCAGAAATACTTCCGATTTTGGCAGGTTTTATTGCTGCCTTTTTAGCTGGGCTATTGGCTTGTAAATGGATGATTTCTATAGTAAAGAAGAGCAAACTTTCTTACTTCTCAATATACTGCGCTATTGTAGGAAGTATTGCAATTGGATATGCACTTTTAAATTAATTTTTCAATAAATTCAAAATAAATGAATGAAGAAGATTATAAAAATGGTCAAGTTTTATTGATAGACAAACCACTAAATTGGACTTCATTTCAAGTGGTAAATAAAATCCGTTGGCTGATTAAAAATAGTTATAACATAAAAAAAATTAAAGTTGGACATGCAGGTACTTTAGACCCATTGGCAACAGGGTTGTTAATAATTTGTACTGGGAAAATGACAAAAGAAATTTCTAAATTTCAAAGTCAAACAAAAACATACACGGGTACTTTCCTTCTTGGGAGTACCACCCCTTCATATGATCTAGAAACGGAATCAGACTCTTCATACCCAGTAGAGCATATAACCGAAGAATTAATCACTAAAACTACAGAGTATTTTACTGGGAAAATAAATCAAAAACCTCCAATATTTTCAGCTATCAAAAAGGATGGAAAAAGACTATATGAATCTGCTAGATTAGGAGAAAAAGTGAAAATTGATAATCGCGAAGTTGAGATATTTGATTTCAATATTTTACAAATTGATATTCCATATGTTGATTTTGAAGTCAGTTGTAGTAAAGGAACTTATATAAGATCTTTGGCATATGATTTTGGTAAAAAATTAAACTCAGGAGGTACATTAGTAAAATTAAGAAGAACTAAAATTGGAGAGTATTCAATAAATAAATCCATGACAATTGAGGACTTTATAAACAATCACAGTAAGGAAAAATAAAATTATTAATTCTCTCTAAAAGTCAACTTTCTCCGATTGTAAATCAATTTCTTTAGAATAAGGAATTTTTTCTAATATTATTTTAATAGCATCAATTCTTGCATTTGTTTTTCTGTTTGCTTCAATAATATTCCAAGAGGAATTAGAAGTATTTGTTTTAAGAAACATTTGATCTTTATAATAAGTGTATTTTTTCCATAATTTCTGAGCCTTACTGTCTACACTACTAAATTTCCATTTTTTTAAAGGACTATTTTTAATATCATTAAATCTTTTCAATTGTTCATCTTTAGATATAGAAAAATAGAACTTAATTAAATAGGTGTTTGAATCCGTGATCATTTTTTCAAATTCATTAACTTGATCCATAAAAGATAAATATTCTGCCTCACTACAGAAATTATTTACTGGTTCGACAACAGCTCTATTATACCAACTTCGGTCAAAAAAAACAATATTACCTTTACTAGGAAAATGATTTACATATCGCTGAAAATACCACTGACTTCTTTCATTTTCTGTAGGCTTAGGAAGAGCCACAACTTTAATTTTTCTTGGATTAAGATTTTCAATAGCTCTTCTTATTGCTCCTCCTTTTCCAGCTGAGTCTCTACCTTCAAATATTACTATTACTTTTTTATCATTAATCGAAATCCATTTTTGAAGCTTTATTAGCTCAATTTGTAGTTTTTTTAAATTTATTTCGTACTTAACATATCTTAAAGCCTTTGAGATTGTGGTATTAGGCTCGCTTAAAAGGTATACTAATGCCTTTTTTGAACTTAATAATTTCAGGTCTCTAAGTGAATATTTAATCATTTTTTAGGTAATTTAAGAGATGTTTTAATCTTATTACGAGAATATTCAAACATTGATAATACGTGATTAATTGACTCCAGTCTAGAGTGTTGTTTATTGTCACTTTTGATAATAGTCCATGGGTTTTCAGGAGTGTGAGTCAGGGAAAGCATTTTTCTTTTATAGTCAGAGTATAGATTCCATTTTTTTTGCCCCTCTTTATCTACTACACTAAACTTCCATCTTTTTAAAGGGTTTGACAACCTGTCATTAAACCTGTCTCTTTGAGTTTTTTTTGTAATTGAAAACCAAAATTTAATTAATATTATATTTTCTTCAGAAATCATTTTTTCAAAATCATTCACTTGATTCATGAAAACATTATACTCTTGATCATTACAAAAGCCCATTACTGGCTCTATAATGGCGCGATTGTACCAACTTCTATCAAAAAATACAATTTCTCCATTGTTGGGGAGTTCCTTTATATATCTCTGAAAGTACCATTGCCCTTTTTCTTTATTAGTTGGCTTTGACAAAGCCACAACCCTTGTAGTCCGAGGGTTTAAATGTTCCGTAAACCTTTTAATAGCACCACCTTTACCAGCAGCATCTCTACCTTCAAATACTATACAAACTTTTTTATTGTTATTATAAATCCAATTTTGAAGGTCAACTAAAGATGACTGTAAATCAAGAAGTTGATTATTATAATTAACAGTGTTTGTTATAAAATTATACTTACGTTTTGATAACTTATTTTTTAAAATTTTTAAAAAATCAGATTTGTCAATAAAGTTTGAAACATCTTCAGAGTTTAACATAAATTAAAATTTAAATATAATTAAGCTTGAAATAAAAACTACTATTCCAACTAACATAATAATTAGTGTGTATGGTAATATTTCTTTGGCTTTTAATTTTGTTATAGCTAATAACGGTAAAGCCCAAAATGGCTGAAGCATATTTGTGAGCTGATCACCATATGCTAATGCCATTACAACTTTTTGAATTGGCACATTCAACTCGGTAGCTGCTGCAATAACAACTGGACCTTGTATAATCCATTGACCTCCTCCACTAGGGACAAATATATTTATTATAGCTGCGCTAAAAAAAGTGAATATAGGTAGAGTAAACTCATTTGAAATAGAAATGAAAAAATCTGATATGTAAATTATTAAACCTGATTCTTTCATTATTCCCATAATTCCAAAATATAAAGGGAATTGTATTAAGATACCTGAAGCTCCACTTATTGACTCTTGGAGTGCATTTAAAAATGATTTAAAATTAGAATGTAATAAAATAGAAAGACCGAGCATGAAAAAATTAAGGCTATTTGGAGTTATCTTAAAATTAATTAACTGATCAAAATATTGATAGAAAAAAGCTGTCAACAAAATCATCCCAAAAGCAATTGAAAATAATCTTGAGCCTTCTAAACCATTAGATTTAATTCTTGAGGTTAAATTTTGATTTTCAATAGGTTTTTTAAGTATATTATTATGAGCCTGTGTGTTTTTGGATAAAAAGTAAAAAGTAAGAGGTACTAAAACTAGCAATACTACAAACGTGATTAGATTTGCATTACTTAAAACGGTTAAGTCAAAGTTCAAGCTTACTGGAAGGTCCGCGTATAAATACGAATCTTGCCTTGACGCCATTAGATTCAATAAGTGATTGTCTTCGGCAACTTTAATAGGTGCCGACCCACTTATTCCTGAGTGCCAAACCATCAGACCTACATATCCAGCAGCTCCAACTAATGGATAGTTTAATTTAATATTGTTTTCAGCAGAATAGTCACCTATTTTCCTAGCCAAAATAGCTCCAAAAATAAGTCCTAATCCCCAATTAAAAAAAGCAACTAACATGACTGAAAAACTGACAATAACTACAGCTTTTTGAGTGCTAGTTGCATATTTAGCAATTGTTAATATTAATTTACTTACAGGAGGGCTTAGCACTAAAATATTACCTAAAACCAATATTAGTATCATTTGATAAGCAAATACTAATAAGTCTTTATTCCAAACACCTCTTTCCCATGAAGATAGAATTTCAAAAAATGAAAGAGAAGACTTTGAGTCAACAAAATTAGAAAAAACTACAGCAATAATAATTGTAGTAAAAGTTAAAATTACGGCAATTATAAAAGGAGAAGGTAAAAACCTCTTAAATAGATTTTCAATAAATTTTGTTAGATACATAATTAAAACGGTAAATCATCATGCTCTTCATCATTAACGTCAGTAGTAGTTTCAAAAGAATTTAAAGGTGCTGCAGGTGGCAATTGACTAGAATCAACTTCTTCACTTAACTTTTCAATACGCCAACCCTGAATAGAATTAAAGTATTTAATTTCACCTTTTGGGTTTGTCCACTCCCTTCCTCTAATATTAATGCTAATTTTAACATCTTGGCCAATATTAAAATTATTCAATAGATCTACCTTGTCTTGAACAAACTCCGTCATTATAGTCTGAGGGTATTGCTCATTTGTTGTTATTACTATTTCTCTTTTTTTGAATTTATCATTAATAGCTTGTGTATTTCCAATGATTTTAATTTTTCCTTGTAATTCCATGTTGATGTTTAATTAATTAATTATATTTTGATTGACTAAAATAAAGATTTCTTATCATTTATATGTTATTATAGTTTGATATAATTAGATTATATTTAATTATAATTATTACACAGATTTAGTTTTGAATAAAACAAAAAATATATCTAATTGGGTTTTAGTTTTCTTTTCACTGATTACAATTTCAATAATTTTATGGAATACTTTTTTATTTTTCCAGAAATTTAAAATTGAAGAAAGATCTAAAATGGAAATTTGGTCGTTAGCACAAACTGAATTAACAAAATCATTAGAAAACGATAACATATCCAATCTGACATTAGAAGTTTTAAAAAACAATTCAACAACTCCAATGATTAAGGTCAATAAAAATGGGGAGATTGAATACAATAATATAGACGACCTCAATGTTAAAGATTCCATTAAAATCAATAAACTTATAAGAAAATTTAAAAGCGAAAATTCTCCTATCAAGATATATTATAATAATAAAGTTATTGAAACTCTATACTACGGAAATTCAGATGTTATAAATAAATTAAAGTATTATCCCTTGGCTTTAATCTTAATAATTTTATTATTTATATCATTAATTTACTTTTATTACAAAAGCTCTAAAGTTGCATCACTAAATATGTTATGGACTGGGATGGCGAAAGAAACTGCTCACCAAATTGGGACGCCACTAACTTCTTTAATGGGTTGGGTAGAAATATTGAAAAGTAAAAATATTGACTCAAGTTATATAAATGAAATTGAAAAAGATATAGATAGATTAAATATAATTAGTGAGAGGTTTAATAAAATTGGTTCTAAGCCAATTTTAAAAATAACTAACTTAATAAGTTTAACCCAAATATCACTAGACTACTTAAAAACTAGAATTTCTAAAAGAGTTAAAATTGAATTCACCTCATCAAACACAGAATTATATTGTCTTTTGAATGAGCAACTATATAGCTGGACGATCGAAAATATTATAAAAAATAGTGTAGATGCAATTAAAGGAGATGGTGATATTTTAATTAAAATAACTGAAAAAAAGTCAATATTAAAAATTACTATTAATGATAATGGGAGTGGAATAAACAAGAGTGATTTTAAAAAAATTTTTAACCCTGGGTATACAAGTAAAAAGAGAGGGTGGGGTCTTGGTTTATCCTTATCTAAGCGAATTATAGAGGACTATCATAATGGTAAAATCTTTGTAAAATCTTCAGAAAAAAATGTCGAAACTATAATTCAAATTGAATTTGACAAATCGTAAATAGTATTTATTTTTTTAGCCAATGATTCAAAACCTTCATGATTAAATGTTGCTTTTTTAATAAACCGCATGTCTTCCATGGTTGATATAGGTATTAAATGTACATGTACATGTGGAACTTCCAGGCCAATCAATGACAAACCTATTTTTTCACAAGTAACTACTTGTTTAATTGCTAGAGCTACTTTTCTGGAAAATGACATTAGACTATTGTACATTTCTTCATCTAGATCTAAGAAGTCGTTTACTTCAACTTTCGGTACACAAAGTGTGTGACCTAAAGAGTTTGGGTTAATATCTAAAAAAGCTATAAAATCTTTGTTTTCTGCTATTTTATAGCAAGGAATTTCTTGAGAAATTATTTTTGAGAAAATAGATTTCACTATCTTGATATTTCAGTTATAATAAATTTAATTATTCCATTAGGGACTTTAATTTCAGCTTCATCTCCTAGAGATTTCCCTAATAAACCTTTGCCTATAGGGGAGTTCACAGATAATTTACCCGAAGACAAATCTGCTTCACCATCAGCAACTAAAGTATAACCCATTTCCGCTCCATTAGCTTTATTCTTAATCTTAACTTTTGATAAAACTAAAACTTTAGAGTTGTCTAATTGAGATTCGTCAATTACTCTAGCTCCAGATAATGTTTCTTCAAGTTTAGATATCTTCATTTCTAGCATTCCTTGAGCTTCTTTTGCAGCATCATATTCAGCATTCTCACTTAAATCGCCTTTATCTCTTGCTTCTGCAATAGCATTTGAAGCATTTGGTCGTTCAATATCTTTTAATTGACTTAGCTCATCTCTAAGTTTCTTTAAGCCTTCTTTAGTATAATATGAAATATTACTCATACTTTATAATTAATTAAAACATGTTATATAAATACAAAAATCTCGTTCACACGAGATACAAATCAAATATACAAAATATTTAAATGAAAAATGTTTTTGTTGTAATTTCACAAAATGAAGAAAATAATTATATCATTATTAATCTCTTTAATATTTTCATGTGAAAAAGATGAAGTTTTATCTCAATGCACATATTTGGCTAATATTGGAGTTAATTATGAAGTAAATCTAAATCTACCACAATACAATCAATTAAATTTCATTAGCAACTCTGTACATATCCCTAACATAGGTAATGGAGGTGTAATAATCACTAATTCAGGGACTGGCTATCTGGCTTGGGATGCTAGTGACCCAAATCACATAAACAGCACCTGCTCAACAATGACAATTAATGGACTAGAGAGCAAGTGTAGTTGCTCAGATGAAAACTCATACAGTCTTATTACAGGGCAATCTTTAGGTATAACTCTAGAGTGTGGATTAAAGGCCTATAGAGTTGAAATAAATGGCAATAATCTTTTTATTTCGAATCTATAATTTGAATTTCAACCCTATTAAATAATTTGTTGTTGCTTGAGGATAATAACCTACCCCTTCAATAGTAGTAATGCTATTAGGGTTACTCCAAGTGTCATCATACGTATAATAATACCCGTTTGAAACATATTTAATCCCTAAAACATTATTAACTACCGCTGTTAAAACTATTTCATTGAAGAAAAGTGGATTTTTAAAATTATAGTTAAGATTAAAATCTAGAGTTGAGTAGGCATATAATTTTGAAAAATCAGAATCTGTATTACTCATATATTGATCTCCAACATGCTTAACCAAAAGTGAAAGATCAAGATTTTTATTTGCAGAATACAGTAAATTTATGGATGAAATTAGGTTTGGTGAAAAAGATATATTAGTTCTACCTAAGTTTATTAACTCACCATTTAAGGATGTTACAAAGTTTTTGTTTTTATTTTGACTAAAACTTGAGTTTGCATTTAAGCTAAACTTATTTGAAATTGTAAAGCTAGATTCTATTTCTAATCCCATTCTATGGCTCTCTCCACTATTTTGTCTAACTGGATTTCCTACGTCATCAATTGATCCCGTAAGGACTAATTGATTTTCATATTGCATGTAATAAAAATTGGTAGATATAAGAAAATTATTTTTTGAATAATTCCAACCTAGCTCTAAATCATTTAATTTTTCTGGTTGAATATCTGCATTATTTTCAAAATCACTTCTAGTTGGCTCTCTATTTGCTCTAGCAAAAGAGAAGTATAAATTATTATCACTATTAAATGCGTAATTTAACCCAGCTTTTGGGTTAAAGAAACTATAACTTTTATTTAGTGAAAAATCTAAAATATCTGATGTACTACCAGATGTGTCATATTTAACATTTCTTATTTGAATATCTCCATATAATGAAATATTTGAATTTATCTGGTAAGTAGTTTTTAAGTAATTACTGAAATCTTTTTTAATACCATTTCCATCATAAAATCTATCTCCTACTTCATCATTTGAAGAGTTTTGAGCCCATATTACTTTTCCAAAATGATCTCCATCATACTCACTGTAAGAAGACCCAAAGTTAATACTAGTTTTTTCGCTTTGATAATTCAAAGAGTAGTTAGCTACTATAAATTGATTATCTAACCATTTTCTAGTTATATAGTCTTGATTGTCATTTTCTTTATATTGCTCATAGTAGCCAAGACCATTAGTTAAGTTAAAAGAAAAATTAGATGTAAAACTAGAATTCAAAATTTCACTCCAATGAAGTTGGTAATGGTCTTGTTTATAATTATCAACCTCATTGTTATAAAATTGAACATTTCCGGATTGGTCTATATACATGCCTGAAGGGTTGTATGTTCTGTCACTTTCTAAAGTAGCTCCATCAATTCCGTTCCATGCCTGATAAGTTATTTCATGACCGCCAAAACTCAATGCTTTAATCATTGTAGTGTTTTTTTTATAAGCCCCTTGTAGAAAGTATGATTTTAAATCTGAGTTTGCCCTATCAATATACCCATCGGAATCAATTTTAGAAAGTCTTCCAGAAAATTCAAAATAATCATTAAGCATCCCTGTACTAAATTTAAAAGTATTTTTTATAGTGTTGTAACTACCTACAGAATTAGAGGTTTCAAAATATGGTTTTTCAGAAATTAGATCAGTCAATATATTAATGCTAGCTCCAAAGGCACTAGACCCGTTCGTAGAGGTTCCTACTCCCCTCTGTACTTGAAGGTTTTCAACAGACGAAGCAAAGTCAGGTAAGTCCACCCAAAAGGTGCCTAAAGATTCTGCATCATTATATGGGATTCCATTAATTGTTATATTTGTTGATTGGGCATTTACGCCTCTAATTCTAATCCCGGTATATCCTACTCCAGCTCCAGCATCTGAAGTTGTAACTACCGAGGTTAAAGAATTTAATAAAATAGGTAAGTCCTGTCCTAAATTATTTTTAGCTAAATCATCTTTAGTAACATTACTAAAAGCAATTGGTGCATTTTTATCGACTCTTATAGAGGAAACAAGAATTTCTTCTAAATTTTGTACTTCAGCTGGAAGATCTATAGTAGGATTTGGTTCTTGAGAAAAAATTGATGAGTTTACAAAAATTGATAAGAATAATAAAAGGTTTTTCATATGATAAGTTATTATCAAATAAAAAGGGGTCAATTATTTTTTTTAAATAATTAATAGTTAGTTACAAATTCCTAAACAGCATTATCTGTTCTAGGTTCAATGGGTATAATCTCAGCTTAAAAGCACCCCTTTTGAGACATTACAAATTTATAAACTAATATTTAATAATTAAAAGATTATTTAGTGTTATTTAATATTAGTTTATCAATATGATTTATTGCCTCTTTTAGTCTTTTCTCTTTACTGCCTGTTAAGATAACGTAAGGCTTATTGTACTTTTTTAACTCAGATTCAAAAGCATTAAACATAGCAAGTCTTTCCTTTGGTTTATCTCTTAAATCATCTGCTTCCCATGGAATATCTATATAGGTAAGAAAATAAAGGTCATAAGAGTTTTCAATAGCATATTTTTTTAATGTTGGGTCGCAACTTCCTATATAATACGCTTCTGAATATACTTTAGTCTCTAGTAAATCTGTATCACATATCAAGACATTATTAGCTTTTGAAGCTAATTCATTTTCAAGACTAATTTGCCCAATAGCAATTGGGATTAAATCTGTTGGTTCACAAGTTTTCCTTTCATTATTCCATTTATTCTGCAGATACTGTCTAGCGTACTCTCTCACCCATACAGAGTTATAATATCTAGCTAGTTGTCTAGAAAGAGTGGTTTTTCCAGTTGATTCTGGCCCAAATAGAACTATTTTAACACAGTTTGATTTTACTTGACTAAGCTCTTTTTCCATTGATTATATGCTTGAATTGCTAAAATTGTAAAAATTAAATATTGCATTGATAATAGTCCTAAACCTCTGTAAGAATATAAAGGTATTGTAATTACATCACCAATTATCCAAAAAATCCAACTTTCTATTTTCTTATTAGCCATAAACCACATAGCAACAAAAAATATCCCTGAAGTTAAAATATCTATATAATTTACCCATTCAATAGTGGGGATATTTACTAGATAGACAGTATATGTAATAATCATTGTAACAAAAAACAATATAATAGCCGTAACCCTTTCTCTATAATTAGTATAAGTAATTTCAATTTTAGAGCTATCATTCTTAATTCTCGACCAGTTCCACCAACCATAAACACTCATTGAAGAGTAATATAGATTCATCATCATATCACCAAAATACTCAGCTTCTAGAAGAATATACATGGTGATAACTGTACAAATAATTCCAGTTGGGTATACTAAAATATTTTCTTTTTTGGCGTAAATAACACTGACAATACCAAATACAAATGCAATTAACTCCAAAAGAATCATGGTAAATGATGTGTTAGAGTAAGCTTCTATAAAAAAGTCAATTATAAAATCCATTAGTTTTCCTTAATTAAATAAACTAGATTATAACCTTCAAAACTATAGAGATAAGAGTTAAAGCAGGTTATTAAGCCTTTAAAATTTAACCATGAAACAACTGAATCATCATTCTTTGAAAAAGGCAATACTATACATTTTTCTTTAAATATATAGGGTAATTTTTGTTCAGATATTTTATAAATACATTCTTTAATAGACCATATGAAGGTGAGTCTTTCTTTTTCAAAATTAAGATCAGCTAAATATGAATATTCATAATCAATAAACTTTTCTGAAATATTTATAATTTTATCTCTTATATTTTCAACATCTATAGATACTTTAAAATCACTAATTATAACTGCAGAAAATAATTTTGAATGTGTAATTGAAATATTTTGAATTCCTTTTAAAATAGGCTTACCTAACTTATTATAATAAAGGTCATTGTCTGAGTATCCTAATGCAATTATTAAATGTCTTACACTTAATATTTCACATCGTTTACTTTCACTATTTGTGTTTTTTAATTTCTCCAGAGTTAATTTACTTAATGATATTGAAGAGATTAGTTCATTATAACTTTCCTTAATTTTCCACACTTTTATGATTGTTGAGGAGTTCGGGCTATAACTTTTATAAATTGGCATATAATTATATAAACATATTATGTAAATTTGCAGTCTTATATAAGAAACATACCAAATATACAATTATGATTGCA
>TARA_B110000503_G_scaffold139089_1_pt1 | contig 36315 bp, 33 predicted proteins | sample TARA_B110000503 | Tara Oceans TARA_B110000503 (sample SAMEA4397472) | marine metagenome | biome: Polar Biome; feature: [SRF] surface water layer (ENVO:00010504); material: water (ENVO:00002006), including particulate matter (ENVO:01000060) such as... | depth 5 m | reverse complement strand
CCTGATCCTGCTGCTGGTCCTGATCCTGCTGTTGATCCTGGTTCTCTTGTTGCTCTTGATTCTGCTGTTCCTGCTCCTGCTTGAGTTTTTTAAGTAGCGCCAGGTTTTCACTGGCGTCTGGCTGATCGGGTTGCTGCTTGAGGGAATCCTCATAGGCGGTAATCGCCTCGTCCAGTTGTCCGGCCTTGGCGAGGGCGTTACCTCGGTTATACAGACTATTGGCATTCTTCTGGTGAGCAAATTTCTCTACCGCTACCTCGTAGTCACCGCTTGCATATGCGGCAGTGCCCGCCCAATCGGTGTTCTCGAAAAGTGATGCCGCCGCTTCGGTGTCGCCGCGCTGCAGGGCCTGTTGACCCTGTTGATCCGGGGTGAGCCAGAGGTCTTCCCACGTCTGGGCATGGACCGGTTGGGGTTGCACCAGTAATAACGTGGGCAGCAGCAGGGGTGCCAACGACAGGAGCCAGCCGCGCCGAAACAGCCCCAGTACTAGCGGTAACAGCGCGAGAATCAGAAAGTAGCCCTGGTCCTCCCAGGTATCTGCGGTTCTGTCCAGCGAGAGCGTTTCCTTTGTTTCTTCCACCGGGCTGGCGGCCAGCAGTGACTCAAGGTCGCTGTCGCTTATCTGCATGCGCCTGTAGGTGCCGCCGGTGGCTGCAGCCAATTCACGCAGGCTCTGTTCATCGAGACCCGGCATCACGATGGCGCCATTATTGTCTTTGATAAACCCGCCGCCAGGCAACGGGATGGGCGCACCTGTGGCCGTACCTACGCCCATAATAGCCAGCTGTGCGTCGCTGCCTGCCAGCACTTTTTCGATACCGGCACGATCCTGCTCAGAGACACCGTCGGTGACCAGGAGCATTTTACCGCCACGAATACCGGCCGAACGCAGCAATTCCAGGGCCTGGGTGACCGCACTGACCGGTTCGCTACCAGGCAGGGGCATCATCTCGGGGCTGAGCGCTGGCAATAAATTGGCGATGGTTGGCGTGTCGTCCGTAAGGGGAGTAACAATATGGGCATCACCGGCATAGGCGATTAACCCGGTCTGGCCCTCGCGCCGATACTTCAGTAGATCCAGCATTTTCTGTCGTGCCCGATCCAGCCTGGAGGGAGCGAGGTCGGCGGAATTCATCGAAAAGCTAAGGTCCAGGATTACCACCAGCGCATCCTGTTTTTGGTGTACGGGTTGGGGGATTTTTTGCCAGCTGGGGCCTGCCGCCGCCAGAGCTGCAAGCAGCCATCCCAGAAACACAATTGGCAGCAGGTTACTGCCGCGTGACACCGTGCTGTCAGCCACCAGATGGCGCAGTAATTCTGGCGCGATCACCGAGTGCCAGCTGCCTGTGCGGCTTCGCTGTCGCCACAGCAGAATCAGCAGAATCAACGCCGGTCCCAGAGCCCACAACCACTCGGGACGCATCCAGTGAATGGCCATCAGCGTCCTTCCTGTTGATCGGGTTCCGGCGCTGCGCTACGCCAATCGAAAACGGACCCGTAGTGGCGCAGGGCCAGAAAGAAACTCAGTAACAGCGCGCCCAGCAGGGGCAGATAACCCAGCGCCTGTCGGGGGCGGTAAAGCGTGGTTGCCTGTTCCACAGGTTCAAGCTCATCCAGCAGGTGGTAGATATTGACCAGTTCCTGTGGATTGCGGGCGCGGAAATACTCTCCCCCCGTAAGTTGTGCAATTTGTTGTAGGGTGGATTCATCCAGTTCTACCGACGGGTTGACCTGACGGCTGCCAAAGCTGGACCCGAATAGACCTGGCAAGGTGAGCGAGTCCGCCCCTATACCGATGGTGTAGATACGAATACCAAGCTTCGCAGCCAGCTTAGCGGCTTCCAGCGGCTTCACCGAACTGGCGGTGTCCTGTCCGTCGGTTAGCAGGATCAATACGCGGCTTTCGGCGGGGCGTTCCTTGAGGCGTTTTACGGCCAGCCCGATGGCATCGCCAATAGCGGTTTCCTCACCAGCAAAACCGATCTGCGCCTCCGACAGGAAGCGCTCCACGGTGGTGGTATCAAAACTCAGCGGGGATTGCACATAGGCGTTGCTACCGAAGAGAATCAGTCCCAGCCGGTCGCCACTGCGCTGGCGGATAAACTGCGCACCGACTTGCCGCACCGCATCGACACGCGGTACCAGTGACTGGCGCACCTGCATGTCCTCTATCCGCATGGAGCCGGAGATATCCACTGCCATCATCAGGTCGCGCCCACTGTTGGGGAGTTCAATGGCCTCGCCTACCCACATAGGTCGTGCCGCGGCCAACAGCAGCAACAACCACAGTAACCATAGCGCGACGGCTGGTACAGCGTTCCCGCGCGATGTGCGGCTACCCTGTGTTTCAGATATTTGCTGCCACTCTGTGTAGAACGGTGCGCGCACAGCAGGCTGCTGGGACGTCGCGGCGGGCAACAGGCGGCGCACCAGCCAGGGCAGGGGCGCGACTACCAAAAGCCAGGGCCAGATCCACTCAATCATGCTGCTGCCTTATGTTTTTTGATCCACAGTTGCGCCACGCGGTGCACTTGCGCCATGTCCAGGTCCGGGCTGCGACTTTGGTAGACGGCATTGTCAAAATCATCCTGCAGTTGTGCGTCATGCGGCAGAGACTGATTGAGGAATATACGCCAGCCAGCGCCGTGCTGTGCCGCCACAGTGGAGCGGGGATAGGCCACTAGCGCGACACTTTTCAGCAGGGCGTTGATGTGAGCGAGGTAATTGCCTGAATTTTTGTCTACCTGATACTGCGTGTGCAGCGCCTGCAACTGCAACAGGGCATGGCGGCGGTAGGCACTTTTTTTGTAGTGTTTGCGCAGCAGGTAAATCAGCATTGCCACGGTAGCGATCGCCAGGCACAACAGCAGCCACCACCCGGGTGCTGGCGGCCACCACCCGATCAACTCCGGCTGGCGCAGTGGATGCAAATTAGCGAGTGGGTCTTGCGGATTCACCGGCGTGTGTCCCCGAAGTAGGTTTGCAGCAGGCCAAAAGGCGGCAGATGGGTCGATGCATGCAACAGAGGTACGCCCAGACGAATCAGGTCGTCAACCAGCAGCGTATGCTGTTGTTGCTGGCGCAGTCGGTAGTTGTCGCGCAACTGCCGATTACCTGTTTGCAGTTCGCTGCGCTCACTGCCGTTGGTTACCGCATAGGTGCCGGCCCGGGGTAACTCCGATTCCATCGGATCGGAGCAGGCCAGAGCGGTTAGCTCAGTGTGTTTAGCCAGTTCGAACAGGTGCTCTCGCGCGCGCTCCTGAGAGGCGCCGCGGAAATCGCTGATCAGGAACAGGCTACTGCCCGGTCGCGCAATGCGTCGCAGGTTGGAGAGCATCTGGGCGAAACTGTCTTCCTCGCAGGCGACATTCAGAGGCAGAGCGGCGTTGTATCCGGTGATTTGTGATAACAGCGTTAATACGGTTTTACGGCTGCGTCGCGGCCGTATTTCCTGATGTCCCTCTTCGTTGAACACCAGTCCGCCCACCCGGTCGCCGCCGTTGAGAGCACTCCAGGCCAGCAGGCTGGCGAGATGGCTAGCCAGCACCGATTTGAAACAATGGCTGGAACCAAAGAACATGCTGTTGCGCTGATCGACCACCACCAGCACTGGCCGCTCCCGCTCCTCGCGAAACAATTTGGTATGTGCGCTCCCGGTTCTGGCCGTCACGCGCCAGTCGATGGTGCGAATATCGTCACCGGGTTGGTAGCTGCGGACTTCTTCAAAATCGATGCCCCGGCCGCGGAAATTTGATTTGATGGGGCCGGCCAGATTGCTCAGCGCACGATTCCTGCGCCCCAGCTTTAGCTGCTTGGCCGGGAAACGCAAAGCGATGAGATCGTTCAGCGGTGCATAGGCCCCATGTGCGGGCGCGTTGATGTCGGCCAGATGCATATCGGCTTCAGCCTACGGGAACGATAGCCAACAGTTCCTGAATCACCTGGTCCGGCGTGACGCCATTGGCCTCAGCCTCGAAGCTGAGTATGAGCCTGTGGCGCAAAACATCCGCAGTGACCGCCTGAATGTCGTCCGGGCTAACAAAGTCTCGCCCCTTGAGCCATGCGTGTGCCCTGGCGCATCGGTCGATCGCGATGGTTGCGCGGGGGCTGCCGCCGTATTCGATCCAGCCCGCCAGTTTTTTGCTATAGCGCGCGGGATCTCGTGTAGCGATCACCAGTTGCACCATATACTGTTCCACGGTCTCGGACATGTGTAACGCGAGTAATTCCTGACGTGCGCTGAACACTGTTTCCTGCGATAGCGGAGCGGGCGGTTTAGCGAGTCCCTGGCTCGCTTCGTCGCGGGTCAATCGCAATATCCGGGTCTCGGCGGCCGTATCCGGGTAGCCGACAGTCACGTGCATCAGGAAGCGGTCAAGCTGTGCCTCTGGCAGGGGATAAGTGCCCTCTTGCTCAATCGGATTCTGGGTCGCCATCACCAGGAACAGTTCAGGCAGTGGGTAGGTCTCGCTGCCGACACTCACTTGCCGCTCCGCCATAGCCTCCAGCAGGGCTGACTGCACTTTGGCGGGCGCGCGGTTAACCTCATCTGCCAGTACCAGGTTGTGAAACACCGGCCCTTTCTGGAAATGGAAGCTGGCTTCCTGAGGCCGGTAGATTTCCGTGCCAGTGACATCGCCTGGCAAGAGATCGGGCGTGAACTGGATGCGATGAAAGCTACCTTCAATACCATCGGCTAGGGATTTGATGGCCCGCGTCTTGGCGAGACCGGGCGCGCCCTCTACCAGCAGGTGCCCGTCCGCTAAAAGGGCGATGATCAGTCGCTCTACCAAATGCGCCTGGCCGATGATTTGGCCGCTCAGCCAGGTCTCGAGTGCTCGTATGTCTGCGTTCGCCACGATTGCTCCTGTGGATTGATTGAGTGAAATCGCCTCTTAGGCGCCCCGCATTGTAACCAATGAATCCAGCCCGTCCAGTGAGATACCGGTATCACGTGCTGGAATGATCTGTGTGACTGGCCTCGCTGGAAAAAGTTCCGTGCTCGGCCGTATCAGGTGCAGGATGGGTTAAACTGGCCAGCGATGCAAAAAACTGGTCATGTATTCGTCATATATGAACGCCGGGAGATCTGAGGTATGTCGTTGGGGAAGCTTAAAGAGACTTTATTGGGAGAACTGGCAGCACGTATTGATGCCGAAGCTGAGGAGAGGGACCGGCAGTTGCTACACAACCTGTTGTCTGCCTTTTTCTGGCGTTTCCAGCCAGAAGACCTCGAAGGCCGCAGCCTCGACAGTCTCTTCGGGAGCATCAATGGGCTATTGACGTTTATTCGCCAGAGGCCCGAGGGCGGGTCTCTGGTAAGTATTTTTAATGCTGAAAATGACAGCCAGAGTTGGGACAGTCGCTACACCACGTTGGTGGTCTTGTGCGAAGGTATTCCTTTTTGCACGGCCTCGGTGCGCGGTGAGCTAAATCGCCGGGGCCTGGGGATTCAAACCCTGGTCAGTTCCAACCTGCCGACGCGACGCACTCCCACTGGCGAACTAATTGAAGTCTTGCCCATCGAGCATGAGCATGAGCAGAGCAGCGCTGCAGCGATTGAATCACTGCTGTTTTTTGAGGTCAGTCGACAATCCAGGCCCGAGGAACTCGGAGAATTGCACGATAATATCGTAGATATATTGGAAGAAGTGGCCACCGTGGTTCGAGACTTTGACGCGATGAGTCAGCGCTTGAATGACGTTGCAACAGTCATCGCTCAGAGCGAATGTGTTGCGCAGGATAAACGTGACGAGTCGATTGCGTTTCTGCACTGGCTTGGCGACCAGCATATGATCATGCTGGGATACGAGTTTCTGGAAGTAGCCGCGGGCACCCCGTTTGGACGTATCACGGTTAAAACCTCGCGCAGCCTTGGCTTGTTGCGCCATTTGGCCACGCGTGGGGTGCAGGATATGGAGTTGGATCTGGCGCGGCTCTCCCCACAACAACTACGGAATGAACAAACGAGTTTTTCGAAGTCCGGTCAGCGCTCGCGCGTACACCGTGTCGCTTACCCGGACTACGTGGAAATCCGCGAGTTTGATGCAGCCGGTAACGTTGTCGGCCAGCACCGCTTTCTCGGATTGCACACCTCGGGGGTGTACACCATGGATCCTGAGATGATTCCGATCGTGCGGCGCAAGGTGCAGGATGTACTGGCGTTATCCGATCTGCACTGGTCGGAACATGAGAGCAGGGAGTTGGTAAGGGTTCTGCACAGTTTTCCGCGCGACGAATTGTTTCTGGCCGGTACGCAAGAGTTGTGCGCCACCGTGAATGCGGTGAATCGCATACAGGAGCGACGGCAGACACGGCTTTTTGTTCGCAAGGATGTGCACGGAAAATTCGTCAATTGTCTCGTCTACGTGCCGCGTGATCACTACAGCACCGAGCAACGCAACAAGATCGAGAAAATTTTGATAAAGGCTTTCAAGGCACAGGAGCTGGAGTTTACCGTGTTCTTTTCAGAGTCAATTCTGGTGCGGGGCCAGTTCGTACTGCGCGTGGACCCGCTGGTCCCGCTTGAGTTCGACACTGCCGATCTTGAGGCCGAAATTGTGCAGGCCTTACTGGCATGGCCGGACAGGCTCGCTCTGGCGTTAACAAAGGCGTTCGGTGCCGATCAGGGCGCACTATTGGTTCGCGATTTTGCGGCTGGATTTCCGCCGGGCTACCGGGACGATTTTGATCCACAGGTAGCGGTTTCAGATATCAGACATATTCTGGGCCTGATGCAGGGTCAACCATTAGCGCTGGATTTATACCGCTACGGTGAGGGTGAAGATAGCCTGCGACTGCGCTCGTATCATCCCGAAGGCAGTTTGCCGCTGTCTGATGTGCTGCCGATCCTCGAGAACCTCGGGCTGCGCGTTGTCACAGAGAGACCTTACGCCATTCGTACTTGCGACGGACAAATCTACTGGGTTCAGGAATTCAGCCTGATTTACGCGCTGTCTCATGACATTGTGCTGGCAGAGGTGAAAGGCGAGTTTGAAGACGCATTCACGCGTATTTGGAGTGGCGAGGCGGAAAACGATTGCTTTAATAAACTGCTGCTTGGCACACAGCTGAATTGGCGAGAAATAGCCCTGTTGCGGTCCTACGCGCGGTATTTGCGTCAGTTGCAGTTTCCTTACAGTGTGGAATATGTTGCCGAAACTCTGGCCAAAAATCTCCATATCACCGGCACCATCGTCGAGTTGTTTCTCACCCGTTTTTCACCCAACTTTGAAGGCGATGAAAGTTTTCGTCGGGAGCGTGAGCTGGCGATAGAGCAGCGCATTCTGGAAGCACTTGAGCAGGTGCCCAACCTTGGTCAGGATCGCATCATCAGGCAATTTTTGCGCGTGGTGAAGGCGACGCTGCGCACCAATTTCTTTCAGCTCGACGATGCTGGTACTCTCAAGCCGTATTTTTCCTTCAAGCTGCAACCGTCTGAAATTCTCGATGTACCCCAGCCCGTGCCGCTGTATGAAATATTCGTATATTCACCGCGGGTAGAGGGTGTGCATCTGCGCGGCGGCAAGGTGGCGCGCGGCGGATTGCGCTGGTCGGACCGTCTTGAAGATTTTCGCACCGAGGTGCTGGGTCTTGTCAAGGCGCAGCAGGTCAAGAATGCGGTCATCGTGCCGGTCGGCGCCAAGGGTGGATTTGTCGCTCGACAAGTGCATGACGGTATGTCGCGCACTGAAATACAAAATGAGGGTATCGCCTGCTACCGGTTATTTATCCGCGCGCTGTTGGATATCACCGACAACCGTACTGACGAAGGTATCACGAGACCGACGCAGGTTGTGGTCAAAGACGATGAGGACCCGTACCTGGTCGTGGCCGCGGATAAAGGCACTGCGTCCTTTTCCGATATCGCCAACGGCATCGCCGCTGAATATAAATTCTGGCTGGGTGATGCATTTGCCTCTGGTGGTAGCGCTGGCTATGACCACAAGAAGATGGGCATTACCGCACGCGGCGCCTGGGTCTCGGTGCAGCGCCATTTTCGTGAGATGGAAGTCGATATCCAGACGACTGATTTTACCGTGGTGGGCGTTGGCGATATGGCGGGCGATGTGTTTGGCAATGGTATGCTGTTATCGAAGCACATCCGCCTCGTCGCAGCCTTCAACCATCAGCACATTTTTATCGATCCCAATCCTGATGCCCAAAGTAGTTTTGATGAGCGGTTACGTCTGTTCGATCTACCGCGCTCCAGCTGGCTGGATTACAAGCCGGAGTTGATTTCCGCCGGTGGTGGTGTATTCGAACGGTCTGCCAAATCGATCCCGCTTTCGACTGAGGTCCGCGAACGTTTTGATATCGACGAGGCGCAGGTCACGCCGGCTGAATTGATCTCGTACCTGCTGCGCGCGCGTATCGATCTGTTGTGGAATGGTGGTATTGGGACGTATGTTAAAGCCGCCGACGAATCACACACGGAGGTGGGTGACAAAGCCAACGATACGCTGCGTGTCGACGGTGCTGAACTGCGCTGCAGTGTTGTAGGGGAGGGCGGTAATCTGGGCCTGACCCAGCTGGGACGGGTGGAATTCTGTCTGGCAGGCGGTCGCTGCAACACGGACTTTATCGACAATGCGGGCGGCGTCGATTGCTCTGACCACGAGGTGAATATTAAAATTTTGCTGAATACTGTGGTCGCGCGCGGTGGAATGTCACAGCAGGATCGTAATGCGCTGTTGGTGGAAATGACGGCCAGTGTCGCTGAATTGGTACTGCAGAATAACTATCGTCAGGTACAGGCTATTAGCCTGGTGGAGTATCAGGCTGAATCCCGGGCGGCGGAGTACCAGCGCTTTATCAAAGACTTTGCCGACGCCGGTCGATTGGACAGGGCGTTGGAGTTCATTCCCAGCGATGAAGAAATGTTGGAGCGACGAGCGCAGGGTAAGTCGCTGACGCGGCCAGAACTGTCGGTGCTCGTGTCCTATAGCAAGGCAGCGTTGAAAGAACAGCTGATCGACTCGGAACTGCAGCACGATGCCTGCTTGACCGGTGCGCTGCTGCACGCTTTTCCGCCGCGTCTGGTTGAGTTATACCCGGTAGAGGTGCAGGAGCATCGGCTGCGGCGAGAAATCGTCGCGACCCAGATTGCCAACGATATGGTCAATCGTATGGGGCTGAACTTTGTTTTGCGCCAACAAAAGACCACTGGGGCGTCCGTAGACGATGTGGCGTGTGCCTATACCGCTGTGATGACGATATACGGTATTCCAACGTTGTGGGATCGGATTGAGGCGTTGAATCACTTGGTGACTGCGGGTGCGCAGATGGACACGATGCTGGTGCTGGTCGGCCTGGTAAAACGCGCGACTCAGTGGTTTCTGCGCAATCGTCGGCGACAGCTCTCGCCGACTGCGCTCATTGAACAATTTCGCGCGGGAGTGGAACAACTGTCTGCAGCATTTCCCACCCTGTTACGTGGGACTACCGCCGATCACTATGAGAGCCTCCGTGAACACTATGAGGAGCAGGGGGTAGGTGCCGATTTTGCCGAGGTAATCGCCAGCACTCACTACAGCTATCGGGCGCTGGGTATTGTCGAGGCTGCGACACAGGCCAGGGCACCGTTGATGGTAGTCGCTAAACTGTATTTTTCCATCGGCGAGGAACTGCAGCTGGATTGGTTCGCCGCCCAGATTCTATCGGCCAAGATCGACACCGAGTGGCAGGCCATGGCTCGGGATAGCTATCTGGAAGATCTGGAGTGGCAGCAGCGCACATTGGCGATTGGTGCACTGCGGCACATGGAAGAGGGCAGTAACCTGCTGCATTGCATGCAGCGTTGGGAAGAGCAGGAAGCACGTCTGTTGGGACGCTGGCACCAAATGCTCACCGAATTACAGGCTGTGTCAGCACCGGATTTTGCCATGTTGGCCGTGGCCAATCGGGAGCTGCTGGATCTCGCCCAGAGCACGGCGCGTGCGGGAGGTAACTAGTTTTATCTAGTACTAACAATTAACCGGGATGCATCAAATGGAAATGACACAAATGTATGAAAGCACCATCCTGGCGCTGGGTGCGATGGCGCTACTCATGTTCGCTCAGTTGATTTTCGCCGATATGGTGGGCATAAAATCCAAACACCCCCCAGGGGGGCTGGTTGCAACAGACCACAAAAATCTTCTATTTCGAGCAACACGCACCGTGGCAAACACCAATGAGAGCGTAGCCATCTTCGTGCTTGCCGCTTTGTTCTGCATACTCTCAAGTACATCGCCGAATCTTACTGCTTATGCATCGTGGGGCTTTGTCGCGGCCAGGCTGCTTTACGCGGTTTGCTATTACAATAACTTCCAGGTGTTGAGGTCGGTAATCTTCGGCATTTCACTGCTCTTCATTCTCGCTTTGTTGCTGATTGGGCTTGCAGTTTGGTTGTGATGCCAGCAAGGCAGAGATAATGCCAAAATTCAGCCTTTCGAGTGATATTGATGTTCTGGTTCATGATGTCCTCGTCACGTTAGCTATAGAGGGCGTCAACGCTGAGTGGCGTCTACTGGTAAAGATGACTGCACCGGCAGAGTGGGAACATTGTTGAATTGCAAGAGACAACCATACGGGGCTTGAAAGCGGGTAAGGAGGTGTAATGTCAGATACAAAACTGCAGGTATTGGCTGCTAAACAGGAGATCCATGACGTCCTTTGTCGGTACTGCCGGGGCCTTGATCGCATGGATAAAGCGATGGCCTATGCTGTCTGGCACGATGATGGCACGGCACTGTATCACGAGATGTAAGAGGGCTTGGGTCGCGGATTTGTTGACCGGCTATGGGATGCACATGCACCTATGGAGAGGCATTCGTACCAAATCTCAAACTCACTCATCGAGGTTGATGGGAACGGTGCTAAAAGTGAAACCTATGTAACCGTTGTTCTTTGGACAAAGCCGGATGGCGATGGCAAACAATTCACGCTCTCGGAGGCGGGCGAGCGCCTCTGCTGACACACGCTTTTGGACACCCAAAACACAGCGTCATTGTCACATCGGGCAAAACAGCGCCGCTAAAGGTAGTTGAAATCCGCGGCTTATTAATGGCGCAGGTTAAACGGAAGCTGGGTGAGTAGGCCCCTCTGGACTTGAGGCACCACCGATCTGATCGAAATCCCCTTAGTGCTCCTTTTTCGCCCCCCTCACGGCGAGTGACATCAGGTAGTCTGTCCAGGCGATACCGAGTGCTGAGAGAATGAATACGATGTGGATGATGGTCTGCCACATCACACCAGCCTCGGTGTAGCCCGAGTCTTCAGTGCCGAGTGTGCCTATGGCAATAAACGTTTTTAACAGGTGAATCGAGCTGATGCCGATGATGGCCATCGCCAATTTCACCTTCAGCACTGTCGCATTCACGTGGTTCAGCCACTCGGGTAAGTCGGGATGGTTTTGCAATCGCAGTCGCGAGACAAAGGTCTCGTAGCCGCCGACAATGACCATCACCAACAAATTTGAAATCATCACCACGTCGATCAAACCAAGTACGGCCAGCATGATGAGCTGCTCGCTCAGGCTGGTGGCGCCGCTGATCAAATGAATCAGTTCTTTGACAAACAGCACAACGTAAACGCCCTGGGCGACAATGAGGCCGAGGTACAAGGGCAATTGCATCCAGCGCGAACCAAATATCAGTGCGGACAGGGGCGTTAATCGGGTAGGTGTGTTCTCGGCCATGGTTTCTTCCTAAATAGCTGCGGTTGCAGAACTGCCTATTAGCGTGCGTCGTATGTGGTGCTGCCAGTGATGGCGCACGGCGCATAGTAATCGAGTCAATAATGGCGGTCAAAGACAACTGCACGCCGCCTATTTGTCGGCGGTCACAGCAGTGGCTATGTGCGAAAAGAAAGCCGAAACTGGAACCCTAACGGTAGCGCGTAAGTAAATAACAGACCTGCGCTACGCTGATAATGTTCAATGCACCGGATGCGGTGAGCAGAGCCGGTTCTTGATGGTCGAATTGCCCTGGTGTAAGACCAGAGCCGATTCAGTAAGTGGTCAGACAGAGCGCAGCTTGTGTACGCCCGATATGCCTGTGAGGCCATCCCACTGGTCGCAGCGTCCTTCACGCCAACCCGTTATCCAATGTTGTCTATGGCCTTCGTCCTCATGGGGGCAAAAATCCTGGCTGCGCCCCGACACGCCAGCTTGGTAGCCTCGGTCGAATGCTCTGGTGTTCATATCGCGCTTCTGTCTTCTCATAGAGTTTGCCTCCGTGGCAGACTATGCCCCCGAGAGACCGCGTGGACCACACGCTAGCGCTCTCTGGCAGCATGTTAATTAACGATGTGTGTGCATGTATAAGCTGGTATAAGCTAGCGAAGCAATGCAACAAAGAATGCCCTAAGACACGCCCTGATCAAACCAAATATAGAGCCAGAAGTCGACTGTTTTTTCGTTCTGATTTGACTAATTTATATAATGGGTTCGCGAAGTTATTGTTTGCTCCGTGTCGATGGCGGGCACGCTGGCCGTCACAATGGACCGCGCCGGACTTTCAGCCAATTTTTGGCCGCATTGACGCCTATGCCCAGCACGCCTCAGTCATTTGAAATGAGTGGTCTACCCGGGATTCCGTCGGTGCAGCCGAAGAGGCCTTGCAGGTGAACGGTACCAACGGCAATACGCTGCAGGACGGCGATACGGTATCCGTTGTCAAGGATTTGAAGGTAAAGGGTTCCTCCTCGGTCGTAAAGGTGGGTGCCTGGCTGAAGAATATCCGGGTGGTGGAAGAGGATCACACTATCGACTGCAAGGTGTGTGGTATCGGCGCGATGAAGCTGAAGTCGGATTTCGTGAAGAAAGCCTAGCGTCAGGGGCTGTCCAGCAGTTCGATCCAGTGCACCACGGGTACACCGGCGGCGGCCTGTAAATGCATCTGGCAGCCGATGTTGGCGGTGGCGATGAGAGCGGGTTGATCGCTGGTGAGTGTCTGGAGCATTTTCTCTCGCACTCGCTCACTGGTGTCGGGTTGCAGAATCGAGTAGGTGCCCGCTGAGCCGCAACACAGCAGTTTGCCTGTTGTTGTGGCGATATCAAAACCCGCGCGTCGCAGGACGGTGTCGAGTAGCGTCGGCTGCTGCAATGCGTGCTGCATTGAGCAGGGTGGGTGAATCGCCACCTTGCCGATCTGAGTATTGATCGCGAGCTTGTGCAGGTCTTCCTGCTCCAGAATCTCCGCTATGTCGCGGGTTAGCAGGGTTACCCGCCGCGCTTTATCTGCATAGGCCGGATCATCGGCCAGCAATCGCCCATAATCGAGCAGCATGGCACCACAGCCTGTAGCGCTGCTGACAATCGCTTCTGCGCCGCTCTCTATCTGCGGCCACCACGCATCTATGTTGTGGCGCATATCGTCGAGGCCGTCGGCATGCGCTCCGAGGTGGTAGTTTACGGCACCACAGCATCCGGCCTGCGGTACACTGACAAGTGAAATGTCCAGCTGGTCCAGTACGCGCCGCGCGACGGCATTGGTATTGGGTGTTGCCGCACGTTGCACGCAGCCCTCCAGCACCAGCATGTTGCGGGCATGTTCCCGCTTGGGTACCGCTTTAGGGGGCTGGCGTGGTGGAATTTTCTGGCGCCAGCGACCGGGCATCATCGGTCGAGCGGTTTGGCCCAGCGCCAGCGCTGCCCCAATGAGTCGGGGTCGGCTGAGGACGAAACGCAGTAGCCAGCGAAAACGTCTGGATAGCGGTGGCCTTGGAACTTCCCTCTCGATTATCCCCCGACCAATCTCGAGTAACTCGCCGTATTGCATGCCAGATGGGCAGGCGGTTTCACAGTTGCGGCACGTCAGGCAGCGATCGAGATGTAATTGTGTTTTCTCACTGGCCTCACCTGTTTCCAGCAGCTGCTTGATCAGATAGATGCGTCCGCGTGGGCTATCGCGTTCATCGCGCTTGTCGAGGTAAGTGGGACAGGTGGTGAGGCAAAGCCCACAGTGCACGCAGGCGGCAGTGAGCGCCTTGGCGGTCTGTCCCTCTGCGGTCTGTACAAAGCGGGGGTGTAGCTCTACGTGCATGCTGTATTTGCTCCTAAAGCCAGCTGTATAGCCGGCCCGGATTGAGTATGGCGTCCGGGTCGAACGATCGTTTGAGTTGTTGTTGCAGACGGCGCTCCACCGTATTGAGTGGTGGTCGAACCTCACTACCCCGGTCGCCACCGCGAAACAGGGTGACATGTCCTCTGGCATCGGTGGCGGCGTGGTCCAGTCGCTCACGGGACTGCTCGCCGCGTACCCAGCGCTGACTGCCTGCCCAGTCTATCAGCGTTGGTCCGAATTGTGCCGCGCAGCGCGCCGAGGATTGCACAGAAAAACGCCACAGTGGTGCATCACCAGTGAAAAACGGCAGTGCCAGCTCGCGCAGTCCCTGCCAGGGTGCTTCGTCATCGCCCACCTGTTCACCACCCCATTGCACGGCCGTGCTCTCCACCGCGCTGGTAGCGCCTGACAGACGCAGGTATAGCTGGCCATCCAGCCAGGCTGCGCCAGATAAAGGCTTGGGTTCACCGGCGCGGCGGTTCATGGTGGCTATGGCGTCATTGGCAGACATCACGTAGCGCAGGGTGAGGGTCTGCTGCGGGCGTGGCAGGACTTTCAGGCTGACCTCACTCAGTACACCCAGCGTACCCAGTGCGCCCGCCTGCAGGCGTGATACGTCGTAGCCCGCGACATTCTTCATCACCTTGCCACCAAAGTTGAGGCGCTCGCACTTGCCGTTGATCATTTGCACGCCGAGGACCATGTCGCGGATGGAACCCCCCCAGGGGCGGGCGGGACCAGACAGGTTGCAGGCGAGTGTGCCGCCCAGGGTTGCTTTACCACCGAACAGGGGGGGCTCAAAAGCCAGGATCTGGTTTTGTTCGGCAAGGGCCGCGATAATTTCTTTGAGTGGGGTGCCTGCGCGCGCGGTAATCACCAACTCTTGTGGTTGGTAGTCGACAATGCCGCGGTGTGCAGACACATCGAGCTCTTCTGCCTCGCAGCGCCGACCTACCATGTGGCGCTTGCTGCCACCCGCGGTGATATAGACGGACGATTGTCGCTGACATGCGTCGCGCAGCGCAGCGATAATGGCTTCGCTGTGATCACCATTAGTCGTGTTACTCGATTCAATCATGTTGGTGCCGGGCGGGCAGGGCGCGGTATTCCTGGCAGCGTTTCAGAATGGGGATTCCCTTGCCGGGGTTGAGATTCAGAGCCGGATCGAAGGCGTGTTTGATGTCCTCAAACTGCGCCAGTTCCTGCGCGGTGAACTGGCTGGGCATTTTGCTTAATTTCTCCACGCCAACACCGTGTTCGCCGGTGAGGCAGCCGCCGACGCGCACAGACAGGTCAAGTATGTCGCCGCCGAACGCTTCAGCCTTGCGGGTCTGGGCAGGATCGCTGGCATCGTAAAGGATCAGTGGGTGTAGATTACCGTCGCCGGCATGAAAGACATTGGCTACGGGCAATGCGTAATACTCCGAGAGACGATAGATCTCATTGAGCACGTTCGTTACCTGCCCGCGTGGAATGGTGCCGTCCATGCAGTAGTAATCAGGGGCTAACCGCGCAACAGCCGGGAAGGCTGATTTACGTCCCTTCCATAACAGCGCGCGGTGGATCTCATCACTGGAAATGGTGAGGGATGTCGCACCCCTGTGCTCAAACAGTGTCGCTACCTCATCGACATGCTGTGCGACTTCTTCTTGCGTGCCGTCCATTTCGCACAGCAGAATTGCAGCGGCATCCCGCGGATATCCCGCGTGGGAAAAATCTTCAGCGGCCTGTATGGCGAGTCGGTCCATCATCTCCAGGCCCGCGGGGATGATGCCGGCGGCAATCACCGCACTCACCGCATCGCCCGCAGCGTCTATGCTGTCAAAGCCCGCCATAATGACGCGGGCGATCTCCGGCGCGGGCAGCAGGCGCACGGTGACTTCCGTGACGATACCCAGTAGACCCTCCGAGCCGGTAAACAGCGCCATCAGATCGTAACCCGGACTGTCCAGGCCCTGGCTGCCCAGCCTGAGTTCCTCGCCGGCAACCGTTTGCACCGTCATGGCCAAAATGTTGTGCACCGTCAGTCCATATTTCAGACAGTGCACACCACCGGAATTTTCCGATACATTGCCACCGATAGAACAGGCGATTTGTGAGGACGGATCCGGGGCGTAATAGAGCCCGTGGTGGGCCACCGCTTCGCTAATGGAGAGGTTGCTAACGCCCGGTTGTACCCGCGCTGTGCGGGCCACCGGGTCAATCTCCAGGATTCGGTCTAATTTACTCAGGGTCAGCAAGATACCCTCGGAGTGGGGCATGGCACCGGCACACAGTCCAGTTCCTGCTCCTCTGGCGACCACCGGCACATCTAGCGCGTGGCATATCTGCAACACCTGCTGCACCTGTTCCACGGTCTCAGGTAGCACTACCACCAGCGGCAAATCGCGGTAGATCGTCAGGGCGTCGCATTCAAAAGGGCGCTGGGATTCATCGTCCTCGATAATGCAATCGGTGGCCAGGCACGCGCGCAGGTGGCGGATCAGGGTACTGGGAGCATTCATCGGTGCGCACCCAATTGCCGAGTGTATTCATCATGGAAATGTTTCAGGAGGCTCGATGACAATAACATGGCGTGCGCCGGTGCAGGTCTGTGACGCTCGTATGAAACGTGCAAAATACGAATTTCTAAATTTCTCAGCATGTGTGTAAAGTTTCCGAACGCCCCTGCGATGTGATCCTAAATATTGCACGCTCGCCCCGAGTCTCAATGTCCGCGCTGAAAGGGGCCGCTATGCTGCCAATAATAACAGATTTGACGGGCCCCTGACTCCGGGGAGTGCCCCTGTGCCAAATGTTTTTAACAGCAGACCGCGCCGGTAGCCGCGACAATGACGCCTGACCACTCACCCGGTCGCAATACCGTTGTCGCGGGCATGGCTTCGCCTTTGTGACGAATTACGGTCTTTCGGTACTCCCATTTTGTTGCGTTTTCCTGTATGTTCTCGCGCCTTGTATTCTGCCTCATTCAATTTGAATCATTGAGAACCACAATGTCTGACTTATCCCTGTATAGAAATATTGGTATTTTCGCCCATGTCGACGCCGGTAAAACCACCACTACCGAGCGTATTCTCAAGCTGACCGGTAAAATTCACAAGACCGGTGAAGTGCATGATGGCGCGGCCACAACCGACTTCATGGAACAAGAGCAGGAGCGTGGTATTACCATTCAGTCTGCGGCAACCACCTGTTTCTGGAAGGACCATCGCTTAAACGTCATTGACACTCCCGGACACGTTGACTTCACCGTGGAAGTGTATCGTTCACTGAAGGTACTCGATGGTGGTATCGGCGTGTTCTGTGGTTCTGGCGGCGTCGAGCCCCAGTCTGAAACGAACTGGCGTTATGCCAATGAATCTGAAGTTGCCCGTATCATCTTCGTCAACAAGCTCGATCGCATAGGCGCGGACTTTCTGCGCGTTGTCGGCCAGGTGGAGAAAGTGCTGGGTGCTAACCCGCTGGTGATGGTGTTGCCAATTGGTCGGGAAGAGGAATTTGTCGGTATTGTCGATCTGCTGTCACGCAAAGCACACGTGTGGACCGATCCCACTGATCCCGATGTATTCGAGATTCGCGATGTGCCGGAAGATATGGTCGATCTGGTAGAAGAGTGGCGTGAGAAGTTGATCGAGACGGCGGTTGAGCAAGACGACGACGCGATGGAATTGTACCTCGATGGTACAGAACCGGAGCTGGATGTTATCAAGCGCTGTATCCGCAACGGTACCCGCAAGCTGGATTTTTTCCCCACTTACTGCGGTTCGGCGTTCAAGGATAAGGGTGTTCAGCTGATTCTGGATGCCGTGGTTGACTACCTGCCAAGCCCGACAGAGGTGGATGCACAGCACCTGACCGATGAATTCGGTGAGCCCACCGGCAAAGTAGCAACCGTGTCACTTGACGAGCCACTGCGGGCCCTGGCGTTCAAGATCATGGATGACCGTTTTGGCGCTTTGACCTTCGTGCGTATCTATTCGGGTAGATTGAACCGTGGCGATACCATTCTTAATTCGTTCACGGGAAAAACGGAACGTATCGGCCGTATGGTTGAGATGCATGCGAACGACCGGTCCGAGCTGGATAAGGCGCAGGCTGGCGATATCATTGCCATTGTGGGTATGAAGAATGTGCAAACGGGCCATACGCTGTGTGATCCCAAGCATCCCTGCACGCTGGAGGCGATGGTATTCCCTGAGCCCGTTATTTCGATTGCGGTGGCGCCTAGGGATAAAGGTGGTGCCGAAAAGATGGGTATCGCCATTGGTAAAATGGTTGCCGAAGATCCCTCGTTCCGCGTTGAAACGGATATCGATTCCGGCGAGACGATCCTCAAAGGCATGGGTGAGCTGCACCTTGACATCAAGGTGGATATCCTCAGGCGTACCTACGGTGTCGACTTGGTCGTCGGCAAGCCTCAGGTTGCCTACCGTGAAACTATCACCCGGGAAGTTGACGATTCCTACACGCACAAGAAGCAGTCTGGTGGTTCTGGACAATTCGGTAAGATCGATTATCGCATCAAGCCGGGCGAGCCGGGTACGGGTTACGTGTTCACCTCTTCGGTCGTGGGTGGTAACGTTCCCAAGGAATTCTTCCCGGCCATCGAGAAGGGCTTCAGGGGCATGATGGGTACAGGTACCGTTGCTGGCTTCCCGGTGTTGGACGTAGAGGTTGAGTTGTACGATGGTGGCTTCCATGCCGTTGACTCCTCGGCGATTGCGTTTGAGCTTGCGGCACGTGGTGCATTCAGACAGTCGATGCCGAAAGCGGGCGCGCAGTTGATTGAGCCAATCATGAAGGTGGATGTATTCACGCCTGACGATCATGTGGGTGATGTGATCGGCGACCTGAATCGTCGTCGTGGCATGATCAAGGATCAGGACGCCGGCGTTACGGGTGTTCGGATCAAAGCTGAGGTGCCACTGTCTGAGATGTTTGGCTACATTGGTCAACTGCGAACCATGACATCGGGTCGCGGCCAGTTCTCCATGGAGTTCTCGCATTATCTACCGTGCCCGCAGAATATTGCGGAGATTGTTATCCAGGAAGTTAAAGATCGCAAGGCTGCTGGCTAAGCACCCTCGATATCAAAAACCCGGCTAGTGCCGGGTTTTTTTATGGCTGCGAATTGTGCCCCGGTAGTTTTTGCCTGCGCCGGTTCAGTCATTTATCCTACTTTCGACACCGTGCGACTGAAAGCGCTTTGCCGCTGGCGAATTGGTGTTTCGGGGTGGAGTCGCCTTTCAAAGTGTGGCATAACAGCCCTCCACTCAAGCTATGGAGTTGAACACAATGAAAGATTTTAACGGGAAGGTCGCAGTGGTCACCGGAGGTGCCAGCGGTATTGGTCGCTCGCTGGTTAAGGAATTGCTCGCCGCTGGCGCTAAAGTTGTCATCGGTGATGTCGAGCAAAAAGCGCTGGACCGTGTGCTGGAGGAGTTCTCTGGCGCGGGTGAGGTGATTGGTGTTGTTACGGATGTCTCCGACGCAGCGTCAGTCAACGCGTTGGCTGACAAGGTGTATAAGACGCATGGTGCCTGTCACCTGTTGTTCAACAACGCAGGTGTTGCAGCGCCCTCGGCGAATGTATGGGAAACGACAGACAACGATTGGAAATGGGTCCACGGTGTCAATGTATTGGGCGTTGTGCACGGTATTCAGGCCTTTGTTCCGCGTATGATTGCCTCGGGCGAAGCGGGACACGTGATCAATACGTCCTCTGGCGATGGCGGCATCTCGCCGCTGCCCTACCAGTCGGTGTACGCTTCGAGTAAAGCAGCAGTGTCCTGCATCAGCGAGTGTCTCGCGGCGCAGTTACAGAGTGAAGGCACAAATCTGGCGGCGTCGGTGTTCTATCCTTCCGGTGGACTACTCGATACAGGTATCTGGACCACAGATCGCAACCGTCCCAAAGCACTGGCGAGAGAGAAGCCCACCGCGCCGGTGCCGACGGTGCAGGATTTTAAGGTTGCGGCTGAAAAAGCGGGTTGGCAGCTGGAGTTTCAGGATCTCGATGAGCTGGCCCGTTACTGCCTGCAGGGTATTCGCGATGAGCGCTTCGTGATTATGATTCGGGTGGAGGAGGCCGAGGTGACCCTCCACGATCGCGCGGCGCGTATCGGTCGCTGTGAAGTGCCAATCGATCAGGCTGAAATCCCCAAACTGTAGCTGCTGACATACCACGCAAAACAGACCAAGCGAACTACCCGGGTAGTTCGTTTCATCGCTTTTTTTCCTGCCTGCTTCCCTACACCGGGTGCAGTCTCACTGGCATAGCAGTGAACCCATGTACGAACGAAGACACGGTACGTTCAGGCTCACCGACCACCTCAACACGTTTGAAACGTTTCAGGATTTCTTCCCAGAGAATTCGCAGTTGCAGTTCCGCCAGTCGGTTGCCCATGCAGCGGTGTATACCGAAGCCGAAGGACAGATGGCGGCGCACATCATCTCGCTCAATATCGAACACGTCCGGGTTTTTCATAAAGCGCTCATCCCGGTTACCCGACACGTACCACATGATCACTTTATCGCCGGCCTTGATCTTTTGTCCGCCTAATTCAGTGTCCACCTTGGCAAGGCGACGCATATGCGCCAGCGGGGTTTGCCAGCGGATAGTTTCAGCGACCATAGAATCGATCAGCTGTGGGTCTGCCACCAGCTTTGAGAACTGATCCGGATTCTGGTGCAGGGCGAGGGCACTGGCGGTCATCGTGGAGCGAGTGGTGTCGTTGCCGCCGACGATAAGCAGCACCAGATTACCGAGGTACTCCATGGGTGCCATATTGCGGGTCGCCTCGCCGTGGGCCAGCATCGAGATCAGATCGGTTTTCACCGGTACCTTGACCCGCTCATTCCACAGTTCTGTGAAATACGCCAGGCAGCCCATCAATTCCTCATGGCGCTGCTCATCTGAATCAATGATACCGATGCCGGGAATGGCAGTGGCGACATCTGACCAACGGGTGAGTTTACTGCGCTCCTCGAAGGGGAAATCAAACAGCGTTGCCAGCATGCGCGTGGTCAGCTCGATGGACACATGCTCCACCCAGTCGAACGTTTCGCCGACGGGCAAATTGTCCAACACATCGGTCGTGCGCTCGCGAATGATCGGCTCGAAGTTGCGCAGGTTTTCCGCGCCAGTGACCGGGCTGACTACCCGGCGTTGCTCATCGTGCTTGGGACGGTCCATGGCGATAAACATGGGCAGCGGAAAGGTATCCTGCGTATCGCCGATGGTGATAGCCGGTTCCGAGGAGAAAATATCATGCGAGGTATCGACTTTTACGATGTCCTCGTAGCGCGTAATGGACCAATACGGACCAAAAAAACTTTCGGGACAGTAGTGTACCGGAGCCTCGTCGCGCAGGCGTTTGAACCAGGGACCATGGATGTCGCGCGCGAACAGAAAGGGGTTGGCGACATTAATTTTGTCCAGCGGCAGCGAGTAGGGATCCTGGTTTGCACGCTCTGCGGCGTCCATTAGCAGGTTAGATAGTTCCATACGTAGCGAATCTCCTTAAGGGGCTTGCGTGCAGTTTATGGCATCTGCCGAGTTTGACCAAACAGTGCGACATCATTCCTTTGGGTAATTGCGACCTTGCCGTATCCTGTGACCTCGCACACGGTACACAGTATACAGTCCGAGAGTTTGAACATGGATATACGCAGCAAGGTCATGTCGGCATTGCGATGGAGCGCGGCGGGCCGGTTTCTGGGGCAGGCAGTATCCTGGGGCATTACTATTATGGTTATTCGTCTGCTCTCCCCGGGGGACTATGGCCTGATGGCAATGGCTATGGCGTTGGTGTCGCTTCTGGTGCTGCTCAACACTCTGGGGCTGGACGCGGTACTGGTACAGGACAAGGATCTCGATGAGCAGATGACGCGGCAGATTTTTGGTATCGTCATCGTTGTCAACGTACTCTTTTTTGCCCTGTTATTTTTTGGTGCCGAAGCTGTCGCGACGTTTTATGGCGAACCCGCGCTGACACTCATTGTACAGGTGTTGTCGTTCCAGTTTCTGTTGCTGATTTTCGAGACTCTGCCGCAGTCCAGGCTGGAGCGGGAGATCGAGTTTGCCCAGCGCTCTATTGTGGATTTTGCGACGCTGATAATCGGCAGCGCGGTGACGCTGGTGATGGCGTTGACAGAGTTTGGCGTCTGGGCATTGATCTGGGGCATGTTGGCTACCAACGCCACGCGTATGATTGGCCTGAACCTGATTTCACGGAATCTGGTGTGGCCGAGCTTTTCACTGCGCGGCATGCGTAAACACTTTGCCTTCGGCGGGTTTGTGACGACAGACAGAGGCCTCTGGTACCTGTTCAGTGAATCAGACAAAATCATCGGTGGCAAATTATTGGGCAATCACCTGCTCGGCTATTACGCGGTTGCCAGCCAACTGGCGTCGCTGCCAATTCACAAAATTAGCGGCCTGCTGAACTCAGTGGCATTTCCAGCGTTTTCGCACGCGCACACCCACACCAGCGGGGCAACTGTGCAGGGTTATTTGCTGAAGGCGACCCGTATTTTCGGTATTGCCGCATTCCCGGTATTTTTAGGGATGAGCTGTACCGCAGAGCCACTCATCGGTTGCCTGTTGGGTGAGAAGTGGTTACCCGCCGCGCCACTGCTGCAGTTGTTAGGTGTGGTTATGCCGTTTCGTCTATTGAGTAGTATTTTTCCGCCGCTGCTATGGGGTACAGGAAATCCTGCAACCAGTGCGTCTAACTTTCTGGTCGCGGCGCTACTGATGCCCCTGGCCTTCTACTTTGGCTCTCGCTGGGGTGTGATCGGCCTGGCTTACGCCTGGCTTTGCATGTATCCGCTGGTGTTCTTCATTACTGCGTACCGCACCTGTCGCAAGGTGGGCCTGGGCATCGTTGAGTATCTGTTGCAGATGTTGAGACCCGTCGGCGCAGGGATGATAATGTACGCCAGCGTGTATTTTTTGCAGGAATACGCTTATGGAGCGGTCGGTGATTGGTTATATTTGTCGCAGCTGGTGCTCACGGGTGCCATCACCTACGGCGTTGCGATGTTGCTGATCGATCGTAATGGCATGCTCGAGACACTGCAGCTTGTTCGAAGCTAAGCACCATCATCTGCACTGTAACCGGCATTGATTGATCGCTCCTGGGGAGTCCTTTTTACGGATGAACATGCTACAACTTTCGGATGCTGGCGAGCGCCATCTGGGCCGAGCTATGCAACTACAGGCACAGCAGCATGGCGATCATCCGTTTCTGTTGTTCTCGGATGATGTCTTCACCTTCGCCGAGGTCAACCAGCGCGTGGATGAACTGACGGCAGGGTTGGCTAGCCTCGGGCTTAAGGCGGGCGAGCGGCTCGCGTTCTCTATGAGCAGTGCACCGGAAGTGATTTCCCTGGTTTTGGCAGCGAATAAGCTGGGTGCGATCCAGGTTCTGGTCGATACAGATTATAAGGGGCATGGCTGATCGATACGATTAACGGCAGTCGCCCCACCGTACTGGTGACCGATGCGGCTCATGTGGACCGAGTGCAGGAAGTGAGTGGCTCGTTGTCAGTTTCCACGCTGGTCATACACGGCGAGCACGAGTCCGTTGTCGGCGCAGTCAGTCTCGATTCCTTATAGGTAAAAGGGGTTGGGGAGCCCGATATGTCTGCCCTGAGCTCGGGCGATACCTGTACGGTGCTGTGGACGTCTGGCACTACCGGCAAGGCCAAGGGCGTGATGCAGAGTCACAATGCTTTACGCTGGACGCCCTGCATATGTTCCTGTGGGACGCGCCTGCGCCTTTGAAGTGGAACTCGCAGGCATTCGGCCAATTGCGGATTGCGCTGCTTTTGGCATACCGAGTGAACAGCTTGAATCGGAGCAGGAGATCATGCTGGATGTGATACTCAAGCCAGGTCAGACGTTGCGGGCCATCGAGCTGGCCCCGTTTATAAATGACAACAAGGCTCCGCCGTGGTCGATTTCATAATTGACACATTAACTAATGCCTAGTAGTCTCTAGCTGTTGAGTTTAATAGCACTAGCTGGAGAGGTTTACGATGAGTCAATGTCCCTTTGCAAATTTTCCGAACTTGATTGACCCGGAGACCTACGTCAACGGCATGCCGTATGAGACGCTGGCAGACATACGCCGCTCCGGTCCGGTGCACTACATGGACGGCTCCTATCAGGATGTGCCCTACTGGTTGATAACCGGTCGTGATCAAATTGATTTCATTTCCAAGAACCCCAAGCTGTTTTCAAGTGAGGCGCGTTCAGCGCTGGCGGAGGAGTATTCCGAGGAGGACATGGTGCTGATCCAGCGCAATATGACCATCAACCAGGATCCGCCCGGACAGATGAAATCGCGTAAAATCGTTCGTGCGACGTTTACCCCCGGCGCAGTTGATTCCTATGAGGCGAGCTTCCGTCAGCACGCCAAGAATATTGTCGATCGCGTCGCCGACCGCGGTGAATGTGAGTTTGTGGAGGAAGTGGCGGCTGAACTCCCGCTGCTGGCAATTCTCGAGCTTTGCGGCATCCCCCCGGAGGATCGCAAGGATTTCTTCGAGTGGACCAACAAAATGATGTTCAACCAAGACCCGGAAATGGCTGCGGGCATGGACGAGGCCCAGACAGCCTCTTTCAAGGTCATCGAATACGCGATGAAGCTGATGGAGCAGCATAAGGCCAACCCCAAGAAAGACATCATCGGCGCCTTGCTTCAGGGTAATGGCAAAGACGAGGGGTTGAGCGACGAGGAATTTGTATGGTTCTTCCTGATGTTGATCGCAGCTGGCAACGAGTCCACGCGCACAGTCACCTCCCAGGGTATGCGCATGTTGATGGAGAATCCCGAGCAACTGCAATACCTGATCGACAATCCCGACAAAATACCCGGTGCCTGCGAGGAAATGCTGCGCTACAACACCGCGTTTACGCTGATGCGTCGCACCTGTATGGAAGATACAGAAGTCGGTGGATACCAGATCAAGAAAGGCGATAAGGTCATCATGCACTACCACACGGTGAACCATGACGAGACCATCTTTGGTGATGACGCTATGCAGTTTAATGTGCGTCGCGCCGAGCGCATGCCCGACCTGCACAACCAGCATCGTGCATTTGGTATTGGCCAGCACTTTTGTCTGGGCACGCATTTGGCGCGGCTGGAGATGCGCGTGATGTTTGAGGAGATCATTCCCCGTTTGCGCAACCCCAAACTGGTGGGCGAGGTCGCCTATACCCGTTCCAATCTGGTGAATGGTATAAAGCGCATGCACATCACTTTCGATCCGGAAGTAAAATCTTCGGAACAGGCTGCCTGATATTTTATTGATCGATTGTGCCCCGGTGGAGAGTTCCCCCGGGAATTTTTTTGCCTGAAAGTAAGTGGGTCGCGTTTTACAGACAGATACAGGCTATGATTAGAACCTTCGCAGTACTGCTCACCGTGCTTATCCTGAAGCCCGGAGACCTCGGGGTATCGATCGCCAAAGCCCGTTTTTATCTTACCAGGGGCCAGCCGGAAAAAATCGCGCAGGCCAAACCTCAGAACTAAGTCAGGTTTCTTTTTCAAACTCCGCGATAGCTTGTTCTACAGGGGCTAACATGGCGGCCGCGCGAGGGTAGCCTGCGTACTGTGCGATAAACAGCAGGAACTCCCGCGCTTCTTCCGGATTGATCTCGCCGCGTTTGAGTGATGCTTTGATCTGAATTTTGAAGGTGGCGGCTTCGCCTTTCTCGGCGATGATTCCCAACAGCAGAATGCGCTTGTCCCGCATAGACAAGGTCTCACGTGTCCACAGTTCAGCGAACAACTGCTTGAGCATGATATCGCTAAATGCGTAGCCCTCGGGAGGCACTACTACGTCTCCGGCGTACACATCCATTATTGTTGCCTCGCCCAGTGCGCGGCGTTCCTTGTCATCCATAGCGTTTCTCCTAATCGAGTGTGCCGAATATTTTGTCGTAGAAAAGTGTGATGGTCGCGTAATTGCCCTTGTGCATGTTCTCGTGGTGTACGTGGTGTTTGGCGACAATCCAGTTCACGGTTTTGTACGGGAAGTGGGGCAGGTCTAGAAAGACGTGATTGATGATGTTGATGTTGGTAAAGATTATAAGGGTCACGACGATGGTGGCGATCTGAAAGGGCCCCATTATGGCGGATAATACCACTACAGACGTCAGGAACATGCCCAGTCCCACGAAGGTCTCCAGTGGGTGCACATAGTGCGCGTCCAGATAGGTGGGGTTGCGCGCCTGGTGATGCACGGCGTGAATTTTGCGCATACGGCCCTGGCCATGGAACCAGAACCGGTGAGCCAGATAGTAGAAGAAGTCGTAGAACATCAGGATGATGACAATATTCAGAAGCACTTTCCAAACGGGTTGAGCGTCAAGCGTGATGCAAAACGGCAGCATTAGAAGGAAGAATGCGATATTCAGATACAGGCCCGTTTTCTGAGTAGCGCGCACCATTGGTGGGTATTTTTTCTGCCCCCACTTGGGCTTGTCCTGCTCCTTGTTAAGTGCGCGCATTTTGCTCAGTGCGGGCACCTTGAACAGCAGTCGCTTACCTACCATGGTGATTGCGACGATGGCTGCAAGTGCCAGCAGCGATCCCACTATGTTGTAGTGTTGCCACACGGTTGAAAACCATTCGTTGTTCATTGTCGCTTACCTCGTGGTGTTGGCGGGCTTCAGTAACAGCTTGGCCAAAGCCTGACTGTCATGATCTCCCAGCTGTTGCTGTATTTGCAGGGCCAGCAGACTGATGTCTACTGTGCCCTTGTGTTCAAAAACATCCTGTTCCAGCTGCAGGCCACGATACAGTTCGTACAGTGTCGTGTTCATACGTTTCAGTGCAGCTTTGCCAATAATGGCGGCAAACTCTTGTTCCAGCTGGTCGACACTGGCCACAGAATCGGCAATCAGTTCCCGACCGCGAGCAGTGAACTGCAAGACGATCTGGCGCGCGTCGAGCGGATCTGCCTGTCGCTCCAAATAACCCAGAGATTCCAGTTCTGTGGCGATAGCGCTGATTGCCTGTTTGCTGACGTCGTGCGTTGCCGCCATTTGCTGGATGCGGCCACCCTGAGGGCCGATAAGCGTCAGCACCTGTCCAAAAGACAACTTTAGCCTGGGATGTCCTTTGGCACGGTTAAGCTCCATCAATCGACGCATGATGTAATCTGACAATCTAGGCAGCAATGCGCCCATCAGCATATTGGTAACCGGGGTGCGCTGCCGCAAGAGTCCAAGGTCGAGGTTACGGGTTATCTTGTTCAGTGATTTTCTGGTATCTGTAAATTGTTCAGCACCCATGAGATCCGAGAATTGCTGGTCGAGCTGGGCAGTGATATGCGCGCCGTCACGACTCAGCTTTTTGCCGCGCGTAGACAACGTCAGTTGCTTGGCCCGGCCATCATCTGGATCAGGGGTTCGAGCAATATAGCCAGCAGCCTCCACCTGCTTTACCGCCTGGTTACAGGCTTGGGGTGAAATGCCCAGAATGTTGGCCAGCTCTGTGAGTCGTTTGTCTCCCTCATTCAGCAGGTCAATATACGGCGAAAAACCCAGGCGAAGATCTGTGTGTCCGCACTCTTCCTGCAAGGTGTCCATCACGCTGGTCTGGAAATGGCGCGCGACCCCCAGGAGATGTCTCGAGAAGTTGTGGCGGTACCGCTGCCAGATGATTCCGGCGTCGATAGTATTGGGACTGATTGCGCGCATCGAAAAAATAATAAACCCATATTGACGAGTCGTCAATTTATATTGACTTCATGGTGTTTGTCGCTACACTCCCGTTAAATAATATCGCGACGCGCCGTGCTACCTTTGATCTGGTAGCCGGTGACGCCACTGGAGAGAGCGCATGACTACGGCGACTAACGTTGGCTACATTGGGCTGGGGAACATCGGCAAACCATCGGCACAGCGCCTGATTTGTGATGCCTACGAAGCCCACGTTTTCGATGTTTTTGCGCCAGCGGTCGAGGAACTGGTAGCAGCGGGCGCGGTAGGATGTGCCTCCGTTGCCGAGCTGGCAAGCGCCTGCTCGCACATCGGTGTCTGCGTGCGCGATGACGCACAGGTGCATGACCTGTTGCACGGCGACGATGGCATTTTTGCGCATGCGGCCAGCGGCACCCTGATTGCGATACACAGCACGGTGACCCAGGCCAACCTGTTGCGCTGGGCGCAGGAAGCAGCCGATCTTGGATTCAATCTGATTGATGCGCCTATCACGGGAGGTGCACACAGGGCGGTGGACGGGACGCTGTGCTATATGGTGGGCGGCACGGTTGAACAACTCGAGGCGGGCTCCCCCGTATTTCAAACCTCAGCAGAGAAAATTGTGCACGCCGGTCCTATCGGTTCCGGTATTGCGCTAAAACTGTGTAACAATTTTATGCAGTACGCCGAATTCGTTGTGATGGCCGAGGCGGCGCGTCTCGCGCACGCCTGTGGCCTGTCAGTGGACGTGCTGCGTTCGGTGGGATTGTCCAATGGCGTGGTCAATGAACAGATGCATATGTTTGCCACTGGCCGTAATGCTGTCGCCAAAACATCGACGGAGGAGGAGATGGACCAATACTTCGGTGCTATGGGCAGGCTGGCGCATAAGGATCTCGATTGCGCGATCAGTACCGCCGCCGATAGGGGTGTGGTATTGCCCACGGCTGAATTTATCCGCGAGCGAATCGAGGATGTGTTCATGGCCAAAGATGAATCACGAATCCCCGATTAACAGGAGCGACACCGATGCCCCCCGAAACTAATCTGTTTATTGATGGTGAGCTATGCGCTGCAGCGTCCGGCAAAACCTACGCTAATGTCAACCCGGTCACTGAAGCAGAAATAGGGCAGGTCGCTGACGCAGGTTCCGAAGATATGGACAGGGCCATCGCCGCCGCTCGTCGCGCCTTTGATGAAACGGACTGGTCGACGAATCATGCTTTTCGCCTCAAGTGCCTGCAGCAGTTACAGCAGGGCCTGCGAGCGGTCGAAACAGAGTTCAAGCAGCAGATCGCCGACGAAACAGGCGCGCCACTCGGAATTTGTGGTGCGATGGGGCCACACTGCGAAATACCCATCGGGTTTATGGATTACACCTTGAAAAGTTTACCGAACTATAAGTGGAGCCGCGATATCGGTATCTCACAGATGATGGGTGGCAAGAGCCGTCGTCTGGTCGAGAAAGAGGCGATAGGTGTCGTGGCCTGTATTACGCCCTGGAATGTTCCCCTGCAAATCAATTTAGCCAAGTGTGTGCCTGCACTCGCTGCGGGTTGCACGGTGGTATTGAAGGCGGCTCCCGATACGCCCTGGTCAGCAACAATGCTGGGACGGGTAATTAATGAGCACACCGATATTCCTGCCGGCGTGTTCAATGTGATTACCTCAGAGGACCCAAAGGCAGTGGGCGACCAGCTCGTAGGTGATCACCGTGTCGACATGGTGTCATTTACCGGTTCTACCAGCGTTGGCAAACACATTATGGCGCGTGCTGCGCAGACCGTGAAAAAGGTGTTTCTGGAATTGGGGGGTAAGTCTGCCAATATCATTCTGGACGATGCGGATCTCAACACCAGTCTGCTTAGTTGCCTCGCGGTGTGTTTTCATGCTGGTCAGGGCTGCGCGATACACACACGTTTGTTGATCCCTCGTTCACGGCAGGCAGAAGTAGAGGCCTTGCTGCCGACCTATTTCGGTTTTATCGAATACGGGGATCCTGCGTCCGAGAGCCAGATCATGGGGTCACTGGTCAATGCGCGACAGCGCGACCGGGTGCTCGCCTATATAGAGAAGGGCAAGGCGGAGGGTGCGCGCCTGTTGCTGGGCGGTGGTAGACCTGCGCACCTGAGTAACGGCTATTACGTTGAACCCACCGTCTTCATGGATGTCACCAATGATATGACCATTGCCCGGGAGGAGATCTTTGGGCCGGTGCTCGCGGTGATCGCCTACGACGATGAAGAGGACGCAGTGCGCATCGCCAATGACTCAGAGTACGGATTGTCCAGTGGGGTGTGGTCAGCCAGCGAGGAGCGTGCCCTGGCGGTTGCCCGTCGCATCCGCAGCGGAACTGTCAACGTCAACGGCGGCAACTTCTACGGTGCCGATGCGCCGTTCGGCGGCTACAAGCAGAGCGGTGTGGGTCGCGAGATGGGGCTGGAGGGCTTCGAGGAGTACCTCGAAACCAAGACAATAGCGATTGCCGTATGAGCGTGAGCTTAAAGGATAAGGTGTATATCGTCACGGGTGGTTCGCAAGGCTTCGGACTGGCTATCGCCAAAAACCTGGTAGAAAACGGCGCGAGAGTGGGCTTGATCAGTCGTAAGCAATCAGCACTGGATCAGGCCGTGGCGGAAATTGGTGACAATTCCGCGATCGGTATGGCAGCAGATGTGGCGAACAGAGCGGATATCAACGTTGCGTTTGAAACGATTAAGGCCCATTTCGGGCGTCTCGATGGCTTAATCAATAACGCCGGAATGGCCACGCCAAACGCCATCGAACATCTGGTAGAAGAGGAGGTGATGCGGCAGATCCAGACCAATTTCCTGGGTACGGTATTCTGTTCACAGGCGGCGATTGCGCTGCTGCGTGGCGGCGAAAATCCGCGCATAGTGAATATTTCCTCGGCCAGTGCGTGGCACTACGACGAGATAAGCTATCTCTCCATTTACGCCTCCACCAAGGCCGCGGTGGAACGATTCACCCGCGATCTGCGGTTGGAGTTACAGGCCGACGGTATCGGCGTGACCTGTATCCGCCCCGGCGGCGCCTGGACCAACTTTGCCGCTGGCTGGGAGAAGGCGGCGTTTGAATCGGCGCTCACCGCCTGGAAGGACGCGGGTAGCTATATGGACACCGGCATGGATGTTACCCACGTAGGCGAGGCGGTGCAGTATGCGCTGTCACAACCGCCGGGTGTGGCCATCGATCTGCTGGAAATTCGCCCCAATACACTCACCTCCAAATCAATACTCCAATAAGGAAATACGCATGGATTTTACAGGCAAAACGATCATTGTGACTGGCGCCGGCGGCGGCATTGGGGAAGGGTATGCCACGGCCTGCGCCGAGCGCGGTATGCACGTGGTTATCGCGGAAGTCAATGAAGAGGGTGGGCAACGTGTTGCCGATGCGATTAATAACAGCGGCGGCAGTGCATTGTTTGTGAGGACTGATGTCGGCTCGGAAGCGTCGGCACAGGCCTGTGCCCAGGCCACCATGGATAAGTTCGGTGCAATCAACTACCTGATCAATAACGCCGCGATCTTCGGTGATATGAAAATTGAAGGGTATATGAACGTGGAGATGGACTATCTGGAAAAGTTCATGCGTATCAACGCGCACGGTTGCGTCATCATGACGCGCGCCGTGGTGGATCACATGACTGTTGCAGGTGGTGGCGCCATTATCAATCAGTCATCGACTGCTGCCTGGATGAGTACTGGTTTCTACGGTGTAGCTAAACTTGCTGTCAACGGTATCACCCAGAGCATTGCCAATGAACTGGGCTGGCGCAAGATTCGCGTCAATGCCATCGCGCCTGGCCCTACTGATACTGGAGCGCTGGCCAAGACAGCGGGTGACTACGCACAGGAAATGATCAAGAGCATGCCCATCAAGCGTCTGGGTACGCCTCAGGATATGGCGAACGCGGCGCTGTTTCTTCTCTCAGATGAGGCGAGCTGGATCACCGGGCATATCCTCAACGTGGACGGTGGACAGTTCATGCGGCCCTAGGAGAGATACTTCATGAACGCATTGAGTGACGATATTCTTCGCGCCACGGCGGACAAGTTGATTGCAGCCCACGAGGAGGCTTCACGCTCCAATGACTGGATCGTGTTCGTCGACGAAATCTACGCGCAGGACTGCATCTATACCTGCGAATATGCCGGTGTCATGAATGTTGCCGCCAACGGTATCGACGAAATCAAGGCCACGCACTATGGGCGCGATATGCAAGTCGGCTGGGAGGGTTGGACATTTCCCTATTTGGGTGTTTACACTGGGGCACACAACACGCTAATTACCCACTGGATGAACCGCGGCCCTGGTAAGCGGGCCGATGGTAGTTATTTTGAGTCTCCGGGCGTCTCATTTCTCACCCTGAATGAGCAGGGTAGGATCTGCAGCCAGTTTGATATGTTCGATCTCGCTCACCAGATGAAACTCTGTGATGACCTTGATGTTGCCGGGTTGCTGTCACCACAGCTCAAAGAGCAGTGGGTGCTGCCGATGAAGGAAAAACTTGAGGCACAGCTCGCCAGTAACCGCTAGCGCCTCCCGAGACCGTTTTACTCGCCCACAATGCCTATGATGTTGCCTTCCCAGTCGCGTTTAATCCCAAGCATGTATAGCCCCACATGACTCGCGCATTCGAATTTTCGCCTCGCCGCAGTTTTGTAGTAACAAGCCCTGTGTTGATACTGATTTACCTGGTGCTTGTTAAAGTCAATATCTATGACTTTCTTCATCGCAATAACCTGGAGATGAGCAGCGCAAAACGGACTACATGTTCGATGCGCAGAAGGCTGCCAAGGCCCCGGACAAGACACTTTTTCCCTGCAGCAGGCGGAAGTGCTGGCGGCGTGTCGCGGGACGGCGCCTTGACGTTTATACATATCGAGGGTGGCTATGACTACACCGATGCCAAGCAGGAATAGTTCGGTGAGGCGATAGCCTCTGCTTCTCGTTGAAGTGCGCCATATTTTGACAAGTCGTCGGGCGACTACCTGTGCAGTCCAACACTTTGCAGAGTACTTAACCAGGAGTCACTGTTCAACAATACCCAGTGGTTACATAACCAGGTCGTCGAAGCGTTATGCACTCTCATCAGCAGCAATGAGTCCGGGTTGGTAAACCTGCAGGCCCGCGACATTTACAAATCAGGGCTTGCCGGAGTGGTACTTTTCGATCGGGATGGAGAAGGTTTTTGTCAATTCTGTTATCTTTAATGTGACGCCGTTGGCAACTAAGATGGCGATTTCATGCATCGTACTGCTGATTTCAACGCGAGACATCGCTCGCCTCAATAGACTTCGCACGGGTGTGGGTTTCGATATTGGCATTTGTGCGAGTGTATTTTTTGTTGTGGCACTGTCCCATATCGGTTTGCGGAACAATATTGTCAGTGATGAAATATGCTACCTCGAGTCCTTCTGCATGGCGATGTACCTCAATATAATCCGGGTTAAAACAGCAAGCGAGAGGGGATTATGACAAAGTTGAGTTCGGTGCTGATGGCCGGTACTGCGCTGGCGTTGGTGCTTTGGGCAGTGCAGGGTACCGCGCACGCTGCGGACGTAAATCGACAATACAATGTGCGGGGCGTCAACAAGGTGGAAAGTTGCCACGCGATGAACCGCGCGGTGTACAGTGCCAAGAAGGAGGATGACTGGGGTGCCTTATATGGGTTTTCCCTTTATACGATGGGGTATTTGACAGGAGTCAGCCGGCTGGCATTTGATACTTATGATATTGGTGGGCGCAAGAACACAAAAACTCTGATGGTATGGCTGGAAAGATACTGTAATGAACACCCTGATGACAGCTTTGACTCTGCGCTCTACCATCTGATAGCAGATATTTATCCGAGCCGCGCAACGCAAGCGCCTGCCTCGAAAGATTCAACGCCCTAGAGCGCAGCTCAATCGCACGTCGCCCTCGCCCTCGCCCTTGCCCCGTATCTCGATGGGATGACTGCAGGCGGAAGCGAAGGACACCAGAGCAAGCAGCAAAGTGAGTTTACTGGAATTCATAGACGTTCGAGTGCTGTAAGGTCGATACGGGTGTCCCAATGACGTTAACGGTGTCTGGAACGCTAGTTACCGGCAGCATTTTCGGGTAGGTATGTTTGAAATATATCGCCTAGCTGGGCGTTGTTGTGGGCCGGGACACGATAGTAGGTACGGATGTTCACCGAGCTGTCCTCACCAAAGTGGTAGGTCTCCAGGCTGAATTCTACCTCATCGCCATTTGGGCCCTGGAAGTGGTTCTCCAGACACCAGGCAACTTCATTGCCACACACAAACAGTGTGCCCGGTTGGATGCGAAAGGTGACCCGTGGTTGAAAGAGATCCCAGGAATCTTCACAGCATTCTTTGAAGCCGCGCTTCTCTGGTGTTCCAACGGGGTCCAGCATGCGGAACTCACCGCTTGCTACCGTGCGCCAATTTTCCACCCAGTCACCCTTATTGCCTGCGTTCCACAGCGTAGGATAGCTATCAGCCCAGTTTAAGAGCGCCTGCTTGGTGGGATAGGGCATACATCACTACCTTGGTCGATTCCGCACAGTCCATACATTATCCTGTCTTGCGGCATATTGACACCCTACAAAGTGGTCGCTTAATAGTAAGCTGAGCTGCTCGGGTGCGGTATTGAGGATCTAAAAGGGCGACACCCGATCATCGGAGAGGAACACTGAATGCCCCGCCAATGATGGTGGTGGTGGCAATCTGTCATTCGGGCGCAGTGAGTTGTGCCGTACTCGTGCCGGTACCAGGCGCGAGGTAGCCCGGGCGGGCAGCAGGGCGATCCTCTTTACTAAAAGAGGATTTGTTGCGTTCCCTGGCGAACGCCGTGTACGGTTTCCAGAATAACCTGACCGTCCGCTGTCCACTGACCATGACCAGAAGCCGCTAGCTGGATGCGCTCACTGTTGAAATTACCTTCGCCTACGGTAATGGTGCCGTGGCTGGTGGGCGCGATGCCGAGCAGTCGCAAGTAGGCGAGTAATGGTTGCGAGTGGCTGTGCATATTGGCGACAGGAAAGTCCTGCATCGACAGCCAGGGGTAGGCCCAGGTTTCGCCGGGGCGTTCAGCTTCGGGGCTGTTCCAGGCATCTGGTCCGCTCAAAGTGCCGGCCCAGTCTTGGGGTTTGTAGCGTGTGTGGCTGGCCAGCGACATGCGTTGCCATTCCGCCCAGGCCAGATCGTGGTTTACTGTCGCCGCCGCCCACACCAGCGTCATATTAATGGAATACCAGATACCTCCCCGAACGCCCATGCCGGCGAGGGGGGAGTCGGGTAGCGGCCAGATAATGCGCGCCCCCAGAGGGCTGCCGGCGCGGTGGTGGCTGTCGATATGATTGAGCAATTGGCTGGCTTGCGCGTCGGACGCTGCACCGCAAATAATGGCCCATGGCTGTACTTCCAGCCAGCATTCATCGCGCCCGACAATCTGTCCGTCGGGCGCAACGGCGCGGTCAAACCAGCGCCCGTTCCAGGCGGATTTGACGCGTTCTGTTAGGTCGCTGGCGAAATGGCGTGCATGCTCGGCAATAGACGGTTCGTCGAGTTTGTCCAGCAGGCCGGCAAATACCGGCAGCACCCACGCGGCCATGGCGGAGTTCAATACCGAGCCGCCAGCTTCCTTCATACGTTCTTTGTTGACACCGGGCGCCTCAAGCGCCAAATCGTTCCAGTCGGCATTCAGAATGCGCAGGTGTCCGCCTGCGCCAGTACCGATGTCGTTGGTGAGAAAGTGGTACTGGCGCAGCAGGTGTTCTTTCAGGCTTTCAGCTGAGGCCTTGTAGAGGGGATGGTAGGGCAGGTCTTGTGCAAAAGCGGCGAGATTGCCGGTTGCCAGGCCATACTCCGCCGCCAGCCACAATGCCCAAATATTCTGGTCTGAGGGGCGGAACATCTGGGTAAAAGGCAGCTTGTTGCCGGTGAGCGCGTAGGGTAAATCGCCATTCGGTTTGCACCATACGCAGGTGTTGCGCAAGATAGACAGGGCGAGGTCGGGTTCGGTGTACACCAGTGGCAGAGCATGCTGTAGCTGGTCGCGCGCGGCGGCATTGCCACCCCCCAGAAAGGCGTAGGCAGAACCTTGATTCAGGGTATGGCCGCCCAGCATGCGGTCCCAATTTGCACCGCCCGTCAGGGCTGCGCCATGCCATGTTATTTCGTGCCCAAGCTCCGGGTAAGGTGTTGGACTGGCAACGGGCAGCCGATCAATAAGTTGCTGGCGGTTACGCTCAAGAAAGTTGGGGGTCTGTGCCCCTGAAAGGGCGTCGGCATGGGCCAGTAATCCAAAGCGAAAATACAGCGTGGTGGATTCGCCGGGCTGCAGCTCGATGCGCGTGTCTGCATAGAGCGCGGGCGACTCCGAATCGAATCCGACCGTGGTGGCGGGGTTATTGAGTGACTCCAGCGCCAGTGTTCGCGGTGGGCCGATAGCGCCCTCTGCTTTATCAAAAACTTCGCTTGCTGAGGCTTTTGTCACCTCGCTGCTGAAGTGGTAGGCGACGCCCTG
>TARA_B110000503_G_scaffold23488_1_pt1 | contig 36444 bp, 34 predicted proteins | sample TARA_B110000503 | Tara Oceans TARA_B110000503 (sample SAMEA4397472) | marine metagenome | biome: Polar Biome; feature: [SRF] surface water layer (ENVO:00010504); material: water (ENVO:00002006), including particulate matter (ENVO:01000060) such as... | depth 5 m | reverse complement strand
CTTGTTCTCGGTTGGGGGTCAGTACAGACGCAACATGTAGGTTAAAGCGTAAGCAACCAGGTTCTCTGTAGTTTTTTAAAAAGCTTGAGCTCCTTTTTCAGCATTTGTAAGAAATCTTTGCTTTGAACCGGACTATGTTCGATGCGCTCACAGGTCGCCACCAGTAGTTTGGTCAGGCGCCTTACCCGGTGGGCATAGTGCCTTTTGTCTTCAGAAAAGGTCTGCCCTTCGGCTTTGAGTATTTCTGGACCTAAACTGACAGACTGCTGCACCATATCTCCTGTGAAATAGATGCCAGGATGTTCTTTGCCGTCGCTTTGCAAACCGCACAAATCATCCACAAAGGTATACGCGGCATGCCGGGATAATTGAAGAATCTCCATGGCCTTCAAATAAATTGGTGGGTAGCGCAACGAATTGGGAATATTTGTTTTCATGGCTTCTGGTCAAGAATAGCTCTTTGATTGATTCAAATTTACCAAGATTTTTGTTGGTTGTAATTATATATTTAAGCCATAAGACATAATTTTATTTAAATTTTGTCTTATTTTAGCTATAATAGATTAATTTATTAATGGACGCACTAAACAAAAAGATATTACAACGCCTGCAGGCCAATGCGCGACAATCCCATGTAGAGATTGGGCGACAAGTGGGGATCAGTTCACCAGCGGTCAACGAACGCATAAAGAAAATGGAAGATGCAGGGATTATCAAAGGCTACCGCACGGAGGTTTCCCCTTTTGAATGCGGATACCAACTCAAGGCCATCATCACTCTTCGTGCGTTTATGGGCAAACTGAAACCATTTTTAGACAAGGTCAAACAGTTCGAAGAGGTCGTTAATTGCTACCGCATTACGGGTAATGAAAATATAGTCCTCGAGGTCGTATTGGCCAACCAAAAGCACTTGGAGCAATTCATTGATGAGTTGATTGTATATGGCGAAACCAAAACCCAGATCGTGCTGTCTAAAGTGGTCGACAATAATCCTATAAAACCTATATAATCATGAGATTAATTTATTTAACGAAGGTGTTCAAGCCCCTATTATTATTGGGGTTGTTGTTTAGTGTCCTGATGGTTTCGGGTCAGAATCAGGATCGGGTGCTTCAAGAAATTCAAAAATTCCAATCTGACTTGAATGCCGAATTTAAAGACCCAGAACAGACCATCTTAAAACAAGAAGATCAAGCCGACTTCGAAGGGTTAGCTTTTTACCCCATCGACTTGTCGTTTCGGGTCACGGCACAAATCGAGCGCATTGCCGAAGCCGTGCCCTTTTTAATGCCGACCACTACAGAACGCAAACCGGAGTATGTGCTGTATGGGATTTTACACTTCGTCATTCAAGGTCAAGACCTTAGTTTGCCAATCTATCAGAATACCGAAGGGCTTGAAGATTTAGAATATGCCGATTATTTATTTCTGCCATTTACAGATTGGACTTCAGGCGATGGCTCTTATGGAGGCGGCCGTTATATCGATTTGGCTATTCCTGATGGGGACAAAATGGTACTTGATTTTAACCAATCCTATAATCCATATTGTGCTTATAATGAACGCTATTCATGTCCCATACCGCCCAAAGAAAATGATTTACCCATCCGGATTGAGGCTGGAGTAAAAGCTTATAAGCACTAGAGCGCTTTGGCCAGAAAAAGGCCCAGCCAGACGGCCAAAATACCCACAAAAAGACTTCCTAGGCCATAGAATATGAATGGTCCATAAGCTCCTGATTTAAGTAAGGAGAGGTTCTCATAGGCCAGGGCAGAAAAAGTGGTAAAACCGCCACAAAACCCCGTAGCCAAAAGCAGTACGGTGTGTGGTGAGACACTATCGGTTTTTGCGGCATAACCCAGCAGAAGGCCGATCATTAAACTGCCCAGAATATTGACAACAAAGGTGCCCCAAGGCAAAGGTTGTGCGGAAGAATTTAGCCACATGCCCACCATGTAGCGCAAGGCGCTGCCAAGCCCACCACCTACAAATACCAAGAGAAATCCTTTCATGATCTTAAATTGATTCAGGCTAAGATAGGTATTTTGAAGGACCTGAAATTACCCGCCAAAACCAATAGAAATTCAGTACCTTTAAAATCCTAAAAAATATAAATTATGAAACTATTGATGCGTTGGACTCTCGCAATGGGCGTCTTCACAATTTTATCTTGTAATACAACAACAGACACAAAGGAGCAAGATGCTGCGTTTGATTACGTGGTGGGGCAATTTGCCGACATTAAAGTTCTGCGCTACCAGATTCCTGGTTTTGAGGACTTGACGTTAAAAGAACAAAAACTGGTTTATTACCTGACCCAAGCGGGTATGGAGGGACGCGACATTATGTGGGCACAAAACTACCGTCATAACTTGACCATACGTAAAGCGCTAGAGCAGGTATACGAAAATTACCAAGGAGACCGCAATGCCGATCAATGGTTGTCTTTTGACACTTACCTCAAGCGGGTATGGTTTTCGAACGGTATCCATCACCACTATAGCAATGCCAAGATCATGCCTGAATTTTCTCAGGAATACTTAACACAATTACTCGTTGCCACAGGCGCAGAATTGAGCGGTGAAGCCTTTGATGTTATTTTTGACGACCATGATGCCAAAAAAGTCGACCTCAGTAAAGACTCCGATATTGTGCTCAATAGCGCCATAAATATGTATGGTCCCGATGTGACTACGGCCGATGTGGAAGCTTTTTACGGTAAAATGACCGTGGATGCAGACCAGCCTATAGAAATCGGATTGAACACCCGATTGGTCAAAGAGAATGGGGTGCTGACCGAACAGGTTTATAAGAGTGGTGGCTTATATGGAACAGCGATTGACCGCATTATTTTCTGGCTAGAAAAGGCATACGGTGTCGCAGAGAACCCCAACCAAGAAAACGCCCTTAAACTATTGATTACCTATTACCAAACCGGTGATTTGGCGACTTGGGATGAATATTCTGTGGCTTGGGTAAAGGCTACTGAAGGCAATATCGATTGGATCAACGGATTCATCGAAGTTTATAATGATCCAAAAGGCTACAAAGGATCTTTTGAAGCGATCGTGCAAATTAAAGATTTTGACATGTCTCAGAAAATGTCTGTGCTCTCTGAACAAGCACAGTGGTTTGAAGACAATTCCCCGCTTATGGAAAGTCATAAAAAGAAAGAAGTCAAAGGTGTTTCATACAAAACAGTTATTGTGGCTGGAGAGGCTGGTGATGCATCACCGAGCACGCCAATTGGGGTGAATCTCCCTAATAATAATTGGATTCGCCAGGCGCACGGCAGTAAGTCAGTTTCTTTGGGTAACGTGATTAATGCCTACAATAGTGCTGGAGGTAGCGGGCGTTTGCAAGAATTCGCTCATGACCAAGAAGAAGTGGCGCTCGAACAGGCATATGGTCAATTGGCCGATAAATTGCACACGGCCTTACACGAGGTGGTAGGGCACGCATCAGGACAAATCAATCCAGGTGTTGGGACACCAAAGGAAACCTTAAAAAGTTATAAGTCCACCATCGAAGAGGGTCGTGCCGATTTGTTTGGTCTATATTATCTGATGGATCCCAAATTACAAGAATTGGGATTAGTGACGGATTGGGAAGCAACGGGCAAAGCGGCCTACGATGGCTATATCCGAAATGGTCTGCTGACACAACTCATCCGCCTGAATCTTGGCGATGACGTCGAAGAGTCCCACATGCGTAACCGCCAATGGGTGAGTGCCTGGGTCTTTGAAAAAGGAGCTGATCAGGGTATTATACAGAAGGTTGTTCGTGATGGTAAGACCTATTACGATGTGCAGGATTACCAAAAATTACGGGCCTTATTTGGTGAGCTCTTGCGTGAAACGCAACGCATCACTAGTGAAGGCGACTACCAAGCGGCGAAGGATCTCGTAGAGAATTATGGGGTCAAGGTAGACCAGACCATACATGCTGAAATCTTAGAGCGCGACAGCCAATTTAAATCGGCCCCATACAGCGGGTTCATCAATCCTATTTTGGTTCCTGAGCTGGATGAGCAAGGTGAAATCACCGGATTCAGTATCAAGCAGCTGGATACTTTCGAGGAACAAATGCTCTATTATAGTGATACCTATGGTAATTTATAAATAAAAAAAACCGGGCATCGCCCGGTTTTTTTTATTGCTTCAGCCAAAGCTTAGCAGCCAGCAATAGGAGGACAAAAACGATGAATCCAATCAGGACATAGCGTTTGCCTTTATAGTGCTTTTGGTGGATTTGTTTGTCTTTTTTATAACTCAGGCGGATCAACACCACAAAGGTGATGGCAAAGAGCAACCCGAAGATTAATTGGCCAGTACTGAACATAGTTTTTTGCTAAAAGTCCCTTAGCGTAGGGGGTTTTTTTCTGTCGAAATAATTACCTTAGGGGTAATGTCGTTGCAAAAGTATGAAATCTTCTCAAGAGACTTACTTTGGGCCAAAACTAATTTGATACAAGAAAACAGAACCTAATGAAAAACAAAATTAAAGCCGTTAGTGACTTCCATCAAGCCTTTGGATTAGATCAAGAAGCTAACCCAAAGGCAGATTTGGGAAATGCCAAACACCTTTTGCGCTATTCTTTGATGCGTGAAGAAAATGAAGAATACCTCGAAGCGGCCAATAATCATGATTTGGTAGAAATTGCGGATGCCTTAGGCGATATGCTCTATATCTTATGTGGGACCATTATAGAACACGGGTTACAAGACAAAATCGAAGCCGTATTTGAAGAGATCCAACGCAGTAACATGAGTAAGTTAGGGCAAGACGGCAAGCCAATATACCGTGAAGATGGTAAAGTCCTCAAGGGGCCAAATTATTTCAAGCCCGCGATTGCCTCAATACTTAAGGGATAGTCTAAAGAACCTTATGGCGCCAGCCAAAGGGATCCTCGCTGCGATTGTATTGGATGTCTTGAAGTAATCCTTTGAACAAATGCGCATAGCTGTCGCTTTGATCGTGCAGGTCGTAAAACGTTTCATTATGACTAAAGCCGCTGATCGCACTCACGGTTGCGGCGGTTCCTGAGCCAAAAATCTCTTTGACGTCTCCGGCCTTATGGGCGTCAATGAGCTCCGTGACCGAAAACTTACGGATCGAGACGTCAATACCCTTGGCATGAGCCAAGTCGATGATGCTCTTGCGGGTAACGCCGTCCAAAATACGGTCACTCGTTGGTGCAGTGATTAGGGTGTCTTGAACTCTAAAAAACACATTCATCGTTCCGGCTTCTTCCAGAAACTCATGATTTTGCGCATCGGTCCAGATCACCTGATGGAATCCCTTTTCACGGGCAAGATTGGTCGGGTAAAATTGTGCCGCGTAATTACCGGCAGCTTTTGCATAACCTACACCACCATCAGCTGCACGACTGTATTTTTCCGCAATAATGACTTTAAGTTTTTCACTGTAATAGGCCGTTACGGGTGACATGATGACCATAAACTTATACTCCGTTGCCGCAGCAGCAGAGACGCCTGTTTCACTGGCAAAGACAAAGGGTCTGATGTAAATGGCGTGGCCATGGCCTTGATGTACCCAAGCATTGTCCAAGCGCAGGAGGTTTTCTATGGCATCAAAAAACAAGTCTTTGGGAAAATGTGGTATGGCCAAACGCTCAGAGGATTGGTTGATCCTTTTGAAATTTTCTTCTGGTCGGAACAAAAACACGGATCCTTGGTCATCTTTGAATGCCTTCATGCCCTCAAAAACGGCTTGTCCATAATGAAGCACCTTTGTGCCTGGAAAGAGTGCCAAGGGCCCGTAGGGCTTTATGGTGGGTTGCGTCCAAGCCCCATCACGATAGTCACACTCAAACATATGATCGGTAAAGATCTTGCCAAAGGTCAGTTGGTTAAAGTCAACTTGGTTGATGCGGCTTTGTGTACAGGGTTGGATATCAATCACGTAGTGACAAGTATAAGTGCGTTAGTGTCAAAAATATTGGCAAAATTAGTTAAAAAAACAGCCAAAAAGGGTTTAAAATTTCATAAAATTGTACTCGAAACAAATCAAACAATCATGAAAACTTTTTTATACATCGCTTTAGCCCTAACCGTAATGGTGGGCTGTAAAAACACAAATGAATCTCAAGAATCGGTTGTGGCTGAAGTGCCGCTTGAAGCGGCTCCGAGTTATGAAAGTTACGGAGATGTCATCACGGCCGAAGGCGCCTTGAACAGTCAAGCGATGACTGAGCTTTATGCGGCATTAACACCCGGTGATACAGTGGACGCCAAATTTTCTGGCGCCGTTAATAGTGTTTGTCAGATGAAAGGTTGCTGGATGCGTCTTGATTTGGGTGACAATGAATCTTTTGTCAAGTTCAAGGATTACGCATTTTTTGTCCCTAAGGATCTTTCCCAAACGGATGCAATTGTTGCAGGAAAGGCATTTGTCGCATTGACCACAGTGGAGGATCTCAAGCATTTTGCTGAAGATGCGGGCAAGGACCAAAGTGAAATTGACGCCATTACCCAACCAGAACTGAGTTATTCGTTTTTGGCCCATGGTGTGCTGATTCCTGAGTCGCATTAAAGACTCTGGCGCTAAGTGTTCAAAGAAACCATAACCACCTCCGATGGGTCGACAACGCTTTACCTCAAGGATCGCGATGAAACCTATCACTCCCGACATGGAGCTATAGCCGAGGCACGTCACGTGTTTTTGAAGCACGGCCTTCATTATTGGTTACAACACAATGATCAAAACCAGCTTCATATTCTTGAAATGGGTTTTGGGACAGGACTCAATTGTTTATTAACCCAATTGGAGCCCAAACGCGAAGGCCTCCTCATACATTACCATGCCCTAGAGGCTTTCCCACTTACCCTGGAGGAAACGGCTCTGCTGAACTACTCCAAAGTTTTGGCCATTGCTCCAGAAGTTTTTTCGGCACTTCACCAAATACCATGGGAGGCGCTTACGCCAATTTCGGTCGATTTTGCGGTAAAAAAGCAAAAGATGAACTTCGAAGATTTTGACCAAAAAAATCACTTTAACCTGATTTATTATGACGCTTTCGGTGCCCGTGTGCAACCCGAGTTGTGGACCCAGGACCGTTTTCAAGCCATGTATGATGGTCTGACATCTGGTGGGGTTTTGGTGACTTATGCCGCCAAGGGGAGTGTGCGCCGTGCCATGCAGGATGTTGGATTTGAAGTCAGTCGTCTGCCGGGTCCTCCAGGAAAGCGCGAAATGTTGCGCGGCCTTAAAGCTTAATTTCAATTCTAAGTCAGATGTCATTATCTGTTTGTAACTTCGCCAAAAACCCTAGAATATGACCGTTTTAATCGTCGGTGCGACCGGACTTATTGGCAAGAGCCTGGTAAAGAGCTGCTTGTCTAGAGGGTGGCGTGTTCATTTTTTGACCACGCGTAAGGGTCAATTGAATCAGATAGATGGGGCGTATGGTTTTCTATGGAATATCGACCAATCTTTTATCGATAAAGCCTGTTTTGAAGGTGTTTCGGTTGTGGTGAATTTGGCGGGCACTCCTGTTTCTTTGCCCTGGCGTAAAGCCAACAAACGCAAAATCCTGAATAGCCGTATTCTCGGTGCTCGCCTATTAAACGATACTTTGGCAGCCCTAAAAGGGCATCAAGTGCAACGCTACATTGGGGCAAGTGGTATCAGTGGATACCCATCACATCCGAGTCATTGTTATCAAGAAAGAGATGCCGCAGATGCCGCAACTTTTTTGGGTGATGTCGTGCGCCAGTGGGAGGATGCAGCACTGAGTTTTAAGATCCTTGGAATGTCGGTCGCTATGGTCCGCACAGGTTTGGTGTTGGCACCTAATGGAGGCGTATTGTCCCAGATCGCACAACCCATAAAAATGGGTTTTGGTGCCGTTTTGGGTCAGGGAAAACAATGGCAATCTTGGATCCACATCGATGACATTACGGCGGTATATGAATACCTGATGGAGGCCACAAGCCAGGGCGTATATAATGGGGTGTCTCCAAGTCCCGTGCAGCATGACACCATGACTTATGCCATTGCGAAGCAGTGTCGCCGCAGGATCATTCTGCCCAAAGCCCCGCGTTTTGCATTAAGGTTGCTTCTTGGTGAGCGATCGGCTTTGGTTTTGGAGAGTCAATGTGTGCATCCCGATCGCTTAATGAAAGAGAATTTTAATTTCAAGTACACAACATTAGTATCGGCACTGAAGGATTTATTGCCGCAGTGACATTTTGACACAACAGGTGTTATGGCAATACTTTTGCTAATGTCTTAGACCAATTTAAGCATGATCTGCTATGAGCAAAAAAAATAAAGAACAGACCGACCCGATTCAGGATAATCCTGAGGCGCAAAATCTACAAGAGCCACAAGACCAAGAACCAACGGTTGTGCCCAGTAGCGAAGAGCTTATGGAACAAGAAAAAGACCGTTACTTGCGTTTGTTTGCCGACTTTGAGAATTATAAGCGCCGCACCAGTAAGGAGCGTATCGAGTTGTTTAAGACGGCGAGTCAAGACCTTATGATAGCCATGTTGCCTATTTTGGATGATTTCGATCGGGCGTTAAAAGAGCTAGAGAAAAGCGATAAATCCGTTTTTGAAGGGGTGTTGTTGATCAATAACAAGCTCAACGAGACGCTAAAACAAAAGGGACTTAAGGTCTCAGAGACTAAAGCCGGAGAAGCGTTTAATGCGGACATTCACGAGGCAATTACCCAGATTCCTGCACCCACAGATGACCTCAAGGGAAAGATCATAGACGTCATCGAAATGGGGTATACCCTAGGTGATAAAATCATACGCTACCCTAAGGTAGTCATAGGACAATAAGATGAAAGACGATTTTTACGACTTATTAGGTATTTCAAAAGGGGCTTCGGCAGCTGAGATCAAAAAAGCATATCGCAAGAAGGCTATAGAATGCCATCCCGACAAAAATCCAGGAGATGCCCAAGCTGAAGAGCGTTTTAAAAAGGCAGCAGAGGCCTACGAAATTTTGAGTGATCCCGACAAGAAAGCACGCTATGACCAATATGGACACCAAGCCTTTGAAGGTGGCGGTTTTGGTGGCGGCGGTGGCGGCGGCATGAATATGGATGACATATTCAGCCAGTTTGGCGATATTTTTGGCGGCGGTTTTGGCGGTGGTTTTGGTGGTGGTCAAAGACGTGCCAAAGGAAGTAATTTGCGTATCCGTGTGAGTTTAAGCTTAGAAGAAATTGCCCACGGCGTAGAGAAGAAAATCAAAGTAAAGCGTAAAAAGCAAGCGCCCGGAACAACCTACAAGACTTGTAGTGCCTGTAATGGGCAAGGTCAGGTGACCAGAATTCAAAATACGATTTTGGGTCGCATGCAGACCGCAGCGACTTGTGGCACCTGCCGTGGCGCCGGTCAGATTATAGACCAACGCCCATCTAACGCCGATGCCGATGGCATGGTCGTCCTTGAAGAAACAGTTTCCATTAAGATACCTGCGGGTGTGGTCGATGGGATGCAGCTAAAAGTATCGGGCAAAGGCAATGATGCCCCGGGTAACGGTGTTTCTGGAGACCTTATCGTAGTTATTCAAGAACAAGATCATCCTTTCTTACAACGTGAGGGGGATAACTTGCATTTTGATTTATATGTCAGTATATCGGATGCCGTTTTAGGGACATCCAAGGAAATCGATACGGTCTCTGGAAAAGTGCGCATCAAAATTGAACCTGGAGCGCAAAGTGGCAAAATATTGCGCTTGCGCGGTAAAGGTATCCCCAGTATTAATGGGTATGGATCAGGTGATTTATTGGTACACCTCAATGTTTGGACGCCAAAAACGGTATCTAAAGAACAGCGCGATTTCTTCGAAAAGATGAAGGATGACGGGCATTTTGAGCCAAAACCAGAAAAAGATGACAAGTCCTTTTTTGAGAAGGTCAAGGATATGTTTTCGTAATTTGTATCGAACCATATTTTTTGTTTATATTTGAATGTCTTTTATTTATAAGAGGCATTTTTTCTTTTTCATAGCAATTTTTTTTTCCCACCCTATGTTTCACGATGTAGGGTGGGTTTTGTTTGGGGTTATTCCAATACGTCTTACAGGGGGTATTTGTCGCTTTAATGGGGTATAAAATTATCTTAAAACCCAACTTGCTTTGTGGATAAACAGTAACTTTAACCCTATATGAATCCCGAAGAATACTCATGTTAGAAGCGCACTCAATTTCAAAATCTTTTGGTTCTTTTAAAGCCTTGCAAGAGGTCAGTCTTATGGTGCCAAAGCAGTCCGTATTTGGCCTTTTGGGTCCTAATGGAGCAGGCAAAACAACCTTAATTAGAATCATCAACCAAATCACTATGCCCGATTCAGGTCACGTGCTTTTGGATGGAGAACCATTGCGGCCAGATCACATCCGTTATATTGGCTATTTACCCGAAGAACGCGGTTTGTACAAAACGATGAAAGTAGGAGAGCAGGTCATCTACTTGGCGCAGCTTAAAGGACTGTCTAAATCCGATGCCAAGGCCCAATTAAAATACTGGTTCGATCGATTGGATATTGGTCACTGGTGGGACAAAAAAGTACAAGAGTTGTCCAAAGGAATGGCGCAGAAAATCCAATTTGTGGTTACGGTATTGCACCGACCCAAGTTGTTGATTTTTGACGAGCCCTTTAGTGGTTTTGACCCCATCAATGCGCAATTGATTCGTGAGGAGATTCTTAATCTGCGGGATCAAGGGGCTACCGTTATTTTTTCGACCCACCGCATGGAGTCTGTAGAAGAAATGTGTGATCATATAGCGCTCATGAATAAGTCCAAGAAAATTCTTGATGGTAACCTTATGGATATCAAGCGGGCTTATCAATCTAATGTGTTTCGTGTAGGGATCAAGAGCGCTGATAAAGCGGGGACTTGGAAAATACTCGAAGAGCAATTTGGGGCCACGCCTGTGGTGTTTAAATCTATTCATGAGGAGGTACAGTGTAAACTTCAATTGCCCGACGGTCATGGGCCAAATGATCTATTTGCCCAGCTCAGTAAATTCGGTGAAATCAGTCATTTTGTCCAAGAAGTGCCCACGGCCAATGATATATTCATCCAATCTATTCATCAAAACGAGGCGATCTTATGAACCACTTAGGCTTAATACTCGTACGCGAATACCTCAATAAAGTCAGGAACAAGTCTTTTATCATCATGACCTTTATGAGTCCATTGCTCATGGTTGGCGTGATTGGTTTGGTGACGTATTTGTCGAATCTGAACAACGACAATGAGCGCCACATCAAGGTATTGGACCAGAGCGGTTATTTTGGTCATTTATTCGAAGATCAAGACCAAATCACTTTTGAGCTGCTCGATACCATTGACCTGGAGCAAGCCAAGGCCATTACCGAGTCGGCTCAAGATTATGGCTTGTTATTCATTCCTAAGGTCAAGAACATAGCCGATTTGTCTCGCGCCATTTATTTCTATTCGGAGGATTCACCATCGATTGTGGTTATGACCCAAATAGAACGGATCGTGCAGCAACAGGCCAATACCCTTGCTTTGAATCAAGCGGGTATCGATGCCCAGGCCATTCGTGATCTTTATTTTGACGTGCGGCCGCAATTGGAAACCTTCAAGGGTCAAGAAACCTCAAAACTGGGCTCAGGCCTTAAGCTTATTTTTGGCGGTGCTGCAGGCTATTTGTTGTTTATGTTCATCATTATTTATGGCAATATGATCATGCGCAGTGTCATCGAAGAAAAGACCAGCCGCATCATCGAGGTTATCATTTCTTCGGTCAGGCCTATTGAACTCCTCTTAGGAAAGATATTTGGAACCACTTTAGCCGGGATCACACAATTTGCCGTCTGGGTCATTCTTGTGGGTGTTTTGGGCACGGTGATGAGCCAGGTGCTCGGGGTAGAGATGCAAACCGGTTCGCAAGTGGCCATGGAACAAGGCGCAGCATTGGCTCAGACCAATGATTTGCCCGCCCAAATTCTTATGGAAATTTTTCAGTTACCCATGACCAATCTTGTGGTGATGTTCTTCTTATTCTTTATTGGAGGCTATCTCTTGTATGCCTCGCTTTACGCTGCTATAGGCGCTGCTGTAGACAGCGAAACGGATACCCAGCAGTTTATGATTCCGATCATTATGCCACTGATTATCGCGGTTTATGTCGGGGTGTTTACCGTTATAGAAGACCCACATGGCACAGTATCACAAGTTTTTAGTTTCATTCCCTTGACTTCACCTGTGGTGATGCTCATGCGTATCCCCTTTGGCGTGCCCCTTTGGGAACAAATCGTTTCTGTGGTTTTATTATTTACTACCTTTATAGGAACCGTTTGGTTTGCGGCCAAAATCTACCGCGTGGGTATTTTAATGTATGGTAAAAAGCCAAGCTATAAAGAATTGCTTAAATGGTTAAAATACTAATGATACAAGAAGTCATCAAAGCCGTTATACCGGAACAGGTTCAGAAAACGATATGGGATCGAATCAACGAGGTCTTGCAATGGGGCTGGCATTTTGGGGAAGGTTCTTCCGCCATCCATTTGACCATTGGCACCGTATTGTTGATTGTTTTTGCCTTTCTTACTACAGGTTATGTCTTGGGGCTTGCCCGTAAGCTTTATACCAGAAACCTCAATGAGAACGATACCTTAAAATTTATTAGTGTCTTTAAGTTCATTAAATATTTGACTTACGTCATTGTGGTCTTTTCGGTAATGAGTTTTGCGGGTGTGAATGTTACCCCAGTATTGGCTGCGAGTGCTGCCTTATTGGTGGGTGTTGGTTTGGCGTTACAAGAACTTTTTCAGGATGTGCTCGGGGGTATTTTTATCATGCTCGATCAATCGCTACAAGCGGGAGACATCATCGAAATGGAAGGCAGAGTGGCACGCGTTGTCGATATTCGATTGCGCACCACAAGGGCGATTACGCGTGACGATAAAGTTGTGATCATCCCGAACCACAAATTCTTGACCGACACGATTTTTAATTATACGCAAAACCACAAACAGACCCGTGTAACCGTTCAAGTAGGTGTCGCTTATGGGAGTGACACACAGCTGGTTAAGTCACTTCTGTTGGGCTGTGTCACTGGTGATTCACGGATTCTGTCCAGGCCTAAACCCTTCGTGTTGTTTGATGATTTTGGGGATTCCGCTTTGATCTTTAGTGTTAACTTTTTTGTTTCAGACAGTTTTGTCGATCCAATTGTCAAGAGTGATATTAGGTTCAAAATTGATGATGCTTTTCGTAAGAATAAAATCACGATTCCATTCCCACAGCGCGACGTTCATATGTTTCGTCAGGACTAAACACAGGAACCTATGAAGGTTAAATTATTGATCTATGCCTAAAATTTTAATCGTTGAAGATGAAGCGGCTATTCGTCGCGTCTTATCAAAAATCCTGAAAGAGGAAAACCCCTCCTATGAAATATTTGAAGCCGAAGATGGGAAAAAGGGCTACAATATGGTCATCGATCAGGAATATGACTTGATCTTTAGTGATATTAAAATGCCCGGCATGGATGGCATGGAACTTCTAGGGGCGATACGCGAGTTGCGCCCGGAAATTCCTGTAGTGATGATATCAGGACATGGAGATCTAGAACTGGCGGTGAATGCGATGCGGCTCGGTGCATTTGATTATATCTCAAAGCCACCTGATTTGAACCGATTGTTGCATACGGTGCGTCAGGCCCTCGACAAAAAAGAATTAGTCGTAGAAAATAAACGACTCAAAAAGAAAGTGGCCCAGCAGTTCCAAATGATTGGTAACTCACCGGCATTAGCACGTATTCAGGAGATGATTGGCAAGGTTGCCCCAACAGATGCCCGCGTGTTGATTACTGGGCCCAATGGTTCGGGGAAGGAGCTTGTTGCCAATGCCTTGCATAGCCAGAGCCAGAGATCAAGTGGACCATTGGTTGAAGTCAATTGTGCGGCCATCCCGAGTGAACTGATCGAGAGTGCTCTTTTTGGCCATGTCAGGGGTGCTTTTACTTCTGCCATAAAGGACAAAGCAGGTCGTTTTGAGGCGGCCAACGGAGGAACTCTTTTTTTGGATGAAATTGGCGACATGAGCCTACCGGCTCAGGCCAAAGTGCTCCGCGCACTTCAGGAACAAAAAATTCAGCGTGTGGGCAGTGACAAAGACATTAAGGTTGATGTTCGTGTCTTGGCCGCCACCAACAAAAATTTATTGCAGGAAATTGCTGAAGGGCGCTTCAGAGAAGATCTTTACCACCGCTTGGCGGTGATCTTGATTGATGTCCCTTCTCTAGCAGACCGCAAGGAAGATATTCCATTATTAGTAGATTATTTTGCCCACAAAATTGCGCAAGAACAAGGCACGAGTGTCAAGATATTTAATAAAAAGTCGGTGCAGATGCTCCAGCTATATCCTTGGACGGGTAATATTCGCGAATTGCGCAATGTGGTAGAACGGCTCATCATTTTGGGTGGAGAAGAAATCACAGAACAAGACGTGCAGGCCTATGCAGGCAAGCAGTAACAATTAAATAAAAGTACAGCATGAAATACACCAAGTTGACCCTAGTGACATTGTTATTGACATCGATGATGTTCGGGCAGAACACCACTCAAGACGCCGAAATGTTGCGCCAGATCTATGATCAGGCCCTAACCAACGGGAAGGCTTATCAATGGCTCGACGATTTGTCCAATGATATTGGCGGTCGCTTATCGGGTTCGTTAGAAGCAGAACGTGCCGTATTGTACACCAAAGAGGTCATGGAGTCGATTGGTTTGGATTCGGTATGGCTACAGCCTGTTATGGTTCCGAAATGGACCCGTGGTATTCCGGAGTATAGTTATATAGAAACGGCCCCTGGCATCACCAATCTGGTGAATATTTGTGCCTTAGGTGGTTCTGTGGCGACTCCTCATGGTGGCCTAAAGGCTGAAGTGGTGGAAGTCTCCGGTATTGAAGCATTAGCTGCTCTGGGGCGCGAAAAAATTAAGGGTAAAATTGTGTTTTATAACCGACCAATGCAGGCCAATTTGATCCACACATTTGAGGCCTATGGTGGCTGTGTGGACCAACGTTATTCGGGAGCCAAAGAAGCAGCAAAATATGGTGCTGTCGGTGTTGTAGTGCGCTCTATGAATTTGCGCCTTGATGACCTGCCCCATACTGGAGCGATGAGTTACGACGACCTGCCTGTTTCCGAGCGTATTCCCGCGTGTGCCATCAGTACCAATGATGCAAATTATCTGAGTACCGCCATTAAACTCATGCCCAAGCTAAACTTTTATTTCAACCAAACCTGCCGTGTTTTCCCCGACGTGAAGTCTTATAACGTGATTGGCGAAATCAAAGGAAGCGAATTTCCAAATCAATATATGGTTGTGGGAGGGCATTTGGATTCTTGGGATCTTGGTGATGGTTCCCATGATGATGGTGCGGGTTGTGTGCAATCGATTGAGGTGTTGCGCTTACTCAAAAACTTAGATTTTAAACCCCGTCATAGCATCAGAGTCGTCATGTTCATGAATGAAGAGAATGGGTTGCGTGGTGGCAACAAGTATGCCGAAGAAGCACAACTTAAAAATGAAAACCATGTATTTGCCCTAGAAAGCGATTCGGGAGGGTTCACTCCGCGCGGTTTTTCGATTGATGCCGATGCCACCAACTTAGCCCAAATCAGATCTTGGAATGATTTATTCAAGCCGTATTTGATCCATTACTTTGAACCTGGTGGCGGTGGTGCCGATATTGGCCCACTCAAAAAAGATGGGATGGTTTTGGCTGGACTACGTCCGGATTCTCAGCGTTATTTTGATCACCACCATGCCGCCAACGATACCTTCGATGCAGTCAATAAGCGTGAGTTAGAGCTAGGGGCGGCGACCATGACTTCGTTGATCTATCTTATGGATACTTACGGAACGACTTCCGAGATGAGTCACATCAAAAACTAATTTAAGCACAGGCTTGAGTCGATGAGATTAAAAGACTACACCAAGGAATTCCGCTACAACATTGCCTTAGCCGGACCGGTTATTTTGGGGATGTTAGGCCACACTTTAGTGGCTTTTGTGGATAATATCATGGTAGGTCAATTGGGTACCGCGGAGCTTGCAGCTGTGTCCCTGGGCAATAGCTTTATGTTTATAGCAATGTCGCTTGGTATTGGTTTTAGCACCGCTATTACGCCACTGGTAGCCGAAGCCGAAGGGGAAGATAATGTGTCTAAAGGCAAGTCGGCCTTCAAGCACGGATTGTTTTTGTGCACGATACTGGGTATTGCTCTTTTCTTAATGGTGTTTTTGGCCAAGCCCCTAATGCACATGATGAAGCAGCCCGATGAGGTGGTGGCTCTTGCCATGCCTTATCTTACTTATGTGGCCATATCGCTTATTCCTTTAATCATCTTTCAGGCTTTTAAACAGTGTAGTGATGGACTTTCCCTGACGCGCAACCCTATGTATGCCACGCTTATTGCCAATGTAGTGAACGTTGTGCTCAACTATATGTTCATCTTTGGGCATTGGGGCGCACCTGCTATGGGGGTCGAAGGAGCCGCCATGGGTACCTTAGCCTCACGTGTGATTATGGTCGTTTTCTTGTGGTATGTCATGTCTACCCATACCAAGGCGCGGCATTATGTGACACAACTTAAGCTATGGCAGTTGCGTTCCGATATTTTGCGTAAAATCATGCGTTTGGGCTTCCCCTCGGCCATGCAAATGTTTTTTGAAGTCGCTATTTTTACCGCAGCCATCTGGTTGTCTGGGGCACTAGGTAAAAATCCACAGGCGGCCAATCAGATTGCCTTGAACCTCTCCTCGATGACCTTTATGGTCGCGATGGGCTTTAGTGTCGTGGCGATGATTCGCGTGGGCAATCAAAAAGGAAAATCTGCCTTTACAGAGCTCAGGCGTATTGCCTTTTCTATTTTCTTGTTGTCGGGAATGGCCTCGGTGGTCTTTGCCTTAAGTTTCTTGATTTTTAGAGACAGTTTACCGCATCTTTATCTCGATTTTGATGACTTATCTCAGTTGACAGATAATGCAGAGGTGTTGAAAATATCGACTGAAATCCTTTTGATCGCTGCTCTTTTTCAAATTAGTGACAGCATACAAGTGGTCGCCCTTGGCGCATTACGTGGGCTCCAAGATGTCTTTTTGCCAACGCTCTACACCTTTATTTCATATTGGCTTATAGGCTTTCCTTTGTCCTTATACCTTGGAATGTATACGGATTTGGGTAGCACAGGAATCTGGATTGGTCTTTTGGCGGGACTTACCGCAGCTGCATTGCTTTTACTGTGGCGCTTCAATGTGCTGTCAAATCGATTGATCAAGGCACAAATAGACGGCCTTGGCGTAAGCTAATGCCTAATGAACCAGAATATCCATTTTCTTAATTAACTTTACATTTTTAAAACACATCCATGGAAGTACCCAAGTTTTTAGTCGGAGATAACACAGATACCCCAGAGGCTATTTATGTGATCCATACAGAATTCCCTCGTTTTATTATCGATCTTGCCGATGATAGCATTGAGTGGTTGGAAGAATTTGATCAGGATGACCTCAAGTCTCTAGAAGACGAAATGACCCAATGTGTGGCTGAGGCGAGTGCTTTTTATGATCGTGAAGTCGAACGATACGGCTCGGATGATTGAGACCTTCTGGCAATATGATACCGAGCTTTTTCTATGGCTCAACGCTTTAGGCTCCGCGACCTGGGATCCTTTTTGGTTAGTGGTCACCAACAAATGGGCCTCCTTGCCGCTTTATTTAGTGCTTCTGTATTTATTATGGCAACAGTATTCCCGTAAAACACTACTTCAAACCTTATTTTTTGTGGGATTGTTGGTTTTGGCCAGCGACCAATTGGCCAATCTCTTTAAATATGTTTTGGTCCAGCGCCCGCGACCTTGCCGGGTAGAAGAACTAGCAGATCAGATGCGGCTAGTAGCCGACTATTGCGGTCGGTATGGTTACTTTTCAGCCCATGCCGCCAGCAGTATGGCCGTAGCTGTATTTATGGTTAAGCACTTGGCCAAGCACTATTGTTTATTGATCTGGATGCTTATGCCTTGGGCGCTAATGGTGGGGTATAGCCGCATTTATTTGGGGGTACATTATCCACTAGACGTGCTGACCGGACAAATTATTGGGGCGCTTCTTGGTCTTGCTTTTTACCGACTTCAGCAGTATGGGCACCATCGGATGGCCTAGTATTTGGGCTTTGATCAATCACGAAAAAATCACGCCATAATCGAGGCCGGTGCATCCGCTGCCCCTGGGCTTGTGGATTCATGTCGTAGCGCTTGACTTTGGTTACGGTATAGGCCGAAAATCGTTGGGTGAAATGATCGAGCTGTTCTTGTGAAACCAAGACACCAAAACGGGCTTCTTGAGGCATTTTGAAAACACCGTCTTTTAACAAGCCAGGAATGGGGCGTCCGTAATCCCAAATCATTTCTGGGGTGAATCCGCCATATTCATAGACGGGTAGGTCTTCTTTATCTTGCCATTGGTGCAATTCCGATAAGGGCACATAATTAGGATTGAGCGACAGCACAGGAGAAAGGGGCAGGCCAATACTGATAATGGCCAGAATAAGGGCAATACTGCCATAAAAGGCTATCCACATACGTCTTTTAGTGAGGGCCCAAAACAGAACAACCCCAATGATCAATAAGGCTCCACTAAGGGCAAAAAACCAAAAATAATAGCCTGTAAGCGCCACATCGAGGTACAGATAGCCGCCGATCGGGAAAGCCAAGCATATCGCTCCCAATAGGGCAAAGTGCAGATAAACCGGAAAGCGTTCTAGGCGAGTCATCTTGTTGTATTGGGTCAAGACATATTCCATATAAAAACCTGTGGTGAGGGCCAAAGGAATCAATACCGGCAGCAGGTAACGTGGTTTTTTCTCGGGTATAAGGGACAAAAGAACCACAGCACTAATGGTCCACCAAAATACCAGGGCATAGGCTTTTTGGTCCGAAACGCGTGATTTTAAATAGCCATAAAATAAACTAACCAAGGCCACTATGGTCCACAGGCCGCTTTGAATGAAAAAGCTCCAATAATAATAGAAGGGTTTGACATTATAACTGGTCCAATTGGCGGTTTCTTTTTTGGTAATCTGGGCTAAAGTTTCTCCGTCGTAGGTGTTGATGTAGAGATGCCACCAACTCGAAAAAACAATGGCGATCAGACCACCCACCAACAAGGGTAACCATCGCTGACGTACACCCGAGTATCGCTTTTGGATGAGTAGGGCGATGATATAGGGCAAAAACAGGGCGTAAACTGAGACAGGGCCTTTACTCATAAAGGAAGCGCCCAAAAATAGACCGGTCAGTACTGCGTATACATACCAGCGTGTGGGTCTATTAAAGAGCTCATGCAGGCAGTATATCGCACCCATCATAAAGCCATGGGTAAAAATATCCCATTGTCCATTTCGGCCGGCAAATACAATATAAAATGAGGTCGTCAGGATCAGACCGCTGATCATGGCGTAGATTTTGTTTTGGGTCAATTTAAGGGCTAAGGCGTAGGTCATCAGTACCGTAAAAAGCCCCATGATGGCTGCCGGTAATCTGAGCGCAGCGACATTCTTAATGCCAAAAATTAAGGCGGACCATGCAGTGAGCCAGGTGGGCAGGGGTGGTTTCTGATAACGGGCCTCGCCGTTAATGGTGGTGAGCAGCCAATGGCCATCTTGAATCATTTCCCGTGCCGTAATGAAATTACGGGCCTCCATAATGTTCACCAAAAGGGTATCCATATGAGTGAAAAACACCACAAAAGCGACCGCACTTAAAACGAATACGGGATGATTAAGCCACTTTTTCATTTTTCCCGATAAATAAGTTTCTTAAATAAATTATCAGACCAGAGCCATGACCAACCATAAGCACTGGATCCATGCGGTAAATGGCGTAGGTCATGATCAAAAGCGCACCCAGGGCACTCAGGCGCCAAAATCCTTTAGGGAGGTGTGATTCTTTTTTTTGCTCCGAATACCACCATTGATAGACAAAGCGCAGGGTGAATACAAGTTGCCCAACGATGCCCAGGATCATAAGCCATTGCGGGATTTGTGTGTTATGCAACAAGATCTCTAGATCGTAAGCGCCATTGTTATAGCCGTAAATCAAAATCAATAAGGGAAAGGCCAATAAAAAATACCTCAGGGCTGCAGGCGCTTTTTGCCATTCTCCCTGAAAATGCAGGTTGCGGATATAGATAAAATAGGTCAGAGATTGGCCAAGCATGATGGCGAAATCCTCACGCAGATAGCCATAAACAAAGAGTAAAAATGAGGCAACCAGACTGAGTTTCCAAAATAAGGTCGGGGTGACGATGCGTTTGTGTTTTTCGGACAAAAACCATTGAACGAACAAGCGCCCCGAAAAAAGAAGCTGGGCCAAGAACCCTATAGCATAAATGAGTCCGCTACTCATCCTTGTTCTTTGATCTGATAATTAATGTATTTTTTCTTCATCCATAAATAGGCGAAGCAGTCCATGAGTGGTCCCAGTAATCGGTTCCAAACCCCAAATTTGGCCGTGCCTGCCATCCGTGGAAAGTGTTTGACAGGGATCTGAATGACAGACCCCTTCTGAAGTAATATCATGGCAGGTAGAAAGCGGTGCAGCCCGTTGAACATTGGGATGCGCTGCGCATAATCTGTGCGGATGACTTTTAAAGGGCAGCCCGTATCGTCCATGCCATCGTCGGTGAAAGCCCGGCGGATGCCATTAGCAATTTTTGACGACATATTTTTGATCAGATCATCTTTGCGGTCGGCCCGCACCCCAGTAATGAGGTGATGATCTTTGGTGTGCTCTAACAATTTATTAAAGTCTTGCGGATCCGTCTGGAGGTCGCTGTCGATGTAACCGACCCAGGTTGTTTTTGCGGCATCGAACCCTGCCTTGATGGCAGCACTCAAACCACAATTCACAGCAAAACTCAGGTATTGAAAATGCGGCTGCCGCGCACAAATGGCTTTGATCATCGCTAGACTGTTGTCTTTTGAACCGTCATTGACCAGAAGTATGGTTGTCGCCATGGTGGCAATCGTGGTGTACTGGGCTAATTCGGTCTCAACGCGCAACAGATTTTCTTCTTCGTTATAAACGGGTACGATAATGGTAAATGCGTAGTTCATGATCCAATGGCGGTTATGTTGCAAAAGTAATTCTTTCCGATGAATAAATCAGAAATGTAAAAAAGCCGTTTCTTTGCATTACCAAATGATCGTCATGAATATCCTTGTTACCGGTGTTGCCGGGTTTATTGGCTCTCACGTTGCTGAGCGTTTATCTGCGCTAGGGCATAAGGTCACCGGCTGGGACAATTTTTCGGATTACTACGATGTGTCTCTAAAGGAGCAGACCGCTGCGACCTTAGTGGAGCAAGGTATTATCGTACAACGGGTAGATTTGTTTACAGACGATTTGGACAAGGCTTATGCCGAAGATTTCGACTATCTGTTTCATTTTGCCGCACAACCTGGTATCTCGGCCTCGAGTACTTTTGCGTCTTACCTCAATAACAACGTCATCGCAACCCAGCGACTTTTGACCGTTTTGGAATCCCGTCAAAAGCGCCCATTTTTTGTCAATATAGCGACGTCATCCATCTATGGCCTTGAAGCCACTATGAATGAGCAGCAAGCGCCTTTACCAGCCTCTTGGTATGGGGTGACCAAGCTGGCTGCCGAACAACTTGTTCTGGCTTATTGCCGTCGTGGCTTTCTGACAGGAGTCTCTTTGCGCTTATATTCGGTTTATGGTCCGCGCGAGCGTCCAGACAAATTATATACACGTCTGATCGACTGCGGGCTCAATCAAAAACCGTTTCCATTGTATCAGGGGAGTGAAGTCCACCGACGCAGTTTTACCTTTGTAGGAGACATTGTAGATGGGATTGTAAGTGTTATCGGCAAGGAAGCGGTTTGTAACGCAGAGGTCTTCAATTTGGGCACTGCTATAGAGCATAGTACGGCAGAAGGCATGGAAATAGTGGCCAAGTTACTGGGTCGTTCTATCGAAAAAGAAATAAAGCCACCGCGTCCAGGTGACCAGTCCCGTACCCAAGCCAATATTAAAAAGGCGGAAAGCATCCTCAATTATCACCCTAAAACCTCTTTAGAACAGGGGCTTATGGCCCAGATTGATTGGTTCAAAAACAAGTAATTTATTATTTAGCGAAACAGGGCAAGCAGGGCCTCGGCAGCTTCGAAAGGGGTCATCTCAAGGCGACTGACTGCATCCATTTGTTGGGGCAGCGCTTCCTTGATCTTGGGATGGTCAAAAAAGTCCGATTGCAATCGAGATTTGATGGTTTCTTGCATCCAAAAAATATTTTGAGCCCGCCTTTTTTGGTTAAAGCTCCCATTTGCTTTGGTGCTGCGTTCATGGGCACAAATCATGGTCCATAGATCACTGACACCCTCATTCTCTAGTGCAGAGCAGGTCATGGTTTGTGGTATCCATGCATTGGACTTCGCCGGAAAAAGGGTTAAGGCTTTTTGGTATTCCATACGGGCCAAATCGGCAGCTTTCTTATTGAGCCCATCGGCTTTGTTGATGACTAAGGCATCGGCCATTTCGATGATCCCTCTTTTGATGCCTTGAAGTCCGTCGCCGGCCCCTGCAAGTTGTAACAATAAGAAAAAATCGGTCATTTCATGGACAGTGGTTTCGCTCTGGCCAACGCCAACCGTCTCAATAATAATGATATCAAATTTGGCTGCTTCGCAGAGCACAATCGCCTCGCGTGTATGCCTGGCAACACCACCAAGTGATAGGCGGCTAGGCGTGGGTCGGATAAAGGCTTCTGTTTGCTGTGTGAGCTGCTCCATTCTTGTTTTGTCTCCCAGGATACTGCCTTGACTGATGCTGCTGGTGGGGTCAATGGCCAAAACGGCAACGCGTTTGCCCAAACCAATCAGGTAGAGTCCGAGTTGTTCAATAAGTGTGCTTTTGCCCACCCCGGGTACCCCAGTAATACCAATGCGCAATGATTGGCCGCTATGCGGCAGGCATGCTGACAAAAGTGCTTGAGCGTCTTTTTGGTGTTTTGTGGCCGTGCTTTCGATAAGGGTAATCCCGCGACTGAGCGCCGCAGTATGACCCGTAATTATTTCTTGGTAAAGCAACTCAGCGTTTGGAGAGGCGTCTCGGGCTAATTTTATATTTTGGACAGCGTGCGTTTGGGCGTCAAGCGCTTTCTCGTGTGTTTGGTCAGAAGAAGTCTTTTTTGCCACTGAATCTGTCATGGTTTTACGCTATTGAGCGTGTTTCGATCAAGGCTTATGCTTTGATGAGTTTAAAAGTGCGTTGCTGTTGATTGATGTTGACGCTCATCAGATATACCCCAGAACTCCATCCTGAGATATCAATACGACTTTGTGTTCCTAATTCTGAGGCCTGGTATTGCTTTTGCCCCAAAATCGTATAAACCACAACCTGATCAATGGCTTGATTGTGTCTTATATCAACAAAGTGGCTTGAGGGGTTAGGGCCAAATGAGAACGAATCCCATTGCGCGTCTGCGATGCCGATAAGTGTGACACAGTCTATTAAGAGCTCAAAATCTCCTGTAGCGCCATTGCCCTCGACCATGATAAAGTAATCGCTGACACCGTCATTTTCGAAAGACAATTCGCTTTGAACACCACAACTATCATCGTTAGAAACAATTTCATTACTGAGGTCACAGTTGTCAAACACGCGCAATACCGTATCGAAGTTGGTATTGACACTGCACAAAGATAGCGTGATTGTTTGCTGTGTTGCTCCATTGGCCAAAAACTTATAAAAGACGTCGTCTGAGGCATTGCCGCCAGAATCTGTCGCATTGGTTGTTGATCCGGTAACCGTTGTGAAACATTCAATTTCAATGGCGTTGCTGCACAAATCGTTGATGGCTGTACTCTGGCCCAATCGTACCACAAAACCGCTTCCGGTATTGTCGATTCCGACAACGGTAGATCCGTCAGCTGAAATTCCTAAAGGCAAGGCTAAAGTCCGCCCCTGTAGATCCATTCCTAAACTTGTAGCCAGGAGGGTCAAATCTTGCATGCCATCACTGTCGGTGTAAATAAAGCCGTTACCCAATGTTGCTGGAGCAGGCCATGGGCGATAGAACCCCACTATGGTACTCCCATCATGAGAAATACTAGTTGTGGACCCACGCCATCCGTTTACGGGTGCGGGGCCAATAGCACTGATTCCTGTGGATGAACTCCATCGGTAGGCCTGGTAATTATTATTGGAATTACCGCCTCCGCCAACCCAAATGCCGTCGCCCGAGATACAACCTGCTTCTGAGGCTAAGCCACCGCCGTTGTGGGTTAACAATTCTTGAACACCATTGGTCCAAACCGCCGCTTGACGAAATCCATTAGTGGCATCCTGCCATCCAGCTATAATAGACCCGTCTGCGTTGCACGCATTAGCTCTAGAGCTACTGCCCGAAACCGTACTGCCTAAATCGAACATGCCGTTGGCCGTGTCATAACGAATGGCGTGGGCTGAACCCGCGTTGACCCAGCCGAGTCCAACGACCGTAGAGCCGTCTGAAGACATGCCCCACGCAGAGCTTGTTGAGGATCCAGAAGACCCGCCAATACCACCATAAGACGTCCAGGTTTGCGCGGCAATTTCATAAATACTCAATTCACCTAAACCGGTTTGAGGATTGATGCGTGTCCCTGAAATAAGTGTGCCTGCTGCGTTAACCCCAGTTTGTCCGCCATAACCTTGAGGACCTACACCCCCAATGAGGGTCACCCCAGAAGAGGCGGTCCACATAAAGTGTTCGCTACCAACATCGCCCACCACAACTGTGCCGTCGGAATTGGTTGCGGTTGCGGTTGCGCCGCTGCCTATGTCCGTATATTGTGAAAATAATTGTGACCCACTAAAGATGAGTGCCACGGTCGTAAATAGATATTTGTGTCGCATAGCAAAAATGATTAAGCAACTAAAAATACAATAAATGGATGAGACCATCCCATTCAGCTCAGTTAAACTATGGCGTCAATTTAAGCTGGGTCCTGCAGCACCCATTCGCCTTTTTGGATCAAAGGAATCGCTTGTTTGTATTTCAAACTTTTGGTTTGCCCATTCATCACATGCTTGATCGTGACTTTGTCGTTGCGATTGATTTTGGGTTGTTCGCGTGTGATGGTTTCTATGGGTGCCTGTCTTTGCTGGGTCTGCCCTGCGGCACGTGCCTCTGTTGAACGCTCGTCGAGGTTAGGAATTGTTTCTTTTTGCTCGCTGTATTGGGCCTTTTGACTGACTTGCTTGGCTTCTTGAATGCTTTGCTGTTGCTCTTGTGGCAATTCGCCTTTAAACAAAAAGGAAATCACATCTTTATTGACATTTTCAATCATCGACTTGAAGAGTTCGAAGGCTTCAAATTTATAAATCAGTAAAGGATCCTTTTGCTCATGCACCGCCAATTGAACACTCTGCTTTAGCTCATCCATTTTACGCAGATGCGTTTTCCAGGTGTCGTCAATAATGGCCAAAGAAATATTCTTTTCGAAATCCTGAATCAGACCGGCACCTTCTGTGCTGTAGGCTTTTTCGAGATCGGTAGCGACATTAAGGGTCTTGACACCATCGGTAAACGGCACTAAAATGCGTTTGAATTTATTGCCTTGGGTTTCGTACACGTTTTTGATCACGGGAAACGCCATCGCGGCATTGCGGGCCATTTTATCCTGGTAATGCTGGTAAGCCTCTTTATAGATTTTCCCTGTAATTTCTGGAGCACTCATGCGCTCAAATTCTTGGGCATCGATAGAGGCACTCATAGAGAAATAACGGATGAGCTCAAACTCGAAGTTTTTGAAATCGCCATCCAATTTATTGCCTTGGACGATAACCTCTGCAGTGTCGTAAATCATGTTGGCGACATCAACACGCAAGCGTTCTCCAAACAAGGCATTGTAACGTCTTTTGTAAACGACCTCACGCTGCGCATTCATCACATCATCATATTCCAAAAGACGCTTACGGATCCCGAAGTTATTTTCTTCAACTTTTTTCTGAGCCCGTTCAATGGATTTTGAAATCATCGAATGCTGGATCACTTCGCCTTCTTGTAGACCGAGTCGGTCCATCATTTTGGCGATGCGCTCGCTACCAAACAGACGCATCAGGTTGTCTTCTAATGACACATAAAATTGAGAACTTCCGGGATCTCCTTGACGGCCACTTCGTCCACGCAACTGACGGTCGACACGTCGCGAGTCATGGCGTTCTGTGCCAACAATGGCTAGACCTCCAGCTTGTTTGACGGCGTCACTGAGTTTGATGTCGGTCCCCCGTCCGGCCATGTTGGTGGCAATGGTGACCACGCCACTATCTCCAGCTTCAGCCACAATATCGGCTTCTCTTTTGTGTAGTTTGGCATTGAGTACATTATGCTTGATACCGCGAATGGCGAGCATTCGGCTCAAGAGTTCTGAAATTTCTACCGAAGTTGTTCCGATCAGCACGGGACGTCCTGCTTGGGAAAGGCCCACGACTTCTTCGATCACCGCGTTGTATTTTTCGCGTTTTGTTTTGTAAATCTTATCGTCACGGTCATCGCGTGCAATGGGTCTATTGGTCGGAATTTCGACCACATCGAGTTTGTAAATCTCCCAAAGTTCTCCGGCTTCGGTTACCGCCGTCCCCGTCATACCGGCTAGTTTGCGGTACATTCTGAAGTAATTCTGGAGTGTGATGGTGGCGAATGTCTGGGTGACGGCCTCAATTTTGACATTTTCCTTGGCTTCGATCGCCTGGTGTAGTCCGTCGCTATAACGACGGCCATCCATGATCCGTCCGGTTTGCTCGTCGACAATCATGACCTTGTTTTCCATCACCACATATTGGGTGTCTTTTTCGAATAGGGTATAGGCCTTAAGGAGTTGATTGAGCGTATGGATGCGTTCACTCTTGATGCCGAAGTCTCTAAAGAGTTCTTCTTTGGCTTTGGCTTCGTTTTCTTTGCTGAGTCCTTGTCCTTCGATTTTGGCGATTTCGGTGCCGATCTCGGGCATGACAAAGAAATCGGGTTGGTCGGCGCCAGACAGAAAGTTGACCCCTTTGTCGGTCAATTCAATTTGGTTGTTTTTTTCTTCGATTACAAAGTAGAGCTCTGCGTCAACTTTGGGCATCTCACGGTTGTTGTCCTGCATGTAGAAGTTCTCGGTCTTCTGCAAAATTTGCTTGACCCCATCTTCAGATAAAAACTTGATGAGTGCTTTGTTCTTTGGGAGTCCGCGGTATACCCTAAGTAGATAAAGACCCCCTTCTTTGGTATTGCCTTCGGCCAATAGTTTTTTGGCTTCTGCCAAAATCCCTGTCAGCTCTTTGCGCTGTTGCTCGACAATATTATTGATCTGGGGCTTGAGCTCGTTAAACTCGTGTCGGTCACCTTCGGGAACGGGACCAGAAATGATCAGCGGGGTCCGCGCGTCATCAATAAGGACACTATCGACCTCATCCACAATAGCATAGTGGTGCGGGCGTTGGACCAAATCGGTCGGGGCGTGCGACATATTATCACGCAAGTAGTCAAAGCCAAATTCGTTGTTGGTTCCGTAGGTGATATCTGCATTGTAGGCCTTACGTCGTGCTTCCGAATTGGACGGATGCAAGTCGATGCAGTCCACGCGCATGCCATGGAATTCAAAAATAGGTGCCATCCAGGCACTATCTCGTTTGGCCAAATAATCGTTAACGGTCACCAAGTGGACCCCATGACCAGCCAAAGCATTGAGGTATACAGGTAGGGTCGCCACTAATGTCTTTCCTTCTCCGGTTTGCATCTCGGCTACTTTGCCTTGATGCAGGGCAATACCGCCGATGAGCTGAACATCATAGTGCACCATGTCCCAGGTGACTTGTTTTCCTGCCGCATCCCAACTGTTGCTCCAAACGGCTTGATCGTCTTGAAGGTTAATATAGCCCTTGGTCGCTGAGAGCTCCCGATCCATCGCCGTAGCGGTGACCGTGAGGGTTGTATTTTCTTTGAAGCGTTTGGCGGTTTCTTTGATCACGGCAAAGGCTTCTGGCAAAAGAGCGTCGAGACTTTGTTTTTCTACCGCATAGCGCGCGTCTTTGAGTTGGTCGATGGTGTGGTATAAGTCTTCCTTTTTGTCAATATCGGTTTCCTTGTCGATGTCTTGATACAGGGCCTGTATTTGTTGCTCAATCTCAGCTTGATCGGCTTTGATCTGGGCTCTAAAGGCCTCTGATTTGGCACGCAGTTCGTTTAGACTTAGCCCTGCCATGGCCGATTCGTGTTGTTTTATTTGTTGGACAAGCGGTTGCATGACGCTCAAATCCTGTTTGGACTTATCGCCGACAAAAACTTTTAATACACTATCTAAAAATCCCATGCTCGTGTGTTTATTTTACTTTTTCTTAGCAGAAATACTGCCATGAAAGCTATCACAAAAAAACGGCAAAAAACCACAATTTCAAAGGGTTTGTTGCAATAAATTGCGATTGGTTATGGTAAAAAAAAAGTCTCAAAGCAGTGACGCCAGAGACTTAAGTGTGTACAGTTCTAAACAGTACTAATATTCATCCTCATTCCACAGATAGTCTTCATCTGTGGGATAATCAGGCCAAATCTCTTCGATCGAATCGTAAGAGTCTCCCTCGTCTTCGATGGCTTGAATGTTTTCGACTACTTCTAATGGGGCGCCTGTTCGAATCGCGTAGTCAATCAATTCGTCTTTAGTGGCAGGCCAGGGGGCATCACTTAAATAGGATGCTAATTCTAATGTCCAATACATAACAGAATCCGGTTTTAATTTTTGCAAAAATAAATTTTTAACTCATACGGACAAGCAAAAACAAAAGTATTTAATCATAATTTAAAAGAACGACGTCAAAATGTTGACAAACAATGGATTAAGCGCCTGTTTTGGGCATGAATCTCACAACACTCAGGGCAACCATTTTATTTCGTCTGCCTGAAGGTCTTGAGACAACTTTCGTGCCAAGACAAAAAGGTAGTCCGACAAACGATTCAGGTATTGAATCACCAAGGGGTCGAGGGGTTCTAATTCGTTAAGCAGCGTGGCCATACGTTCTGTTCGGCGACTGACGGTGCGTGCGATGTGACAATATGACACAGTAGTGTGCCCCCCGGGCAAAATGAAATGCGTCATTTCCGGAAGGGTTGTGTTCATCTGATCAATAGCCTCTTCTAGGGCTGTGATATCTGTCGCACTAATCTTTGGCGTTTTGCTTGATGGGGCAGCGTCTTGACTTTTTGGGTTGGCCATTTGTGCCCCCACAACAAAAAGGTTTTGTTGGGTTTTAATTAAAAAGTCCTTATGGTTTTGATGGATGTCTTGATCGCGCAAGAGACCCAGATGGGCATTGAGCTCGTCGAGTGTGCCATAAGCCTCAATGCGCTGGTGGTGTTTGGGCACACGTTTGCCGCTAAAGAGCGAGGTCATGCCTTGGTCGCCGGTCTTGGTATAAATTTTCATGACGTTTTGTTTTTGGTGCTTTTCTTGCCTTGAAGCCCGTTTTTGAACCGGCGCTGTTGTCTTGCCCGACGCTGTTTTTGGACTCTGTGGTTATTCCAAACCACAACCACAAGTAATAAGAAGGCGAGGATACTCCAGGTCATGGGGTGGGGTTATTTAGTTCGGTCGTCACTCTCGATCACTCCGTCTCGTAAGCGGATGATGCGGTTGGTATGGGCGGCAATTTCTTCTTCGTGGGTGATGACGATCACCGTGTTGCCTGCCTTGTGGATGGTTTCGAAAAGTTGCATGATTTCCAAAGAGGTCTTGGAATCGAGATTGCCAGTGGGCTCATCGGCCAAAATAATAGAAGGACGATTGACCAGTGCCCGGCCTACGGCCACCCTCTGGCGTTGTCCTCCAGAAAGCTGGTTGGGTTTGTGGTCCATACGGTCCGAAAGACCAACGTCGGCAAGGACTTCTGTGGCACGCGCCATGCGTTCTTGTTTCGAAGCACCAGCATACACCATGGGTAAGGCCACATTGCCCAGAGCAGTGGTGCGCGGCAATAAGTTAAAGGTCTGGAATACAAAGCCAATTTCTTTGTTGCGGATTTCGGCCAGCTCATCGTCGCTCATGCTGCTGACATCAACACCATTGAGCATATAGCTCCCCGAGGTAGGCGTGTCCAGGCAGCCCAATAAATTCATTAAGGTCGATTTGCCCGAGCCCGAAGGCCCCATTAGGGCGACATATTCGCCTTTTTCGATATCGAGATCTATCCCCTTAAGGACCTTTACAACCTCTTGGCCCAAAGGAAAATCGCGGGTGATGGATCTGATTTTGATAACACTACTCATGCGGATGATTTGAAGGGGAAAGGTACTTAAAAATATGGGATTTTTGAAGGCTCAACTGCGTGGTATTTTGTTAAAAAAGCAAAAGAAATGTTGTTTTGTGCTGCTTATATTTTGGTTTGAAGACCTCAAGCCCGCACCACAAAATGCTCCTTTGCCTGACCGGGTCGGAAAAAAATAAGGCCCCAATAAAAAGTGTCAATGCTTACGGTGACTGAGGGGTCTTGTTTGATGATTTCCCAGGCGTCAGCCATGTCGGCGCTCCAATGGATGTCATCAAATATCATGACCGAATGCGCAGAGCAATGCTGCTTTAATATCTCAAAATAGGCCAGTGTGGGGTATTTTTGGTGATTGCCGTCGAGATAAATAAGGTCGTAAGTCTCGTGGCTCAAGTTTTTGAGAAATAGGTCAAAGCGTTCTTGGATGATCGTTATGTTATTGAGCCCATAATCATCGAATCCTGTCCTGGCGCGCTGGGCCAATGCAGGGCAGCCTTCAACAGTGGTGATGTGCCCTTGGGATTGTCCTAAAGAAAGAGCCGCTGTGCCGAGCCCCAAATGGGTGCCTAGTTCAAGACTATTTTGAGGTGTGAAATAATGCGCCAAGCGCAGCAGTAACCGTTGCCTAGATTGAGTGACCCCGACATGGCGGGCTAATTGTCGCACAGAACGCTTGCCTGATCGGAACACGCGTGAGCCCGCACCAAAATCAGTTACCTGGAGATCGGTCGGGTCATTTTTGAGTTGTGCGCGGTAACGATTAAGGGTCGTATAGGCTTTTTGAGGCTTTTTGTCGTAAAAACAATTGGTCACCAAATCATAAACAAAGGGTGAGTGGATACCATGAGCATTTGTGGCTTTGGTCAAAAAGCGAAAATAGGCCCAGAAGGGATAAAGGCGTGTCTTGGTATGTGACCACCATAGATTCATTAGGCATCTATTTTGGCCGATAAGGCGAACCAGCGCTCAGTATTTTGGTCCAAGGTGGCGATGATTTGTTCCAAGGCCATAGACTGGTCATTGATTTCTTTGAGGCTCCAATCTTCGGAGGCAAACTGTTGTTGTAAGGTTTCTCGCTCACGTTCTAGTTTTTCGATAGCGCGCTCAAGCTTTTGAAATTCTTTTTGCTCTAAATAACTTAAACCTGATTTGGCTTTTGGTAGTTTTTCTGAGCTATCTTGAATCTTTTCTGGTTTGTTGCTGCGCTGGGACACCGGACCGTTTAAAGAACGAAAATCAGAATAGTTACCCGGGAAATCGTCAATTTGTCCTGCGCCCTGGAACACAAATAAGTGATCCACAACCTTGTCCATAAAGAAGCGGTCGTGAGAGACCACAATCAGGCATCCCGGAAAGTCTAATAGGAACTGTTCCAAAACGTTTATGGTCATCACGTCCAGGTCGTTGGTGGGCTCATCCAGAATCAAAAAGTTGGGGTTTTGGATCAAAACCGTGCACAGGAATAATCGCTTTTTCTCTCCACCACTAAGCTTGTCTACCGAATCGTATTGTTTTTTGCGATCAAACAAAAAGCGCTGTAAGAGTTCGCTAGCCGATAATTGACGGCCTTTTTTGAGGGGGATGTACTCGCCAAAATCGCGGATGATGTCAATGACTTTTTTGTCTTTATATTCGGGCAGGCCATCTTGCTTGAAATAGCCAAATTTTATGGTGTCACCCCAAATGACTTTGCCTTGGTCGGGCAGAAGACCCCCGGTAAGTAATTCTAAGAACGAGGACTTGCCGCTGCCGTTAGCGCCTATAATCCCGAGGCGTTCGCCTTTTTGGAAACGGTACGAAAAATCTTCGAGCAGTAAGTTGTTTTGGCGCGACAAATGCACATGATGGAATTCGGCAATTTTATTACCCAGGCGATCCATCATGAACTCTAGTTGGATTTCGTGATCGTTGCGGCGCTCTTGAGCCCGCGCTTTGATCTGTGCAAAGTCATCTATACGGCTCTTGCTTTTGGTCGTGCGCGCTTTGGGTTGGCGACGCATCCAGGCCAGTTCTTTAGAGAAAAGCTGTTTGGCTTTGCCCGATTCGGTATCGAATTGTTCGATCCGGGCTTGGCGCTTTTCGAGGTAATAGGCGTAGTTGCCTTTATATAGGTGAAATTTTTGCTGATCTAACTCCAAAATCTCTTGACAGACGCGATCCAAAAAGTAACGGTCGTGCGTGACCATAAATAGGGTCATGTTGCTCGAGGACAAATAGTCTTCGAGCCATTCGATCATGGCGAGGTCTAGGTGGTTGGTGGGCTCGTCCAAAATCAATAAGTCTGGGCCGCATACCAGGGCTTGAGCCAAGGCGAGACGCTTCTTTTGACCACCACTGAGTGTACTGACCTTTTGGTCTGTGTTGTGCAGTTCCAGACGGCTCAATATCTGTTTGTATAGGGTCTCAAAGTCCCAACCTTGCTCGGCGTCCATAAGATCCAGGGCGCGTTGCAGGGCCTCGCCATTTTCGGGGTCGAGTAGGGCCTTTTCATACGATTCGATGGCCTGAATCACGCCAGCTTTCTTCCCATTGGTTTTGGTGGCACTATCAAAAATGGCTTGTTCTATGGTCAGTGATTCGTCTATTTTAACTTCTTGACTTAAGAACACGACTGTGAGGTCTTTGCGGTAAACAATGCGCCCTGAGTCGGGCTGTTCGTCGCCAGAGAGTAAGCGCAATAATGAGGTCTTCCCGGCCCCGTTTTGGGCCACTAGGCCTACTTTTTGCCCCTGCTGAATGCCAAAAGTAAGGTCTTGGAAGAGCTCGTGGGCTCCGTATGATTTGGCTAAGGATTCGACTGAGAGGTAGTTCATTGTTGGGATTTGGTGCAAATTAAATGGAATTTGCTGAGTTTAGACCAGAAAAGGGTTTTGTTTTTAATGGCCTTACGTTATATTTGTTGCTCTCTTGAAACCAATATGGCTCGGACTACTTTATTTTTATTCGGTGTGTTGATTGCTTTGATGTCTTCGTGCATCAGTACCAAGCGTTTGGCCTATCTACAGGTAAGCGAAGGGCCGACCACAGATACGTTGGTGGGTTTAAGACCTTCTTTGCCGCCTTACCGATTGCAGGTCAACGATCTTCTCAGTATTCGGGTGAAGGCACTGGATCAAGAAACCATAGGGTTTTTTAACCCCACCTCCAACGAGGTGCTCAATGCCACACAAGAAGGTGATTTGTATTTTAATGGTTTTGTGGTCAACAGCCACGGCGCAATTCGTGTCCCTATTTTGGGTGAAATCCCGGTTTTGGGTAAAACCCTCGAGCAGGTGCGTATAGATTTGGAAGAGCGCCTACTGGCGGATGTTTTTAAGGCAGAGTCTAATTTGTTTGTCACGGTCAAGATGCCTGGAATTCGCTACACCGTTACAGGTGAGGTAGGCGGTCCGGGTTCACAAATCATTTATCGAGATCAAGTCAGTATGATCGAGGCTATTGCTCAGGCCGGTGACATCCCTATTACGGGCGACAAGACCGATGTGGTTTTGATCCGGCAATATCCTTTGGGCCAGCAAGTGCATCATATAGACTTGACACAAATCAGCGCCATGGATTCGCCCTATTACTATATCCAGCCCAATGACATGATCATCGTGAATCCACTGCCTCAAAAAACTTGGGGTTTTGGCACTACAGGGATACAGTCCTTCACTACGCTATTAGGGGTTTTGACAGCACTCACCACGGGACTTTTAATTTTTTCACGCTAAGTTATGGCCAATAAAGTTGCAACAGATAACAGCGCCACGAGTTTCGACGTCAAAGGCTTTTTGATCAAACTAGTGCGGTATTGGCCTTGGTTTATCGTTTGTTTGGCCGTGACCTATTCCTATGCGTATTATATCAGTGTCAGAAAACTGCCGGTTTATTGGATGGAAAACACCATTTCTATCAAAGATGACCAAAATCCATTTTTTACGGCCAATACCAGCTTGACCTTTAATTGGGGCGGGACAACAGATAAAGTCAATACAGCGCTTATTACTCTGCGCTCTAGGACCCACAACGAAAAGGTGGTGGATGCCTTGAATTATTATGTGTCATTGCAGACCGATGGTACTTATCAGCGCGTTGATGCTTATGGTGTCATGCCGTTTCGCCTCGAAGTGGATACCACACATGCCCAGTTGTTGGGCACGACCATGACCTTAGAATTTATGACTCCCACGCGCTACAAGCTCGATGTACAATGGGGAAGTCCCGGGGCGAGAAATGTGCAGTATTATGACCAAACCAAGCGCATTGATCAAGTTATACTGCCTGGTTCGGGATATACCCAGGCCCATGATTTGGGGGCGTCGGTAACCACCGATTTTATGGGTGTCACACTCTGGCCTGTGGAGAAAAAAAAGCCAGTGGTTGGCGCTAAATACTACCTCTCTTTTGTGCCTTTTGACCAAGCCGTTAAAGGCTATCTGGGGGTCAATATACGCCCCGAGTCCAATGGGTCTTCTGTGCTTAAAATGAGCATGACTGGGCTCAATAAAGCCCGTTTGGTCGATTACCTCAATGGGTCTACGCAAGTCTTGGGTCAAGATATGTTGGCGCGTAAGAATCTCTTTGCGACCAAGACCATACGCTTTATTGACAGCAGTCTGGCCCAAAAGTCTCAGGAGCTTAAAGTCTCTGAAGACCGGCTTAATGCGTTCAAAAACCGGACAGCAGTTTTTGATTTGGAAGGTGAGGGCGCGTTACTCAGAGAAGAATTGACTGCTTTGGATGAGCGCCAAGAAGCCATTCAACGGGAATTGAATTATTATTCGATCCTGGAATCCTATTTGTTTTCCCGTCGTGATTATCGTGATACGCCTGCCCCATCTGTTAGTGGGATATCCGAAGGAAGTATTGTGCAAGGCGTGAGTCGAATTGTAGAGCTGGCCTTGGAGCGCAGCAGGTTGGAGTATGCGTACCAGGAAGGTGCGCCTATATTTAGGGATATTGATCGACAAATCGATGCGGTAAAAAAAGTACTGCAAGAAAATATCACCTCATCCAAAAGCCTCAAAAATCAGGAACTGGCAAGAATCAATGATGACCTAACCGATAAGGAAAAGGCCATCAAAAAACTGCCTAAAGAACAGCAGCAACTCTTACAAATCGAGCGGGTGTATACTCTGAATCGAGGCACTTACGATTTGTTTCTGTCCAAACGATCCGAGGCGGGACTCGTCAAAGCCGCCAATGTTTCGGATGTGATGGTCATTGACTCGGCCAAAGATACTGGAGGTGGACAAATCGGCCCGAACAACCAACTCAATTACACCATGGCCTTGTTTTTGGGACTACTGGTGCCTTTTGTGTTGCTCTTTTTGTGGGTGTTTTTGGATACCAAAATCCATACCATCAATGATTTGGAGCGGGCCACAAGGATTCCGATATTAGGGGTTATTGGCAACTACAAAGGTAAGTCCGAATTGGCCGTACTAGACGCGCCAAAGTCTCCGATTTCTGAGTCGTTTCGATCGCTGAGAACCAGTTTACAATTTTTTTATAAAGATCAATCGATCAAAGGCGCAAAGACTGTGCTCATCTCGTCTTCGGTCAGTGGTGAGGGTAAGACGTTCTGTGCCATCAACCTGGCTTCGGTTTTTGCCTTGAGCGAGAAGAAAACAGTATTAGTGGGCTTGGATTTGCGCAAGCCTAAGCTATTTGGTGAGTTTGGTATTCATAATGACTACGGGGTGGTCAATTACCTGATTGGTCAATCGGGTGTTGCTGATATAGTCCAAAAAAGCAATAACGCTTATTTGGATGTGATTACCGCGGGTCAAGTGCCGCCTAATCCCTCTGAACTCATCTTGTCTGAAGCCATGGGGCGATTTTTCGCAGAACTCAAAGAGCGCTATGACTACATCGTCATTGATTCGGCGCCATTAGGCCTTGTGACCGACACACTCAATATATTGCCTTACACCGATGCTACGCTATTTGTGGTGCGTCAGAATTATACCAAGCGGCCAATGATGTCGCTCATCAACGAAAAATATCAGGGCAAATCTATCGATCATGTGAGTGTGGTGTTCAATCATGTTTCGGGCAGGCGCCAGCCAGGTTATGGATACGGCTATGGCTATGGTTATGGTTATGGTTATGGTTATGGTTATGGTTA
>TARA_B110000503_G_scaffold4019_1_pt1 | contig 36503 bp, 37 predicted proteins | sample TARA_B110000503 | Tara Oceans TARA_B110000503 (sample SAMEA4397472) | marine metagenome | biome: Polar Biome; feature: [SRF] surface water layer (ENVO:00010504); material: water (ENVO:00002006), including particulate matter (ENVO:01000060) such as... | depth 5 m | reverse complement strand
ATTAATGGGAATACGCATTACCGAAAGCCTTATAGACCTATTCGCTGATTTGGAAGATGATGATTTCCAAAAGAATACTGATCATGATCACCAAAACTTAATTGTTTATGAAAGTTAAATAATAAAATTTTTCACTTTACCTTTGATTTGGCAAACGGATACGATCAGCTCCTGTTGAATCCCCCAGGTCCGGAAGGAAGCAAGGGCAGACGGTTGTAGCGATGCGATATTTCGTTTGCTTTTTTTTTATCCCATCTCAACTGTATTAGGAAATGAAATTTTTTATCGATACTGCCAATTTATCTGAAATTCAAGAAGCTTATGATTTAGGTATTCTTGACGGAGTTACAACCAATCCATCCCTTATGGCCAAGGAAGGTATAACTGGATCAGATAATATATTAAAGCACTATAAGGACATTTGTAATATTGTAGACGATAATGTCAGTGCAGAAGTCATTTCAGTTACATTGGACGAAATGCTCAAAGAAGGTAGGGCGCTTGCCAAGATAGATGATAAAATTGTAGTAAAAATACCGATGATTAAAGATGGTGTGAAGGCAATTAAAGTGCTCAGCAGTGAAGGAATTCGTACCAACTGCACCCTTATTTTTAATGCGGGTCAAGCCATTTTAGCCGCCAAAGCAGGCGCCTCATATGTATCCCCTTTTATGGGTAGATTAGATGATATCGGAACCGAAGGAATTCTGTTAATTGAACAAATTGTCCATATCTTTGATAACTATGGATTTGAGACAGAAGTACTCGCTGCGTCTGTTAGGCACAATATTCATCTCATTCAATGTGCTGAAGTAGGCGCGGACGTAGTCACTTGCCCATTAAAAGTGATCACCGGATTGCTTAAGCATCCATTGACCGATAGCGGTTTAGAACAATTTCTTGCTGATTACAAAAAAGGAAATTAATATTCTTGATCTAACATGTATATTATTAAAGTAAGAGGAAAGGCCAAAATTCCAGATTATATTCAATTTAGAGATGATCATTTTGCCCTAATCGCATACTTTAGAGCGGATAGACCATTGAAAAATATGGAAAAATATGGTCTTGAAGGACATGCGGAGAAACTTAAATCTATTATTGAAGCCATTCCTTTTGGGAAACTTGAAAAATTATACATTTAAATGTCATTGGATTCTGAATTTGTAATTGAAGTCAAAGATGCTACCATATTTCAAGACAATGAAACTGTGCTTGATCATGTTAACTTCTCAATAAAAAAGGGAGAATTTGTTTATCTAGTAGGTCAGACGGGAAGTGGCAAATCATCATTACTAAAAACATTGTATGCCGATCTTCCTTTAAAAATGGGCCATGTTAACGTCGTTGACTATAATATTCCAAACATAAAAGAAGATGAAATCCCCTTTTTACGTCGTAAGATTGGTATTATTTTCCAGGATTTTGAACTCTTTTATGACAGATCTGTAGCAGAAAATCTAGAATTTGTAATGCGCTCCACAGGATGGCGCGACCAATCTAAGATTAAAATCCGCTTGGCAGAAGTGCTGATGAGGGTAGGATTAGGTGGTGCAAATAATAAAATGCCGCATCAACTTTCGGGTGGGGAACAACAAAGAATTGTCATCGCTAGGGCCCTCATTAATGAACCTAAAATATTGATTGCGGATGAGCCCACAGGAAATCTAGATCCGGCTGTCAGCGAAGATATCTTCAAGTTATTTTTAGACATCAATAAATACGGTACTGCTGTGCTGATGGCGACGCATAATCACTATTTCATCGAAAAATATCCTGCTCGAATATTGAAGTGTGAAGGCCATAAATTACTTGATTCAGAAAAAGAAAAGTTTAACCTATCTCGAGGTTATTAATGTCTCATAGCCCATTAAGACTTAATTGGCTGCTTTTAATATCAAATCCCCATAACTCGAATTAATCAATATCTTTTGATCGATAGAACCCTTACCGATTTTTCCTCGGTATTCATTTTTGAAAGCCTCCTTGCCCGAATAATCAAAATTGATTGGAACCCTATTTTTTAAATCTGAATGACGGAATTTCGCCTCGAGGACTGCATTCATACCTGAGGCAATGCCTAGTTCACAAGGACTATACTTGTTTTCCATAATGATAGACTCAAAATTTAATGATACCTCTTTTATTTCCAATGAACTAATAAATTTCCCCTCCAAATTCATTGATTTTAAAAGGTGCTGAATAGCAAAATCAGTAAAGGCGACATCTGCCACTATACGGCTCACTTGATTTATCCTTACCTTACCATATTTACTTTCTAATTTGAGATTTTCAATTTGATTAATTGAAACCGTTGAAAATGACTGAACCAAATCAAGGGAAGACACCGCTCCAAAAGCCATCTCTGAATATTTAACCCTTGCCGTTCCATTAGATATATTTCCCAACTCAGCAGAGGCAAAAGAAAGTCTGATATCCAAATCATCGGAAAAATTACCTGAAATTAATTTCCCATAAGAAAGTTCCAAAACAGTTGCGCCACTTCGGTCAGTCATCAAAATATCACCAAAACTATTTTCAAGGTGCAAGGAATTTTCAGCGGGTAACTTAACCCTATAATTGACTTGAAAATTACCGTTATCTTTTTCAGATGAGACACTTGTTTCAAATGAAATTCTTCCTTCACTCTCGATAATAATAATGTCAATACCTTCAAGAATCCTGAAAGAACGTACATCATTTATCACATCCGTGGAAATTTCGATGTGCACTTGAGCACTTGGAAGGTCGCTGTTTTCAATGGTTATGTTGCCGAATTTATTTTTGATGGCCAACAAATCTTGAGCTGCCATTGGATAGGTTTTATCAATGGTTTTTTTAGAATCGGACTGCCCAAAACTAAAGAAAACAACTAGCCCCATAAGGAAGGTGATCTTATATTTCAAATGTATTTTTTTCATCCCTATCTTTCATTTTTATGGATTTGATAATCATTAATTGTTCATTAAGAATTTGAATGCGCCATTCAAGGTTTGCCACCATGGCATGAGTGATTATTTCGTCAGATTGCTCATTAAGAAAGGTCTTTTGTAGCTCTTGATACATAAGGTCCAGTTCAAATAATTCATCCTGAAAATCATCCTTTAGGTCATCGGTGATCAGTATTGCCAATTCCTGCTTCTTGTCTAGTATCAATTGATTGTACGACGACTCAGTTATTAAAAATTGAGCACTGAAATATTCTTGTTCTTCAGTGTTGGATGTTAACTGATCAAACACGATCCATGCACCCAATAGCAATGAAAACATACTTGCCATTCTCCAAAACCTAATCACAGAGATTGATTTTTGCTTCCGCAGTTTTGACGGTATGGAACTCCAAACGCTGTCTGGGGCATCTTTTTCGTCAAAGGCCAATCGATTTTGCTCAATAAAACGTTCAAGTTGATCATTCATGATTCTTCCGTGTTTCTAATTTTTTTCTAATTTTTTCTTTTGCCCTACTATATTGAGATTTTGATGTTGACTCACTGATACCAAGTATTTCTGCTATCTCACTATGGTCATATCCTTCAAAAAGATATAAAGTCAATACCATCCTAAATCCATCTGAAAGACCCTTAATAGCCCCTTTTATCGCCTCCACCGTTAACGTAGGATCTGCTAAGTCTTCCCATTGATATTCAAAATGATCTTTTTCATTTAGGCTCGTCAATACCTCCGAGAACTGCTTGGATTTCTTTAGCGTACTAAGGGACTTATTGATAATAATTCTTTTCAACCACGCACCAAATGTGGACTCACCTCTATATTTGTCCATATGCTTAAATGCGTTGACAAATCCTTCTTGAAGCGCATCCTCAGCGTCTGATTCATTTCCACAAATCCTAATAGCTGTATTAAACATAGCGCGTTGATATAAATCATAAACCTCGCGTTGTGCTAGCGGATCTTGCTTCCTACATCTTTCGATGAGCTGTTTTTGACTAATTTTGACGGTTTCTAAATTCAAAATAAAATATTTCTCCTTACAAGGATCGATTAATTCACACTAAGTTGCACGATTCATTATAAAAATTCGATATTCGCAAACACCGAGTTTTGGATAAATATTTGTTCTGCTATGAAAATGATCTGCTCATGGTTTGTCTGCTGTCTCTTCTGCTTTCCTACATTGTCACAGCAATTAGACAGCTCAACAAATGTTAATGAGAAAAAACTAATGCTATTTTTAAAAGATAAGGAAGTAGGAGCTTATGCATTCGTCGGGACTGAATATGCTCCTGTTTTGGCCCATTGGGGGCTTCATGGGAACTTAGCATTTGGAATTACCTATGGGGGATACCTCGTCGGGTTTAGCTACCAGGAATTATTATATTCACCCACTGATTTATTGATTTTTCCAAATACTTTTTCATTAAAAATGAAGTCTGCTGGTGTGCAAATTGGGTTTCGTCTGCATGACTCAAATTGGGTAAACGCAATCCTCAATAGCAACTATCGATGGGGCGAAATAATTTGGCAAAAACCCCCATCAGATGGTGATCAATTCAGTAGCCATGTTCAAGTTTTGGAACCTGAAATAGCAATTAATATTGGCCCACTTAAATGGATTAAATTAACGGGGAAAATAGGTTATAGAACTGTTTTTGGCTTAAACTTACCCAAGGTCCAACCCAACGATTTTTCGGGATTAAGTAGTACATTGGGGTTAAGAATATGTTTAAATTATGCGCGGAATTAAAGTTTACGTACTCAGTCTACTCCTTTCATCCTGTTATTTTACAGAAGACCCAAAACCGCAAGATCAACAAGATTGGCCGTATGCCACCCCTGAAGAAATTGGATTAAATAACGATTATTTATTTAATATCAACAACAACCTCCTTGACCAGTACTATCAAAACGTCAATTCACTTGTAATCATTAAAGAAGATCAATTGATTTTTGAGAACTACTATCTTGGTCAGTCACGAGATAGTATCAATAATCTGAATACGGCAACCAATATACTAGCTTCTATAGCGATTGGTATGGCGATAGATGACGGGTATCTAATCTCTATTGAAACGCCGATTTTTCATTTTTTGCCTGAATATGAAGCTGCATTTTCCACCGATTCCTTAAAAAAAACAATCACGGTGTCCCAATTACTTAGCCATAGAAGCGGCTTATCTTGGAATGAGGTGGTTTCGCAACTTAGCGACCAAAATGACTTGATAAAAATGCTAAAAGAGGACGATTGGACAAAATACGTTTTGGACAAACGACTTGAGTCGATACCTGATAGCCGATACAATCTCAATAATGGCGGTGCTATGATTATTTCGAAAATCATCCAAAACATAACCGGTGAACCCTTTGCCAACTATGTCAATAGACGCTTATTTGAGCCATTAGATATTAAAAAATGGACTTGGGATTCTGATCTTACTGGTACAACAAACGCCACGACTGGCTTATCTCTCAACCAATTGGATTTCACCAAAATTGGATACTTGTTTCTGAAAAAAGGGTTTTGGAAAGGGGAATCAGTCCTTTCAGAAGATTGGATCATCGAATCAACAGCGCCAAAGCATCAACTGAGCAACCTCTACGACATAGGCTACTTGTGGTATCAGTTTTCTAACAATGCTAATTTTATTGATCCGCTCAATAATCAAACATATTATGTTCCAGGGGGCACTGGTTATCATCTTTATGTTAATCCAAATAAAAATGCAGTAGTGTGCATTGGTGCTGACAACTACAACTTTGGAATCTATAGCCCATCCATGATTCTTTATCTAAATCTAGTAAAAAGCATATAACTCAATCCGTTATGTACTTTTTAAAAAACATAAACCCTTAGATCAACGATACCGTTACCAAAATAAAAAATTATTTTTCATAAATTTTCAATATTAAATCTATTTATTTGAGTAAATAATATTTTTCTAGCAACCTTTTTCAAAGATGAAGTGTTTTAGATGTGTAAAGAATATTAAGTGAACATTGGATTTTCAGCGCTATATAACATAGAAAGTTTAGGCTGTAAATTTTTTAAAATCAGAAACGAATGATTGCTAACAAGGTATCTGCAGGATTAACAAAAGTATTGCAAGAAAAAAGGGTCACTCATTTCCCAGAATACCCACAGCCATTTATATCCGATCCTAATCAAAGAAATACATACATGAGGTTATTTGATCGGGCAATAGAAATAGATCAGTCACAAGATATGGTTTTCACTGAAAATCGTTCCTATAAAATCGCCTGACTATTTTAATTTAACTATTGAATTCTTAGTTAATATTTCGCTACCAAAATAGTAGCGAATACCTCACAAAATAATACCTCAGCTCGTCAGAATGAATACCAAACTAAGCCATATAAAGTTCTACTAACTAGTTAATATATGTGGTTTATCAATAATTTTTACCTTCAGAGTCGAGTCAAGTACTAGATAAATATCAATCATTCTTTAAATTTTTATCAATCATTTGTGTGGCTATCATCATTCAAAATTCTTAGCTGAAATAGGTATTGTTTTAATAATAGAATACCTTTTTATCGATATTTCCAAAGAAGGAAACTATATAGATAAGACCGGCCTTAGCCAAACGAATACCCATTTCTTTCCATTATAATCCATACACACATCCATCTATAGAGCCTGAATGAGGCCATAAGACAACTTTTTATGATTAAATGGAGTTCTAGCACTCGTTAAGTTCTTTGAATACTCAATGCCAAATACTGGTGAGATGATAAACAGCACCTTCAACTTCAAGCACTGTGTTAGGTGAAGTTAAACTCATCCGTGTAAAAGGCTGAGTCGGAAACAACTGCTCTGTGAATACAACATCCCCCTCATCATAAAAAATCTCTATAGACGATTGATCCAATAATACGCGGACCCTCATTTCATTGTTTGAGCTTATTCGTGGTGCCGTATGCTTACTCTGGTAGCTAGTTGAGAAGTTGAGAAGGGTAGCTTTTTCTCTATTAACAAAGTATTCTTCCGTGGCTTCGTCAAAACCAAATGCCAGCTCCTCATTTTTTTCATTAGACAATAAAAAATACCAAGAAGACATTTGCCCTGATTTTCTTAAAACGATATCTATGTCCAATAACGGCTCGGTAATCGAAAGATATTTAGACCAATCTTGTTCCCCTGAGAGTTTCAATGAATTAACCTTAAGGGTATCTTTTCTCAAATTATTTAATTCAATGACTGGATTTTGACGAATCCAAAAACGCACTGAATCTGTTAAAAGATTTATTTCTCGCGGCAAGGTCATTGCACTTCTCCATTTTATGGTCGGCGTTACTATCGCGTATTCCCAATTACTCATCCAACCTTGATATATTGTCCTATCCGCCAATTGTTGCGTATTGGCATAAGTAACCCCAGCGTAATTATCCCACCCAGCATCCATCCATTTGACTTCTGATGATGATGCTCCATTAATGAATTTAATCCCATCAAAATCCCCTACAAAGTATTGCGTGCAAGAACCTCTATTGGCTGGTCCTTGGTTGATAGAAGCGATAAGAATCCATTTGTATTCGTTCGTGCCTTCAACTTTTAAGGGAATCAAGTCAGGACATTCCCAAACGCCTCTGTGCTCCCCATCTTGATCTCCAAAACGACTCAAAAATTTCCAATCAATTAAATTGCCCGATCCAAAAAGCTCAACATGATCTCTAACCGCCAATATCATTATCCATTTACGACTTTCCTTATGCCAAAAAACTTTTGGATCACGAAAATCAGGCTGCCCCAAATTGGGTAAAACAGGATTATTTAAATACTTTGTCCAAGTCCTTCCTTTGTCCGAGCTATAGGCCAATCCTTGATACTGGTAATCCTTTCCTCCAGCTTCTTCAATAGCCCTATTGTGATAGGTGAAGAGTGCCACTAATACGGGCTTTTCCAGAGTGCCTAATCCCGTAGTATTGGCCTTGTCCAATACTACACTTCCGGAAAATATATAGCCCAATGAATCCGGAAACAAGGCAATAGGTAGGTGTTCCCAATGAATCAAATCAGTACTGATCGCATGTCCCCAATGCATAGGACCCCAAACCGTACTGTCCGGGTAATGCTGATAAAAAAGATGGTATTCCCCTTCATAATAAATCATTCCATTTGGATCATTCATCCAACCGCTGATTGGCGAAAAATGAACTTGGGGTCTATACGTCTCTTGATAATGATCCAATGGCAGCTGATTGATCTCATCAGCTGATTTAAATTGGGTATTTTCTTGTGACCCACATGCCAAAGCAAAGAAGATAAGAAAGGTGAGTTTTCTCAACATTTATAACGTTTTACCAAGATCTTCTAGTGAGCGTCCTTTGGTTTCCGGCATATATAAAAACACAAATACCCACTGGAGAACCATCATACAAGCAAACAACATAAACGTATTTGCTGGACCAATTTGAGCTGTCAATGCAGGGAAAATAGCGGCAATGCAAGCCGCCATGATCCAATGAGTAAAGCTCCCAACTGATTGCCCAAAAGCACGGACGTCATTTGGAAAAATCTCAGAGATGAATACCCATATAACAGCACCTTGGGAAAAAGCAAAAAAAGCAATATAAATAAATAAATAAATCGGCACTGACGTCATCTGATCAGGTCCTACGTGAAATGAATAGGCAACCATCGATAAGGTACCAATCAATCCAAAAGAGCCGATATGCATGAGCAGTCGGCGGCCTAATTTATCAATAAAAACAATTGCCAAAAGAGTGAACATAAAATTAATCACACCGATACCTACTGACGATAGAAGTGCGGAGGATTTACCAAGTCCTGCCATTTCAAAGATTCTAGGGGCATAATATATAATTGCATTGATCCCAGACACTTGATTAAATATGGCCAGCGTCACAGCTAAAAAAATTGGCTTTTTATAGTCCCAATACCTGATTTTCCCTTTCGCTTGAAGTACGCTAGATTGTTGAATTTCATTTATTTTGGACTCAATATCCTTTTCACCGGTCATTTGGAATATTTTCTTGGCCCCTTCGAGCTTCCCTAATTTAATAATTAACCAACGCGGACTATGAGGAACCGTAAACATCAACACGATAAATACAAATGCGGGTACGATTTCCACCCCTAGCATCCAACGCCACATGTTAACTCCACCCAGATCTGCAATCAGATAATTAGATAAAAAGGCAATCAGAATTCCAAGAACAATATTGAATTGAAACATGGCCACCAACCGCCCTCTTAGGTGTGCTGGGGCTATTTCTGAGATGTAAAGAGGCGCCGCTATTGATGATGCGCCAACACCCAAACCTCCCAACCATCTGAAAAACAAAAAGGCGTACCAATCGGTAGTGATCGCCGAACCTAAAGCAGATATAAAATAAAGAATCCCAATCCCTATTAAGGTATATTTACGGCCATATGTATCCGACGGAATACCCCCAAAAAAAGCACCCAAAACGGTACCAACCAGCGCTATAGACACCGTCAGTCCATGACTAAAAACATCCAATCCCCATAGCACTTGAATCGCTTGCTCTGCGCCAGAAATGACTGCAGTATCAAATCCAAAAAGAAATCCTCCCAAGGATACCACAAGAGCAAAATAAAATACGCGATTCTTCAATAGCTCATAATTTTTAATGCCTTGTAAGATAAGGTAATTTTCTATTGTTCTCCCAATGTTTGATCAAACAGCTCATAATTTTCAAGAAAATCGACGAGCTGCTCTACGTCTAGTTTTTTGGCGATAATCTTGCGTTGCTGATCGAGGACATACACCTGAGGTGTCGTTCTCACATTATATTCCATTCTGAAATTATCTTTATAAAGTGGATCGCCTAAATTAATCCAATCCAATTTTTGCTCTTTGATGAATGTCTTCCATTTATCCATATCTGTCGTGGTACAAACCGCCACTACCTCTGCCCCTATCTTTTTTAAATCAGCGTAGGCATCTTTAAGAATAGGGGTCTTTTTCTTGCAATGACCACAATCAGGATCATAGAAAAAATAAATCAAATATTTTTGATTTACTAGATCTAGAGAATAGGGACGCTTGGCAGTGTCCAACAAGTTCATCTTGGGGGCTAACCTGCCTATAAGATTCGGTCTTATAAACTTTATTTCTTCCTCAATTTCCGTCTTTTGTTCTGCTGTCATGAAGGTCACTCTATCTGTCAGAAAATATTGATCCGACAAGAAAACCATCACCCCATCCATACCCATTATCTTGGACTCCTGATATTTCTTGTACAAAGTCATCAACCAATAGCGAAATGCTTCGGGATTTTCATCAAATCGATCTAACCAATTTTTGATTTCTATATTCACTGAATCTGCTTGACGAACAACGAGCTCATCGAAATATTTCATGACGAAACCATGAATAACAGGCGTTCGCATCAATTCGTCTGCGTTATCTAGTACATCGAAATAATGACCTTTATAGTATTTAAATGCGATCATCCTTCGTTCAGCTTCATCCGTCACTTCCTTAAAATCCGGAGTCTTTACCCCTTCAATGATTTTCAAGAAGGATGCAAAATAAGTCTTGGGATGAGCGCTAATTAAGGAATCCCTAAATAGTTCAGATGTCAATCCTAATCCTCTTAATTGATCAATAATCACTAAAGAATCTTCAGGGGTAACTTCCGATAGTTGACCCGAAATCAATTCTTGTTCCTTTTGTATTTGCCCCATTCGGTTTTGAAAATGAGCGAACAGCTCATTATCCAAAGAACCGGAAACTTCCATAGCCTTATAACCTGATTTTGTGTCTACTTTTAGATCAAAGAACTGATCACTAACCACGAATTCATAATAAAAATTAGGAGAATAGAGGAAATAGATCCCTTTCTTAAGAGATTCTGTTCCTGAAATCTGAATAGTGTTATTCACAAATCGGGCCGTGTCTAAAATGAGCCGTTGATTACCAAAATGATACCCGACAATTGTTGCCGTATCTTGTATCCCTACTACTTCAATATTAATTTGATAACCCTGTTGAGGCTGAGCTGTACATTGTACTGTAATGACCGTTATCCCGACAATAAGCCCGATAAAATAAATTATTTCTTTAATTCTCATCCTTTTACTTATTTTATTTTTCCTCCTAAAAACCCTATTGAGGGTTGGCTTATTGAGCGCTATCTTCATTAATTGAAAAAACTAATTAATTCTATTTCAAAAGTAATTCCAAAACCACAGACAAACTTAAATAACCTCTGACTAAGTTGATTATTTAAAGCAAATTAAGGGAAATTAAGTCCCATAATTCAATTTGAAAGCTCTTTTCAAGGGGCCGCAATAAGAGATAATCTCACGCTTTTCAATTCAACCTCATTAAGTCCGCTTGACTTTAAGTACATCCGATGATTACCCGATGGTATCTCAATGGCACCTAACAAAACAGATCTCCATTTAAATTCATATACCTCACCTCTCACTACGCGATCAGGACTTACTATTAGACGCTTTGGGATCGCCAAATTAATATGAGTCGAATAAGGAAAACCATCAATCACTAAAGATAAAAGACCTTGAGAATCACTACAGGAGAGAAAAACCTCTAACTGATATTTTTGACTTTGAGTACTCATGAAATTCCAACTCACTAATGATTCATCTTCCCAGTCAACCAAATAATCATTGGCCCATCCAAATCCCCCTTTATAACGCGCTTTCAAAATTTGATTGGCTTCTTGAACCGGAAAGTCAATCATGGGAATTCCTTCATGACCTGTTTGAATAAGCTCCGGATCAATCCCCTTTGAAGTCGTTTTGATGAACCAATCTTCATACTTATTAAGATACTCATTGACCAATTCTGGATTCTCACTAGATAGATCCTCCTGCTGAGCTTCATCCTGATAGAGATCATAAAGTGCCGTGTCCGTCAATGTAACGGTAAGTAGGTATTGCTGACTCCTAATCGCTCCTGGAATCGTATCAAACTTACCTGAATATTGATGCGTATAAAAAAAACGATCGTCATCGACGGCACCCTTAATCATAGAGACCATACTACGCCCATCCACATCTTCTGGAATTGAAATCCCTGTCAATTCTAGGATTGTTGGCAGGATGTCTATGTGAGCGCCAAACGTGTTTTTTGAGATCCTTTTTGAGGACCAATCACCTGCTGGATAACGCAACAAGAAGGCGCTCCTGACCCCTCCTTCATCTACCTGACCCTTTTGACCTTTCAATACGCCATTATAGCGATCCGATCCATTGGGGCCATTATCAGACAAAAACATTACAATCGTTTCTTTAGACTGATCATGCTCCTCCAAGGTCTGAAGTAATTTCCCGATGTTATCATCTACATTTTCCATCATACCATAAATACAAGCATTTTTATCTGATAAACCCATTTCTTGATACTTTTCAAAATAGGCATCAGGAACTTGAAAAGGACTATGTGGCGTATTGAAAGTTATCATGGCGAAAAATGGCGCTGAGGCTTCATTCATAAATGCAATTGCCGAATCCGTTATAAGATCTGGAACATAACCAACTGAGGAAATGTTTTCCTGATTGTAGGACAAACTTGCATCAAAATAATTATTGAGATGACCCTCTTTAAAGCCATAAAAACGATCAAATCCTTGACCATTTGGATCATTTGGATATTGACGACCATTGTGCCATTTACCGAAAAGTCCCGTCCGGTAACCCTCATCTTTAAGAATTTCAGCGATCGTATGTTCTTCGGATCTCATGACCTCTTTGCGATGCGTTACCCAAGTAGTTCCCGTATTCAAATGATTTCGTCCCGTCAATATACTGGCCCTTGTGGGCGCGCAGACAGGTGAAACATAAAATCGCTCAATTTCTACAGACTGCCTCGCCAATAAATCTAATACCGGGGTTTGTACCAGTTCATTCCCATGAAAACCGTAATCGCCCCAACCAGCATCATCAATTAAAATTAATAGCACATTCGGTTTGTGTGTACTCGGTTCATCTATTGTACAACTTACGCTAAAAAGTAAGCTCAACAAGCATAAACATAGTATCCTGAAATTATTCATATATTTTTTCCAAATCATTTTCAAAAAGCATCCTTGAACTATTCCTAAAATTCCTGAAATCCGAAACGGCAGGATGATCTTCAAACGGTATATAATAATTTGCTGAATCACTATTAGCCCCAAACGTGATCCAACTTATTTTGATGCCAGGTGTCGCCCTAAGTGATGCTAAGATAAACTTTGTAAACCATTGCCTATCAGTGATTTGGTTTTGCCCAGTTTCCGAAACTGCAGCCAATTTATGCTTTGACTTCGCCTGCTGATCAATGAAGATAGTTACCTTGATGAAATCTGCTATATCAAGTTTTACGGAGGACCCTCCCGCATCCGCCAAAGCAACATTATAGGCCTTTACAGCCAAAGCATCCACATAATCATCCCCAGGATAACCATAAAAATAATCTTTCTCTAAACTTTCAAAATCCATGACAGACGCTTCCGGGGAGTACACATAAATAAAATTGTGCACCTTTTTGATCTCCTTTAAATAATCGACTGTAAACTTCCATAGCGCGATAAATTCACTTTCTTCACAATGCGTTTTTCCCCACCAATAATTGGCCGAATTATGCCCGTCAAAAAGATTAAAAAGTATTGGCACCTTCAATGAAAAAGCAAATGAGGCCAGGTCATCAAGGGCTTCTAAAAAAGAGCTATGCCTACTGCCTGCTGGTAATACATCCTTTACGGAACTACCGAAGGCACCCCCCTTAGCTAACTCATTCAAGTGCCAAGTAAAAGAATTGATGCCCCCTCGTTGGTAGACTTCCCTTATCCAAACCTTCATTTCTGAGAACTTAACAGAGTCTATATTGTAAGTACCCTCAAGGCTGGCTACTTCCCAGCCATGAACCGCCGGATAAGACCCTACAGTTTCACGCACATCAGACCGACCCTTTTTAGCCTTCCAATTCACACCATAAGCCATGTCATATTGGTGTCCAAAAAGGGTATAGTCATCCGAAATAGTTGCTAGATTTTGATAAAGGTTACTCGTTTTAGTATTGGCCTGTTTATCCACAAGATTTTGAGAGAAGCTTTGAAGGCTTATACTTAACGTGATAAGAGGTAATAATATCTTGAACATTGCTTAACGTAATTAATCGGTCCTTTTTATTTAATGAAGAAGTTTAATTTTAAGAATAAATAAAATAAAATTAAAAAGTTAAATATTAAATATGAACCTTATTTTGAGCTCATAATCTTTAAATTTGGTCATAAATAAACGAATTATCAAAAAGGTCCTCTCCATATTACCTAGCTCATTGTACTACCTATTTTTTTGCCTGCTACTTGGGGTTTTTCAGCTTATCCAAATTGTATGCTATTATATTGGGGGCTATGGACCCCATCGCCAAAGCGTAATTGTCCTCAACCGATTATTGATGTTGAATTTAGGATGGATTGGAACCAGCTCTCATTTCCAAGGCTTAGATAAAATTCCAAAAGGGAGGGCCCTAATCGTTGTTTCTAATCATCAGAACATGTTGGATATCCCTCCATTAATTTGGGGTTTTAGACATCATCATCCAAAATTTATCTCAAAGAAAGAACTGGGAAAAGGTATTCCAAGTATTTCATTTAACTTAAAAAACGGAGGCTCTTTACTGATTGACAGAAAGTCTGGCACCACTGCCGTCAAGCAAATCTTTAATCACGGGAAACTCATGCAACAAAACAAACACGCCGTTATTATTTTTCCTGAAGGAACCAGAAGTAAAAATGCAGCATTAAATGAATTTAAATTGGGAGGAATCAAGGCGTTGGTTCAATCTATGCCCGAAGCAGTGCTCATACCATTTATCATTCATGATAACTTTAAGGTTTTTCAATCCGGCGGATTCCCTCTTGAAATAGGACATCAACTAAGGTATTCCGTTTTGGATCCAATTGACCCCAACGATTACCAAATAGAAACAATTCATGTTTTTTTGGAAGACCTCTTCAAAAAAGCGCTACATTCTTCTTAAGAACTAATTTACAGTAATTAAAATATTATCTTTTGAGGTGATCTCACCAATGGCTTGAAGAGATAGACCTTGGCTACTGGTTAATTTCAGGAATAATGAAACCTCCGTAGGCGCAACCGCGACCAATAAGCCCCCGCTGGTTTGTGGATCCGACAAAATCAACTTAGCAAAATCATCTACTGGTGCGACCTTATGCCCATAACTCTCCCAATTCCTAGTCGTCCCTCCTGGATAAGCTCCTTGGGCAATATAATTGGCTAATTCTGGAAATAACGGTATCTGCGCAAAATTCAGGTGAGCGCTGGTTGCTGATGCTTCACACATTTCAATCAAATGACCCAATAATCCAAAACCTGTCACATCCGTCATGGCATGAACACCTGGCAATTGACCAATATCAGCACCTATTTCATTAAGTTTCGTCATGGATGACACGGCCAACTCGAGACCAATATCGTTCAAAATCCCTTTTTTCATCGCGGTGGTCAGAATACCTACACCGATCGGCTTAGTCAAAAAGAGTAAATCTCCAGGCTGAGCACCTCCATTTTTCTTTAAATGTTTAAGTGCCAATTTACCCGTAACGGCCAATCCGAAAATAGGCTCTGGACTGTCTATACTATGACCTCCAGCCAAAGGGATACCTGCCTGCTGACACACAAAGCGAGCGCCCTCAATTACTTGATTTGCAACCTCTGCTGGAATTGTATTGATGGGCCATCCCAAAATAGCGATTGCCATAAATGGTTTGCCCCCCATGGCATAAATATCACTGATCGCATTGACAGAAGCTATTCTTCCAAAGTCAAAGGCATCATCTACTATAGGCATGAAAAAATCGGTCGTGCTAATGATTCCACTACCATCTCCCATGTCAAAAACAGCCGCATCATCTTTTTCCTGGTTACCTACTAAGAGATTGGGAAAATTCAAAGGCGCATTTGCCCCAAGTATGACATCTAGGACTTTAGGAGCAATTTTACATCCGCAACCTGCGCCATGACTGAATTGCGTCAATTTATATTCCATTTTTTTCTGCTATTTTAATAAGTTGATGTGCCACTTCTTGATCCGTTTGCTTATCGGGAGTGACTTGAACAGCCACTGTATACCCATTCTCATTCATTGACCTTTCATACGCCTTGTCATAATAACTAAGCGCAATTTTACAGGCAAGACTTCCGTCGTCCAACTCAATTGCAGCTAAGGCTTCCTTGAGATTTTGACCACCCAGTCTTTTTTCAATTTTGGCGAATGACCGGATAAGATCGACTTTATCAAATTTTCCGTAATCCGTTACCAATCGAACTACACGATCTTCAATAGAACGATTGATCACAAACATAGGCGCATTCCTCAATTTTTTATACAACAAATCAGGAATGAAAACTTGGCCTATAGAAGGACTTTCACTTTCTAGCCAAATCCTTTGATTGGGATCAAACGAAGGGAAGGTATTATACAAATTGTTCTCAAATTGTTCATTAGTGGGTTGGGGTTTCTCGCCAAGCATTCCAAAAACAGATCCTTTGTGATGGGCCAATCCTTCGAGGTCTATCACTTGCTCTCCTAAGGATCTTAATTCGATTAAAATATCCGTTTTACCAGTCCCCGTTTTACCCCCGACTAAAATAAGACGAGCGGCTCGTTCCGTCAACACCTCACGGCAAAAAGCTCTGTAAGCCTTATACCCACCGTCTAGTAATTGCACATCAAAATCAGCGGCCTGCAACAAAGTCGCCATACTCTTACTTCTTAATCCACCTCGCCAACAATGCAGAATAACTTTCTTTAAAGGCGCTAATGAGGTGGCTTTCTGAACATAACCACTCAATTTAACTCCTACGAAATCCAATCCTTTGATAAATGCCTGCTCCTTACTCGCTCTTTTATAAAGTGTACCTACTTCGCTGCGCTCGGCGTCAGAAAATAACGGTAAGTTAAAAGCGCCAGGTATGTGCCCCTCTGCAAACTCCTGAGGGGATCGGACATCCAATAAGATTCGATTGCTCAATGATTCCCAAAGATGATCGGCCATTAAATTCTGCATGGCGGCAAATATAGACCTCTATTACAGAAGCATTAATTTTATTACAGGAAATTATCTGCCGCCCGATAGGCATCTATAACCGCTTGCTCACCTAATTTTCCAGGTTTCGAATTGCCATGCTCCATACCCAAAACTCCTTGATATCCTTTGGAATGTATGTGCTTAAAAATATTGAGGTAATTGATTTCGCCGGTTGAAGGTTCCTTACGGCCAGGATTGTCTCCAATTTGGAAATAGCCGATTTCCGACCATGCCTTATCAATATTCGGAATAATATTCCCTTCGGTAATTTGCTGATGGTACATGTCAAACAAAATTTTGCACGCTGGACTGTCAACAGCTCTGCAAATCTCGTATGCCTGTGGTATTTCAGTTAAAAACTGACCGGCATGATCTTGCCACCAATTAAGTGATTCCAACACCATGACTATTCCATGGGGCTCAAGTAGCGCTGCTGCCCTACGCAAGGTTTCGACCACGTTGGCCGTTTGATAGCCCATCTCTAACCCAAGATCTACATGGCCAGGCACGACGGTCATCCATCTTGCGTTGACCCGCTTAGCGACCTCAATGGAGTCTTTAATGTTTTGCAAAAATTCATTTCGCAACGCCTCATCACCACTAGTAAGATTGGCTTTCTGCCAATAAATTTTATGGGCCACGAATACACCCATGGTCATGTCATTTTTTGCCAGTGTTTTGGCTATTTTTTCCTGATCAGACACTGGCCTATTGCGCATATCATTGTCCTCAAAAGCCCTAAATCCCTGATTCGCCATGAATTGCAATTGATCTATTAAATCTGCGCCTGCAGTTTCCTTGAACATGCCAAAATGCGGCGCATACAAAAGATTAAAATTAGCAGACTGATTAATGCCCAGTGATTTTATTGAAACCCCTTCATTGGTAAGAAACGGAATTGAAGCTGCTGCTATACTGTTTTTTATAAAAAGTCTTCTTGACATCCCCTTAAAATTTAAATAAATCTAGTTTCCCCTGGAATAGGAATAGGATATTTCCCCTCAGCATCTGGCATTACCGGCGCCGCATCGTTAAAAGAGTTAAGTTCAGGAACCAATTTGAGGTCGGTAGCCAGCGCTTGTTCCCAAGTGATTAACTGCCCTGAATAAGTAGCCATCCTACCCAAAATCGCTGTCATTGTACTGTTTGCACCATTTTCAACATCATCAAACTTGTATACGCCTGACTTAATCGCCTCAAATAGCAAATTATGCTCTTGCTGATAAGGATCTATATCATCTTGATCAATATGCTGGTAAATTGACTTTCCACCAATTGCGTTCATTGAAGCAAAATTATTGCTATCGATTCGCAAATGGCCCTTTGCGCCTTGAAATACTTCCTCCACTCGATTGAGACAACCTCGCTGATGTCTACATTGACTGGAAATAACTTGACCATTGGGATAAAGAAACTCAACAAAATGATGATCAAAAATTTGACCATAATCGCGACCTTTCCTGGTTTCTCTACCGCCCATACCTTGTGCACTTATAGGCGTAGCCCCAATAAACCAATTGGCTACATCAATATTATGAATATGTTGCTCTAGGATGTGATCCCCACAAATCCAATTAAAATAATACCAGTTGCGCATCTGATATTCAAGCTCAGTCTGCTGATATTCCCTTGGCCTCACCCAAACACCGGCACTGTTCCAATAAACCTGTCCCGAAATGATTTCACCTATTTTTCCCTGACGAATCAACTCATGAGCCCTAAGATAATTTTTTTGATAATGACGCTGCAACCCCACTACAACATTTAGCTTTTTGGATTTGGCCAATTTACCTGCCGCTAACACTTTCTTGATGCCCACAACATCCGTTGCCACTGGTTTTTCCATAAAAATATGCTTGCCCTGTTGTACTGCATACTCAAAATGTAAGGGTCTAAATCCTGGTGGTGTGGTGAGAATCACTACGTCTGCCAAATCAATAGCTTTTTTATAAGCGTCAAAACCGACAAACATCGATCCTTCCGTCACCTTCATTTGACCCGAAGCACCAAATTTGGCCGATAACCCCTTGAAACTACTTTGAAGGTGATCTCCAAAAACATCCGCCATTGCCACTAGTCGGACCTCTGGATCTGCCTGAATGGCTTGTGCTGCCGCTCCCGTACCTCTGCCGCCACAACCTACGAGAGCTACCTTTATTTCGCCAGCTCCAGCGACGTACGCACTGGCACTTGCCGGAAGACTCCCGATCAACGCTCCGACCCCAGCCATCTTTGCTGAATTTTTCAAAAACAATCTTCTTGCCTCATTTGGATTTTTCTCAATCATATTCACTTAGATTTAATATTCTTCTATGGGGACCCCCCAATAATTTTCCAGTACTTCTAAATTAGGTATTTTTTTTGAACTTACTACCCTAAATCCTACATGGGAGGCGTCTGTAAGCCACCAAAGGCTTTTGGGAAACTGCGGATCTCTTTTTTTCCATTTAGGGCTAGAAAAATCACGCGCTGCCGATCGTAAAGATTCCTTTGGCTGATTAAAAGCCCCTCCACGAACCACCCGCGGATATAAGGTTCCACTGCTTAAAAACTGCTCTCCCATGGTAGGTTTCAAATCATAATAATGAGCATCATAGCTATCTAACACCCATTCTGCCACATTCCCGTGCATATCATACAATCCATATGGATTCGGTTTTTTTAGTCCGCTTTTATGTGCTGTACCCCCACTGTTTTGGTCGTACCAAGCATAATCATCTATAACTTGCTCTCCAAATGAATAGGCTTCTGTCGAACCTGCGCGACAGGCATATTCCCATTCGGCCTCGGTGGGTAATCGATAAAACCTACCTGTTTTAGCTGATAACCATTTGCAAAAGGTGGAAGCGGCGTATTGGGTAATATCAATAACTGGATAACCTGGTTTATTGAAATTTACATATGGCATAGTTGCGCCTGAGACGGCATCCAAACCTAAAGAAAGTTGACCGTAATTAGTGGATTTTACTTGATCTGCAGTTCTATACAAAAACTGCTCATAAATATCCCATGAAATTTCAATCGAACTCATCCAAAATGCATCAACATTTACTTGATGCATTGGACCCTCATCGACCTCATGCCCTGCTTCCCCTACCGGACTACCCGCCAAATAACTACCTCCAGGAATGGCCACCATTTTTAATGCAAGATTAGCTCCTGGGATAAGTTCGGTATAATCCTCAGCCTGAGGATGTTTTGATACTTCTTCTTTCATGAAGAATATAGCTAGTACCACTAATAATAAATTAAACGCAGGATACATTACAAGGGGTTTAAATTGGGTTCAAAAAATTTTGATTAATTAAGAATCTTTAATGTATAACAAATAATCCAAAACTTTAAAGCAAACACCCACTTCATCAAAATAAAATTAAAGATTATTGATCTAACTTATGAAAGGTTGATAAATTCATTTACATAAAAATATATTAAATTTGTAGGTATGAAAGTATACAAATTATTAATTATCCTATTTATACTCTCGAGCTGCCAAATAGTAGATAACATTGATCTGGCTTACTATTTTGAACCCAATATTCCAAATATAGAAATTTATAAAATTGATTCAACTGTTAAGCGAGATTCCAAAGGAAAATTGAGATATAACAATGAACTTTTTTCTGGATACCTCGTGCAGAAAAATGCTACGGGTCAACTATTAGTCAAAACTGGTTTTGTAGAAGGCCTTGAGGAAGGCGATATGTTGGGTTTTTATCCCAATGGCGATAAAAGATACATTCGTCCTTATGTGCATGGCGAAAAGCATGGCACGCATCAGGGATGGTACCCTTCTGGGCAGCTTCAGTTTCAATACCATTTTGAAATGGGATTGAGTGTAGGCAATCACAGGGATTGGTTCCCTGATGGCTCACCCTTGCAGGACATGAATTATGTCGCTGGACATCATTTTGGTACTCAAAAGGTATGGAGAGCTGACGGTAAAATACGTTCCAATTATGTGATAAGAGAAAATGGCAAGCGCTATGGCCTCATGGGGATCAAAAGATGCACCAAAATAGATACCAAAACTCAAAAATTAGATCCCTATAAGGGTTAGCCAAATGAAGCAGTTAGTTTACATTCTTTTCCCAATTCTTATAATTGGTTGTGGTCAATCAGCTCAAAAAATAGCTACAGAGGATCAAAACGTTACAGAAATTGAATTACCCTTTTTCAATGAGCCAACGTTCACTCCAGAGTGGATCGACAAAGAAAGCCCAGACTATGCAAATATTCATACAATTCCACCTTTCAACCTTCAAAATCAAAATGGGGAATGGATAAAACAAAGTGATCTGGATGGCAAAGTATATGTGGCCAATTTTTTCTTCTCCATCTGCCCCAATGTATGTCCTATGATGACGGGCAACCTACTCATATTACAAGAGGCCTTTCAATCCAACCCTAACGTGAAAATAGTTTCACATACGGTCATGCCTTGGATTGATTCAGTAGCTACTTTGAAAGAATATGAAGAATTTAATGGCATAGATGGGAGTCACTGGTATTTGTTGACTGGTGAAAAAAGGGAGATCTACAAACTAGGTAGAGATGCTTATTATGCCGACGAAGGTTTTGGTAAAACGGTTACCGATGAAGATGACTTTCTTCACACAGAAAATTTTATTCTTATCGATCAAAAACGAAGAATAAGAGGTGTGTACAATGGGACGCTTCAAATAGAGGCTAAACGACTTATTGAGGACATAAATTCTCTACTGGAAAAGGCCTCCATTAATCCTTATAAAACTTCACTCTAGCAAAAAAAAAGCAGCCTATTAGATTAATTTTTTTGAGTATTTTCAATACCTTATGAATAAACGTAAATAAAATTAACTTTAACACATTCAATACAAGCAAATTTCAACCATAAATAACTAAATAAAATCATGATAAGCAAACTTTACCTGATACAGCGGATATCCATACTTTTTGTTTTCGTTATCGGCTTGATCTTTTTTACCGGCTGTGGCGGTAGTACAGAAGATGATGTGACTTGTACTGAAGCCACTTGGTACAAAGATGCGGACGGAGACGGGTCTGGCAATATGCTTGAAAGTCTTGTAGCCTGTGAACAACCAACCGGATATGTATCCAATTCTAATGACAAAAACGATCAAGATAGTTCAACTATTGAAGAAGGTACAGATGATACAGGTGATACAGGTGATACAACTGACGACAATTGTGTGACTTCGACTGCCGACAATGACATGGCAGTGCTTGCTTGTAAATTCTATAATGATGCGTCACTCACCGTTGTGGTAAATGACAATACCATTAAAATTACCTCGACGAGTGAGCCTGACCATAAGAGCATGTACTATGCCACAAGCAATTCCTTGTATGAGGCCTATGACAACACCGCGAATGACCCGGATTTCAAAAAGAATCCTAACACGATTGGTGCCATGAATTACACCTTTACTATTCCAAGATTTCCGACATCAGCAAGCAATAAGAAAGCCACTGGCTTTGGAGCAATGGGTGTTTCCCTCAATAGTGTTGTTTTTTATAATCAAGTGGCTGCACCTGGTGACGATATTTTGGAAGAACTCCATACCTTCGATCAATACGCAGGACATCCTACCAACACAGGCTCTTATCACTATCATATCGAACCTACTTGGTTGACTGAACTTAAAGGGAGTGACACATTCCTAGGTTTCTTGTTAGATGGATTTCCTGTCTACGGCCCTTATGAAAATGACGTAGAAATTACAAACGATGACCTTGACGATTACCATGGCCATACGGGTGTAACCGCAGATTTTCCAGCAGGAATTTATCACTATCACATTACAACTGATTTTCCTTGGATAAATGGAGACGGATATTATGGAACAGCCGGAACTGTGACACAATAATATTTAACCAGACGCATTAAAAAACCCACCCAATGAGTGGGTTTTTTAATGCCTTACAAATACCTCTGCAATTGATTTTTTTAGTCCTCTCTTCAAATTACCTATTAGATCCAAAAAAGGATTTTCCGTACTTAACCTAGGTTAAAAAACCTTTTGTTGTTAAAAATAATAATAAATTTGAAGTTAAAATTAACTATCGTGCTTCACAAAATATTATATTATGGCCTAGTGTACCCTCTCTCAAAATTGCCTTTTTTCATTCTTTATAGAATATCAGATGCGCTCTATTTGATACTATATCATATCATTCGTTTTCGAAAGGAGGTCGTCAAACAAAATCTTAAAAACTCTTTTCCAAATGAATCTAAAACGAGATTAAACAACATTGAGAGGAGTTTTTATAGGCATTTTTGTGACCTATTTGTGGAGAGTATCAAAGCCTTTACGATCTGCGAAGAGGATTCAAAAAAAAGAATGATTTACAAAAATGTCCAGCTTTTCAATTCATTGGCCACAAAAAAAAGAAATGTAACCTTAATGGGAGGGCATTATGGAAATTGGGAATTACTCGCAATTTCCATCAATGCAATCATGCCCCATCAATGCATTGCACTTTATAATCCATTAAAAAATTTATTTTGGGAAGGTGTGATGAAAAAAAGCCGCAGTCGATTTGGCCTACAATTGACGAGTATAAAAAATCCCACAGCCATTGTCAGATTAAAAGGTCAACTGAGCTGCACCATCTATGGATCAGATCAATCTCCAAGAAATCCGAATAGTGCCCATTGGACTACCTTTCTCAATCAAGAAACAGGGTTTCAACGTGGGGCTGAAAGATTTGCTCGCGATAAAAAGGACGCCATCGTCTTTGCTCGTATCCGAAAAATAAAAAGGGGGTTTTACGAAACCGAATTTAACCTTATGTACGAAGAAGGCACGGAACTGCCACCCAATCGCATTATGGAAGATTACAAAATGAGACTAGAGGCTCAGATTATTGAGGATCCTAGATATTATCTGTGGACACACAAAAGATGGAAGCACAAAAGACCCTTAACCCCGACCATAGACAAAACTATTTCTTCGTGAATTATTAGACTTTGATGAGTTTTATTTTTGTGATGACCACTTGTGCCAACAATACCATTCCAACATTGAATACCACTAAAGAAGCAGTTCCTAGGTGAAAGAAATTTTGGCCTTGTATTTTAATAATAATCTCCTCACTCAAAAGTGAAAGGCCAAAACCAATTAACATCAACCCTAAAACGGAATAACAAATCCGTTAAATTATTAAAGTGATTTAATTGTCAATTTATTACAGTTTACAATTAATTTAAAATCTTGAAATCAGTCAAAGTATACCTTATTTCTTCGTCAAACATACTTGAATCCATATCAAAAAATATTTCATTTGGAAATCCATAGTCCTTATCAAAACTGTAGGTGGCGATGGCAGGATTTCTGGCCATTTGACTTTCTATCCAATTAAAGAAATCCGGAATCGATTTATACATTTTATTCATGCCCCCCTGCTCCGTTCCATCTATAGAAACGATATACCCGTCATTAACTTCAATAAGACGAGGTACGATCATCGTAGGATTGCAAAAACAGCGCATTTGCTGGGTAACCTGATAGTGGTCTATTTTATGACTCGTCCAAAGTTTTAAATTTGAATGAATGACGTTCTCACTTTGAGGAGCATTTCTCACTGCGCAGCTTGGGTAAATAATGATTAAGACAAATAGTAAAAAAATATACTTTGTCATGATGATATCAATTTAATAATGAATACGATCAACCAAATTAACTTAATAAGCTTCATTTAACAATGAAAGAAAATATTGAACAGTAAAATAATAAGCCCCCAATGGGACTAATTCCTCGGAATGTTCCCTTTTTTAGAATCAACAGACAGCTATTGGCCTGTAAATTAATCATCTAAACGGCTATTTCCAGAGATAAAAAATTTCGTTGGCTAGCTAATCTTTGCTAGTGAATTTTTAAATTTGAACAAATTTAAAATCCTTATGACAATAATACCTAAATGGAACATAAAACTTATTCTACTTGTCGTGATGGTTTCCGTCATCCGCTGCCAAGATAAGCAAGTAAAAATTGGTGAATATTTTGAGGGGGGGGTTGTTTTTGGATCGACGTCTCAGGTAAGCATGGCTTAATTTGCGATGTTCAAGACCTTGGCCATGCCAAATGGGGCTGCAATACTATAGAAATTAGCAATGCTAGTAAAATGGCAATCTACACTGGCCAATCAAATACTTTGGCAATTATCGAGAATTGTAAAGAACCTGATATAGCAGCGCTTTTATGCCTTAATTCGAAAAATCAAGGTCAAGATGACTGGGTTCTTCCTTCGAGAGATGAATTAGCCAAAATGTATAATCTTAAGGATATGATAGATTCAGTGGCGGTTTTAAATGGTGGAACGGTCTTTGAAGAGATGCAATACTGGAGTTCGTCAGACGATGGAGAAATAGATGCATGGAAGCAGAATTTAGGTACTGGTGGGCAACTAACCAATTTTAAAGAAGGCAATGGATACGTTCGGGCGTTCAGGTATTTTTAAATTAAAAACAAATCTTTTGTGCTTTTTTTTTAAAATTTAATTTATCAAGTGATCATATTTGTTTAGTTTTATATGCGTTTTAAGAAAAAATTAAATAAATTTTTGACAAAAAAAATAATACGTTTTAAACAAAAGGCAACTACCATGAAATTAAATAAAACAATCATCACCGGATTAGTGATTACCCTGATAGCCATAGGACTCTATGTGCTACAAATTACGGTTGGCTTTCCGCCTTCATCAATAAGTGGCTCTGCCATTAAAGGGGTTGAAAAAGCGACAAAATATCGAATTGAAGACGATACAAAAGTGGAGTTGGAAGGAGAAGAAATGCAGGTATTGCTTCAAAATGATGAATTTCAAGCCCTCATGGCTGATGAAAACTTCACGGAACTAATCATGTCAAAAACATTTACAGATTTGGCCCAAAACCCTGACTTTCTTGTGCTCGCGGAAAACCCTGATTTTGCCGAACTCATGTCATCGGGTAAACTTGATGAACTAGTGAGCAATCCTGCTTACAAAGCTCTTTCTGATAACCCAATGTTTCTTACTCTAGCCAAAAATCCAGCGTTTATTAATCTAGCAAGAAATCCGAATTTCGTTAAGATTACAAGAAATCCGGCATTTGGAAATGTCATGAAATCATCCCAACTGGGTAGTCTACAAAAAATGGTACAATAATAAAAAAAACCTGGGCTGACGCTCAGGTTTTTTTTATTCTTACTACTCAAAATTTAGATAAGTTAATGTTCTAGCATAAACGTCAAACTTATTCATCTATATCAACGATCCAAATGAAATATCTGCTACTCATCTTTGTTTTTTCAACCTCCTTGGCCTTTGGACAAAATCAACTCACCGAAACAGACGATCTGAAATTAATAACTACCGATGTGCAACAATCATTGGTAAGAACCTACGCCATCAGATGCTTTAATAACGCCCTAGACTTTCACAAAAAATTATTTAATTATGAACCTACGGGCAAAATTATGCTCGTTCTAGAAGATTATGGAGACTATGGAAATGGAGGAACTTCAGCTGCTCCGTTTAATTACATAAACATAGGTTTATCTCCTTTTAATTATTCCTTCGAAACATTTCCAGCGGGTGAAAGAATTTATGCATTGCTCAATCATGAACTCGTACATATGGCCGCTCTCGATAACACCAACAAGAAAGATCGCTTCTTTCAAAAAGTATTTGCAGGTAAAGTAATTCCATCAGAGGAACATCCCTTTTCCATATTTTATAGCTTTTTGACCATCCCTAGACAGTATGCCCCTAGATGGTACCATGAGGGAATAGCCTCCTACGTAGATACCTGGATGAGTGGCGGGATAGGAGAAGCACTTGGCAATTATGACGAGATGTTTTTTAGGACAAAAGTCATCGAAAATACAAGAATCTACAATGCGCAAAGTTTAGAATCTGAAGGAACGTCAAGTAATTTTCAAGGCTTAGGATTGTCTTATGTTTATGGTACCCGTTTCATGGGATATCTGGCCAACACTTATGGTCCAGAAAAAATATTGGATTGGGTAAAAAGAGAAGAAGGGAGTAAATCGTTTTTTTCAAAACAATATAAGCAAGTATTTAACATGCCCATACACAAAGGATGGTCAGATTGGATAAATTTCGAAAAGGAATTTCAAAATGAAAACATTCAACTGATAAGGAAAAATGCGATCACTTACCCCACCCCTTTGACAGATAAAATCTTAGGATCGGTCTCCTATGCCTATTTTGATTCCAAAAGAAATAAAATTTATGTTGCTGTGAATTATCCCGGAAAAGTCCCTTATCTGGCAGCAATTGATTTAAATAATGGTGCAATTGCCCAACTAGTTGATATAAAAGGGGCTGCACTGTATTATGTAGCCTCTGTTATTTTCGATGAAGAAGGAGATAAAATTTATTATACCACAGATAACAATGCCTATAGAGATCTTAATAGCTACGACCTCAAAACAAAAAAGGCGAACCGATTGATTCAGGATGTCAGACTTGGTGATCTAGCATTTAATCCGATTGATAAATCAATATGGGGGGTAAAACATGCGGGTGGTTATTCAACCCTAGTAAGAATCGAAAAAAATGATAGTGCCCAAAACGAACAGGACACCTACAATGATTGGGATCAAAAATTCACTTTTGACTATGGGGAGGATATTTTTGATATCGATATATCGCCAGATGGGCAACACATTAGTGCCGCAGTAAGCGATTATAGAGGTCATCAGAAATTAATGCTTTATGAACTGGCGGATTTTAACGGCACACAAAAAAGTGAACGAATGATTTTTGACTTTGATGTTGCCTCCCCTCAAAGTTTCAGATTCACCAAGGACGGTAAATACTTAATGGGTTCTAGCTTCTATTCCGGAATAAGTAATATCTATAGAGCGGAATTAGCTATTTTCGATGGGGAAGGAGAAGGTATTGAAGTGATGAGTAATACAGAAACTGGATTATTTAGACCGATCTTACTCGATAGCGCACGATTATTTGTTTTTAAATATACAAGCACTGGGTTCCAACCTTCTATTATTCCCAATCAACCTATAAATACCCTTTCTAAAGTGAATTTTTTAGGCAATTTAACAGCACAAAAATTTCCAGAACTTCAAGATTGGTATTCCAAAAGACCTAGTAAAGCAGACACCATTTCCTATCCAGAAAAGACTTATAACATCGCAAAGGAATTTCAGCTAAATGCTGCTTATCCAATCGTCGTTGGTTACAAGAATTTCATGGGATTTGGTTATAAATTAAACTTCAGTGATCCTCTCGGGAATCAAGAAATGAATCTTTCAATCTCTTTCACCCCTACCAGCTGGTTCAATGGACTTAGTGAGGACATCAACGATAGTGATGTCCTCGAAGAGGATGAACGCTTTCATGCTAGTTGGGATTATGCTGCAGGTAATTTTTATTATAGCCTGAATTATAATCCCTCCAATTTTTACGATTTATTCGGTCCTACAAAAAGATCCCGCAAAGGAATCAGTGGTGGCATAGATTACAGCGCATCATTAATATGGGATCCTCCGATAAGCCTTTCGTTGGATCTAGGAATTGCCGGATTTTATGGATTGGACAAAAGTCCGGAATTTCAAACATTAGCAACTACTGGCTATGATGATAATCTCTTTCTCGATTTTTATGGCGCGCTGAGCTATAGTTTTATTAAAAATTCGATCGGCGCAGTGGAAGATGAAAAAGGATTTTCTGGGTCGCTCCAAGGAGGAACTGCCATCACAGAGGGGAAGTTATATCCCAATTTAGTTGGAAATGCAGACTTTGGAATCCCACTTATCATCAAACATACTTCGCTATGGATTAGAAGTGCTGTGGGCAGGTCATTCAGCAATACGTATAATCCCTTCACCAGATTTGGATTCGCTGCCTTTGGCAATAATTATGTCGATTCTTATCAGCCAAAGCAATTTCGAGATATCTATTCATTACCTGGCTTGACTTATAATGACGACAAATACATCGAATCCCAAGATTTCGGAAAAATCATGACGGAAGTCATATTGCCCCCAATTAGGTATAAAAAATTAGGCTTTTTTAACTTATTTGCAAATTGGACCCAAGCGTCAATCTTTGCCTCCGCATTGGTGTCGCGTGATTATGACCAGGAATATGACGAATCTTACATTGATAAATTCGTGAATATAGGCGCTCAAATTGACACGAGAGTAGTGCTTTTTTCTTTATTACCTTCTACCTTTTCAATTGGCTTTGCCAGAGCCTATGATATTAATGATACACAAATGAGCTATGACGAATTTATGATTTCTTTAAAGATACTTTAAATTGACAAACTTCCTGTTTCAATACTATGTTAAACGACTCAGTTTTACTCGTCCTCTCACTCCTTCCCGGTCTCATCATCGTTATTTTCATCTTCTTTTCCGATAAACATGAAAAAGAACCCATTGGCCTATTGATTGTTAGTTTTATCTTCGGATTGATCACGTTTATTCTAGCTTATTTTCTATCAGATTTCCTGTATCATTATTACCCATTTGACAAAAATAGTCTTGTCGGCGAACTAGTAAATGCTTTTATTATAGTAGCATTCGTAGAGGAATTTTTTAAGTTTTTCTTTGTTCGATTCATCCTTTACAATAATAAAAATTTTAATGAACCATTTGATGGAATTGTCTATACCGTTATGGTAGCCATGGGATTTGCGACCATAGAAAATATCATTTTTGTCATGAATGGTGACGTCACTGTTGGTATTGTTCGGATGTTTTCTGCTGTTCCAGCTCATGCAACTTTCGCCATCATCATGGGTTATTATTTGGGCAAAGCTAAATTCAACGAAAAAAAGGTAGCTGTAGATATTGATGGTGATGGCATTTCGGATATCAACTTGAATCCTAAAGTGATGAGTACCTTGTACAGTTTAGGTGGGTTTTTGCTGGCCATTATTATCCACGGATTCTATGATTACTTCCTGTTTACTTCTTTTATGCCAGGAATTTGGATAATGGCATTCGTATCACTGACCATTGCTATTCTATTTGCTCAGAAGGCTATGACCTTGCATCAAGATGCTTCCCCATTCAAAAAAATGTAAATAAATCTGATTTTATTTGGCATAAAAAAACGATTAATTCTATCGAATTAATCGCCTAGCAATTGCTCACTAAAATTTAAATATGAAGATACGAACAAATTAGCAACTATATTAAAAAAAGACTAATGTATTTTTATGAACGGTTCATTAAATGTTTAATACCTTGCGAAAAGAAATAAATACCATTATTAACGATTCGATTCTAATTAAATCCTTAGCTAAAATCATAAAAAATGGGCACTCAAATAGCAATCTCAATAGATGGTCAAGAAGGCTTCCTCTATTTTAAAAATGGAAAAGACTGGAAATCATTTCAATTTTATCAAAAATCAGTACTCAACTTCTTAAAAGACACGGACACTTTAGCTGACTTTCGAGTCAAAGGCAAAAAACTAATGGAATTTCCACTCCCTGATGAACGTTATCAAATGTGGCGTCTGAGTCATCTTCAAGACCTTGAATATGACTTTATTTTAGAAAAGGAAAAAATAGAGGGTTTCATTCCACTTCTACCACCGTTAAATTCAGGTTCTATCGAAGCTATTTTGAGCCAACTCCAAAATTGTAAATCAACTGCTGAGATTCTATCTGCATTATATTCACTTATAAAGGACAATGTCTTTGATTTGAATGTATTCGATGAAAAGGCATTCCTGACTTATTTCAGTGAGACTTTATTTGGTGTTCATAGAAAAACAGTTCTCTTTTATGCTTATCAAGAATTATTGACAAAAGGATTTCCGCAATTAATTGATTCAAAGTAAAGCCGTATACTCACTACTCCACTTTAGCTATAAAAGCCGTATAAATGCCTTTTAAAATGGGAATCAGAGGTTCATGACGTTAAATCTCCGATATTTTGCTTTTTTTAACATAAATTAAAAAAATAACCAACATAAAATACGAAATATACTTTTAATATCCAGTGCTGCCAGCCTGATTTAGGCATGCCAGCCATGACCTCTGAAAGCGATGGAAACTGTGGAGAAAACACTCTATCTCGAAAAAAGCGACAATACTAGCGAGCCTCAAGGGCCGCTATGATTGCATCATTGGTGTATTTTGCATCATTTACTAGATTAGCTCCATTGTCTGCAAAATATTCCTCGGCGATTTAAAAAGCACCCTGTTGTTAAGCTTTGCCTGATTTTTCTATAATTTCCATTTTCTGATTATTTTGATCGATAGTGCCACAGAACGGTGATTTGTCAATTTTAATTGATTCTTGGCAGGACATAAATGACCCTACAGCAAGTATTAAAAAAGTTTTTTTCATGTGGATTTTATGTTTATTATACTATAAATGTAATTACGCTTCTCTCTTATCAAAATAGTGTTATCAATTAGTACTGTTAATAAACTATCAAGTCCTCAAAGAGTCTATTTCTTTCAGTTTATAGCAGTTTACGAGAGGGTGCGTCAATCAGTTGTTCCAAGAAATATAATGACCAATAAGATTGATTACCTCCGCTTTTAAAGATTATCTTCGCGATGCAAAAACAGAGCACTTATTTGCTCAATGGGGACAATAAAAAAACATGCTGCCAATTGATGACTTTTATCAATTCTTGAATACTATGAGATTTTTTAGTAAACTTATTTTTCAATAAATTATGCAAGAATTAATTCAACAGATAGTAGAGAATCCAGCAGCCTCCCTGATGATCATCGGTAATTTAATAATCATAGAAAGTTTGCTTTCAGTTGACAATGCGGCAGTATTGGCCACAATGGTGATGGATTTACCTGAGAAGGAAAGAGATAAGGCGTTGAAATATGGAATTTGGGGAGCCTATATCTTTCGTGGACTTGCCATGTTATTTGCTTCCGTACTTATCAACATATGGTGGCTTAAGCCACTAGGTGGTTTATATCTACTGTATCTGGTATTTGATTTTTACAAAGGAAAAAAAACAGCCCTTGAGGTGAATGATTTTATTGATAAAAAGGGTAATTGGTTGTACAGAGTTACGGTGGGTTCTTTGGGTAATTTTTGGGCTACGGTCTGTTTGATTGAATTGCTAGATATGGCATTCTCAATTGACAACGTATTTGCTGCAGTTGCATTTACTCCAAATATCATATTGGTTTGCACGGGTGTCTTTATTGGTATTTTGGCTATGCGATTCATTGCACAATGGTTTGTTAAATTAATGGGAACCTATCCTTTTCTAGAAAGTGCCGCATTTATAGTAATAGGTATTTTAGGTTTGAAATTAAGTTTGTCAGTTTTGGAACATTTCTATCCTGAGTCTTCATTGAGTATATTCTTGACTAGTAAAACAGTTGATATTGGAGTCTCTTTAATCACCGTAGGTATTTTCTTTATCCCTATTCTTACAAGCGTGTTCTTTAATTTTCCGAAAAAGAACAGCTAAGTATTAGTCTATAAAGTATTTCTCATTCGATTTTTTGTAATCATAGACATTCAAATGAATGTCAGCGCTGACGAATGCTGTATATTTGAAAACAACCTTAACAATCATATCATGAGAAATATAGTAATTTTTGTTTTGATGCTTACGTTGCATCAAATCCAAGCTCAAAAGATAAAATCAGCGGGAGTTTATCTTGGGGAAGGAGTAAATAGAGGTAAGGCGTTTGTGTTTGGGAGTCAGGAAACGGTTAATGCAATTTTGGATGTAGCCAAAAATTATTCCTTAAAGAATGCTGATGCGTTAATCAAAAACTACAGTACGGACTTCGGTACCAAAATACTTGAAGATAATCGTAGGTGGTTGAATTCAATGGAAAAGATATCGATGGCGCCTTATCGAATTATCCCTGTTAAAATTGAGGGGACCGATGAGACCTTGGTTTTGACATGGTCAGTCGAAGACCGAAATTGGAAGGACGGGTCTTATCAGAAGCAAAATTTAATGGAAATTTTCACTTTTAACGCAGCTAACAAAATCATTGATTTTAGTCAGTGGTCGCGTAATTATCCGGATAGTCAATTCGGTTTGACTTATGGGGGCAAGTACTATGGAAAACAAGACTCAGAGGTGACGGGTAGGCCGCTTGTTTTTTCAAATAGAGGAGAAGTGGAGGCATTAGAGGCATTCATTGCTGCCTACAATAAAATGGATGGTCGCGCTTGCAGTGAAGTATTTGCAGATACCGTCACAATAAACGGGATGGACGGTAATAAATACATTCTTACTAAAGAAAGTTGGTTGACGTTATTTGATTCTTATCAATCAGTTGAATGGAAACCCTATTCTATTGCACCCATGAAAATAGCCAATACGGACCCGATTTCAGGCGCCACCATGGTGTCTCGGGAGCGTAGAAACTTTAAGGATGGTTCCGTTTGGGAAAAGGAACTTGTTGAAATGTTTTATTTCGACCTTGAGGGAAAAATATATAATGTAGTTCAGTACGCTCGCGAGCTTAACTAGAATGAGATCTGTTTATTATATGGAGGAAAAATATAAAAAAAGGCCTAATAAGTTATTAGGCCTTTTTTTATTATCTGCAGTAAAAATAGTCTATTAGTTTATTTAAAAACCATCTCTAAGTATTTCAAACTGCTTTTTGTAAGTAGCTCGCGTTCCTACGTCATTGAAGATCAGGTATTGCTGATAAAAAATACTTGTTCCGGGAGCGCTATTGGTGAATGAGGGAAGTTCTGTATCGCAAGAGTACAAGGAAAGACATTTGTTCATACAAAGAGAGCCAACAGTGATAGGCTCAAAATTAAGTATCAGCTCATAGGTTGTTTTTTCCATTTCGGTTGATATATTTTCTTTTATTGAAATGATGTCTTTAAAATTGGCCTTGAAATTAGCGCCATAAATATTTAACCAAACACGCGCATCAGTATTCTCATAAGTGCAATTATTGAAATTTTCGGTTATCTGAAAATCGCCAATACTGTTTACTGCAAAATAATAGCTGACGTCACTCATCAAGGATCCTTGAGAAGCCGAATGAACTTGAAGTTCATTGAACTCACTTGAATAGAAATTTGTGGTGATGATCGGATTGGCATTCAAAAATTCAACTGCACTGTCATAGGCTTCTTCTTCTCCTTGGTTGCAGGAGCCGATGAATACCAACAAAAGAAGAGATAATTTATAAATGGATTTCATTATGCGAAATTATTCTTTAAATAGCTATGTCTTATATCCTTTATTAAATAATTTTTCAATCTCATCCAAGATCACTACACACAGACACTATTTTTCAATTGAAGTTAATTAGATATAGAGTTATTTTTAGCCTACTTGTTCAATAATTTAATTAGACAAAGCTAATTTATTGTTCTTATCTAGGATTTCAATCATAAATTTTAGAGAATTAATTTGAATTCATTGCCTTTTTCTGCCTTTCCTTTTGGGAAGGCGTCAACTTATGTTTTGGTCAATTTTTTCTAAAAATGTTAATAAATGTTAATAATGCCTAGTTATCACAACAAAGGAGCTGCTTCTTCGTCTATAAAGATAATTAATGGGTTTTTCATAGTAGGTTGGTGACGACTACCTTTCACGAGGTAGTCGTTTTTTATTACTGTGTAGCACGCTATAAACGCCGATACCATTGAATCATAGGAATTGGAATGGTATTTCCATAATTAGATAAACTTGCAAATCCAAATTGCATGGCTTTTTCGTTACTTTGATGCCACCTTATTCCTGGCATAATTAAAGAAAAATTAGTGCTTATAAATGAGTCAAAAATCAAACTGATCTTAGGAGAAACCTTACTCATTCCAGCAATACTGTAGATCATGCTCCCTTTCGTTTCTCCATTTGACCAAACAGTTCCATATCCGCCGGAAATGGCCATGTTTGATTTTCTATCACCTATGGATATAGTTCCAAATGGCAGTGCGAAAGCAAAATCCGGATTTAAATAAGTTCCTGAACCAACTAATGCGCCCAAAGCACCCTGTACCTTTTCGGATATGCGGAAAGATTTTTTAGCCGTTACAATCAAAGGTACGCCCAGCCAAGTGGTCATCACACCTATTCCGAAATTTTCTCCAGCCTCAAATTGTAAATTGGGACCAAATAAATTCCACTGCATGTAATGTGCTCCTTTTTTAATAGGGAGTCCATTGGTGGTTAAAAAATACCGAGTGGCAAATGGATCGGCGCTAACAATGACACCTTTATTATTAATTTGGCTAGGATTGATCCATTCTATTTCTTTGATTACATATTGAGGTATCAAGATTTGACGTTGATCAATGGTGAGAAATAGAATTTCTCGAGGGTTTTGATCAAGAATATGACCTGATATTTCTTCTCCATTGTTATAAATAATTCTAGCAATAGAATCTACTTTTATCCCATAGGAATGAGATAAATTTTTAGATGTTGACTTTCCTTGATCATCTAATAAACGTTGACTAAGCGTTGGACCGCCAAAAATGGGAGATGAAATAAAATAAAACAGGGTAATGGTAACGGTAGTAAATGACATTTGGTTATCTATTTGCATAATTATCAATCCCTTAGGTTACTTTATTTTATATCAAAGCTAAACTACTTTAAGCACTAAATGATAATATAGACGCTACCGAAAATTGAAAAGTTTGATGCGCATACTGTTTCGGTATTTCAGGGCGTTAATGATTGCTGACTAGTTATTATCGGCTGCTTTTTAGAAGAATATATATTTGATGATAGAATTCTCCTCTCAGTTTCGGTCGCATTAGATGATCAGCTTGAATATCAGTAATGCGATAATACTCACTCGATAGTAAGGCATGGAATGATGAATTTTGAAAGTGTCTTTAATTTAGATAAATTACACACTAAAACGCTAATTGCCGATGCTTATGATCAAAAAACTTCTTTTTTCAATAATCTCTTTGTACTTATTTTTTTCTTGCCAAGATACTAAAATGACCATTAATTCCATGGCGCAGGAATTGAAAGAAAATGGATATTTTGTTAAGGGGGGATTTAGGGATAGTCTTGTGAGTGTTTCAAAAAATGATCAACGGGCGTTGCTATTGCTTCAAGAAATTGACAGTTTGTCACGTGTGAAATTAGTCTTAGATCTAAAAAGTTACACCATTGCAGGCGTTTATCAGAAACAAATTGCTGATCTCTACCTCGCCTTAAAAGAGCCGAGGATATCTTCGGATGAAAGGAAAGAATTGGAAGTTAAATTAAAGGAACGGGAGACTCAGTTAGTGGATGAGAAAAAACGAATTAGTGAGCAAAATATGCTATCAAAAAGCCACGAAAAAACAATAGGTCATTTAAAGGAGAAATTCAATCAATTGAATTATGACACTAAGTTGTAGCTTATATTGACCATTATCTTAGCCGAAGTGTTCAAAAGACTTAAATTATTTTAGTCAAATTCAATTATTGTTTGGATATGATATCCGTTTTCCCTGATTAGGGCACTTCCTTTCAGCCCTGGTAAATCAATTACCGTTTGAATTAAA